>Ga0208813_1000094_pt1 | contig 89550 bp, 85 predicted proteins | sample MalvireepMed_904_FD_184250 | JGI IMG/M metagenome (GOLD analysis project Ga0208813, IMG submission 184250) | Marine viral communities from the Global Malaspina Expedition - Malaspina viral metaG DeepMed_904 (SPAdes) (version 2) | ecosystem: Environmental > Aquatic > Marine > Oceanic | place... | reverse complement strand
CCACCTATCGGCTTAACACCAGCGTGCTGGAGGGCATGAACAACCGCATCAAGGTCATCAAGCGCATGGCCTATGGCTACCGGGACAGCGACTACTTCTTTTTGAAGATCAAAGCCGCTTTTCCCGGTAATCCGCGATGAACCAAAAAAAAGCCCCCGGACACTTCTATTACTCTTGGGGGAAAATCCGATGTCTTCTACTGCATTCCAACGCACGCCGTTGGCCATGGTGGTCTGTGCCGCCCTGTTTCACGCTCCCGCTCACGCCGCACCGGGTCCGACGGAAGACCCTTCGCCGGGCGACGCGCTCACCCTGTACACCGCCGCCAACGACCTGCGCCTGCAGAACTTCGACGTCGCCGCCCTGCCCGACGGCCGCTTCGCCGTGGCCTGGCTGGAACGGAACCTCGACGACGTCAACGAAACCATCAAGCTGGCGCGCTTCGACAGCGACGGCGCGCAGGATGGCGATACGCTGACGGTGTTCAGCGATACCTCCAGCTCGATCAGCCTGAGCAACCCGGTGATGGCCGCCGACGGCGATGGCGACCTGGTGATAGCCTGGGAAGCGGACGTCGGTGGCAACCAATGCACCGACACCGTGGCTTATACGCTCCTCCCCAGCGAAGGCATGCCCGGCATCATGCAATGGGCCCCCGATTCTTCTGGCCAACACTGCAATGTATCGCTGGCGATGAACCAGGACGGCGTCTTCGTCCTGGGCTGGACCCTGGAAGACCCGGACAATGTGAACCAGCGTTTCCAGTATCAAGCCCGCCGGTACAACGCCGACGGCACGCCACTGGCCGCCACCGAATCCCTGGCCCAGGCCGGTAACACCCTGTACCCGATGGCCCTGGCCATGCAGGGCGACACCTGGCTGGCTGCCTGGAGCGAGAGCCGCGACCCCGATACCGACTATGCCCTGCTGGTGTACGGGCAGCGTTTCAACATCAACGGCAATGCGCTGGACGCCGAGCCTTTCCGCCTGGACAACGGCAGCCAGGCCGGCCAGAGCCTCGCCCAGGTCTTCCCCACCCTGGCGGCGGACGAGGACGGCGGTTTCGTGGGCGTGTGGCACCAGATGGAAGCCGTTGGCGGCCAGCCGGTCACCTCCGTTCACGGCCAGCGTCGGCTGGCCGATGGCACCGCCGGCGCCGGCTTCCTGGTTGCCGACGAGACCAATCTCATGAACCCGGTCCCTCTGGGGCTGGCCAGATACGGTGACGACCTGATCGCCACCTGGAGCCACTTCGCGAATGGCCAGCCGGTCAGCCTGGTGGCCGGCGTCGACGGCGATGAAAATACCCTCGATTATTCCAAGGCCACCAAGGTGGTCGTGACCGATACGGCGGCGGCGCTGGTGTGGTTCCGGCAGCAGGACGGCGAGTCCTATGAGATCAAGGCACTGGTCCAGGCCCTGCCGGAAAGCCCCGACCCGGAACCGGCCCCGCAAGAGGACGACGACGATAGCAGCGGCGCCACCGGCCTGCTGACGTTGCTCGGCTTGGGCCTGCTGGCCCTGCGCCGGCGTGTTCGCCGCTAACCCCAGCCGACACCCGCCAGCGCCCCGACATCTGTCGGGTACCGGCGGCGGAGACAGTGGCGGCGACGGCATCAGGCTTGTTATACAGCCCCTGATTAGGGGATGCCCCGACGCCGCTCACGCCGACAGACTGTCCACTCTTTCCCAAAAGCAGAACAAAGAGTGAACACTGTATGGCTTTCCCAATGTTCTCCCGCGCGCCGCTGGCCCTGGCGGTGGCGGGCGCGCTAACCCTTCCGGCGCACGCGTCCCTGCCGGATTCGTCCACGCCCACCCTATCCGTGAAAACACTTGATGCCTCGGTACGCCAGTTCAGCGGCTTCGATGTGGCGACCCTGCCAGGGGCACGCTTCGCGGTGGTGTGGGCCGAGTACGACGGGAGCAGCGAATCGCGAATTTGGCTGCGCCGCTACGATGAGCGCGGTACACCCGAGGCAAACGCATTGATACTGGCCAGCAACAGCAGCGACACCCTGGCCTCGCCGACCGTGGTCGCCGACAACGCCGGCACCTTGTGGGTGAGCTGGGCGCCGCCGCCAACGCGGACTACGCCAGCGGCGCTACTTGCCATGCGGAAATGGCCATGGTGCAGGTCGATCCGAATGACACCGTCACGGCGGTGAACACTCCGGCCACGCCGGTCCCGGTGTGCGCGCGCCATATGGATGTCAATGCGCAGGGCAACGCGGTGCTGGCCTGGTCCGAGCGCGACACAACGCAGCCCGATGAGCCACTGGTCTTCACTACCTATGACCGCAACGGCAGCGCCCTGGCCGGTCCGGTTCAAGTTGCCGGGGATGTGGATTTCGGCGGCCCGGTGGCGCTTAACGACGACGGCACTCTGCTGGCGGCTTGGGAGGATCAGGCCGTGGTGTTCGGCCAACGCTTCAATCTTAACGGCGACCCCGTGGACAGCGGAGCCCGGCGCCTGGACCAGAACAAACAATCCGGCGCCAGCCTGGTGCAGAAATTGCCATCGGTGAGCGATGACGCGGAGGGCGGTTTCGTCGCCGCCTGGAACCAGGACGACATTATCGCCGACGATCCAGCCTTCCAGCGCACCGTGCGGGCGCAGCGCTGGGCCGCCGACGGCACCGCCGACGACACCTTGTTGCTCTACAATGAGGAATACGACTTTTCCATCGACTACAGCGTGCCACGCGTGGCCACCGACAGCGGCGGCAATCTGGCCGCGGTATGGGTATCACGTAATGGTAATCAGCCCCAGGCAGCGCGCGGCACCGTAATCACAGCCGCAGGGGAGGTAATCGGCGAACGGGGCACGCGGTTCGCGGATTTCAGTGATATTGATGTCATGCGACCCACTGGAGACCCAAAGGTGGCTCTGAGCGACGATCTCGCGGTAGTGGCCTGGCAGTGCAGTGTACCGCCGGCAATCAGGCGGTACTGCGCGCCAAAGTGACGGGCAACGCCCTTTCCGGCGGTGACGACAACGACAGCCCGCAAAACAGCTTCGACCACGATAACGGTGGCGCCGCGGGTCTGCTCAGCCTTCTTGGCCTGGGTCTTCTGAGGTTCCGGCGGCGCCAATGCCGGTATCGTTGCTTTCCATGACCGATCCCACTCAAGACCCTCCGCAACAGATACTGAAACGGGCGCTGGCGCTCGCCGGCGACGGCCGGCTCCAGGACGCCTCGGCGCTGCTGGCACCGCTGGCGGCGCGCTACCCGAATGTGCCAGCGGCTGTGATCAACCATGACGAAATTCTGCGGCGGCTGGGCCTGTTCGAGGCCGCCGTGGCGGTGCTGGAGGGCGCAGTGACAAGGATGCCCGACCAGCCGGTGGCGCGTTTCAACCTGGCGCTGGCCCTGCGCGGCGACGGCCGTCTGGACGAAGCGCTGGCACAGTATGCCGAGGCCCTGCGCCGCCAACCCGACCACGGCGACGGCTGGTACAACCAGGGCAACGCGCAACTGGACGCGGGACTCTACGACGACGCCCGCGCCAGCTACCAACAGGCCCTGAAACGCCTGCCCGACGCCCGCCATGCCAAGGTGCTCAACAACCTGGCCAGCGCGCACATACTACAGCGTCACCCGGCGGAAGCCCGGCCAACTGGACCCGGCGTTACTGGAGCACGGCGGCGCCGAGCCGCCGGCCACCCTGATGTACCAGGGCCGCGACGACCTGATTCTGAAAAGCGCCTACGCGGACATGATCGCGCCGCGCCTGCCCGCCTTTGAGCCACCAGCGCCCCGCGCCGGCGGCGACCGCCGCCGCATCGGCATGGTCGTCAACCACGGCCACGAAGGCATTTTTATCCGCAGCCTACAGGGCGTATTGCCGCGCCTGGACCGGGCCCGCTTCGAGATCGTGGTGGCGGTGACCCGCCCGGCGCTGCGTTACACTCAGGCCGCGCTGGGCGACGACGGCATCACCTGGCTTGCGCTCAGCCCGCGGGTGGACCAGGCCGCCGACCAGCTGCGCGCGGCGCGGCTGGATCTGCTCTATCACTGGGAAGTGGGTTCGGACTCGTTCAATTACTTTCTGCCCTGGTTCCGTCTGGCACCGCTGCAATACACCAGCTGGGCCTGGCCGCTGACCATGCCCGGCAATATGTTCACCTGGGCGGAACCGCCCCGGCTTGCGGATCGTCCGCCCAGCCGCGCCGACTTCGGCCTGTCGGACAACGAGAATCTTTACCTGTGCCACCAGAACCCGCGCAAAATCCACCCGGACTTCGACCCGCTGGTGGCGGAGATTCTGGAGCGGGACCCGGCCGGCCGCTTGGTATTGATCGGCAGCCAGGAAGGCGCCGAAACCTCGCCGCTGCTGCGCGGCAACTTCACCAGCGGCCTGTACCGGCGCATGGATCTCACCGGTCTGATCGCCCGCGACCCGGACCACTACGTGGATCTGGCCCTCGCCATCGCCGGCGACCCGGCCCTGCGCGAACACTGGCGCGCCACCTTGCGCGACCACAACGGCGCGATTTTCCGCGACCAACGGGCGATCAGCGAGCTACAGGACGTCTGGGAGATCATGCTGGGCGGTGAATGAAGGACGTCAATCGAAAAGCTGGTCGAACTCCGCGGAGAAATCCGCGCTGGCGGGGTGAACATCCAAATCCGTTGCGACACGAACAATAAGATTTCTGGCCGTCCGGAAAAGCAGACCGGTTAAGGATGCCAGAGCATTGAAATGCTCCGCGATGGCGTCGTAGTTGGTCTCGTAGTCATGGGCGGCCATATTGCGAGCCATTCGGCTTTGCTGCCAGTGCTCGGCCGATTCCAGCACGCCCAGTTTCTCGAAAAACGCCAGAACCTTGAGAAAACTGTCCGGCGCTTCGCTCATCAGCAACGCCGTGTGACGCATGGCGACGGCCAACGTATCCTGAAGCTTAGCAAAGCGCTCATTGATCGCGGCCAGCGTTTCAAAAAGCTCAGTGTCCTTACGCCTTTGTTCCAAGGCCGCGCCTTCCAGGGGCCAATCAATTTTTTGTTCGGAATGATCGAGAAAATAGGCGCAACGCTGTAGCGCTTCGAGTAACTGCGCAAGATGACGACGCTCTTCCGCCAGGGCGTCCGCCATCAGGAGGCCTCCGGTAAACGTCTGGCATGGGCTTTCGCCAAGGCCTGAAACGAACTGAGCGCCTTGCCACTTTCCGTGACAATCAGGTCAACGGGAATCGCCAAGGCCGCTTCTAATTCAATTTTCAACGCCGCGCGCTGCAATAGCGGAACAGCGACTTCCGATTCGATCAGCAAATCCAGATCACCGCCCCGCTTCGTGTCGTCGATCCGGGAACCAAACACGGACACCACCACCGTGTTGCCAAGCTGCGCTTGAACAATCCGCTGAATCTGTCGTTGCTGTTCTTCAGTCAGACGCATGGCCGGGCTCATTAACTATGATTTCAGAGAGTAAAATAGAACCATTGATCCGTCGAGAATGAAACCCAGGCGGCGGGCCTTGAGCACCGCCTGGGTACGATTCCCAGTCTCGAACCGCGCCAGCAGTTCCGACACGTATTCGCGCACCGGGACGGGCGAAGGGCGTGAATTCTTATAGCGACTGCAAAGATGCGCCGCCGATCCAGGGGTGTCAACGAGGGATCAGGCCAGGCACTCCCCGCGCTTGAGATGAGCGATAAGCAAATCGGCAACGGTCTCGGGACGCTCCAGATGCAGGAAGTGGCCGGCGCCGGACACCCGCTCCACGCGCAGCCCGCCGGGGAAGTCGCCGTGGTTGACGGTGTGGTCGAGCAGGCGCGGGCTCATGCAGCCGTCCTGTTCGCCGATCAGCACCTGGGTGGGCACCGTGATGTTCATGCCCAGCCACTCCTGGGTCTCGCGCTGCTCCTTGCGCCACAGGCGGATCAGATGCCGGTACCAGCCCAGCGCGGCGGGCAGCACGCCCGGCTCGCGCAGGGTGTGCTTGGCGTTCTCCAGGTAGAGGCCCGGCTCCCAGTCCGGCGACCAGCGTTGCCAGAGTTTGTCGATGCCGGAAAAGTCGTCTTTCTTCAGCCAGGCTTCCGGCGCCATGGGCAACTGGAAGAACTGCATGTAGCCGCTCAGTTTGATCTGCTCGGGCACTTTCAGCAGCGCCTGGGGCAGGCGCTTGAGCGGCGGAATCGCCAGCGCGGTGAAGGTGCAGAAGGTGTCCGGGTAGCGGGCGCAGGCCAGGTAGCCCACGGCGGCGCCCCAGTCGTGGCCGATCAGATGCACGCGCCCGCCCAGTTGATTGGCGAACACCAGCAGGTCGTCCACCGCGGCGTGCAGGGAATAGTCGCCGTTGCCGGGCTGACAGGACGGCGTGTAGCCGCGCAGGGCCGGCGCGAGGCAGGTGTAGCCCGCGTCGGCGATCAGCTTCATCTGCACCGCCCAGTTTTCATGGGTATCGGGAAAACCGTGCAGTAAAATCACCGGCTCGCCGTCACCGCTGAGCAGCGTCGGGAAGCGCAAGTGCCCGTTAACCATTTCCACCTGCTTCATGGGCGAAGCCTCTTCAATCGGTTACTACGAAATCGGCGTCGTTCCGGGGCAGCGTCTCGGTGACGGTGATGTCCGTGACCCGAGCGCCCACGGGGCCGCGCCGCATCCAGGCGAGCAGCGCCTCGACCGCGTCGGGGGCGCCTTCCAGCCACGCCTCGACGCTGCCGTCGGGGCGGTTGCGCACCCAGCCGGCGACCGCCAGACGGCGCGCCTGTTGCTGGGTGGAAGCCCGATAATACACACCCTGGACACGGCCACTCACCACGGCTTGTCGGGCAATCCTAGCGGTTGTCACGATTTTCCTCCTCTTTTACATCCGCGCTTTCCTCCAACCGGTTGCCGAACAGCGCCTCCAGGTTGAAATCCAGCGGCCGGCGCAGGCCTTCCCGGGCCTGATCGCAGCGTTGCTTGAGCGCCGCTTCCCAGGGCTCCTTGCCGTTGGCGTGAATACGCAACTGCTGCTCCGCCGGCCAGGGCACCAGGGTCAGCAGCTCGGCCATGGTGAGCGCGCGCAGATCGCGGATCAGCACATAGCCGCCCTCCTCGGTGCGGCGGATCAGATGGCAGTCCTGCAGCAGGTTGCGGAATTCATCCCAGTGCGTGATGCCGGAGTCCTGCATCACCCGCCGCACCTCGTTGCCGTACAGGGTCCGCCCGTCACGCTGGCGTTCCCAGAGCACGTTCAGCAACCGCATCAGCGCCTGCATGCGCGGCACCCGCCGCTGATGCTCCTGAAACACCACCAGGGCCCGCACCAGCTCGGCGCCGAACAGCACCAGCATCCAGGAAATATAAATCCATAACAGAAACAGCGGCACCGCGGCAAAGGCGCCGTACACCACCTGGTAGTTGGGCGCGTGCTTGATGAACTGGGCGAACGCGGCCTTCGCCAGCTCGAACAGCAATGCCGCGAACGCCGCGCCGATCAGCCCCTGGCGCAACGGCACCGAGGTGTTGGGCACCACGATGTAGAGCAAGGCGAGCACCGAGGTGGTGAGGAAAAACGGCAACAGCGTGAGCCAGAACCGCACCCCGCCCAGATAGGCGACGGTATCGCTGACCAACGACAGCGAGGTCAGATAGGACGAGATGCCGAGCCCCGCGCCCAGCAACAGCGGGCCCAGCGACAGCACCGCCCAGTACATCATCAGACTGACCCGGCCCTTGCGCGGCTGACGGATCCTCCAGATCCGGTTCAGGGATTGCTCGATGGTGCGCAGCATCAGAATCGCGGTGACGATCAGAATCAGTACGCCGGCGCCGGTCAGGTTGGTGGCCTGGCGGGAAAACTTGCTCAGGTATTCGAGAATCTCGGCGCCGGCGGACGGCACGAAATACTCAAAGGCCCACTCCTGGATCACCAGACCCCGTTCGTTCAAGGCCGGGATCGCGGCGATCACCGCGAACATCACCGTCATGATCGGCACGATCGCGAACAGCGTGGTGTAGGTGAGCGCCGCCGCGCTGGACTGACAACCGTCCTCGACGAACTGGCGGCGCAACAGTTTGAGAAACGCCCACACGGATTGCGCCCTTGCCCGGAACGGAATGACCGGATCTTCCTCACTGCTTTCCTGGTGCTGGTTCACACTGCTTCCTTTAATCGCGTAGCGGCACGCTTGTAGCTGCGGGTCGGTGCCTTACAATGCTCCCATCCTATCAGACGACAACGTGACGCCATGGCCGAATACACGCTCTACCATAATCCCCGCTGTTCCCAATCCCGGCAGGCATTGGCGCTGCTGGAAGAAAACGGCATCACCCCGACCATCGTCAAGTATCTTGATACACCGCCGGACGCGGAAACCGTCCGCACACTGGTAAAGCAGTTGCGCCTGGACCGGGCCCACGACCTGGTACGCCCTAAAGAAGCGGAGTACAAGGAAGCCGGGTTGAGCCGGGACGCCGACGACGACACCGTGATCAACGCCATCGCCCGCTATCCCAAACTGCTGGAACGGCCGGTGCTGGTGAAAGGCGACCGGGCGGTGATCGGACGCCCGCCGGAAACGGTTCTGGAACTGGTGACGCCGTGAGCGACGCGGCCCTCAACCCCTATGTGCTGATCCTTTATTACAGCCGCACCGGCGGCGTGGCGCGGCTGGCGCGGCAAGTGGCCCGCGGCGTGGAGGGCGCCGGCCTGCAGGCGCGCCTGCGCACCGTGCCGCCGGTATCTCCGGATCACGAGGCCAGCGCCCCGCCGGTGCCGGACAGCGGCGCGCCCTACGCCACCCTGGACGACCTGGCCGGCTGTGCCGGTCTGGCATTGGGCTCGCCGACCCGCTTCGGCAACATGGCGGCGCCGCTCAAGTATTTTCTCGACCAGAGCAGCGACCTGTGGATGTCCGGCGCGCTGATCGGCCGCCCGGCCGGTGTGTTCACCGCCTCCGCCAGTCTCCACGGCGGCCAGGAGAGCACCCTGCTGTCGATGATGCTGCCGCTGCTGCACCACGGCATGGTGCTGGCCGGGGTGCCCTATTCGGAGGCGGCGCTGACACGCACCACCGGCGGCGGCACGCCCTACGGGGCCAGCCATGTGTCCGGCAGCGACGGGCGCGTCCGCGAGACCAGCGACGATGAGAACGCCATCGCCAAGGCGTTGGGCCGGCGGCTCGCCACCCTGGCGCGCCAGTTGGCGCCCGCCCACTAAACCCAACCGAGGGGGAACACCATGCTGAGCGCCCTTCTGCGCATCACCTATATTCTGCTGCTGGTTCTCGGTATCGCCGGTCTGTTCTGGTTCGCGCCGCCGGACGCGCCCACCTTCGCCGCCGTGATCATGGCGGCGGTGCTCTACGGCCCGCTGGCGTTAATGGCGGCGGCGCCGATCACGCTGCACCCGCGGTCGCTGACCTGGCTGTGTTTCCTGCTGCTGTTCTATTTCTGCGGCTATGTGGTGCAATGCCTGAACCCGCCGCCGGTGCGCACCCTGGCCATCGTTCAGGTGTCGCTGACGGTGGTGCTGTTCCTGCTCGCCATGCAGCTCATGCGCCGGGGCGGCCGTGCGGATTGATGACCAGCTGCACATCGATACACCGGAAGGGGCGCGGCTGACGCTGTCCCTGGCCGGGCCGTTGCCGCGCGCCCTGGCCTACGGGATCGATCTGGCGATTCGCGGCCTGGCGCTGGCGCTGGTCGCGATTCCGCTGATGCTGTTCGGGCGCGGCGGCATGGGCCTCTACCTGGTGCTGCTGTTTTTGATGGAATGGTTCTACCCGGTGCTGTTCGAAGCGCTCTGGCAGGGCCGCACGCCCGGCAAACGCATGATGGGCCTGGCGGTGGTGCACGGCAACGGCGCGCCGCTGGGCTTTAACGGCAGCCTGGTGCGCAACCTGCTGCGCACCGCCGACCTGTTTCCGATGTTCTATCTCACCGGCTTTCTGGTGATGCTGATCACCCGGCGCGCGCAGCGCCTCGGCGACCTGGCCGCCGACACCCTGGTGATTCACACGCCGCCGGCGCGCCCGGCGCGGCCCCACCAGGACGGCGACAGCGAAGCGCCGGACTGGCCGCTGAGCCGCGACGACCAACTGGTGTTGCTGGCCTTCACCGACCGGGGCGCGCGGCTCTCCGCCGAGCGTCAGGAGGAGCTCGCCGCCCTCGCCTACCCTGAGCTGGCGCCCGCCGCCGCCCGGGAAAAACTGCAGCGGGTGGCCCGGCACGTGTTGGGGGGCGCATGAGGCAGAGCCAGTTCGAGCAGCGTTACCGGCCCCAGTGGGAACGGCTGGAAACCAGTCTCACCGCGCTGGAAGCCCGCCGCCGCCCGCAGGCGTCGGCGCTCACCGATTTTACCGCCGACTACCAGAGCCTCTGCCACCAGTTGGCGCTGGCCCGGGAGCGCGGCTACAGCCTGGCGCTGCAGGAATACCTCAACGACCTGATGCTGCGCGCCCACCGCCAGCTCTACCGCTACCGCACCCCGCTGCTGCCCGGGCTGGTGGCGTTTTTCACCGGCGGTTTTCCCCGCGCGGTGCGTTATCAGTGGCGCTGGCATCTGGTCAGCACCCTCTGCTTCGTGCTCTCCGCCGGCCTGGTGTGGGCGATGATCCTGCACGACCCGGAGCTGGTGCACACCGTGGTGGGCCCGCAGCAGGTGGCCGAACTGGAGGAGATGTACCACCCGGAACTGCGCGACGTCAGCGGCCGCGACCGCCAGGACGATGTGATGATGTTCGGCTACTACATCTACAACAACATCGGCATCGCCTTCCGCACCTTCGCCGGCGGCCTGCTGCTGGGCGTGGGCGCGCTGGTGGCGATGCTGTTCAACGGCAGCTTCTTCGGCGCCGCCGCCGGGCACCTGACCCTGGCCGGCGCCGCGCAGCCGTTCTTCACCTTCGTGATCGCCCACGGCGCGCCGGAGCTGATCGCCATCTTCCTGGCCGGCGGCGCCGGCCTGCGCATGGGCTGGGCGGTGCTGGCGCCCGGCTCCTGGCGCCGGGTGGACGCCCTGCGGCGCGCCGCCAGCGAATGCCTGCCGGTGATGTACGGCGTGTTCGCGCTGCTGGTGCTGGCCGCGTTCATCGAGGCGTTCTGGTCGTCCCGGGAGCTGGCGCCGCAGATCAAGTACGGCGTCGGCGCCGCCTGCTGGGCGCTGCTGGTGCTGTACCTGCTGTTCGCCGGCCGGCGGCGCCAGGGAGGGCGGCATGGACCTGAATAAGCTCAACGCCCGCCTGGCGCCGCGCTCCTGCTGGCAGGCCATGGATATGGGCACGCGGCTGTACCGGCGCTGGTGGCGGTCGGCGGCAATGGTGTGGGTGGTGTTCACCGGGCTGCCCTTCCTGGCGCTGGCCGGCCTCGCCGCCGCCTGGCGGAGCGTCTGGCCGATGCTGCTGTTCTGGTGGCTCAAGCCGCTGTGGGAGCGGCCGCTGCTGGCGTTCTACAGCCGCGCCCTGTTCGGCGACTATCCCGGCCCCTGGGCCCTGCTCAAAGGCTTCCGGGAGTACGGCCTGAACGGGCTGTTCGGCCAGCTCACCTGGCGGCGGCTGAGCCCGGCGCGGGGCATGCTCACCGGTGTCTGGCAGCTGGAAGGCAACCGCGGCGACGCCGCGTCCGGACGCATCGCCGTGCTGCTTCGCGCCCCCGGCCAGCGCCCGGCCACGCTGACGTTCACCCTGCTCACCCTGGAACACCTGATGACGGTGGCGCTGATTCTGCTGGCGATCACCCTGGCGCCGTGGCAGTTCAATCTGGAGTTCAGCGTCTGGTTCGGCGAGCAGAGCCGCCTGCACTGGGCCCTGGGCAATCTGTTCTGGTATCTGGTGCTGACCGTCACCGAGCCGCTGTACGTGGCCACCTCCTTCGCCCTCTATCTGAATCAGCGCACCCATCTGGAAGGCTGGGACCTGCAGCTGGGCCTGACTCGCATCGGCAAGCGCCGCGCCGCGCTGGGCCTGAGCCGGGGCGCCGGGGCGCTGGCGCTGATGGTGCTGTGCCTGGGCGGCCTGCCGGCGCCGGGCCAAGCCGAGCAACAAGACAGCAAGCAGCAGGCGGTGGAGCTGCTCGCCTCGGACACCTTCATGCCCATGGAGCTGCGCGAAGAGCGCCGCCTGAAGGAACAATTCCGCGACGACGACGGCGACAGCTGGTGGCGGGACCTGCTGCAGCGGCTGATCGACGGCCAGCGGGACAACGAACGGGGCGACCCGCTGGCGCTGCCGGAAGGCCTGATCCACGGGATCGGCTGGACGCTGCTGGTGGCGCTGCTGGCGGTGATCGCCTGGGCCCTGCTGCGCCGCCTCCCCGGCTCGCCGCTGCGCCGGTCGCCCACCGCCATGCCGGTGCAGGTGGCGGGCCTGGACACCCGCGCCGAGAATCTGCCGGCGGACCTGGCCAGCGCCCTGGACGACGCCCTGCGCCAGGGCCGGGTGCGCGAGGCCCTGGCGCTGCTGCTGCGCGACACCCTGGTGACCTTTTTCCGCCGGCACCCCACGCCGCTCACCCCCGGCGCCACCGAACAGGACTGCCTGCGTGCCTACCGGCGGCTGCTGGGCGACACCCCGGCGGTGGCCTACCTGGAACGGCTCACCGAGGCCTGGACCCGCACCGCCTGGGCGCACCGCCCCACCACGCCGGAACAGGTCCAGGCGCTCTATGACCAGTGGCGCGGACTGCGCCCGGCGGAGGCAAGAACATGAGCCGGCGGCGCGGCAGATTCTGGGGCGCCCTGGCGCTGCTGCTGGTGGTCGCCGCCCTGGTGTTCTATGTCTGGGCCACCGAGCCGGTACGCTATATGGCACCGGCGGCGCCGGACGCCTCGGTGCGCGGCAACCCCTACCTGGCCGCGCAGACCCTGCTGGAAAACTGGCAGCGCCCCACCCGCCGGATCTTCAGCACCGGTGCCCTGTTCCCGCTGCCGGACACCGGCACCACCCTGATTCTGGACGAATACCGGGGGGAGCTGGGCAGCGGCCGGATCGACGCCCTGTTCGACTGGGTGCAGCGCGGCGGCCATCTGATCGTCGCCGCCCGCCCGGCGTATCACTACGTGGCCGACGAAACCGGGGACCAGGGCGGGAACAGCGAGCGGACCGGTGGCAACGACGACCCGCTACTGACGCCGCTGGGCCTCCACGCCGTCGCCGTGGAGACGGACACCGAGGACGACCCCTTCACTACCCTGCTGGACCGCTTCCAGCCCATGGAAAGCCTGTTCCTGGAGTATTGCCTGGGCGACAACGACGGCGACCTGCCGCCGCAGTGCGAGGCGCTCACCTGCGAAGCACCGCCGTTACCGGCGCCGGCCACCTGGGTGTTCGCGGACGGCGACCGGCGGCAACTGCTGGCCTCGCCCGGCCAGGCCCTGCAGCATCGTCCCACCGACCTGCTGCCGGCGCTGCCGTCCTCCAAGGCCGACAATGCGCAGGGCGCGCAACTGGTCCACCTGTCCTGGGGCGACGGGCAGATGACCGTGCTCGCCGGCCTGACGCTGTGGGACAACCAGCACCTGCACTATTTCGATCATGCCTGGCTGCTGGAGCAGCTGATCGGCGACGGTCCGGTGTGGTTCGTGCAGGGCATCGACATGCCGCCGCTGCCGCTGTGGTTGTGGCAGCACGCCTGGCCGCTGATGCTGGCCCTGTTGCTCGCCCTGGCGGCCTGGCTGTGGCGGCGTCTGCCGCGCCCCGGGCCGCAGTGGCACGCCGCCGAAGCGGACCGCACCGATTACCTCGGCCACCTGCTGGCGCTGGGCCATTTCCATTGGCGCACCGGCCAGAGCGAGCGGCTGACGGCGCCGCTGCGCGACGAGGCGCGGCGGCGCCTGGACCTGCTTCATCCGGACCGCGACCAGGCCCTGGCGATCGCCGCCGAGCGGCTGGACCTGCCCGAAGCCGATTTGCGCGACGCCCTGCAAAGCGGCGGCGACATCCAACAACCGCGCCCCCGGGACCGCCAGCAATGGGCCGACCGGGTAGCGATACTGCAAACCCTTAGGAGCCGTTTATGACCAGCCAGACGGAACAGGCCGGCGCCCTGGCGCGCCGCATCGAAGAGCAGCTCAACCAGGTGCTGGTGGGCCAGCCGGCGATCACCCGGCAGGTGCTGATCGCCCTGATCACCGGCGGCCATGTGCTGATCGAAGGCGTGCCCGGCCTCGGCAAGACGCTGCTGGCGCGCAGCCTGGCGCGGGTGCTGGAGCTGGACTTTCAACGCATCCAGTTCACCCCCGACCTGATGCCCTCGGACGTCACCGGCCACGCCCTGTTCGACAGCCAGAGCGGCGATTTCCGGGTGCGCAAGGGCCCGGCCTTCACCAACCTGCTGCTCGCCGACGAGATCAACCGGGCGCCGGCCAAGACCCAGGCGGCGCTGCTGGAAGTGATGCAGGAACGCCAGATCACCATCGAGGGCGAGAGCTTCCCCCTGGACCCGCCGTTCGTGGTGCTGGCCACCCAGAACCCGCTCGACCAGGAAGGCACCTACCCGCTGCCGGAGGCGGAGCTGGACCGCTTCTTGTTCAAGATTCTGATCGACTACCCGGACCAGGCGCACGAGTCACGCATGGTGGAGATGGTGCTCGACGGGCGGCTGCCGGACAGCCTGGACGCGGCACAACTGACGCCGGTCACCGACGCCGCCGGCATCCTCGAACTGACCCGCAGCGCCGAACAGGTGCTGATCGACCCGGCCATCGTCGACTACCTGCTGCGCCTGGTGCGCGCCACCCGCGAGCACCCCAGCCTGATCCAGGGCGGCAGCCCGCGCGCCAGCATCGCGCTGGCCCGCACCGCCAAGACCCAGGCGCTGCTCAGCGGCCGCGACTTCGTAGTGCCCGATGACGTCAAGGCGGTGGCGGCGCCGGTGCTGCGCCACCGCCTGCGCCTGGGCGTGGACGCGGAACTGGAAGGCCAGACCGTGGAATCCGTGCTTGCGCAGCTGCTGGAGCAGGTGGAGGCGCCCCGCCAATGATCGCCTTCGGCTCGACACAGGAGGCCGCATGCCGATAAGGCCCGGGCAGCGTTTGATCCAGGGGTTGCTTGGCTGGGCGCTGCTCAGCATAGCGTCGTTGGTCGCGCGCGTTTGGCTGCCGGCGCTGGCGGCGCCGGCGTTGCTGGCCTGGGCCGGCCTGGGTCTGGCCGGCGCGCTGTGGGCGCTGGACGATCTGCGCCGCCTGCGCGCGCGGCCCACGCCGGCGGCGGAGCGGCGGCTGCCGGCGGCACTGGCGGTGGGCATCGCGCACACCGTCACCCTGGTTCTGGACAGTCGCCAGGCGGTCGCCGGCGAGCAGTGGCTGGTGGCCGATCACCACCCGCCGGACGACCCACTCACCGGGCTGCCGCGCACTCTCGCGCCGAGCACCGGCCACGACCACACCGAGGTGCGCTACCGCTACCGGCCCACCCGGCGCGGCACCGTGCGGTTCGGCGATATCGAGCTGTGGCTGCCGTCGCCGCGCGGCCTCTGGCAGCAGCGCCGGCGCATCGCCGCCGAGCGCCGGGTGCCGGTCTATCCCGACTTCTCGCCGATCGCCCGCGCCGCCCTGGCCGTGGACAAAAGCCGCGGCCGGTTCGGCGCCCGGGTGCAGCCGCGCCGGGGCGAGGGTCTGGAATTCCATGAGCTGCGCGACTACCAGGCCGGCGACAGCCCGCGCCGCATCGACTGGAAAGCCAGCGCTCGCCGCCAGCGGTTGATCACCCGCCACTATCAGGACGAGCAAAACCAGAGCGTCTGGGTGCTGCTCGACGGCGGCCGCCGCATGGCGCTGCCGATCGGCGACCTGACCGCCTTCGACCATGGCCTTAACGCCGCCCTGCTGCTGGCCTGGTCGGCGCTGCGCCAGGGCGACCGGGCCGGCGCCATGCTGTTCTCGGCGGAAACGCCGCGCTGGCTGGATCCGGTGCACGGGCCCAACGGCATCCAAAGCCTGCTGAAAGGCTTCTACGACGTGCACCCCGCCGACCGAGCCAGCGACTTCAGCCAGGCGGCGCGGCACTTCCACGGCCGCTGGCGGCGGCGCGCCCTGGTGGTGATCATCAGCCGGGTGCAGGCGGAGGACAGCGACGACCTGCTCGCCGCCGTGCGTATGCTCAGCCGCCGCCATCTGGTGATGGTCGCCGACATGGAACTGCCCGAGCAGGCCGCCCTGCGCCACGCCCGCGTGGCCAGCGTGGACGATGCCCTGCGCGTCACCGCCGACGCCCACGAACAGCACTTGCGCCGCGCGCTGCACGCGCGCCTGCGCCACGCCGGCGCGCAGCTGGTGGCCGCCACCCCGGACACCCTCGCCGAACGCCTCGGCCAGGCCTACCAGCAACTCAAGCAGGCCGGGCGGCTGTAACAACAACACTGAGGGAGCGTGCTATTTTGTGGGAGCGGGCCTCGCCCGCGAAAGGGCGCGGAGCGCCCGGCAGGTTCCCAGAGAGGTTGTTTGTATAGCCTTTAGAGAGGCCCCTGGCATCCTGCCGGCAAGCAAAGCTTGCCTTTCGCTTGCAAGCAAGCTCCCACAAGGCTGGCTTCCACAAGCTCGCGTCGTTTTCACCGCCGCTGTGTTAGCGTCTTGATATTGAGTTTCTTCCAAGGATCAGGAGAACCCGATGAGTGATGATCCCCAGCAAAGCCCCGCCCCAGAACAAAAACCCAAGGTGCTGATCAACCCGCCGGTGTTCTTCACCTCGGTGGCGATCATCGCCGCCATGGTGCTGTTTTCGGTGATCGCGCCGGAAACGGCGGAGACCGCCTTCGACAACGTCAAATCACGGGTGATCAGCGACGCCGGCTGGTTCTACGTGCTCACCGTGGCGATCATCATCACCCTGGTGACCTTTCTGGCGGTGAGCCGCTTCGGCGACATCAAGCTGGGCAAGGATCACTCCGAGCCGGATTACAGCTACACCTCCTGGTTCGCGATGCTGTTCTCCGCGGGCATGGGCATCGGCCTGATGTTCTTCGGCGTCGCCGAGCCGGTGACCCACTTCACCGCGCCGCCGATGGCGGACCCGGGCACCATCGCCGCCGCCAAGGAAGCGATGCGCGCCACCTTCTTCCACTGGGGGCTGCACGCCTGGAGCATCTACGCCATTGTCGGCCTGATTCTCGCCTACTTCAGTTTCCGGCACGGCCTGCCGCTGACGCTGCGCTCGGCGCTCTACCCGCTGATCGGCAAGAAAATCTACGGCCCGCTGGGCCACGCGGTGGACATCTTCGCGGTGGTGGGCACGGTGTTCGGCGTCGCCACCTCGCTGGGCTTCGGCGTCGAGCAGGTCAACGCCGGGCTTAACTATCTGTTCGGGCTGCCCAAGAACGAATGGGTGCAGGTGGGGCTGATCGTCGCCATCACCGGCCTGGCCACCATCTCCGTGGTCACCGGCCTGGACGCCGGCATCCGCCGCCTGTCCGAACTGAACCTGGGGCTCGCCTTCCTGCTGCTGGCGTTCGTGCTGTTTCTCGGGCCCACGGTGTTCCTGCTTAAAGCCTATGTGCAGAACCTGGGCGATTACCTCTCCGAGCTGGTGAACATGACCTTCAATCTCTACACCTATCAGCCCAAGGTGGAGGACGGCCCGCAGGACTGGATGGGCGGCTGGACCCTGTTCTACTGGGGCTGGTGGATTTCCTGGTCGCCGTTCGTGGGCATGTTCATCGCCCGCGTGTCGCGGGGCCGCACCATCCGTGAATTCGCCCTGGGCGTGATGCTGGTGCCCGCCGGCTTCACCCTGTTCTGGATGACCGTGTTCGGCGATTCCGCGATCCGCATGATTCTGGACGGCTCGTACATGCAGTTGGCGGAGTACGTTAAGGACGACAACGCGGTGGCGCTGTTCCGGTTCCTGGAGCAGTTCCCCTGGTCGGGCTTTATTTCCGGCGTCGCCACCCTGATGGTGGTGGTGTTCTTCGTCACCTCCTCGGACTCCGGTTCCATGGTGGTGGATATGCTGGCTTCCGGTGGCCACGACGACACCCCGGTCTGGCAGCGGATTTTCTGGGCCAGCTCCGAGGGTCTGGTGGCGATCGCGCTGATGCTGGCCGGCGGCCTGCAAGCGCTGCAGTCGGCCACCATCGCCTCGGCGCTGCCGTTCTCGGCGGTACTGCTGATCGCCTGCTTCGGGCTGGTCCGATCCTTGAGGGTGGAAGGCATCCGGCGCACCAGCTTCCAGTCCAATCTGGGCACCGCGCCGGCGGCCATCCACGTGGGCCACACCGCGCCCACCGGCGGCTGGAAGTCGCGCCTGCGAGGCATGGTCAGCTTCCCGGGCCGCGCCCGGGTCGAGGCGTTCCTGCGCGACGTCGCCACGCCGGCCCTCAACGCCGTGGCCGACGAACTGCGTGGCCACGGTCTGGAAGTGGAAGTCAAAGAGGCCGACGACCGCGCCACCCTGATCGTCGGCCACGCCGAAGAGACCGACTTTCTGTACGGCGTACGCATACGCGGCTACGCGCGCCCATCGATCACCATGCGCCAGCTGGAACACTCGAAACGCCACGCCGACAGCGACCAGTACTTCCGCGCCGACGTATTCCTCAGCGAAGGCGGCCAGGACTACGACCTGATGGGCTTCACCCGCGAGCAGGTGATCAGCGACGTGCTCGACCAGTACGAGAAGCACATGCATTTCCTGCACATGCTTCGCTAAGGATATTGGATTGCGGTCTCATGCGGCTTCAATGTGAAGCCGCATTCCAAGCGCACGAATAATCTTCAGGACCGCTGCGAACGACGGATTGCCGTCCTCGCGGAGAGCTTTGTAGAGGCCCTGGCGGCTCATCCCGGTTTGTTCCGCCAGGGTCGCAATGCCCCGCGCCCGCGCGACGGCCCCCAGTGCGGCGATGATTACGGACGGGTCGCCCTCCTCCACGCAAGCTTCTAGGAAAAGCACGCAATCCTCTTGATCGGAAAGATAGTCGGCCGGATCCCAGGGGGTCGCCGCCTCTTTGATTTCTTTGCCTTTCGCCATTCCCGCTCTCCTCTAAGCAACGCTACTCATCAAAATACCGCGCCACCTCCCTGGCTTTTTTTATGTCCCGCCGCTGGCTGGACTTATCACCACCACACAACAACACGATCACATGCTGACCTCGCCAGACATAATAAAGCCGGTAGCCGGGCCCGTAGTGAATCCGTGTTTCCCAAATGCCGCAGCCGAGGCTTTTTGCATCACTCACGCCGCCTTCCTGTATTACCAGCAACCGCGCGTTGATTTTCGCTTTCGCTCGACGATCTTTCAGGCCAGCCAGCCAGCGGTCAAAGGTGGTTGTTTTTAGTATCTCCAATGACATCAGGCCATTGTAAACCTGGGTTTACACGGGAGTAAACTCTGGTTTACTTTCCAGAACCGGGAAAAAGCTATAGCTCGGGGTCGGTGCGGTAGAAGCGCGTCAGGGCGTCGAGCCAGAGGCGGGCGCGGGGCGGCGGGCCGTCGCGGTGCAGGCGCTCGGCGAGGGCCTGGACGTCGGCGGCGAAGCGGGCTTCGTCGCCCGGGTCGCCGTCCAGGTTGTCCAGGGAGACGCGGAACGGATGATTGCAGGCGGCGCAGAACAGCGCTTCCAGCGCCTGGGGGCGGACCTCCACGCGCAGGAATTCCGCCTGGGCGGCGGCGTCGCGGCCGTCCGGCGCGTACCAGTAGCCGTAGTCGTCCAGGCGCCGGCGGCGCGGGCCGGCCACGCACCAGTGCGCCACTTCGTGGAGCGCGCTGCGGAAATAATCGCGGGTGTAGCGGATGCGGGCGGGTTCACCCGCCACCGGTGTGCCGGCCACCGGTGTGCCTGCCAAATACACCGGCTCTTCGAAGCCGCCTTCCAGCACGGTGTGGTGGCGCTCGAAAAAAGTGTCCCGAAACAGCGTTTCCAGGTCGGTGGCGCGGTGCACCGCGCCACGGGATTGCGGTATGGTAGCCGCCCCGTGATCAGGCTGTAGTGCGCCATGTCCGCTCATCGTCTCGAATACCTTGCTCAGTTGCGTCTTGCCCTGCCGATTCTCGGCGGCCAGCTGGCGCAGACCGCCAACGGCTTCGTGGACACCATGATGGCGGGCCGGGTGGGCGCCGAGGATCTCGCCGCGGTGGCGGTGGGCGCCAGCATCTGGGTGCCGCTGTTCCTGTTCATGACCGGCGTGCTGATGAGCGCCACGCCGATTCTCTCCCGCCACCTCGGCGGCGAAGCTTACCATCGCGTCAACCCGGTGGCCCAGCAGGGGCTGTGGCTGGCGCTGGGGCTGGGCCTGTTCAGCGCGGTGATACTGCGCTCCATGGGGCCGCTGCTGGGCCTGATGGACGTGGACCCGGCGATTCGCCCGCTGGTGGCCGGTTATCTGGACGCGCTCAGCTGGGGCATGCCCGGCGCCGCCGTGCTGCTGGCATTGCGCAGCTACACCGAGGCGATGAACCACACCCGGCCGGTGCTGTGGATCAGCGTTATCGGGCTGGCCATCAATATTCCCGCCAACTATGTGCTGATCTACGGCAAGCTGGGTTTTCCCGCCATGGGCGGTGTCGGCTGCGGCTGGGCCACCAGCCTGGTGATGTGGAGCATGGCGTTGATGATGGGCGCCTATATCCGCCGCCATCCGGTCTACCGCCCGGCCCGGCTGACGCTGCGCGAGCGCCATCTGGAGCTGGCCAGCCTGGGCTACATGCTGCGGCTGGGGCTGCCGGTGGGGCTGTCGATTTTCTTCGAAGTGAGCATCTTCGCGGTGATCGCGCTGTTGATCAGCCGGCTGGGGCCGGAGATCGTCGCCGGCCACCAGATCGCGCTCAACTTCACCTCGCTGATCTTTATGATCCCGCTCAGTTTCGCCCTCGCCGCCACGGTGCGCGTGGGGCATGCGCGCGGCCGCCACGACAGCGCCGGGCTGAGCCGGGCGGTGCGCTGCTCGCTGGCGATGACCGGCGGCATCGGCCTGTTCGCCGGCCTGGCGTTGATCGTCAGCCGGCCCTGGATTCCGCACATCTATACCGACAACCCGGAGGTGATCGCCCTGGCCGCCCACCTGCTGCTGTTCGCCGGGATTTACCAGGTGTCCGACGCCCTCCAGGTGTGCGCCAACGGTTGCCTGCGCGGCTTCGAGGACACCGCCTGGCCGATGCTGATGACGCTGGTGGCCTACTGGGGCGTGGGTCTGCCGGTGGGTTATGTGCTCGGGCTTACCGATCTGTGGGTGCCGGCCATGGGCCCGGCGGGCTTCTGGATCGGTCTGGTGTCGGGCCTCACCGCCGCCGCCGTGCTGCTCGGCATCCGCCTGCGCTGGCGGCTGCGGCAACCGCTGGCGGCCCAGGCGGGCGCGGACGTCGGGTTACGGCAATCCGCCTGACACTGGCGATTGCATTCACTCTCCGGATGCGGATAATAACGATTCTTATTTGCTTTATCCGTCCATGACGGGTGCCGACGCTTCGGTGCTGGGGATTGCATGTCCAAACATTCTTTGCAGCGGCTCACCGCCTCGCCCGCGGTCGGCGTGGCCTCGCGCACGCTGGCGGCCGTGTTCGGCGGCTACGCCCTGGCCGCCTGCGCCACCACCGCCCTCGCCCTGTGGCTGCCGGCGGCGCCCGCCACGGCGGTGATCACCGCCAACCTTCTGTCCTTTCTGATCTACACCGTGGCGGTGCTGTGGGCGTTCGCCACGCGTAGCGCCGCCCGCGCCTGGGTGGGCATTCTGATGCCGGCGCTGGTGCTGGCCGCGCTGGCCTGGCTGGGCGGCCCGGAGGCGCTGTTGTGAAGGCGGGTCTGCGGCAATCCATGGCCTGGCTGCACACCTGGAGCGGCCTGCTGCTGGGCTGGCTGCTGCTGGCCATGTTCGTGACCGGCACCAGCGCCTATTTCCGCGAGGAAATCTCCCTGTGGATGGCGCCGGAGCTGCACCACTCGCAACCGTCGCCGGACACCCCGGCACTGGCCTGGGCGGCGCTCAACGCCAAGGCCCCGGACGCGAAAAGCTGGGACATTCAGCTGCCCGAGGCCCGCTCCCCGGTGGTGCAGCTGCGCTGGCAGCCGGACAGGCCCCAGGCCGAGGAAGGCGGTCGCCGGCGCGGCGAGCAGGCGGTGATGGACGCCGGCACCGGCGAGCTGCTGGCGCCGCGCGCCAGCCGGGGCGGCGACTTTCTTTACCGCTTTCATTTTGAGCTGTACGGGGTGCCGCGTATCTGGGCGCGCTGGCTGATCTGCGTGGCCACCATGTTCATGCTGGTGGCGATCGTCAGCGGCGTGATCACCCACAAGAAGATCTTCAAGGACTTCTTCACCTTCCGGCCCGGCAAGGGCCAGCGCTCCTGGCTGGACAGCCACAACGCCACGGCGGTGCTGGCGTTGCCGTTTCATTTCATGATCACCTATTCGGGCCTGCTGATCTTCATGGTGATGCTGATGCCCTGGGGCATGAACGCGGCCTACGAAGACGGCTGGCGCGGCTTCTTCCAGGACGTGTTTCCGCGCGAGGAGCCGGCCGCCGAGGGCGGCGCGGCGATGCCGATGGTGGACATCGCGCCGCTGGTGGCGCGCACCCGGGACACCTTCGACCAGCCGGTGCGCCGCATCAGCGTGGACTGGCCCAACCGGGACAACGCGGTGATCCGCGTATCCACGGCGAAAGATCCCCACATCACCGACCAGCGCCGGGGCGGCAACCCCACCCTGGTGTTCAACGGCGGCACCGGCGAGTTGCTGGAAACGCGACCGGGCGACGAGGCGGTGCCCGGCGCCTTCCGGGTCTACAACCTGCTGGTCAACCTGCACCTGGCGCGCTTCGCCGACCCCACGGTGCGCTGGCTGTTCTTCCTGTTCGGCGTGGGCGGCACCGCCATGGTCGCCACCGGCATGCTGCTGTGGGTGTCCAAGCGCACCCAGCAGCTGCGCGGCAAGGCGCCGGGCGCCGCGCTGCGGCTGGTGAACGGGCTCAACATCGCCTCGCTCACCGGCCTGCTGGGCGCGCTGGCCGCCTACTTCGCCGCCAACCGGCTGCTGCCGGTGGAGCTGGCCGCCCGGGAAAGCTGGGAAATACGGGTGTTTTTCCTGACCTGGCTGCTGGCGCTGGGCCACGCCCTGCTGCGCCCGGACCGGCGCGGCTGGATCGAGCAGCTGGCGGCCAACACGGCCCTGTGGGCGGCCCTGCCGCTGCTGAATATGGCCACCACGGACAGCCATCTGTTCAGCGCCGCCGGCTGGCGCCACGGCGCCCTGGCCGGCTTTGATCTGGTCTGCCTGATACTGGCCGGCGTCTGGGGCTACGCCCTGTGGCGGGTAGTGCAGCGGCGAACCATTCGCGGGCAGGGCCCGCTCCCACAAAGGCCGCGCCCACAACAATCGATGGCGCAAGGCCCGCGCTCACAGGGGCCGCGCCCAAAGCGTGGCGCCCGTACCGCGGAGGATGGCGCATGACGGTCATTGCCGTGACGTTGCCGCTGAGCCTGGCCTACGCCGGCCTGACCGCCCTGGCGCTGGCGATGAAACGCCACCATGAAGCGGCCATCGGCGCCAAACCGCCGGCGACACGGCTGCGCGCCTTCCGCGTCGCCGGCTGGGTGTTGATGGCGCTGATGGTGGCCAGCTGCCTGCGGCTGTGGCCCACCGGCCTGGCGCTCTCCATGGCCCTGGGCCTGGTCACCCTGGCCGGCCTGCCGCTGGTGTTTTTGCTGCCGTACAGGCCGCGTTTGATGGTGCGGCTGGCGCCGGTTCTGCCGGTGCTGGCGTTGATCGCCACGGCGGTGTAGCGCTTTTCAGGTTGCTTCGCCGAGCACGAAGGAATCGATCAGGGTGCTGAGGCGGCCGGCGTGACCGCGCATCTCGGCGGCGTTGCCGGAGGTCTGATGGACCATGGCGGCGGCCTGCTCGGTGCGGGTGGCCAGCTCCTCGCTGCTCAGCGCGATCTCATCGGCGGCGCGGTTCACGTGGCGGGTGCTGCCGCGCACCTCCAGCAGGGTCTCCTGCATGCGCGCCACGAAGCCGTTGAACTGATTGGCCAGCTCGCCGACTTCGTCGTCGGTGGTCACCGCCAACCGGCGCGTCAGATCGCCCTTGCCGCGGGCGATGTCTTCCATCGCCGTGGCGGTATCGCGGATCGGCCGCACGGTGCGGCGCACCATCCAGGCGGCGCCGGCGCCCACCAGCGCCATCAGCCCCAGGCCGGTGACCACGGTGGTGATCATGGATCGCTTCAGCGACGCCATCGCTTCCGCTTCCGCCACCGCCATGCTCTTGTCCACCTCGGTGGCGTACACCCCAGCGCCGATCATCCAGCCCCACTGCGGGATGGCGGTGGCGTAGGAGTACTTTGCTTCCACCGTCTCGGTGGCCGGGTTGGTCCAGCGGTACTGGTAATAACCGCCGCCGTCGCGGGCCACGGCGATCAAATCCCGAATCACGTACTGGCCGTCTTCGTCCTGCAGGTCCCAACTGTTACCGCCCACGCTGTCGGTGCGCGAGGCCGCCACGTTGCCCTGGAAGTCATACACGAACAGATAGTTGCCGCCGCCGAAGGTGACGTTGCCGAGAATCTCCCGGGCGCGGGCCTGGGCGGCGGCCTGCTCCTCCGGCGGCGCGTCGGCCAGGTGGCTCACCGACGCCTTGGCGGCGTCCACCAAATTCTTGATGCCCTGCTGGCGCGCTTCGATCAACGCCGACCGTTGCTCGGCCAGGCTTTCGCGGGTTTCCCGGCGGCTTTCCAGGGTGGCCAACACCTCCAGAATCAATGTGATCAGAAGCACCGGGCCCAGGGCCAGGAGCAGCATCTTGTTCTGCAGGTTGGAGCGGATACTAAAACGGGAGGAACGGGACATGACGGTTATTCCGGGTTGTAAGGTTTGTATGCGCTTGGCATCTGGCCGGTTCATCGGCTGATCCGATCGCCGCTTTAATTCCCGCAAAACAGCGCTTGCGCGCCCCGCCGCCACCGTCTAGTGTGAAAACATAGGCTGCGCGGAGGTGTTTATGGCAAACCGGCGTGACCCCATCGGCGACACGAAGCGTCCCAACAACGTGTTGCCATTCACCCCACGACGGCGAGCCGCTTCGCCGCCGATTCTCAGGCTCTCCCCTGAATACGACGGCATGGAACTGCTCTATGCCAACGACCAGCATCCCGACACCCTTTTCTCGGTCAAAATCCTGGCCTGGGCACGCCTGGAAAACGGCGAGACCCTGGCGATGGTGCCGTGGCTGAAGAAACTGGCCAGTGCCCATGAGCTGGCGGACCCGCTCAACGGGCGCTGGGAAGGCTACCGGCTGCCGGAGAGCGACTACCTGTTCTGTGAGGCCCCGCCGCACAAGGTCCAGGAGCTGGACGCCGCGGTGTCCTTCTTCGGCAAACCGGCCTTCGACAACCCCGCCCGGGGCCTGGTGCAGGAGATCCCCGACACCATCGGCACCCACGCGGTGTTTTCCGAGGACGAGTTCGAAACCCTGAGCCTGTTGGAAGTGGTGAGCTGGCGCCTGTACGGAGACGGCACCGCCCGGGCCATGGTCGCCGACGAGGCAGCGGTCACCCAGACACCGGTGCTGCCCGGCGACCACTGCTTGGTGCCCGCGCAGAAGGAGCCGGATTTCCGCTACTTCTTCCAGCACGGCATCGCCAACCGGCTCAAGGAACACGACCCGGAAGCGCTGGCCGCCATCGCCATGCTGAACGCCCGGCAGTAACTCTGCCGGGCTAGATCAGGACCTCAAGGCCCTTTTCATCCACGAGGTTGAGCAACTTCAGGGAGATGCCGTTAGGCGTCTTGTCGCCCTGTTCCCACTTTTGAATGGTGGAGACGGAGGTATTCAGATAGGCGGCAAAAACCGCCTGGCTGACACGGTGGCGGGTGCGAAGGCGGCGAATTTGTGCGGCACTCAGCGGCTTCACCTCGGGCAGACAGAGCGCATCGAATTCCCGTAGCGTGACCTCGTCCATCACGCGGGCTTTATGAAACGCCTCGGCGGTCTCGTGTACCGTTTTCAGAATGTCACTCGTCATCAGAATCCACCTCGATTAACACACCCTCATCGAGAGCCTTGCGAATACCGGCTTCGCTATATCCAAGCAGCTCCCTGGCCAGACGCCGCAAGGCCTCTCTTTCCCGCTTAGTCACATTATCGCGTGCGCCCTTGGCGAAACCATGTAAGAAATACGCCCGCCGACGTGCACGAAAAGCCAGGATACACCGGCCCCCGCCGCGCTTTCCGCGACCCGGCATCGGGATGCGTTTCTTACACAATCCCGCGCCCAACTCCGCATCGACCAAGCCAGCTTCGACCTCCCGGATCGCCCGACGCAACGCTGCATCCGTCACGTGGTTTTTGTTCGCCCAACGCGCGAACACGCTGGTTTTGAAGATACGCACTGGATCTCACCAAACTATATCACTAAGTGGCACGACTTAGAATCGCCGTCCGGACCCGGCGGTCAATCCGTGGAGAACGCGCGGATCACTTCGGGGAAACGCAGGGCGATAAGCAGCAAGGCGTGGGCGGCGCCGTCCGGCGCGCCCAGGCCGCGCTCCCAGTGTTCCAGGGTGGGCAGGTCCACGCCCAGAACCCGGGCGAGGTGAAAGCGGTCGCGGCCGGTGAGCCGCACCGCCGCGGTCACGTGGGTGCCGTCCAGCGGGGTGTTCAAGGGCATCGGCGCCAGCTCCGGGCCGCGCCCCCGTTCCAGCAGGCGGTCCACCCAGGCGTCCGCCGCCGAGCCGGTGCCCGGCGCGTAGGGGCTGCGCTCCTCCGACATATCGATCTCGCTCTCCGTTCCGCTTCCTTGGGTCGGTACGGCTTCAGTGTGCCGGGGTAAAACGCGGAGGGAATAAGCCGGAAACGCTAATCCTTGTCGGTGATCGGCTCGTCGTCGGGTGCGAGATCGCAGCGTCCTTCCTGCGGATCAAAAAGTCTGTCCCCTTTTTCCACGCCGTGGCGCTCGAAGAAGCCGGCGTTCACCTCCAGCGCGGACACGAACGCCCTCCCCGGCCGGTAGACCTTGCAGCGGCGCGGGTCGTCATGGGGGCATGGCGTCATCGTCATGATCGACACGATACGGCCGTCCGGGTCGGCGAACGCCACGTCCAGGGGAATCAGCGTGCGGTACATATAAAACCCGACGCCCTTCGCCATCGGGCCGTCGAACAGAAACAGCATGCCGGCGTCCTCGGCCAGGCTTTCGCGCTGCATCAGGCCCCGGTTGCGCTGGGCTTGGGTTGCCGCCACTTCCACTTCAAGCGGCGCCACCACGCCTTCCACGCAGAGTTCTTTCGACGAAAACGTCAACGACGCACCGTGCGCCGCCGAAACCAGAAGCCAGGATGAGGCGACGAGAGCCAGGTGGCGGAGCTTATTTGTTATTCTCATTTTCCCGAGTCCTTTCCAACCAATCAGACGATGTCCAGCATTTTCGGCGCGATACCCAGGGCTTCCGCGATCCGGATCCGGGTCTGCTTTCGGGGTCGCTTCGCCTTTTCCTGTTGAGCGTAGGCCGCCTGGCTGATACCGATGCGAGCAGCAACCTCCGCCTGGGTTAACCGCAAATAACGGCGCCAGGCCGCCGCTGGAGACAGCTCGTCCACCAGCACATACCCGGCCACCTCATGGGGAACGGAATCATCCCTGGCTTGGGACGCTACATAGTCAGCGTAAGGGATCACAACAAAGGCAGGCTCACCCTGAGCGTCATTGATAATTTGAACACTAGTAGGTGCGTTCATCACGCTTCCTCACTTCCTCGATACTGACAATCTTTACCGCGCCATCCCAATGGAACAGGACGCGATAGTTTCCAACACGAAGACGATAACCTCGCCGGTGGCCATTCAATGCTTTCACGTGCCTAACGTTCGGCATTTCGGCAAGCCCGCTTGCCGCGTGAAAGACCCTCGCCTTATCACGCGGATGCAATTTTGCCGCTTGCTTTAGCGCTTTTCTCGCCCAGCGAATCTCGTTCATCCATGAACCTCGCAAAGATATACGTGAATACAACCATCATCAATATCTTATAAGCATAATTATAAGTATAACCGCATGGCTAAGGTGGCAGTATCAGTCAAAGCGGAAAGACAAGTAGGAGAATCGCTCGCGGGCGGCCTAGTGGGCGCGACCGACGGGGCCGGCCTCCGGCCCCTCGGGGCGGAGCACCTCCTGAGCGGGCGTAACGCCGGGGCGCAGGGGTTCGTCCTGCTGGTATACAGGCTTCGTCGCGGGCGGCTGCATAATGAGGGCGTGGTCCAGGGCGTCGCCGCCGAAAGCGGGGCCGTAACCGGCCTGGTCGAACAGCGCGTCCGCGGCGGTCCGCCAACGGCGCCGGAAGGCCCGGGCGCCGGGGCCGAAGGCGACCTCCAGCAGGTTATCCAGGGATTGCTCCGCAACGGCCCGGTAGCGCACCGCGAAGGTGGCGTCCCAGGTCAGCACCATCTGATGGAAATCCCGGGAATCCTCGTAGGGGGCTTCCAGCACGTACAGGGTGTTATAGAGAAACTGATACTCCCAGCCGCCGTGCTCGCTGAACCCACCGTCCGGGGTAAATCCGGCGATACGATGCAGTTGTGCCACCGCGGTGGTCTTAAGCTCTTCCGGATTCGCCGCCCAGGGCAGCAGTGACGCGTCCTGCCTCAGCCGGGTATTGCGCAATATGGTGGTTTGGTACTGCAAAGCCTGCGTGGAAAAATCGGCATCCATTGCCTGCCCCCAAGATAATGTCAGTCTATGCGATCCAGATGGTCTGAGTCAGGGTATCCCCAACTACCATGAGAGGCTACCAAGCACCAGATTCAATGCGAACCGTCGGTCGCACCCGCCATGGACTGCTGATAAAGCAGCCAGTCATGCCTGGCCGGTAAATTTGCTCTCAAAGGCTCATCTTCCTGATACAAAGAGCTCTTGCTCTCTGACGGTGTGGTCGGCACATCGCCAACCGTATAGCGGGCACGAAACGCTGCGCTGTAGCCCGCCTGATTCAGTTGGGCATCCAACGCAACTCGCCAAGATTCTCGTAACGCACGGGCGCCCTCATCCAGCGCGGCCGCTCGCAACCTATGCAGCGGTAACCTTATCGTGGACAGATAACGCACCACGAAGGCGGCGTCATACGTCAATACCAGCTGGCATAGTTCGGGGGCGTTCTCGTACGGTGCATCGAGTACATAGTATGTATTGTAGAGAAAAAGGTATTCCCACGCGCTTTCATAGCTCAACCCACCATGTGGTGAAAAAGCAGCTATACGCTGCAGCTCCGCCACGGTTGTCGGTAGCAGTTCCTCCGGCTCGTTATCCCAAGGTTCCAGGGATGCGTCCTGGCAGAGCCGGGCATTACGGATCACGGCGGTTTGATACTGCAACTCAAACGTCGAAAAATCGGCGTCCATTGCCTACCCCCAAAACGTGTCTGTTTAGTCTCTCGATTACTCTAGTCGACAAGGACCCGGCTTGCACCGGGCCCCGTTTCACTCTTTAAGGAATGATGTCCACATCCGGGAACATCGGCAGCGTTTCGGCGAAGCCCTGTATCTGGCAACCGCCGAACGTCGTGGCGAAGGCAAAGTTCGAAGCGGAAGTGTTAATCACCGTGGGCCCGTTGGTGAACTGCATGGCCATCGGGCTGGGCGCGGCGGTACAGGGCGCGCCGGCCCGACCGATTATCATCACGTTGTTAAACGACGCCGGAACGGTACTGCCCGCCAGCGGTGCGGGCAACGGCGCGAAGCCGTTCCATGGCGGCAGGAACTGCACCGTCGGACAACCCGGCGTACCCGGCATGATGATGGCATTGGCCATCAACAAATTGACGCCACCGGCGGCGGGCTGGAAATCCATGTCCATGATGAGTTCACAGGTCTCGGTGCTGCCGCCCTGGGTAATGGTCAGATTGAGGGTGCCGGGGCTGGCGCCGAACTGATAAACCCCCGGTGCGGGCGCGGGATTAGCCGCCCAACCGGTCGCCGAGGCACACAGCAGCGCTGCCGCAAACAAGTAGTTCAGGGTGAAGGGTTTGGTTTGATGATTCATGAGAGTCTCCTTTCTTTTGTTATGCAGCGGTCCGTCCCGAACCGCTTCCGCCAGACCACGTACTTCCCCCTCGTGGCCCAGTGACATCAGGCTAAACATAGAGGCCTAAGAAAATAAAAAGAAAAAATTGGCATATGGAGACCCAGAGATGGCATATCAAAATCCGGTTTTTCCAGAGGCTAGACAGGGATCTAAGTAGCGGTGCCCCGAAAGGCACCCTATCAGGAGAGGTTCAGCGCTGGACCTTACTGAGGCACTGGGTCATCAGGTGGTCCAGGACCTTCTGGGGCTGGCCCATCAGGAAGCCGCGTCCGGGAGCGATCCAGTGCAGGTCCTCCTCCAGCAGCCGGGCCAGGCCGGCCACGTAGGCGTCGACATCGGCGGCGGGCAGGTAGCCCTTGGCGATGGAGCGCTCCAGCACCGTGGTGCCGGAGAACAGCATGCCCTCCTCCTGGATCAGCAGGCATTGGCGGTCGTCCGCCTGGCCGGGCGTGTGCAGCAGCTTGAGGGTGAGTCCGCCCAGGCGGTGCGGCTCGCCGTGCGCCAGGCGCAGGTCCGCCGGGCCGGCCACGCCCAGGATGCGGGCTCCGGTGGCGCCCTGCAGAGTGCGGGCCGCCGCTTCCTGTTCCCGGGGCCGGGTGAGCACGATGGTGGAGAGCACGCCGTCGCAGGCTTCCAACAGCGCGTGCAGGTCGTCCCGATCCTCGATCACCGGGTCCACCACCAGGGCCTGCTCGCCGGCGCGCACCAGGTAGCTGTTAAAGCCCGGGCCACCGTCGTCCGAACCGGCGTTCAGGGTCAGGCGCGATACGTGGTTGCTGAGCGCCACCCAAAGGCCGGCCTCCAGACGCGCCTGGGCGTTGCCTTTCGCGTCCGGATCGAGCTTGCACACTTCGTCGTAGGCCGGGCGGCCCGGCTCGATATACACCACTTCGTCGCCCTTGCGCGCCGGCCACGGCTGGGTGGGAAACGCCTGGGGCCGGCGATCGCGGGCGTAGATCAGCACCTCGTCCACGGACGCAAACTCCGACAGCTTGCGCAGCACGCTCACCGTCGGCGTGGCGAACTCGCGGCGGCCCTGGCGGCGGTCCTCCAGCGCGTCCTGCGGACGAATCCAGATATGGTCGATGGTTTCCTCACCGTCGTGGGCGGGTACCTGGTCCGGCGGCGCCACGGCGGCGAAAAAGCGCGTATCAAAGCGGCGCGGCGGCCCCGGCGGCGTCACCCAGTGATCCAGATAGGCAATGCCGTCCAGCGACAACGCCAACCCATGGGAGCGACACAAATCCCCCAGGTCCGCCTCGCCGCTGCCCACCGCCCAGCGGCCGTCCATCACCGGATGGCGGCCGTCCAGCCACTGGCCGGCGCTGTCGCGGGCCAGCAACATGCCGGACTCCTCGAAGCACTCACGCACGGCGGCGACCAGATAACCCAGCCCGCCGCCCTCCGGCAGGCCCAGCAAGGCGCTGGCGGAATCGTCATCGTGGCCATAAAGGTGGCCGCTGCGCGCCAGGTCCCGGTCGCCGTCGTCGACGGCACCGCCCGGGAACACATAAAAGCCGGGCATGAACACGGCCTTAAGGGTGCGCTGGAGCATCAAGACTTCAAGGCCCTGCTCGGTATCCCGGAGCAGCGCCAACGTTGAGGCGGGGCGAGGCTGCATGATCAGTTCTTATTGTCGAATCAATGAGTCAACAACCTTAACCCGACCGGCCGACAAGAAAAAGCGAACGGTGCCACGTTACCTATTAGAAAAGATCGTCCAGGCTGGTGGCATCCAGAACCCGGTCGGCAACGCTTTCCAGTTCAGCCTGGGAGGCGCCTTCCAGGCGCAGGCGAAGCGCGGCGGGTACATCGCCGAAACGGTGCTCTATCAAGCGAAGGACCAGCGTGCGTTCGCCGTCCAAGCGACCCTGCCGCACGCCCACCAGGCGTTGGCGTTCTTTCCATTCCTCGAACCGGTTGGTGATCATCTCGTACGCCTCCTGCAGGTCGTGCATTTCGGGAAAGGTTTCGCCGGGAAACCATTTTGGCAGCCGGCGGCGCAGCCAAGTGAGGTAATCCCCGCGCAAGCCGACCTGTTCCGGACCCGACAGCCACTTTACCAAAAGTTGCAGAACACCGACCACTTCGTCGGAAGACCGGTGATGCTCCAGCCGAAACAAAGCGGCCACCAGATTATCCAGCGGCTGCGTCTGACCTGAGACATAGGCCCCTTCGTCGATCAGCAAAAACGCCTGGTTGGGCTGGAAGTGTTCCAGCCCGTCCGGCGGAGGCTGAATTAAGGGCCGCAATTCGGTGGGCGCTCGCCAGCGCCGCTCACCGTTATAGAGCACGACTGGCAGCACCGGCGGCAACCGGCGGCCGGTGCCGAGCTCACCGCGCCGAATCAAGTCCTGATGGAGCAGCGCGGTATAGACCATAATGCGCAACGCCATGAAGCGGTCCACCGACGACTGAAATTCCAGAAGCAGATAGACATAAAGCCAATCCTCGCCCCAGCGTATTCGCCAAACCGCGTCGCCGTGCCGCCCACGCAGGCCATCCGTGACGTAGCTGCCGTTCAGCTTCTCCAAAGAATTCAGGTCCAGCGCGACAACCCACTCCTCAGGCAGAAAGCCAGTCAACAGGTCCCGAATCATCTGGTCGTGGGCAAAAAGCAGCTTGTAGATCGTGTCGTGTTCGTCCATGAGCACCTCGTCGATATTGAGATACAAGCGTGGGCGGGACGAACCGGACTGTCTGTCCTACGGTGCGGATAATCGTTGTAAGCAAAGATGGAAGAAAGAATCGACTCCGGAGGACATTTGAGTGAGACGCCAAATGGCAAAATCATTGATTCTACGGAATTTTGGGGCTCGTCTCTTGGCAACTGGCCGCAACCGTAATGCCGGGCACGTGGGCCTTTCGCGCCGGCTGGACGACGATTTCCACGTGCTGGTCCAGAGACACCAGCGCCTGCATCAGTCGCTCCAAAGAGATGTTCTGGAGCTTGTAGCGACGCACCTGGGACACCTTGGGTTGGGTCATGCCAGTAATCGCCGCGGCTTCCGTCTGGTTCAAAGCGCGCTGGTCGATGATCTCATTGAGCTTGAGCGCGAGCGCTGTCTTGGTCGACAGCTCCGCGGCGTCGTCAAAGCCCAAATCCAAAAGTACGTTATCGGTGCCTTTAGGGGTGGCATTACGCTTCATCACTTCCTCCCGCTTAACCGTAGTGGGCAAGCACTGCTTTCAATCGCCTTTCGATCAGTTTGACGGCCGGGCGCGGCATAGCGTTACCGTACTTCGGCTTCGTCCAGAACGCATCCAAGGTGGCCACTCAAGTTAGACGCCAAAAGGTGGAAAAGAGGCCGAAAACGGCTTTTTCGGTGTCATAAGCGGGAGAAAAGGCGTGATTTTCGTGATTTCCAAGGTTAAGTGCGGCTCCCGCAAACCAGCCCGATTAACACGACCCAGCGACCAAAAGCACCGGCAGGATTCCAGAGCTGCCCTTCTGGACACCACCCATGCTAAGTCCAGGTCTTGAAATTACTCTCAGAGCAAGACAATATGCATTCATATATATACAAGTGGTGACACTTTGTCTTACTCAGAAAATCAAAGATCATCGTTTACCTCGTTGCGGGAGACATTCCAGGTCCATGGTGGCCAGCTACGCATGAGCGAAGCGCTTCGCGCGGGGATAAGCCGCTACACGTTTTATCGGGCACGTGACGAAGGCTTGATTGAGCCGGTGGCGAGGGGCATCTATAGGCTATCCGACCTTCCGCCGCTCGGGCACCCGGACTTGATCGCCGCGATGTCACGTTTCCCCGGAGCGGTCTTGTGTCTCGAATCAGCGCTTTCATGGCATGAAATCACGACTCAGATTCCACACCACGTCCACTTGGCGGTGGCGCGGGGAGCCCGGCTGCCTAAGTTGGATTACCCCCCTGTCCTGGGGTATCGGTACTCAGAAGCCGCTTTTGGCGCCGGTATTGAACAGTTCCATGAGGACGGAGTGGTGTTGAGGATATACAGCGCTGAAAAGACACTGGCGGACTGCTTTAAGTTCCGGAATCGCATGGGTATGGAGGTAGTGCTGGAAGCGCTGAAGCTCTATCGGAAAAGGCAAGCGCCGCAGTTTAATAAAGTCCTTGAGTACGCGCGCGTATGTCGGGTTGAAAAAGTCATCCGGCCTTACCTGGAGGCCGTGTTATGAGCGGGACAAGGAACTTGGGCGCATCCGTACGGCAGCGCCTTCTTAACCGCGCTCGCGTTGAAAAAAGGCCGTTCCAGGAACTCCTTCAGTTTTATGCAATGGAACGGTTCTTGTATCGGCTTAGCCAGTCTCGTCACAGTGAATGTTTTGTATTAAAAGGCGCGTTGATGCTGCGTGTTTGGGAGTCGCCATCCTATCGGCCCACTATGGATATCGACATGTTGGGTATCACCGATAATCGGGAGCAAGCGATTCTTCAGCAAATCGAAGAGGTGATAGCGGAGGAAGTGGCCGACGGGCTCCTATTTGACACGACTTCTTTGAAGGCGGAGACAATCACTGAAGATGCTGACTACCAAGGATTAAGAGTTCGATTCCCAGCCTCTCTTGACGGTGCACGCATCATGATGCAGCTGGATACAGGGTTTGGTGACGCAGTCTATCCTGCGCCAGAAAGGCAAATATACCCGGTGCTGCTGGACTTCCCGGCACCTGAACTTCTGTGCTACAGCCGGGAAAGCGCCATAGCGGAAAAGCTACAGGCCATGATTGTGCTCGGTGAGTTGAATAGCCGAATGAAAGATTTCTTTGATATCTGGCTATTGGCAAGGCGCTTCGATTTTTCCGCCGGACCTATGAAACAGGCCATTTTGAATACGTTTTCAACACGCGGCACAACCTTGCCGGATCGCTTGCCGTTCAATCAGCACTTTATCGACTCCAAACAAAAGCAGTGGGAAGCGTTTAGGCGCAGAATAGATCAAGAGCACATACCCAGTGACTTCGATGAAATAGCCAGGGTACTGTACACATTTTTATCACCGATAATTAAAACCGAGGAGACGCCGGAAACGGGGTACTGGCAAGCACCGGGGCCGTGGCGATTTTGATTCACATGATGATGCCATCAAAGCAGAACAAAGCAGCCACGAGATGTGCCCGGGCCTGGCGCCACTAACCTACTGGAAAAGATCGTCCAGGCTGGTGGCGTCCAGAACGCCGTCGGCCAGGTGTTCCAGCTCCGCTTGGGAGGCGCCTTCCAGGCGCAGGCGAAGCGCGGCGGGTAATTCGCCGAAGCGGTGTTGTATCTGGCGAAGCACCAGTGCGCGTTCGCCTTCCAGGCGGCCTCGTTCAATACCCTGCTCCACGCCCTGCTGCATACCCTGCTGCACGCCCACCAGGCGCTGGCGTTCTTTCCATTCCTCGAACCGGTTGGTAATCATCTCGTACGCCTCCTGCAGGTCGTGCGTCTCGGGGGAAGTCTCGCCGGGGAACCATTGCGGGTAAAACCGGCGCGAACCGGCGATTCTAAGGCCAAAAGCGAGGAAATAGACGCTAATTGCGGACACCGCAAACGAGCCTGGTTAGCACGTCCCGGCCACCAAAGGCGCCCATAAAACGCGCCGAAGCTGGGCGAAGGCGTGAAGCTGCTATTCAGGTGCGGGCACGGGTATCCGCTACCGCGTCCAAAATGTCTTCGGTGCGGGCTTGCGTCCGTATGCCAGGGATGTCGAACGGTGATTCCACTGACTCGATTTGCGCGCGCAAAATGAAGACGGAGCCGTCTTTTCGACGAATGTGGACCTCCTCGGTTTTCGCCAGGTCCAGCAACTTCGCCAGGTTCTGTCTTGCTTCGGAGTAGGTGAACACTTTCATCTCATGGCTCCAAGACGCGCAGACCAAGTCGGACGGCGACGCGCTTCATTTGCTGGTCCAACGTAACAAGGTTGCCACCGTGGCTTCTCGCGCACTCCAGAAAATACGCATCATACGCATAGATTCCGAAATCCGTGGCAAGGCGTAAAGCGCGCTCGACGTCCACGGGCATAAGGCGAACCGGGATCCGCAAGGTAATGTGCAAAGCGCTGATGGCTTCGTCCTCGGTCAGTTTCCGGCGACGGCACATCGCACTCAAAGCATTACCTATCTCATAGGGAAGAATCTCCGGCGCGCAAATCACACCCGCACCCGCCGTAAGCCGTACGATATCGGGCTTTTCCGGTTCATCCAGAGCGGCGGCGAAAAAAATGTTGGTGTCGGCAGTAATCATTGGACAATTGTACAACTCAGGATCGAGCCTGCAACTCCAGCGCTTTCGCTTCTCCTGATCACCGAACATGTGCATCCCCTCCTTTCCTACTCACCCTGCTGTCGTGCTTGTCCATAGGCACCTGTTTATGGGCACAGTCAAGCGTGGCTGGGATGTGGGGGGTTGTCTGTCCTACGACGCGGACAACCCTTGTAAGACAGGACGAACGATGAGCACTGGCTCAGGTAGGGAGAGGTCGCCGTACAACGGCGTGCCGGCTGCAGCCGCTTTTTAAGGACGATGCCAGGGACGCCGGCGTCAACATGACTCGCTACAGCCAGCCCGATCCTCTCGAGTTCAATACCCTCCTTGCACACACCTGTACGCCACAAACCGCGCACCACCCTTCACGGAAGGCGCTCGAAAGCGCCGCGCCCTTTAATAGCAGGCCCGCAAGGCACCACGGAAACACAGGAAGAAGGCAAGGAAATGCAAAATATTTCGATAATCAAGGAACGAAACGGTTGACCCTAAACACCAAACGGCAAGAGAAACACTACAGATTGGTTAAAATGCTACCATAAGTAACAACCACTAAAGCCAAGCGAAAAACTTACAGATAAAATAGCCAAAAGCTTACAAGAAAAACAAAATCGGATTTTAAAGAATGGACGAAATTCCGGTCACGTTTTTCGACCTTCACAAATTTACTACCGTTAGTCGGCCAATTACTACCGTTCGTCGGGGACGCAGAACTTTTATTGTTTATGGTTGTACGCAAGAAACCGCCCCCATGTGACTGTTCCTGCTCTACTTTATCATTTGTTGAATTTCATGTTTTCATTTTTTGAAAGACCTGTTTTCAAAATTTGCTATTCTCCCGCCTTCCCTCCTCCTCTAACGTGAATCGTGTCGGTTCGGGGAGCAAAACAACAACTCACCCACCGACACGGCGGCGACCATGGAAGAAGTAAAGATCGCTGTCGCAAAACATCCAATTAACGGAAGAATGAGGAGACTCTCATGTCTATGGAAATGATGAAGAAAGGTGCTCTGGCCCTGATCGGCGCGACTGCAATCGTCGCTAGCGGAAACGTCCTGGCTGATGGTGAAATCTACGACGCCAGCCAATCCCCCACCGGCCCGCTGACTAGCGCTAGCCGAAGCTTCACAGACTCTTCTGCCACGCTGGTAGCAGACGTTTTCGGCGTAGAGACCGAGATCACCTGCTCTCTGACTCTCGATGGTGTGGTGGCTATCGACAGTTCCGGCACCTCTGGCAGCGTGACTGTCAGCAGCGGTGACGTATCGGGCGGGTTCCTGTGCGGCTTGGTGGAGCTGGAGTTCGCAAGCGACGGTGGTGACGATTGGGTTGCAACTACCGATGAGTCAGCACTCAGCTCTATCAGCGACCCGCGCGGTGATGTTCCGCTGACCTTCCAGAACGTATCGGTAAATCTTTGCGGTGGCTCTACCAGCGTGGACACTACGTTCAACAACAACGGGAACGGCACTCTGCTGAGTGGTGACTCCACCTTTGAGTTTGTCGACGCTCAAGTAGGCTCCTGCTCCTTTACCGCTACCCTGACCCCGGATGGCGACGATATCGATGTTGTTGCTAACCCGTAATCGCTAAGCACCACCCTGCAGGTTCCGCTTAAGGCGGAACCTGCTCTTTTCATGACATTTATTATGATGAAACTAAACAAGATCCTAGCTTGTATTAGCGCAGTGTCTCTTTTCCTAACGGGGTGCTTGGCAAGCTATTTTTTATTTGAAGACCCCACAGCAAGAAAAACTAATTATTCGACCGAAACAAGGGTACGCCTCCCAAGCAAAGTCTCGGGAGACAATACATTCACAAAATCTCAAGTCGCGGGCTGGATGCTGTTTGGAGTAATGCGGCAAAAAACAGGCACGGCCGGCACAGACGAAAACATCAAAGAAACGTCACTATCTATTGACGTAACTGGAGTTTTATCAACACCGCTTGGAAACGGCTGGGCAATAGCATCAATAAATAAAAGCCCACAAAAAGTCGTGAAAAAGGGCGATGAGATCAAGAAAGGCATCTTCATCTCTCGTCTGACACGCGACTATATTATAGTAAACAACAATGGCGTATCAGAGAAAGTTACGCTACAAGAATTTTCAGACTCTGGAACGCAAAATTTAATAGCGAGAATGGATAGCGCTGCCACAGAAAAAGAAGAAGACACCAGCGAAAATCCAAGCAGTCTGCTCCAAACACTTCGAAATGCAGGGCTTAAACGCACCTCTAAAGATAGTGCGAGCGGCTACGTAGTCATCAGCAGTGACAAAAAGGTCAATACGCAGTTTGGCCTTCAGAAAGGCGATGTAATAAATTCAGTAAACGGGTACCCAGTGGGTTCCGACGCAGCTGACGGACTTGCACTTAGGGCATATCGAAAGACTGGTAAAGCGAGCATTGAAGTATCGAGAGACGGAAACGTTATTTATTTAGAGTATCCTTTATAACCATCGCGCCACGAAAATTTTTTCGCCGATACCACCCCACCAAAATGCATACTCGGCTTGTAAAATGGATATAACTCCCCGCCTTTCTTGATTAATTCCTAAAAAATATGATAGAGCAGCCGAATCCCTTAGCCACATAAAATAGATTAAAATTCCGGTTAACGGAAAACCACTCTTTGACAGCGCCCCCACAAAGCAGTCAGTCCTCGACTGGCTCTTTATCCAGCACAATGCCCCCTTTGTCCGACTTTTCTATGGCGCTGAAAGTTACCTTTTTACGGCCCAGACCGCCCAAGACGACCTGCTATGTACGTTCAATACAGTCGTGGCCACTGATCACTCGAGCAACGTGGCGCGCATAACTACCGCCAGCATCGATATACCAAGCGCATTCTTTTGCAGCTTGATGAAGTTATAATTTTAATACGCATGATTACATTTATATGAAGCGGGTGCTTCACGCTTTGAAATAGACCGGGAAATCTCAACTTTTTATGTATGTCAAACTGTCGAGAAGTGAACAACTTCTCTACTCGCCTCAACGTCAAATACACGTCCCTGTATTTTTTGACGACGCCAGCCATGGCATATAATTGCTAGAGAATAAAAACATTTACTTTATTATAAGATGCTTAAGCAACCAAAGGGCGAACGAAGATACAAAGTTCGACAAAGGCAGGCCAGGTTATGGAGACAACGCACAAAGCGAAATATGCTCTTATAACCCAGGTTAGAAGAGAGCGTCTTCATCGCTCATTGACAACAACTTGACTCAACTCTTGGGAAATCCACAGCTGAAAATTTGGGCTGACGATCATACATAGAAAAAAAACCCCGCATACAGCGGGGCTCGTAGTTATCTAGTGAATACTTTATTTCACTTTATCGATTCGGATACATATTGCAGTCTGCTTCCATACGCAGGAATCCTAAGCTGAATATCGCCAGCCAAACCACCTCCGCCGCTTGCACCAGAGTACAACTTAATATCAACGTCGACATTATTAATGTTGTATTGCTCAATAACCATTCTGCCATCTGAAAGAAAGTTCACGTTGCCACTTAGCTGCATGGAAATCGGTTTGCTAAAAAGGTTATGAGATGGTTCATTAATTGGAAAATAGGTCGCCAAGTCCACGCCATCCATATATAAGTCTACGTCGGCGGTCAAGACGAGATTCCCATTATCCTGTGTTATCCACCCAGTTATAGGCTGGTTTCGGTTTCCGTTTTCATCCTTTTCATACCGCATCCTCAGAATCTGAGCGCCGCTTGCAGCCTCAACAACTTGAGAAAAAAGACCGAACTGAGTGAAAACCGGTACCGAAGAGCTCATTATTTGCGCTGGCCATATCAATACTTTGATTCCATTTTCGGTATCGAACTCTTCTGTCACTTCAGCGACTAGTGCACTATTTAAGTAAGTGAACTTCTGCCGCGGACACTCTAGCGAACCGGTAATCATTGCTAAGGGGTCTTGCGGAATTGCATCAGAATAACCGCAACCAAAGCTAGCACCGTTGATTGTTTGAGGCGCCACAGAATTAGGGCCTTCCCTCGACAAGGTCTTCGCGCTATTCGGCGGTGGTTGCACTCCGTTTGGATCAAGCTCCTCTTGAACGTATGGATCAGAGGGTTGATTTTCCGCACCAGGTTCTTGGAAGCCCCCATCGTATCGATAAATTTTATAGGCTGGGTTATAACTGAGGTTATCTGAAATTTGGTCCGGAGTGACCTCAGGGTTTCTATCGTGCCTAAAGTTAGCATTAACGTCAGAAGCTGGTGCAGCCTTTAAAACTTGGACTACTGAATTGGTTTTTGAGCCGCCCTTAAAGTACTGACGGAAATCAGGGCCTCCACCATCATATGGTTTTGGGTCGGCATCGAAAAAGAACTCTTTGTCGGGGTTTTCGGGTGTTTCATATGGCTTGATATCCAGATCTGCGAAAACGGCGGTCTGAATTGGCAAACCATCCACCAGACCACAAACAGAGCCCGTGCCGTCACATATGGCTGCAGAGCTATTAGAGTCACCGTTGGATGAAACAGTGTACCTATAGTAGGCACCTTCTTCCCAAGGAAAGTCAGGAACGAAAGTGATCGTTTTTCCTTTAACCGATAATTGGCCGGGCACAGCCTCTATTGAACTTCCATTTACATCGACCTTGTTAACCGAAAAGGTCGAGTTCAACCGAACACTCGCCGGGTTAATAAGCTTTGAAAACTGAACAATGATTGGCTTATTTGAACTAAGCGCCTGAACAGGAAGAGGATCATCACGAGGAATGATATCGTCAGTCCCGCCTTCCATCTGCCCGGGGAAACCTCCTTCACAGCGGCCCTGTATACCAGCCACAAGATCGGCTTCAGATTCATTTAGTGCACACGGAAATCCCGGATAAGCAGATAATAAAATAGGTGAATGCCTGATTGCTGCAGTTTCGATCTGAGTCGGCCCATCCTCATCGTACGTCTGCGTAGCGTTTTGGATATAATTGGGAAGGGCAAAGGCATTATCTATTGAACCATTCCATTCATTTCCGGCCAGGTCAGAAATACCGTTTACTTGAAGCCGGTATGCGTTCTGTTGGTTTTGATAATTGTACGTGATGTCATTTTGGGGAGTAACTACAAGCGCAGAACCATCCACATACATACTAACGTCAGCTTGCTCGACTTCGTTTCTGTAAAAGACGACCGAAGCATCGCTTAGATCGGGATCCAAGACATCGTCGAAATTAAGAACTATCGACTCACCCGATCTGAAAACGGTAGCTTTATCTCCAACAAGGTTCGACATAGGGTCCAAAGACCAACTCTGCAACGTCGGTGGCTCCGTGTCTGCAATGCCTTCCGGAGGGTTACTCTGATCTTTATAAGACTGCAGCTGGAAGCTCAGCATTCCGTAGCCATATTCCTGGCCCAGGATATTGGGCTCCACCATGCTTACCGCATCCAGGTTCAATACTCCGGCTTCGGGGTCCACCTCGGCCAGACCAACCAACTCAATGTGAAGCAGGTCCTGAGTGAAGGCACCATTGGCGCGCGCTTCGCTGGTGGCGATGCCCACATCCATCAGCAGATGTACGATGCGTAGCGCATCCGGGTTGTTCTCCGCGTAGGGGTTGGGCACCAAGTAGCCGCTGGCGTCGGACAGCACCGTCATGGTGACGTCGCCGGAGCCAAAGCCGGCCGGTACTTCACCACCGATGAGGATCGGGTTGATTTCCGCGCCGTTGAGGACGGTGCCCTTGGGCAGGCGGATCGGGGTGACGTCGGTGTAGGTGGTCACGTCCGCCAGTTCCGCGCGCACCACTTCGGCGCTGGCCTGGGTGATGTTGTCGTTCTCGCCCAGCAACGTGCCGTTAACCGGGACTTCGTTCACCGGCTTGCCGGTAAGGCGTGAGGTGGTGCCCTGGGTGAGTTTCTGCACCAGGATGGCCGGCTCGCCTCTCGGAGAGGAATCTTTCGGCGTGAACGCGTAGCTCTGGGCGCCGAAGGCTTCGCCGTAAGTGCTGGCCAGGTCCGCGGTGATGTCCAGGGTGTAGGTTTCGCCGGCGTTGAGGTATTCCGGCTCCGGATCCACGGTCATGTAGGCGCCGTCGATCAGCAGCGTGGCGTCCACCGGGTCACCGGCGCTGTCGCGCAGCACGACGGTGTTGCCGTCGCCGTAGGTGGCGGTGGCACGATCGATGGGCTGGGTGAACTGGAAACGGAAGCTGGAGAAATCCATTACCGGTTCCATTTCGGAGCCGTCCGGCATGCGCCGGCTTACTTCGAAGGTGTCTTCTTTCACCACGAGGTTTTTCGGGCCTTCGTGCAACGGCCGGGTGGTGAAGGTGAGAGTCTGATCCTTGGCGACGCCTTTGCGCAGACGCAGGTCGTCGATCACCACGGTGTAGGTCTGGTTGGGCTTCAGGTCCTCGTCGGGCCGCAGCAGCACATTGTTGGGCTCGCCGGCCACGGATTCCGGCGTGACGGCCACCACGGTGCCGCTCTGCGCGTCACCTTCGTAGACGGTGATCGAATTCTGGGCTTCGCCCAGATTCACGGCGCTGGAGAAGCGCAGCACCACCGGCGCGGCGGTGGAAATTTCCTCCTGGCCGTTATCGGGATAGGCGTACAGCAGCGCCTGGTTGTCGCCCTCGCCCGGGTTGCTGCCGAAGTCGTCGACAGGTGAATCGCCGCCGTCACCGCCGCAGGCGGTAAGCAGCATCGCGGTGCTTAACACCGCGACGGAGGACAGCAGCGTTCCTTTCCGCTTGATGTGTTTCGTTTTCATGGTGCCCCCTTAAAACTGCATGCTGATGGAGCCGGCGAATACGTTGACGTCGCCTTTGGTTTCCACCACGTCGTCGTTCAGTGCGGTCGGCTGGCTGGAGACGATACGGAACTCCCGCTCTTCCATCAGGTGGTACTGGTAGCCGAAGTCCAGGCGCAGCGGATGCTTGAGGCCGTAGACGTGGTCGAAGGTGGCGCTCATGCCCAGGCCGATCACGGTGCGGTCGGAATCCAGGTAGTTCACTTCCGGGTTCACGTCGTTGGCCAGCGGCGATTCCTCGAACGCCACGCCACCGGTGAGGGTGAAGGTGTCGTTCAGGTAGTACTCGGCGCCGATGCGCGGGATGACGATGTCGTCGAATTCCAGGCCCAGGTTGTTCTTGACCGTGTCGTTGTTGAGCTCGTCTTCCAGCGCGGACCATTCCTGCATTTCCACCACCAGGCCCAGGCGCCATTTGTCACGCTTGAGCTGCATGCCCAGGGTGTAGATGTTGGGCTGGTAGGAATCCACCGTGGCGATATCGATGAACAGGCCGGGATCCGGGATGGTGCCGGGGATGATGGTGTTGGCGTTCACTTCCACGGAAGAGTCGGAGTAACCCTTGAAGGCGAACGCGGTTTCCAGACCGTCATACCAGCACTGCGCGTCCGGGCAGAAGGTCTCTTCCCAGTCGAAGTTGAAGCTGATGATCGGGCGGATTACCGGCTTGGCGGAGACGTTCAGTTCCTCGTAGCTGGTCTCGCCGGCCAGATTGGTGTTGGCCACCAGGCTCGCCTCGGATTTGAGGGTGACCTTGGTGCCGATACCGATGTCCAGGCCGCGCCAGATGTGGGTGCCCACGCCGATGCTCAGGAACAGCGGCTGGCGGCCGTAGTTGAAGTACTGGCCGTCCGGGTCGGTGCGGGAGCCGAAGGCGAGCAACTCGTCACCGAATTTCTCGGAGCCGATCATCACGCCCAGGTACATGGGCTGACCCACCTCGGTGAGATCGCTGAGGTCCGCTTTCAGGCCCAGCAGCACTTGCTGGGTGGGGTCGTCCTGCACCGTGTAGGTGCCGAACTGCTGGCTGTCGGCCTTGAGATTATGCTCGGCGTGCATCAGGCCGGCGGTCAGCTCGCTCTTGGTGCTGTGCGCCAGATACGCCGGATTATAATACGCGGTGGAAACCTGGGTATTAAACATGGAAAGCGCTTGCGCGGACGCGATGTCCGTGGGCAGCAAGCCGTAAGTGGTGGCGGTGTTGCCCATATTCGCCAGGGAGATAGCAGGTGCCAGCAATAGGGCGCTGGCGCACAGCCCGGTCTTCAAATAAGGAAGCGGTCGCATGCGGATTTTCCCTCCGATTGTTTGTTGTTCTCTCTTGTTCGCGGGTGTTCGCCGCAAACAGTCGTTATTGGTTTTATGTCCCGAACTGTCCATGAACGGGAAAGGCACCCACGGGATGGTGCAACTGCTGAGGCTATAGGGGCCTGACAGACGTCGGACACAAGAAAACGTGAAAACAGGTGTTTCAAAAAACGAAAAAAAGCCGGAAAGCCTTTATTTACGGTACTGACCAGCCGGTCACATTTTATGGTGACAGACATTTTTTGCGTGTTTTCCGACCGCCGAAAACGCCATCTTTATGAAAAAGTAGACAAGTAAATATACAAAATGGCACTTCAGTATTTACTTTCTTTTGTGCGGCAGGTCCGCTCTTTGTGGCAGGCGCAAAACGCCGATTGAGCGCCATCAAAACGCCACCATGTTTACAGGTGTTACCATAGGAAACACTGGCCGCTTTACCGGTGCTTTTTTCGCTCCACGCCAAACTTTTTTGTAACGGAGCGCCGGCGCAGACCGCTCTTTTTTCTTCGAAACGCCCGCGCCGCGCGGCTTCGCGGCGAAAGAAAAGGGGCGCCCGGCAGCGGCGGCGAAAGCGTAGTCAAACGGTTGTCTTGTGTTATAGTTTTTTAAGAACTGTCCAAGGATCGGTAAGAACACACCTGAACGGGACGGGTGCTGGGCCCCCGGGGCGGGCTAATGCCCGGAGGGGATCAAAACCCTGAAGAAAAACAAAAGGTGGAAGGAACCGCTGTACCGTTTTGTGCCTCGGTTCCTTAAAACAAGGATTCGACGATGAAACGGATAGCTGATCTCAGTGTGTTTGTGTCGGTCGTTAAGGCGGGGAGTCTTTCCGAAGCGTCCAATGATCTGGGTCTTTCCGTAGCGTCCATCAGTAAGTATATATCGCGCATCGAGCAGGAGCTCGGAGTGCGCGTGCTGGTGCGTAACGCGCGGGGGCTCAGGCTCACCAGCGAGGGCCAGGCGCTGTATGTGCGGGTGGATACCCTGCTCAGCCAGCTCAACCAAGCCATTGCCTATGTCAGTGCCTGCCGGGACGTTCCCCGGGGCATGCTCAAGGTAAATTCCACCATCGGTCTGGGGCGCAATCGTATCGCGCCGCTGGTATCGGAATTCTCCAAGCTGTACTCCGACGTGACGGTGCAACTGTCGTTGGGCGATCGCTATGTGGACATGGTGCTCGACGACGTGGACGTGGCGATTTCCATCGGCGCGCCGGACGACGCCTCCCTGGTCGCCAAGCGGCTGATGAGCAACCCCTGTTGCGTGTGCGCCTCGCCGGCTTACCTGAAAGGCCGCAAGGCGCCCCGCCACCCCAAGGACCTGAAACGGCACGACTGCCTGATTCTGGATTGCCACGGTTCCTTCAAGGATCAGTGGCGGCTTGAGGACGAGTACGGCGGCCAGCATCATGTCAAAGTGTCCGGCAACCTGATCACCGATAACAGCGAAACACTGCGCGAGTGGGCGCTGAAGGGTTACGGCGTGGCGCTGAAAAGCCGCTGGGACATCGCCGAGCATCTGGAGCGCGGCGAGCTGGTGCAGCTGATGCCGCGCTACCGGGCGCCGGACCTGGATTTCTATCTGGTGTACGCGGGTCGGGATCTGCTGCCGGCGAAAACCCGGGCTTTCATTACCTTCCTGGAAGAAAACGTGGAGCGCCTGAAGCAGCCGATTTCGGATTCCGCGCAGGGGTGATTCAGGCGTAGGCCTCGAGCGGGCGTTCCAGACGCCGCACCCAGGGCAGCACCTGGGTGCCCAGGCGCAGCTTCAGATCCTGGGGGTGGATGGACACGCGCAGGGTGCGTCCGCTGGCCAGGGCCGCCAGATAGTTGCCCCGGTTGAACAGATTGAGGCTCCAGGCGCGCAGCCTGGTGTCCGCCTCGAAGCCCAGCAACGGCATGGGGTGAAAGCGCTGGTCGCGGGCGTCGTAGAGGCCGCCCAGGGTTTCGTAGTAGCGGAACGGCAACGCCGCCAGCCGGCGCTTGTTCACCGCCCCCAGCGCCCAGGCGGGCGGCACGTAGAGCGGCCCGGGGGTGAGGCCGTGCTCCACGAACCAGCGGTGACAATCCTGAATCAGCGCGATGATGCGCTCTTCGTCCAGCGACAGATGCTCGGCCGCGTCCCGGGAAATGAACATGCTGTGCAGACGGTGGTGAAGGCTTTTCGGGGTGTCGCAGCGGTGCCGCCAGCCGTGGCCGGCAAGCGGGTAGCCGCGCTCGCTGAGGTCGCGCAGCCAGTCCAGATCGGCGGCCCGCCAGTCCTTGCCGGGCACCACCAGCAGCGTCACCGCCGCCGGCGGCAGCCAGGCGAGCTGCTCGAGGATGTCCGTGACCCGCTCACGGGTCTCCGGCATCACATCGTGAATCGAGATCAAACCGCTTAAGGCCATCTCAGAGCTCCGGGCGGGCGGTGCTCAAACGGCGCAACACGGCCAGGGTCGGCGACGGCCAGCGCTTGGGCAGCAGCGGCGCCTGGCGGGCGCAGTGGCCAAGCACCTGCAGCCAGGTGTCCATGGCGCGCTGGTTCATGGTGAGGGCGGCGTGGCGGGCCTGCGCGACGCGCTCACGGCGCTGCGCCGGGCTCTGCGCCTGCAGACGCGCCAGGGTGTCGCCGAGGCTCTCGCCCTCTTCCATGATCGCCAGCCCGCGGGCCAGCTCCGGCCACTGGTTGATGCCGCAGGCCGGCGTGGTGATCACCAGCCGCTGGCGGGCCATGGCTTCCAGGGCCACGGTGCCGAACGCCTCCACCACCGACGGCAGCACCAGCACCTGGGCGGCGTCCAGCTGTTCCACCACCTGCTCGCGGCTGCACCAGCCCAGGAAGGTGAGATTGGGCAGGCGGCGGGCCTGCTCTTCCACTTTTTCCCGCAGCGGGCCGTCACCGGCCACGGTAAAGCGGCAGTCCGGTCGCTGGGCGGCCAGCGCCAGGAAGCGTTCGATGTTTTTCTCCGCCGCCAAGCGGCCCACGTAGAGCACCGAATCCAGTTTCTCCGCCAGCGGCAGCGGCGGCCGCTCGACGAACTCCGGGCCCAGCGGTGTGCCCACCAGTTGCGGGTGCCGGGCGCCGGCGGCGCGGGCGTCGGCGATCAGGCTTTCGCAGATGGTGACCACCGCGCTGCTGCCCTGGAACAGGGTGCGGTTGACCCAGTTGAGCAGGCCGCCGGCCAGGCGCGCCAGACGCGGCCCCCAGTACAGCCGCACCAGGCTGTCGTAGTCGGTCTGGAAGGTCACGCACACCGGGATGCCCAGTTTACGCGCCACCCAGAACGCGCCCAGGGAGAAGATCCCGGGTCCGGGAATCACGATCACATGGGGTTTCATCTCCCACACCAGGGCAGTGAGCTCGCGCATTTTCGGCAGGAACAGGCGCTGGGTGGGATCGCCGGGGATCGGCATGGACAGCCCCTGGCAGGGATGGGGGTCCTCCAGGCTGGGCGATACCAGCTCCGCCCGGGCCACCACCCCGTCCAGGTGGGCGACCAGGTCCTGGAAGTAGGCGCCGACCCCATTGCGGCCTTTCATGGCGTCGACGACGAACAGTACGCGCAGGTCTTTTGTTTTCATGGTCGTCAGTATCCGCACCACGTGTGTCGTATTTATGACACCCCTACCCTAGCACGGTTCAGTCACCGGGTCGGGGGTAGCCGAAACGGTCGTAGACCCAGCCGAAGGTCGCCGCCAGACGGCCCGGGTCCACGCCCAGGTTCTCCAGGGAATAGCGGTGGCCGCTGCGGTAGCCGGCGGCGCGGCGGTCCTCGCCGTCCAGAAAGGCGCGGTACGCCGGCGAAGGGGTCCAGCCGAAGGTCCGGTAAAATCCGCTTACACTCTCGCCGGGTGCGGCGGCCAGGGTTTCCATCACCGACAGGGCGCCGCGCCCCTCCGGCAGGCCATCCAGTTGGTCCAGCAGGTGCCGGTAGTAGTAATCGAGCATGGCGAGGAAGCCTTCGCGCCAGTAGTCGGCGGTGTCGCGGCCGTCGAACAGCTTGCCGCCGATCACGATGGAGTTGATCTGCGAGGGCACCGCGGCGGTGGGATTGCGCAGGCAGCCGATAAAACGGGCGTCGGGGAAGGCGTCCGCCAGGGTGGCCATGAAGGGCGTGAACGACGGGTTCTTGGACAGGAAGGTACGGTGCTCGCCGTGGAAGTACAGGTGACGCTGCACGAAGCGCCGGTAGGCGGCCATCAGCCGCCGTTTCTCCGCCGCCGGCAGATCCCGGTCCGCGTAGGTGAGGCGCCACAGCGCCGGGTCCGGCACTGCCAGGACCAGCAGGAAGCAGCCCAGCACCGGCAGCAGCGCCAGATAGTCCTCCTCCGGATCGCGCAGGCCGGTCTGATGGACATCGTCCAGCCCGCCCAGCACCCACCGCTCCAGCCGGAAGAACAGCCGGCCCAGCGGCGCGCCGACCAGGGCGTCCAGCCGCCCCACCCCGCGCCAGAAAAAGCGCTGGGTGATGGACGGCGCGAAGATCAGCTCCCACAGGGCGGTGGTGGTGAAACGCTCGCGGTCGCCGGCCAGCAGCCGGTGCAGAAAGGTGGTGCCGCTGCGTGGCACACCGACCACGAACAGCGGCTCGCGCACGCGCACCCGGCGGAAGTCGGGAAACAGCAGGTAATCGAGCATCAGCCCGGCGCCGTTGATCGCCTGCAGCAGCACGAACAGCGGCCAGAACAGCGCCATCACCAGCCAGCGGCGCGGCGACACCCCCTTCAGCGTGCCGCCGTAATCCGGACACCAGGAGCGCACGAACAACCGCCCGTAGGCTTTTAACAAAGCACCCATAGCTTTCTACTTCCGTCGAAGACGCGCCGACACTAGCAGCAAAAAGATGACAGAACCATGTCGGGGAGCGGGCCTCGCCCGCGAAAGGCCGGCAAAGCCGGCCGGCAGGATCCCAGAGTCCTTTCTAACGGCAGCACAAACAGCGTCTCTGGTATCCCGCCGGGTGGCTGCAAGCCACCCTTTCGCGGGCAGGGCCCGCTCCCACCAGACAAGTCCCCCAAGCCTTGCAACACAGCCGTCACACCAAGGACACAAAATCGCGCCTGCATCCTGTATCCTGCACGCTGAATCGCGGCCGACGGCCGCCAAGGCAACCTTATCAATTCGAGGCGTGATGAGTACCTTCCCCACCATTGTCGGCCACCGCGGCGCCCGCGGCGAGGCACCGGAAAACACCGCGGCGGGCTTCCAGGTCGCCATGGAAGCGGGTGTCACCGAAATCGAGCTGGACGTGCGGCTGTCCCGGGACGGCCATCTGATCGTGGTGCACGACGCCAACGTCACCCGCACCACCGGCGAGCGGGGCAAGGCGCACCACTACACCCTTTCGCAACTGGAAGTGCTGGACGCGCGCCGCAACACCCCCGGCTGGCACAGCCCCCTGGGCATCCCCTCACTGCGGGAAGTGGTGGATCTGTGCGGGCCGTCCATGCGCTTTCAGTTCGAAGTGAAAGGCGCCGACCGGGCCATCCTGCACCGCCTCGCCCACCAGCTGGTGGACTTCATCAACCAGCGACAAATGAATGACCGGGTGGTGGTCACCTCCAGCCACACCGGCTTTCTGCGCATGCTCGGCACCATGACCGCCCACATCGAGCGCGGCTATGTGGCGGAGTACCGCTACCAGCAACCCACCCGGCGGGCGGTGGCGCTGGGCTGCACCTGGCTGATGCCGCGCCACACCCTGGTGACGCCGGCGCTGATGCGCCGGGCGCGGCGCCGCAACCTGAAGGTGTCCACCTGGACGGTGAACGATCTGACCCGGGCGGAGCGCATGGTGGAGCTGGGCGTGGACGGCATCATCACCGATTTCCCGACCAGCTTTATCGCCCATTTTGAGCGGCGCGCGGCGCGGAAGGGCTGAGACAGGTCTCTGGGATCCTGCCGGCCGGCGTCGCCGGCCTTTCGCGGGCAGGGCCCGCTCCCACAGGGCGCTCGCGCACAGAGTTCTTACCTGCTTCAATCCTCAAAAAAGGCGCGGATTTCATCTTCGCGCGCCTTGGCGTCCTGGTAGCCCAGCGACATCAATCGGCCGGTGAAGCCGGGCTCGAACAGCAGATAACTGACCGCGCTGGCGCCGGGCGAGCGGGTGGCGCCGGAGCCGCTCAGGAAGAAGCGCAGCGTGCGCGGCAGCTCCTTGATGTGCTCGGCGGCGATCTCGTCGATGGGCTGGGAGGGGTAGATCTTGAGCACGTCCACCTGGCGCAGCTGGATGCCGTGCTGGCTGCGGGCCCGTTTGCCGAGCGCCTCCACGGTGCGGTTGATCCGCTCGAGCCGCTCCACGTCCCCTTCCAGGGTGTCCACGAACACACTGTTGAGCACATGGCCGAGCACCTGGGCCAGCGACGGGTAGCCGCTGAGCTGGCGCTGGTGGTCGGCGCTGACGTTACCGGACACGCCGATCACCAGCAGCTTGTCGGCGCCCAGGTGCAGCGCCGGGCTCACCGGGGCGAGCTGGCGCACCGCGCCGTCGCCGTAGTAGCTGCCGTCCACTTTCTCGGCGGGAAACAGAAGCGGGATCGCCGCCGACGCCAGCAGATGCTGCACGCCGATGTCCGAGCGCCGGCCCAGCCGGCGGGCGCGGGTCCACTCGTCCACGCCCTCAGCCCCCTGGAAAAACGCCACTGATTCGCCGGTGGCGTAGCTGGAGGCGGTGATCGACAGCGCCCGAAGATGCCCCTGGCGGATGCTCTCCTCGATGCGCTGGAAGTTGATCACCAGCCGCAGCAGCCGCTTCAGCGGCGTGCTGTCGAGCAAGGCGCTGCGGGTCACCGCCCGGCCGCCGGCGGCGGAGCTGATCAGCCAGCGCAGCAGGCTGCGCAGAAAGGCGAAGATATCGGTGCGGTAGACCTGCTCGGCGGTCATGTTGGCCCACACCCGCTCCAGGCCGCGCACCGCCAGCCGGTAGTCGTGGGCGCCGGCGGCCAGGGCGGCGGCGTTGATGCCGCCGGCGGAGGTGCCGCAGATAATCGGAAACGGGTTGCTGCTGTGGGCCGGCAGCATATCGGCGATGGCGCTCAGCACGCCGACCTGATAGGCGGCGCGGGCGCCGCCGCCGGACAAAATCAGCCCTCGGTTGGGGGCGGACGCTTGGGGCATGGTGTGATCTCCTTATCGCGCCAGTATGCCGTTTGACGGCCCCCGGCGTCATCCGTCGGGAAGCGCTGGCTTCACCGCCCCACTCCGCTTTATGCTGCCCCGGTCTGTTTCCGGATTACGCCATGACCGCCGCTTTTTCGTTTCGCCCCGCCCGCCCCGAAGACCTGGATGCCCTTGTTGACCTGGAGCAGCGTTGCTTCGACGGCGACCGGCTGTCACGCCGCAGCTTCCGCCATTGGATCCGCCAGGCCCATTCCGGGCTGATCGTGGCCCATGGCCTGAGCGACGAAGCAGGCGCCGAGGGCGCCCTGGCCGGCTACGCGCTGGTGATTCTGCAGCGCGGCACGCGCATGGCGCGGCTCTATTCCATCGCCGCCGACCCGGCCTGTCGCGGCAAGGGGCTCGGCGAGCAGTTGATGAACGCCGCCGAGCGCTATGCCCACCGGGAAAAACGCCTCTATCTGCGCCTGGAAGTGCGCCGGGACAACCCGTCGGCGATCCGCCTCTACGAGCGCCTGGGCTACAAGTTGTTCGCGGAAACCCCGGACTACTACGAGGACCACCAGGATGCCCTGCGCTTCCAGAAGCGGCTGCACTACAAGCCGGAGAACCCGGCGCGGCTGGATATTCCCTGGGTGCGCCAGACCACCGAATTCACCTGCGGGCCCGCCTGCCTGCTGATGGCCCGCCACGCCCTGGACGGCCATGCGCCGGCGGACACCGACGAGCTGCTGATCTGGCGGGAAGCCACCACCATCTTCATGACCGCCGGCCACGGCGGCTGCCACCCGCTGGGCCTGGCGCTGGCCGCCCGCCGCCGGGGGCTGACCGCCACCGTCTACTGCAACCAGAGCGGGCCGTTGTTTCTGGATTCGGTGCGCGATGAGAACAAGAAGCGGGTAATCGAAACCGTACACCGGCATTTCGAGGACGAAGCGAAACAGCAGGCGGTGCCGGTGCACTACCAGGAGCTCACCGCCGAGCGGCTGGATCAGGCGTTACAGGACGGCGAAGTGGCCATCGTGCTGATCAGCACCTGGCGGCTGGACGGGCGCAAGGCGCCCCACTGGGTGGTGGTGAGCGGCGCCGACCGGGAGTGCTTTTATATTCATGATCCGGATCCGGCGGACGATCAGGTGCCGCTGGACTGCCAGCATGTGCCGATCAGCCGCGACCGGTTCGAACAGATGACGCGCTATGGGCAGTCAAGGTTGCGGACCGCGGTGATTGTTGGGAAAGGGGATTTGACTTAGGTCTCTGGAATCCTGCCGGCCAGCTTTAGCTGGCCTTTCGCTTGCAAGGCAAGCTCCCACAAACCCTGCTTCGTAAGCTTGGTGGGAGCCGCTTGTGGGAGCGGGCCCTGCCCGCGAAAGGCAAGCTCCGCTTGCCGGCAAAGGTCGCCCCGCGGAATTCCAGAGAGCGGATCAGGTCTTGAGAACGTCCTGGCCGAGCTCGCCGGCGCGCTTGGCGTTCACTTCGCGGCTGTTTTCGTCGCAGGCGTCCTGGTCGCCGCCGCAGATTTCACAGCCTTGCTTCATGCCCAGGGTGGCGAGGCCGCCGCAGGAACCCTTCACCGGTTTGTTGGCGAGAATCGAGCCGATCGCCATGCCTGTGAACAGCAGCGCGAAAACAACAATACTGGCTATCACGGTTGCGAGCATTTCAGTTACCTCCTTCGCGGCCTTCGAGAAGCGCCTCGAAAGCCGGGGTCATGACTTCTTCGACCCCGTTATCTGTTCGGACAATAAACAACACCGCCAGTTCACGCGCTTCGGCGAACGCCAGGCCCTTTTCCGGGCCGAGCACGGTGAGCGCGGTGGCGAGCCCGTCCGCCGTCGCACAACTGGAGTGTAACACGGTCACCGACCCCAGTTTGTGCTCCACCGGCCGGCCGGTGCGCGGGTCCAGGGTGTGGGAATAGAGCTTGCCGTCTTTCTCGAAGAAATTGCGGTAGTCGCCGCTGGAGGCGATGGCCATGTCACGCAGCGGCACCACCTTCTCCACTTCGCGCACGCCGGGAATCGGCCGCTCCACCGCCACCCGCCAGGGCTGGCCCTGGGGCTTGGTGCCGGAAGCGCGCAGTTCGCCGCCGATCTCCACCAGATAATTGCTGATACCCGCTTTTTCAAGCAGATGCGCCAGCTTATCCACGGCGAAACCCTTGGCGATGGAGGACAGATCCAGGTACACGCCGCCCGGCTGCGTCAGGGTGCGGTCGTCCAGCTTCAGCTTGTGCCAGCCGACGCGCCGGCGGGCCGCCTCGATGTCTTCCGCCGCCGGCGGCTCGAAGCGTTCCGGGTCCGGCCCGAAGCCCCACAGGTTGACCAGCGGCCCCACGGTCACGTCGTAGGCGCCGTCGGTGGCCTCGGCCAGGCCCAGGGCCTCGTCCAGCACCATGGCGAAATCCGACGGCAGCGCCAGGCTGCCGCCCGCCTCCAGGCCGTTGAACCGGCTGATCGCCGAATCCGGCAGGTAGGTGCTCATTTCCTGGTTGATGTCCTCCAGGGAGGACTCAATGGCGCTCTTGAGCGCCGGCACGCCGTTTTCCGGGGTACCGAAAAACTTCACCGACCAGGTGGTGCCCATGGTCGGCCCGGAGAGCTGGGAAAGACGGTCGGTGGTGTCGTCGCAGGCGGTCAGGAGTGCGAACGCCACCAGCAGCAAGGAAAAACGAAGGAGCGGGTTTCGCATCGGCCTGCCTACGACAAGGTTGAAGATTGAAAGCGGCTTACAGAAATTGTGGGAGCGGGCCTTGTGGGAGCGGGCCTTGCCCGCGAAAGGGAGCGAAGCTCCCGGCAGGATCCCAGAGACGTAGTTTACGCTACCGTTAGAAACGCCTCTGGTATCCCGCCGGGTGGCTGGAGCCACCCTTTCGCGGGCTGGGCCCGCTCCCACAAGCCAAATGCCACAAGGGCCCTGGCCAGAAGGCTCACCCGCCGAAATCATCCAGCATGATGTTTTCGGGTTCGACGCCCAGGTCCTCGAGCATCTTGATCACCGAGGCGTTCATCATCGGCGGGCCGCACATGTAGTACTCGCAGTCCTCCGGCGCCGGATGGTCCTTGAGGTACATGTCGTAGACCACGTTGTGGATGAAGCCGGTGGGGCCTTCCCAGTTGTCCTCGGGCAGCGGATCGGACAGCGCCAGGTGCCACTCGAAGTTATCGTTCTCTTCGGCGAGCTTGTCGTACTCTTCCGAGTAGAAGGTCTCGCGGATGGAGCGGGCGCCGTACCAGAAGCTGATCTTACGCTTGGAGTTGAGACGCTTGAGCTGATCGAAGATGTGGCTGCGCATGGGCGCCATGCCGGCACCACCGCCGATGAACACCATCTCCGCGTCGGTGTCCTTGGCGAAGAACTCACCGAAGGGCCCGAACACGGTGATCTTGTCGCCGGGCTTCAGGCTGAACACGTAGGAGCTCATCAGGCCGGGCTGGATGCCCTGGGAGCCCGGGGGCGGCGTCGCGATCCGGATATTGAACTTGAGAATGCCCTTCTCTTCCGGGTAGTTGGCCATGGAGTAGGCGCGCACCACGGTCTCATCGCTTTTCGCCGTGAGATCGAAGAAGTTGAAGCGCTCCCAGTCACCCCGGAATTCCTCTTCGATGTCGAAGTCGGAAAACTTGATGTCGTAGGGCGGCGCTTCCAGCTGCACGTAACCGCCGGCGCGGAAATCCACGTTCTCGCCTTCCGGCAGCTTCAGGGTCAGTTCCTTGATGAAGGTGGCCACGTTGGGGTTGGACACCACCTCGCATTCCCACTTCTTCACGCCGAAGAATTCCTCCGGCACCTTGATCTTCATGTCCTGCTTGACCGCCACCTGGCAGCTCAGGCGCCAGCCGTCGCGGATCTGGCCTTTGGTGAAATGGCCTTCCTCGGTGGGCAGGATGTCTCCGCCGCCTTCCAGCACCTGGCAACGGCACTGCGCGCAGGTACCGCCGCCGCCACAGGCGGAGGACAGGAAGATGCCCTGGTCGGCCAGGGTGCCGAGCAGCTTGCCGCCGGCCGGGGCGTCGATGGCCTTTTCGGCATCGTTGTTGATGTCGATGTGCACATTGCCGCTGACCACCAGCCGGGAGCGGGCCACCAGAATCACCGCCACCAGTGCCAGCACGATGGTGGTGAACATGACCACGCCGAGAATAATTTCAAAACTCATGATGCTGTTTCCCCTTTACAACTGCACGCCGGAGAAGGACATGAACCCGAGCGACATCAGCCCCACGGTAATGAAGGTGATGCCCAGCCCCTTGAGGCCGTCGGGCACATCGCTGTACTTCAGTTTCTCACGGATACCGGCCAGCAGCGTGATGGCCAGGGCCCAGCCGGTGCCGGCGCCGATGCCGTAAACCAGGGACTCGCCCAGGTTGTAGTCACGCTCCACCATGAACAGGGACGCGCCGAGAATCGCGCAGTTCACCGTGATCAGCGGCAGGAACACGCCCAGCGCGTTGTAGAGGCTGGGCACGTATTTATCCAGCGTCATCTCGAGAATCTGGATCAGCGCGGCGATCACCCCGATGTAGCTGAGCAGCCCCAGGAAGCGCAGGTCCAGGTTGGCCAGCGCCTCGATGCCGGTCCAGGCCAGTGCGCCTTCGCCGAGCAGGTAGTTCAGGATCAGGTTGTTCACCGGCACGGTGATGGTGAGGGTCACCACCACGGCGACACCCAGACCTATGGCCGTGGAGATTTTCTTGGACACGGCGATAAAGGTGCACATGCCAAGGAAGAAAGCCAGCGCCATGTTCTCAACGAAAACGGCGCGTACGAACAGGCTCAGATAATGTTCAAACATGCTTCAAATCCTCCAGGCCTTCGCTTAGAACGCGTCGCTGACACGGGTGTGCGGCTTCATCTTGAAGTCGTCCTCTTCCACCTGCTCCGGCTTCCAGGCGCGCACCGCCCAGATAAAGAAGCCGATCAGGAAGAAGGCGCTGGGCGGCAACAACAGCAGGCCGTTGGTCTGGTACCAGCCGCCGTCGGCGATCGAGGGCAGCACCTGCACGCCGAACAGGCTGCCGGCGCCGAACAGCTCACGGATAAAGCCCAGCGCCAGCAGCAGCACGGAGTAACCCAGGCCGTTACCAATGCCGTCCATGAACGACGGGATCGGCTTGTTCTGCATGGCGAACGCTTCGGCGCGGCCCATCACGATACAGTTGGTGATGATCAGGCCGACGAACACCGACAGCTGCTTGGAGATGCTGTAAGCGTAGGCTTTCAGGAACTGATCCACGACGATTACCAGCGAGGCGATGATGGTCATCTGCACGATGATCCGGATGCTCGAAGGAATGCTGTTGCGAATCGTGCTGACGAAAAAGTTGGAGAACGCCACCACCAGGGTCAGAGCGATACACATGGTGACCGTGGTGCTGAGGTTACTGGTGACCGCCAGCGCGGAGCAGATACCCAGGATCTGCAGCGCGATGGGGTTATTGTCGAAAATGGGACCGAATAGCAGGTCCTTGGTTTTCTCCGCCATTACGCTTCTCCTCCGCTTTGGTTCCGCATACGCTCCAGATAGGGGCCGAAGCCCTTCTCACCGACCCAGAAACGCACCAGATTGCTGACCCCCTTACTGGTCAGGGTGGCGCCGGCCAGGCCGTCGACTTTGTTCTCCGCGTTGGGCGTGCCGCTGTCCACGGAGCCCTTGACCACTTCGATGGCGATGTCGCCGTCTTCGTCGTAGAGCTTTTTGCCTTCCCAAAGCGCTTTCCACTTCGGGTTGTCCACTTCACCGCCCAGGCCCGGGGTTTCCCCGTGCTGGTAGAAGCCCAGACCGGCGATGGTCTTGCCGTCGGCTTCCAGGGCCATGAACCCGTACAGGGTGGACCACAGGCCGTAGCCGCGTACCGGCAGGATGATGCGGCTCAGCTCGCCGTCGTCGTTACGCGCCAGGAACACTTCGGCCACGTCCGCCTGGGACTTGATGCCGGCGATGTCTTCCTCGCCGCTGAGGCGCTCGCTCTGGTCCGGATCCTTGGCCGCCTTGAGCTGATCGTAGGAATCCGGCTTTTCCACGTACTCGCCGGTTTCCAGGTCGATGAACTTGCGCTCAATGGTGTTGAACGCCTTTTCCACGTCCATGCCCGGCTGATACAGATCCGCGGCCTGCAGAATGTTCACGCGCCGGTCCAGGGTCTGGTTCTTTTGCTGCACCGGGCGCAGGGTCACGGCGGCGGTGGACACCACCACCGCGCACACCAGACAGACCAGGAACGCGACCAGCAGAGTCTTGCCTACGCTTTCGTTCTTTCCAGCCATTACGCCACTCCCCCGGTCCGACGCAGGCGACGACGGATGTTCGCCTGGGTAACAAAGTAGTCAATCAAGGGCGCGCACAGGTTGCCGAACAGAATCGCCAGCATGATGCCCTCCGGGAACGCCGGGTTGATCACCCGGATCAATACGGTCATGACACCGATCAGCGCGCCGAAGATCAGCTTGCCGGTGTTGGTCATCGCCGCGGACACCGGGTCGGTGGCCATGAACACCAGGCCGAACGCCAGGCCGCCCACGGTCAGGTGCCAGTACCAGGGCATCGCGAACATCGGGTTGCTGTCGCTGCCGACGCCGTTGAACACCGCGCTCATCGCCACCATGCCCAGCAGCACACCCAGCATGATGCGCCAGGAGGCGATCTTGGTGAACAGCAGGAAGACCGCGCCCAGGCCGATGGCGATCACCGAGGTCTCACCGATACAGCCCTGGATACCACCCAGGAAGGTGTCCATCCAGGCCAGGCTCTGGGTGGCGCCGTTGGCGCCGGCGGCCAGGGCGTTCTCGCCCAGGCCGGCGGCGAAGTTCAGGTCGCCGCTGGCGGCCAGGGACAACGGGGTCGCGCCGGAGAAGTTATCCACCGCGGTCCACACCGCGTCACCGGACATCTGCGCCGGGTAGGCGAAATACAGGAAGGCACGGCCCACCAGCGCCGGGTTGAGGAAGTTCTTGCCGGTGCCGCCGAACACTTCCTTGCCGATCACCACGCCGAAGGACACGCCCAGCACCACCTGCCAGAGCGGAATCGCCGGCGGCAGAATCAGGGTGAACAGGATACCGGTGACGAAGAAGCCCTCGTTCACCTCATGGCCGCGCTTCCACGCGAACAGGGCTTCCCAGAAGAAGCCGGTGAGGTAGACGGTGGCCAGAATCGGCACGTAGTAGACCAGGCCGTGCAGCATATTGGCCCAGAAACTCTGGTAGTCGAAGCCCGCCAGCATGGCCACCAGGTCGGCGCGCCAGCCGGGAATGGCGTCGTAACCGAACTCGGTGATCTGCAGGTTGGCCTGATAACCGGTGTTGTAGAGGCCGAACAGGATCGCCGGGAAGGTGGCGAACCAGACCGTCATCATGATCCGCTTCAGGTCGATGCCGTCGCGCACGTGGGCGGCGGACCGGGTCACCGAATCCGGGCTGTACAGCATGGTGTCGAACATCTCGAAGAAGACGTAGTACTTCTCGAGCTTGCCGCCCTCGTGGAAATGAGGCGCGATTTTGTCGTCGATGTAGTTTCTCAGGCCCATCTCAGCTCTCCACCTCGATCGTGGTCAGGTTGTCGCGCAGAATCGGCCCGTACTCGTACTTGCCGGGGCACACGTAGGTGCACAGCGCCAGGTCCTCTTCCACCACTTCCAGCGCGCCCAGCGCGATGGCGGAATCGGTGTCGCCGACAATCAGCGAGCGCAACAGTTGAGTGGGCAGAATGTCCAGCGGCATCACCTGCTCGTAGGCACCGATCGGTACCATGGCGCGCTCACTGCCGTTGGTGGTGGTGGTCAGATTGAAGCGCTTGCCGGGCATCAGCTTGGACAGATAAATGTTCATCACCGAGAAGCGGTTGGGCCCCGGTGAGATATACCCCAGCAACTGCCGCTCGCGGCCTTCGCGCAGCACCGTCACCTGGTTGCTGAAACGGCTCAGGAACATCAGCGGGCCGCGGGCGTGATGGCCGTTGAACACGGAGCCGCCCACGATGCGATTGTCGCCGTCCTTGAGTTCACCGCGCGTGAAGTCTTCCATGCCGGCCCCCACGCGGGTGCGCATCAGACGCGGCGTTTTTACCTGGGGACCGGTCAGCGCCACTACCCGGTCGGTGCTGATCTTGCCTTCGGTGAACAACTTGCCGATGGCGATCACTTCCTGGTAGCCCACCGTCCAGACGGTCTTGGCGAGGCTGACAGGGTCAAGATAATGCACATGGGTGCCGGCGTTGCCCGCCGGGTGCTTGCCGGTGAAGGTTTCTTCACGGATCTGGCCTTCGGCGAAGGCCGGCAGATCACCGCCCGGCGCGCGGCACACCCAGACCGGGCCGTCGGTGAGGCGGCCCAGCACGGCGAGACCGTGGCGGAAGCTGCTCTCGTTGGCCTTGATCACCACCGCCGGGTCCTGCGCCAGGGGGTTGGTGTCCATGGCGGTGACGAAAATCGAGTTGGGGGTGGTGCCGGGCGCCGGCACCTTGCCGAACGGGCGGGTGCGCAGCAGCGTCCACTCGCCGGAATCGATCAGCTGGCGCTGTACCGCCTCGCGGTCCAGGGAAGCCAGGGCGGCGGCGTCATGGGCGTCGAACTCGACCTCGTCTTCCTGGTCGGCCACCTCGATCACCACGGACTGCAGCACGCGCTTGTGGCCGCGGTTGATCGCCACCACCTTGCCGGCGGCGGGGGCGGTGTATTTCACGCCATCGGTCTTTTTATCCGTGAAGAGCAACTGGCCCTTCTTGACCGTGTCGCCTTCGCGGACCTCCATGGTCGGCTTCATCCCCATGTAGTCGCCGCCGAGCACGGCGACAGAACGGACCTGATGACCCTCCTCAATCGCCTGGCGTGGCGCGCCGGCGATGGGCAGGTCAAGCCCCTTCTTGATTTTGATCATAGTGTCTCGCCCACGTTGCGTGTTCTGAAGTCAAGCGGTGCTTTCCCCGGATGGCCGCGATGGAGGCGGAGATGGGAAGGCGGCGCCATTATAATGACCGAGTGGTTCGGATGCCAGGACTGACCGTATGGGATTACCCGCCTGGGCCCGCGTGTCCCGGTCGAAAAAAAGCCCGCGATAGCGGGCTTTTCCTTGGCTGACGGCTCAATCCTTGGGGTAAATCGGGTATTCAACCCCGGACAGTTGCTGCAGAAGCCGCACCACCTGGCAGCTGTAGCCGAACTCATTGTCGTACCAGACATAAAGCACGCAGTGGCGGCCGTTGACGATGGTCGCCTCGGCGTCCACCACCGACGCGTGCCGGGAGCCCACGAAGTCCGTGGACACCGCGTCCGGGCTGCGGATGAAGTCCAGCTGACGCTGCAGCGGCGAGTGCAGGCTCACCCAGCGCAGGTAGTCGTTGAGCTCCTCAAGGGTGGTTTCCTGCTCCAGGGTCAGGTTGAGAATCGCCATGGAGACGTCCGGGGTCGGCACCCGGATGGAGTTGCCGCTGAGCTTGCCGCCCAGCTCCGGCAGCGCCTTGGCGGCGGCCGTGGCGGCCCCGGTCTCGGTCAGCACCATGTTCAGCGGCGCGGCGCGGCCCCGGCGCGGCCCCTTGTGGAAGTTGTCCAGCAGGTTCTGGTCGTTGGTGTAGGAGTGCACCGTCTCCACGTGGCCGTACTCAATGCCGAACTTGTCGCTGAGCGCCTTGAGCGGCGGCACGATGGCGTTGGTGGTGCAGCTCGCCAGGGACAGAATGGTGTCGCTGTCCTCCACCATGCCGTGGTTGACGCCGGGCACGATGTTCTTGATGTCGCCCTTGCCGGGCGCGGTGAGGATCGCCTTGCTGATGCCCGGGCACTTCAGGTGCTGGCCGAGACCCTCGCGGTCGCGCCATTTGCCGGTGTTGTCCACCAGCAGCGCGTCCTGGATGCCGTACTGGGTGTAGTCGATCGCCGACGGATCATTGGCGTAAATGATCTTGATGTAGTTGCCGTTGGCGATGATCGCGTTGTCTTCCTCGTCCACGGCGATGGTGCCGGCGAACGGGCCGTGCACGGAATCGCGGCGCAGCAGGCTGGCGCGCTTCTGCAGGTCGCCCTTGCCGGTCTCGCGGACCACCACGGCCTTCAGGCGCAGGCCGTCGCCGGAGCCGGTCTTCTCGATCAGCAGGCGGGCCAGCAGGCGGCCGATACGGCCGAAACCGTACAGCACCACGTCGGTCTGGCCCGGCAGGTCCACCTTATCGTTGACCGCCTCGCCCAGCTCCTCGCGGACGTAGTCCTCGACGGACAGGCCACGGCTGTCCTTCTTGTACTCCACCGCCAGCTTGCCGATGTCCAGGCGGCAGGGGCCCAGATCCAGCTTGGTCACTTCCTGCAGGATCGGGAAGGAATCGACCACGGAAAGACCGCTCTCGAACAGCTCGGAGTCCTCGATCTGCTTGACGAAGCGATGGGTCTTGAGGATCTGGATCACGGAATTGTTGACCAGGGACCGGCTGTACACGGTGGTGGTCACGTTCTTCTCGCGGTAGAGACGGCCGATCATGGGGATCATGGCCTCTGCGATTTCTTCGCGGTTTTTCCAGCGTCCGAAGTGGTCTTCCAGTTTGTTCACGGCTGCGCCCCTCATCGGTTTGGGTTGGCGGTCATGGGGGCGCGCATGATAGCGCCAAACCCGCGCCTCTTCCAGAGCGCGGACGCTATCGGACCGGCCTCTGGGAGCGAGCTGTGGGAGCTTGCCTGCAAGCGAAAGGCCGGCGAAGCCGGCCGGCGGGATACCAGAGCGCTCTGAAAACGCGACGAGATAGGTCTCTGGAATCCTGCCGGGTGGCTATAAGCCACCCTTTCGCGGGCAGGGCCCGCTCCTACACCGGGTCTTCGCCCGGCCGCAGCCGCATCAGGCCCTCCTGGGCCACCGAGGCCACGAGGGTACCGTCACGGCGGTAGATGTGGCCGAAGGTCAGCCCCCGCGCGCCGGCGGCGCCGGGGCTCTCGCAGTGGTAGAGCAGCCAGTCGTCCACCCGCAGGTCGTCATAGAACCACATGGCGTGGTCCAGGCTGGCGCACTGCACGTTGCTCTGCCAGAAGGTCATGCCGTGGGGCTGCATGGCGGTGCCCATGAAGCCGAAATCCGAACAATAAGTCAGCAACGCCTTGTGGGTCATGCGGTCCGCCTCGATCGGGTCCGGCACCCGGAACCAGAACTGCTTGAGCGGCTCGCGGGACTCCGGCGCGAACACGTCGCGCGGCGTCACCGGGCGGAACTCCACCGGCCGCTCGCGCAGAAAGGCGGCACGGAACTGCTCGGGAATGCGGTCCGCCACCCGCAGGCGGGCGCTCTCGTCGCTCTCCAGATCCTCCGGCGCCGGCACGTCCGGCATCGGCGTCTGGTGGCGGCTGCCCTCCTCTTCCACCTGGAAAGACGTGGACAGGCTGAAAATGGGACGGCCGTGCTGAATCGCGTTGACCCGGCGGGTGGTGAAGCTCTTGCCGTCGCGGATCCGGTCCACGTCGTAGACCACCGGCTGGCGGATGTCCCCGGGCCGCAGGAAATAGGCGTGCAGGGAGTGCACCGGGCGGTCCTCCGGCACCGTCATGGAGGCGGCCAGCAGCGCCTGGCCGGCCACCAGGCCGCCGAAGATACTGCTCTGCCCGTTGGCCTCGCTGAGCCCCCGGAACAGGTTGTCCTCCAGCGGCTCCAGGCGGAACCGCTGCATCAATTCACTGACTGATTCCCTCATGCTCTTCTTCCCCAGCGCATAAATAAAAACGGCAACGATGTTACCACACCTCAGCGGGAGCAAGCCCTCTCAGCGGCTCCGTAGCCCGGTTCGGTCTCGGTGCCCGGTGTCCAGGACCCGCCGTGAATCCATCCCTGGAGGCTTGCCGCAACGGCGGACCGGATCGGCTCCCTGCCTCACACAGTCCTGGACACCGGGCACCGAGACCGAACCTCCTTTGGGAACCAGCCGCCAAGGGCTGCCATGAACCCTTGGCGATGAAGCTTCCAAGGAGCGCCGGGATCGGGTGGCCCCACTGGAGAAAAAGCCGCCTCCCACAGCGGCGGGTCGCTGGGGTACAATGCGCGCCCTCTGCTGGAGACGAAATGACGCTGTTACCCGATACCCCGCTGTTCCCCACCGGTCAGGACCACTACAAAGACTGGCAAGGCCTGTCCGACGGCAGCCTGGCCGCCGTGCTCGCCGAGGTGGCGCGCACCGCCGACGGCCCCTTGCTGGTGGCCGCGCCGGACAGCAGCCGCGCCCAGCAGCTGGCGGATGCCCTGGGGTTTTACCTTGCAGGCAACCCGGGCGCCGCCGGCGAGGTGCCGGTGATGCTGTTCCCGGACTGGGAGACCCTGCCCTACGACCTGTTCAGCCCGCACCAGGACATCGTCAGCGACCGCATCCGGGTGCTGAACTGGCTGCACGGCGCCGACACCGGCGTGCTGGTGGTGCCGGTGAACACCCTGATGCAGCGCATCGCGCCGCCGCTGCACATCAGCGGTAACAGTTTCATGCTGCGGGTCGGCGAAACCTTCGATATGGAAACCACCCGCGCGCGGCTGGTGGACTGCGGCTACCGGCAGCGCGACAACGTCTACGAGCACGGCGAGTTCGCGGTGCGCGGCGCCATCATGGACGTCTTCCCGATGGGTTCGGAGCAGCCGTTCCGGGTCGAGCTGTTTGACGAGGACATCGAGTCGCTGCGCCTGTTCGACCCGGAGTCCCAGCGCTCCACCGGCCAGGTCAGCGAGATCAATCTGCTGCCCGCCGCCGAGTACCCGCTCAGCGCCGAGGGCATCCGCCGGTTCCGCACCGCCTTCCGCGACACCTTCGACGTGGACCCGCGCAAGGTGCCGCTCTATCAGGACGTGTCCGAGGGCATCGCCACCCCGGGCCTGGAATACTATCTGCCGCTGTTTTTCGACGGTCTGGCCACCCTGTTCGACTACCTGCCCGGCAAGGCGCGGGCGGTGGAAATGGCCGGCTGTGAAGAGGCCGCCCGGCACTTCTGGGACGAGGTCAGCGCCCGTTACGAGCAACGCCGCCACGACATCCGCCGGCCGGTGCTGCCGCCGACGGACCTGTTCCTGCGCCCGGACCAGCTCAACAGCGCCTGGCAGACCCTGCCCCGGGCGCGCCAGAAGGATTCCGACCAGGCGGTACGCTTCCACGTGGAGGTGCCGCCCACGGTGTCCGCCGACGCCAAGGCGCGCAACCCGCTGGCGCCACTGCACACCTTCGCCGACGCCCACCCGGACACCCGCATTCTGGTGGTGGCGGAAACCGCCGGCCGCCGCGAGGCGCTGCTGGAGATGATGCAGAAAATCGGCATCCAACCGGCGATGAAGGAGGGCTGGGCCCACTTCATCAACGAACCGGACCGCTGGGCACTCACCCGCGGCGAGCTGGACGCCGGCTTCTACGCCCCCGACCACGAGCTGCTGGTGGTCACCGAAAACGAGCTCTACGGCGAGCGGGTGATGCAGCGCCGCCGCCGGCGCACCAGCGAGGAGAGCGGCAACGAGCTGGGCATCCGCACCCTGGGCGAGATCAGCCCCGGCGCGGCGGTGGTGCACCTGGACCACGGCGTCGGCCGCTACCAGGGCCTGGTGCACATGGAGGTGGACCGCCAGCAACACGAATTCCTGCTGCTGGAGTACGCCGGCGGCGACAAGCTTTATGTGCCGGTGTCCTCGCTGCATCTGATCAGCCGGTACGGCGGCGCCGACAACCCGCCGCTCAACCGGCTGGGCACCGAACAGTGGACCAAGGCGCGCCAGAAGGCGGCGGAGAAGATCCACGACGTGGCCGCCGAGCTGCTCAACACCTACGCCCGCCGGGAAGCCCGCCAGGGGCGCGCCTTCGCGGTGGAAGCGGAAGACTACGAGCGCTTCGCCGCCGGCTTCCCGTTCGAGGAGACCCCGGACCAGGAGAGCGCCATCCGCGCGGTGCTCAGCGACATGCAGCTGGCCAAGCCCATGGACCGGCTGGTGTGCGGCGACGTCGGCTTCGGCAAAACCGAGGTGGCCATGCGCGCCGCCTTCGTGGCGGTGCAAAAAGGCGCCCAGGTGGCGGTGCTGGTGCCCACCACCCTGCTCGCCCAGCAACACTACGAATCCTTTATCGACCGCTTCGCCGACTGGGCCGTGAACGTGGAAGTGCTGTCGCGGTTCCGCAACGCCAAGGACCGCGCCGACGTGCTCAAGCGTCTGGAAAGCGGCAAGGTCGACATCGTGGTGGGCACCCACCAGCTGCTGCAGGAATCGGTCACCTTCCACGACCTGGGGCTGATCATCGTCGACGAGGAGCACCGCTTCGGCGTGCGCCACAAGGAGCGCCTGAAGGAAATGCGCGCCGAGTGCGACATCCTCACCCTCACCGCCACGCCGATTCCACGCACCCTGAACATGGCGATGAGCGGCATGCGCGATATTTCCATCATCGCCACGCCGCCGCAGAAGCGGCTGTCGGTGAAAACCTTCGTGCAGCAAAAAGACGACACCGCCATCAAGGAAGCGATCCTGCGCGAGCTGCTGCGCGGCGGTCAGGTTTACTACCTGCACAACGACATCGACAGCATGCAACGCACCGCCGAGGACATTCGCAAGCTGGTGCCCGACGCCCGGGTGGGCATCGCCCACGGGCAGATGCGCGAGCGCGAGCTGGAAGCGGTGATGAGCGACTTCTACCACCGCCGCTTCAACGTGCTGGTGTGCTCCACCATTATCGAAACCGGCATCGACGTGCCCAGCGCCAACACCATCATCATCGAGCGCGCCGACAAACTGGGCCTGGCGCAGCTGCACCAGCTGCGCGGGCGCGTGGGCCGCAGCCACCACCAGGCCTACGCCTACCTCACCACCCCCGGGCCGCGCGCCATGACCAAGGACGCGCTCAAGCGCCTGGAAGCCATCGAACAGGCCACCGATCTGGGCGCCGGCTTCGTGCTCGCCAGCCAGGATCTGGAGATTCGCGGCGCCGGCGAACTGCTCGGCGAAGAGCAGCACGGCAATATGGAGAGCATCGGCTTCTCGCTCTACATGGAAATGCTCGAGCAGGCGGTGGAAGCGCTCAAGCGCGGCGAACAACCGGACACCGCCAAGCCGCTGTCCGGCGGCCCGGAGGTGAACCTGCGCATTCCGGCGCTGATTCCCGAGGATTACCTGCCCGACGTCTACACCCGCCTGACGCTCTACAAGCGCATCGCCGGCAGCAAGAACGCCGACCAGCTCAAGGAACTGCAGGTGGAAATGATCGACCGCTTCGGGCTGCTGCCGGACCCGCTGAAGAACCTGTTCCAGGTCACCGAGCTGCGGCAGCGGGCGGAAAAGCTGGGCATCACCCGGCTCGACGCCCACGGCCGCGGCGGCAAGCTGGAATTCGCCGAGCGCACCCCGGTGGACCCGCTCACCATCGTCAAACTGGTGCAGTCCGGACCCAACGTCTACAAGCTGGAAGGCGCCAGCACCCTCCGTTTCGAACTGGAATCCGAAACCGCGCAGGAGCGCATTGAGGTGGTAGGGGAAGTCCTGAACCGCCTGAGCGGCTCAAACGCTTAAAACAACGGGTGGGAGCGAACTGGTGGGAGCGGGCCCAGCCCGCGAAAGGGAGCGAAGCTCCCGGCAGGATTCCAGAGACATTGTTTGCGCGCCTTTAGAAAGCTCTCTGGGATCCCGCCGGCCGGCTTTGCCGGCCTTTCGCGGGCGGGGCCCGCTCCCACAAGGCCCGCTCCCACAAGGCCCGCTCCTACAAGTCCTCCGCTTTAGTGGTGCCCGCCGCTGGCGGCGACTTGCTCGCCGGGCAGCCAGTCCACCACGCCTTTCACCGCCACCGGCTCACCGTCCACGGTGACCGGCAGTGACCAGGTGGCCACCTGGGCGCGGCGCCCCGCCTGGGACACCTTTTCCGGCGGCCGCAGATCGCCGTAGGTGGCGCGCGGCTCGGTCCAGGTGTAGCGGGAACCGCCGGCCACCTTCACCCATTGCGGTTCACCCTTCTCCTGGTTGGCGTTCATAAAGCTGCCGCCGGGGCCGATGCGCAGATGCGCGCGACCTTCAGCGTCCGCCACCACAACCGGCTTGCCGCTCTGGTTATGAATGTGCACCGCCGGCACGGTGCCCGGCGCCAGGCTCACGCTAACGCCCTCGACCGGTTCCGGGTCCGAGGTCAGCCGCGACTGGAAGGAGCCGGGCGGCAGCGGCTCGTAGCGGAATTCACCGGCCAGGGTGCTTTCCTCACCGTCGAGCCGCACCGGCACCGACCACTGGCTGATCGCCCCCGGCTTGCCGGCGTGCTCCATGTCGTGGGGCACTTCAATTTCATCGGTGCGCAGGCGGGGATCGAACCAGCCCCAGTTGGGTTCCTTGTGCACCAGCGCCCAGCGCGGCTCCGCGTCCTGGCTGGCGCCCTCCGGGATCGGCACGCCGCGGGCGGCGGTCTGGCTGCGGTACCAGGCCGGGCTGGCCAGGTCCGCCAGCACGCCCTGCTCGTTGATACGCAGGAACACCCGCCCTTCCTGGTCGAAAATCTCCAGGGTGCGCGGGCTGTCGTTGGCCACCACCAATTGCGGCGCCACCGTCGTCTGCACCTGGGCGTTGATACCCTCCAGGGTGTCCGGCAGCGGCGCCAGCCGCGCCTTCACCGCCTTGGCCTCCGGCCCGTGGGCCAGGGCCAGAGTGGGCGCCGTGGCAAGCACGGCACCCAACAACCAGGCGGCAAGACGAGCGTGGGTATTGCGGTTACGTCTCGTCATGTCGGCTCCTTAACGTTGCACCACCAGACCCGGCGTGCTGGAAGGCAGCATCACCTGAACCGGTGCGGATACGGACGGCACCACCATGCCGGAACCGTCACTGGCGACGCGGTTCACGAACAGCATGTAGTGGCCGGCCGGCATCACCGCCGCGTTCTCCGGAATCTGCACACGCACGCTGTTGCCGTTGGCGGTGTGCGGCAGCACCACGTTGCGCTGATCACCGTCCACCAGGTGGGTCAGGCTGGTGCGGCGCACCATCATGACTTCATTGATGGCCGAAGCGTCGTCCACCGCGATCTGGATGGTGTCGCCGTGATCCACTTCACTCGGCGCCTGGATGATTTCCGGACGGTCCTTGAACACGTACGGCGGGCTGTAGATCTCGAAGGACGGGTCACGACCGTCGTTCGGGGACAGGCCCAGCTGTTCCAGGTTGAGGCTGAACAGGTAGGCGGTGTTGATCGGCGCGTGGCCGCCCACCAGCACCCGGCCGTCGGGCAGCAGCAGCGCGGTGTTGTGGTAGGTGCGGGCCTTGATCGATGTAGCCATCTCCGTCCATTCTTGAGTTTTAGGATCAAAGCGCTCCACGGTCTGGACCGGCACGGCGGAGCCAGGCAGGACGACCTCGTCGCGATTAGCCCCGTTAAACGCCATGACAGAGCCGTCGGGCAATAATACGCCGGACGGATACCAGCGCGGACCATTCAAGTTGCCGACGATCTCGGACGAATAACGCATGCCGGACTCCGTGTCTGCGTTGACTTCCACGGTATCCAGACGGCTGTTGGGTACCGCCAGGTAGCTGCCAGGACTATTAGCCGCCACCAGACCTAGCACGCCGCCAGCTGTAAGGAAGCTTGCTTTATTGTAAGCCCCGTTTTCATCGGGGCGTAAAGGCATCATGATGGAAAATGTGGACCCCCTAAACCCTGCTCCAAGGACTCGGTTCACCACCTTAGGGTCAACCACGTCGCCAAGCAGATTCCCTACTTGTTCCAAGCTTCCAAGGGTATCGCCCAACAAACTGGAGAGCAGCCCGGAACCGGTACCAATCAAATCTTCCAGCAAGTTGGGGCTGGTGAGCGTAAGTGCGGAAGTGACGCGGTCCAAACCGAGCTCGTCGAGTTGGAGGTTCAAGCCGGCGTAGCCCAGATCCGTCCAAAGCTCTTCTTCTGGATCATAAGCGGACACGAAATTCCACTGCGCCTGGTTGTAGGACTGGCCGAACGGGTTGAACGCCTGTCCGGCGGCATTATAAAAAACGTGCCCGTTGGGCAAAAGATGTAACCTGGGAAAAAGCGGCAATGGCTTGCCGGCCGTGGTGTCAAGCGCCGAGAAAGGCCGGTCCCCATTCTCAGACCAAGTGCCATTCTCCAGGTCGTAGGTTTCGCTGGTGCGTACGTTATCCGCGGATTGCAACAATTCACGCAGGCCGGTACTCTCACCGCCCAACAGAGCGCCGGTGTACACTGGCTTAAGCAGCTTGGTCACACCACTGGCAACGAAGACATCACCATCCTGCAGAGTGACCAGCGTCGGATACCAGCGTCCGTGGGTCATATGTCCGGTCTGGCTCCAACTATTATCCTCCGGATTAAAAATGCGGGCATCCTTAAGTCCTTCCAATTCCACCACACCAATATCATCGGGAATACTAACTTCTCCCAAATTACCCGGCAGAGGAATTTCCAAGTCAATGGAACCAAGCAAATCGCGCGCGGGAGGGAATACGGCACCAAGAGAGGGCTCGTTATAATAATCAGTACCACCCACCGCCATGATTCGGCCGTCGGCGAGTTGAATCAAATCTGAGCAGAAAAGCGCGCCGTCGTTGCCGTCGGTACTTTCAGCGTCGGACAGAAAACCTCCAGGTAGCAGCGTGTCGCTGTCATTGCCGTCCACGTTAGCACCGCCATCCACGGGCGATGGCCGTTGCCAGGACAGGTCATCCTCGGCGCCGGCAGGGCCCAGATTCAGTACCCGGGTCTGATCATTCACGGACACGAAGCCAAACTCAGCAATAATGGACAGCTCCACGTTCTCGGTGCCTTCAAGAGCATTGAAGTACAGCAGCCGGTTATCCGGCAGCAGCGCGATGGAACCAGCGGCGGGCTTACAGCGCAGGTCACCGTCGGCGTCCTCCAAGCATTTATCGTCGGTGGTCACCACGCGCATCATGTCGCCGGTGGTGGAATCGCTGTAACGGATGGTGGGCTAGGCGAACGGGCCTTCGAATTTACCCACCTGACACTCATCGCCTTCACAGCTGTACTGACGACCGTCAAAGGACGACGCTTTCGGCGCCGGGGCCGGCGCCATCGGGTCTTCAGCGCGGAGCGTGCCGTCGTCCGTCGATGGGGTGCCACCACCGCCGCCACCGGTGCTGGCCGTGGTGCCCGCACCGCTGGAACCGCCACCGCCGCCACAGGCGACCAGCGCCGTGGTCAGCAGACCCAGTCCGATAAGCCGTTCAAGGTTTTTCATTTGTCTCTCTCCCGAGGGCGTTGTTATTCAAACCTGAGTTGTTCAAAACCAATCAGTGAGACGCAATGTATACGTCTGCTCAGGCGGAATTGTGCGCCGCGGACAAGAGGGACGTCATGAAGGCAATGCCGGGTCTTACCACATCACGACAGTTATTCACCGCGCGAACATGCCGTTTAACAAATAGGTCTAAAAAGTTTCACGCGTTAATGACGACGGCAGGAAAAACACACCGAAAGGCGTAATACTTTGGGAGGATAAATTAGGGCAAGCGCCTTGTGAGAACCGGTTTGCGGTAGCGGGCTTGTGGGAGCGGGCCCCGCCCGCGAAAGGCAAGCAAAGCTTGCCGGCAGGATTCCAGAGATGCTGTCTGTGCGGCCGTTAGAAAAATCTCTGGTATCCCGCCGGTCGCTCCGCGACCTTTCGCGGGCAAGGCCCGCTCGCACAATTCGTGCTTCTTAGACACCGGAGCGGCGGGCCTCAGAGCGATTGCCCGGCGCACCAGCCGCTGGCCCAGGCCCACTGGAAATTGAAGCCGCCCAGTTCACCGGTGACGTCCAGGGCCTCGCCGATAAAGTACAGGCCGGGCACGTTCTTCACTTCGAAGGTTTTGGAAGACACGCTGTCCGTGTCCACCCCGCCCAGGGTCACCTCGGCGGTGCGGTAGCCTTCCGTGCCGGAGGGTTTGAAACGCCAGCCTTTCAATACCGAGGCGATCTCCGCCAGCGCCTCGTTGCTGTAATGCTGCAACGGCCCGGACCAGCCGAAGTGCGCCGCCAGGGCGCCGGCCAGCCGCTGCGAGAAGAAGCCGCGCAGCCATTTCTCCACGCCGGTCCCGGGCTGCTCGTGCCGGGCCCGGCGCAGCGCCGCCAGCGGGTCCGCCAGGGCCGGCAACCAGTCCACGGTCACCGCGTCCCCCGGCGTCCAGAAACTGGACACCTGCAACATGGCCGGGCCGGAGAGCCCCCGGTGGGTGATCAACAGGGGCTCCGCGAAGGCGCGGCCGCCGGCTTCCGCGCGCACCTCCGCGCTGACCCCGCTGAGTTCCGCCAGCCACGCCTTGTCGGCGGGCTGCAACGTGAACGGCACCAGCCCGGCGCGGGTGGGCAGCACCTTCAGGCCGAACCGATCCGCCACCCGGTAGGCGAAGGCACTGGCGCCCAGGGTGGGAATGGACAGGCCGCCGGCGGCGATCACCAGACGCTCGCAGCGAAACTCGCCGCTCGCGGTGCGCAGGCGGAAGCCGCGCTCGTCCGTGTCCGTCTCCGGCGGGCCACCGGCGGTGCCCTCCCCCACGGGCCGGTCATTGATGTGGGTCACCGCGGTGTTCAAACGCACTTCGGCGCCGGCCCACTCGCATTCGGTGAGCAGCACCTGAAGAATCGCCTTGCTGGAGGTATCGCAGAACAACTGGCCCGGCGCCTTTTCCACATGGCCGACGCCGTGCCGTTCCACCATCTCCACGAAATGCCAGGGGCTGTAGCGGTTGAGCGCCGACTTGCAGAAGTGCGGGTTGGCGGATACGAAGTGGTCCGGGGTGGTGTTCAGGTTGGTGAAATTGCAGCGCCCGCCGCCGGACATCAGGATCTTCTTGCCGGCCTTATTGGCGTGGTCCAGCACCAGCACCGAGCGGCCGCGGTAACCGGCGCTGGCGGCGCACATCAAACCCGCCGCGCCGGCGCCGATTACCACCACATCATAGTGCTGCATGCTGTCTCCTTCGGGGTGGCTACCTTGTGGGAGCGGGCCATGCCCGCGAAAGGCAAGCGAAGCTTGCCGGCGGGATACCAGAGAGGCTGTTGGTGCCGCCGTTAGATAGGTCTCTGGAATCCTGCCGGGGCTTCGCCCCTTTCGCGGGCGGGGCCCGCTCCCACAAACAATCGCTATTAGCCGGCCTTGGCAAGCATGGCGAGAACGTTGCGGACATCGCTCATGCCGGTGTGCAGCACCGCTTCGATTTCCGCCATGGTGATTTCGCGGTTGGCTTTGCCGGCGGCCGGGTTCACCACCAGCGACAGCATGGCGTAGGGGATCTCCAGCTCGCGGGCGAGCACCGCTTCCGGCATGCCGGTCATGCCGACGATGTCGCAGCCGTCGCGCTCCAGGCGCAGGATCTCGGCGGCGGTTTCCAGGCGCGGGCCCTGGGTGGCGGCGTAGCAGCCGCCGTCCACCCATTGCAGGCCGGCGCGCTCCAGGGCACCGCGCAGCCGGCGGCGCAGCACCGGGTCGAACGGCCAGCTGAAGTCCACGTGCACCAGCGGGTCGTTCGGGTCGTCGAACAGGGTGCTGTCGCGGCCCCAGGTGTAATCGATGATCTGCTCGGGCAACACAAGGGCGCCGGCCGGGGCGGTGATGCCGCCCACCGCGTTGACCGCCACGATGGCGGTGGCGCCGGCTTCCCTGAGGGCCTGCATGTTGGCCCGGTAGTTCACCTGGTGCGGCAGCCACACATGGGGATCGCCGTGGCGGGCCAGAAACAGCACCGGTACACCGTTCAGTTCGCCTTCCGCCACCGGCGCCGAGGGCTTGCCGTAGCGGGTCTCGATATCGTGCCGGCGACGAATCTCGAGATCGTCCATGCGGGTGAGGCCGGTTCCGCCGATAAATGCCAGCACCTCAGGCCTCCTCCACCGCGAAGATACCCGGCGCGTTGCGCCAGTAACCTTTGTAGTCCATGCCCATGCCGAACAGGTAGAGGTCTTCCGCTTCCAGGGCGGTGTAGTCGGCTTTCAGGCCGGGTTGCGCCTTGCGGTCGTGGACCTTGTCCACCAGCACGCAGGTTTTCACGCTGGCGGCGCCCTGGGCCTTGCAGGCGTCGATGATCGACAGCAATGTGGAGCCCACGTCCAGAATGTCGTCCAGAATCACCACGTCGCGGCCTTCCAGATTGGCGGTCGGCGTGACGATCCACTGTACGTCGCCGCCGCTGGTCTCGCCCAGGTAGCGGCTGGCGTGCAGGTAGTCCACCTCCAGCGGAATGTCCAGACGGGTGAGCAACTGGCCGGCGAACACCAGGCCGCCGTTCATGATGGTGACGAACACCGGGAAGCGCTCGGAATAGTCCTCGGCCAGCTTGATCGCCACCTTGGCCACCGCCTCTTCCACCTGGTCGCGGGAATACAGTTCGCGGGCTTCGCGGCGAACGCGCATCAGTTCTTGCTTCAGTTCAGTGGCCATCTCAGTCGCCATCGGCGTCCTCCTCGGATTGGTCCTGGTCGCCTTTCCAGGTTTGATTGCGGTCGCGACGGTTGCGGCCTCGGCGGCGCGAGCGGCGTTGCGCGGCGCGTCCTTCGGCGGCCTGGTCCTCGTCGTCCTCGAATTCCTCACCCTCTTCATCGTTGGCCGCCATGTACAGCGTGCGGCTGGGGAAGGCGAACTCGGCGCCGTGCTCATGGACAATGGCCATGATGCGCATCAGCACGTCCTGTTTGATTTCATGGTAGGTGACCCAGTCCGTGGTCTTGGTGAAGGTGTAGATAAAGAATTCAATGTGCGACGCGCCGTAGCTGTCGAAGTTGACGATCAGGGTGCGGTGTTCGGTTTCCAGATCCTTGTGCTTCTTGGCCATCTCGCGCACCGCGTCGACGATGGCGGGCATCTTCTCCCAGTCGTCGAAGCGGATGCCCACCTTCTCGTTGATGCGGCGGTTGAGCATGCGCGACGGGTTTTCCAGGATCACCGTGGTGAACATGGCGTTGGGCACGTACAGCGGCCGCTGGTCGAAGGTGCGGATGCGCGTCAGGCGCCAGCCGATGTGCTCCACCGTGCCTTCGATGCTGCGGTCCGGCGAGCGCACCCACTCGCCCACTTTGAACGGCTTGTCCATGTACACCATGGCGCCGCCGAAAAAGTTGGCGAGCAGATCCTTGGCGGCGAACGCCACCGCCATGCCGCCCAGGCCGCCGAACGCCAGCACCCCGGAGATGCTGTAACCCAGCGTTTGCAGAATGATCAGAAAGGCGGTGATCAACACCGAAATGCGCAGCAGCTTGCCCACCGCCGAGGCGGTGGTCTGATCCATGGGGTTGCGCATGCGATCCGGGTCGATCAGATTCTTTTCCACGTTGCCGACCAGCTTGGTCAGGAACAGCGCGACGATAAGGATGAACGCCACGCGGCGGGCGTCGCCGACGTAATCGAACACCGCCGCCTCGGACACCGCCTGCATCATTTCCGCGGCCACCGACAGGCCCACCACCCAGATCAGCAGGCGGATCGGAATGCGCAGGGAATCCAGCAGGGCGTCGTCCCACAGGTTGTGGGTTTCGCGGCTGAAGTGATCAATAATGTCGATCACCCGCATCAGGATGAAGTTGACGGTGACGGTGCACAGCACCACGGCGAAAACCTGAGTCACCCACAACGCGGTTTCGGTGTCCGGCCCGGGCCACACCAGAAGTTGTCGCCAGTCGGTCAGCGCTTCCCAGTTCATTACAGGTCCTTATTAAGCAGGTCGGCCACGTCGCCGGCCTGCCGGCGGCGGCTCAGATGCATGGGGGCGCGGGGCTTGCCGCGCAGGGCGGCGGCGCCGACCCGGTGCTCGAAGCGGCGGCCTTCCAGCCATTGCGCCACGGCCACGGCGCCGGGGCGGTCGTTGCACACCAGCACCATGTCGCAACCCGCCCCCAGGGCGGCCTGGGCGCGCTGGGAAAAGTCTCCGGCACCGGCGGCGCCGGCCATGCCCAGATCGTCGGAGAAGATCACACCGCGGTAGCCGCAGTCACCGCGCAGCACCTTGCCCAGCCAGTGGCGGGAAAAACCCGCCGGCTCGGCGTCCACCGCCTGGTAACGGACATGGGCGGGCATGATGCCGTCCAGACGCGGCGCCAGCGCCTTGAACGGCACCAGGTCGTCGTGCAGCTGTTCCCAGGTACGCGGGTCTTCCGGCAGCTCCAGATGGGAGTCCGCCGCCACGTGGCCGTGGCCGGGAAAGTGCTTGCCGGTGGCGGCCATGCCGGCGCGGGCCATGCCGTCGATAAAGGCGCCGGCCAGTTCGGTGACCGCGTGGGGATCGGCGTTGAAGCTGCGGTCGCCGATCACGCTGCTGGTGCCGAAATCCAGATCCAGCACCGGCGCGAAACTGATGTCGATGTCGTAGGCGCGCAGCTCGTCCGCCATCAGTTCGCCGAGCAGGTCGGCGGCGTGGCAAGCGGCTTCGGGATCGCGCCCGTGGTAACGGCCCAGCGCCGCCATCGGCGGCAGGCGGGTGAACTCGGTGCGGAAACGCTGCACCCGGCCGCCCTCCTGGTCCACGGCGATCAGCAGGTCCGGGCGCGCCGCCCGCACTTGGTGAATCAGCTCGTAAAGCTGGTCCGGTTCCTGGTAGTTGCGGCTGAACAGAATCAGGCCGCCCACCGCCGGGTGACGCAGCAACTCCTGCTCTTCCGCCGTTACGGTAAGGCCTTCCAGGTCCAGCATCAGCAGCGGCTGGGTATCGGTTTGGTTCGACATAAGCGGGGTGTCTTACTCGACGATGGTCACCGGCGTGGCCACCGGTACCCGTTCAAAAAGAGTGATCACATCCGTGTTGCGCATGCGGATGCAGCCATGCGAAGCCGGCTCGCCCATGGGCTGGTCGTCCGGCGTGCCGTGAATATAAATAAAGCGGCGGAAACTATCCACGTCGCCGCCCTGATTGACGCCCGGCTGCAGACCGCCGAGCCACAGAATGCGGCTGAGAATCCAGTCCCGTTCCGGGGCTTCCCGTGCCCGCTCCGGGTCGTAAAACTCACCGTGAAAGCGACGGCCCGCGAACACCGCGCCCGCCGGCAAACCGGCGCCGAAGCGGGCCCGCACCAGATGCCGGCCGCGCGGCGTGGCGCCGCTGCCGTGGCGCTCACCGGCGCCCACGGCGGCGGTGGACACCGGAAACCGCAGCGTGTCTCCGGGGCTTTCCAGAGTCAGGGTTTGATCGCTGAGCGACACGTGAATAGGCATAGCGAGAAGATACAGGATGGGCGCCGGGTTGTAAGCACTGTGGACGGGGCTTGTGGGAGCGGGCCTTGCCCGCGAAAGGCCGGCAAAGCCGGCCGGTAGGATACCAGAGAGGGTGTTGGTGCTGCCCTTAGTTACGCCTCTGGGATCCTGCCGGCAAGCTACGCTTGCCTTTCGCGGGCTGGGCCCGCTCCTACAATGCCGCCGACCACGAACGGCAGGAGCTGCTGGGTGATGTGGGCGGCGGTGACGCTCTGGTTGAAGTCTTTCTTGCTGATCGCCTGCAGCGATTCCATGCCGGACAGGGTGAAGATCACCGCGCCCAGGCTGAAGTGCACCCGCCAGAACAGCTCCATCGGCGGCACGTCGGGCACCGCCCGGCGCAGCAGGGCCAGGAAGCGGCGGAACACCGGGCCGTAATGTTCGCGCAGCCAGGCACGCAGGTGGTCCTGCGGCTGGCTGTAGGCCTGCCCGGAGAGGCGGAAGAAGATCATCGCCCGGCGCGGTTCGTCGCCGTGGGAGCCCAGCGCCAGCCGCGAGGCCACGGTGAACAGCTTCTCCAGGGGCACTTCACCACCGCTGCGGGTTTCGCCTTCCAGTTCCTCGAGCTTGGCGTCCAGGGCCTGGCAGAACGGCGTCAGATAGCGCTCGAACACCGCCTGGATCAGCGCTTCCTTGGAACCGAAGTGGTAATTGACCGCCGCCAGATTGACGCCGGCCCGGCTGGTGATGGCGCGCAGGCTGGTCTCGGCGAACCCCTTCTGGGCGAACAGAACTTCCGCCGCATCAAGAATGCGCTGCACGGTATCGGATTGGGACATGCCGGCCTCACGCCTGGAAACAGACGTTTTAAACTAGCGTTTGAGCCCCCACAGGTCAATTGCGCTTTTTCAACCGCCGACTCCAGCGCTGCTTCGCATATCGCCGCAGATTGGACACGTTATCGGTCTCATCCATGATCTCGTGCCCCAACAGGGTCTCGATAATGTCTTCCATGGTGATCAACCCCACCCAGGTGCCCAGGTCGTCATAGACCATGCCCAGATGCTGGCGCTCGCGCAGCATTTCGCCGAACACGAACTCGATGTTCATGGTGGCGCGGAACGGCGCCATGCCACGGGCCAGCTCACTGACCTTGCGGTCGCCCTCCACTTCCAGCAGGTCGCTCTTGTGCACGTAGCCGACCGCTTCGTCGTGTTCGTTGATCACCGGGAAGCGGGAAAACGGCGAGCCGGCCAGGCGCTGGCGCACCTCGTCCACGCTTTCATCGGGGCTCAGTGAGCGCACCACGGTGCGCGGGGTCATCACCTTCTCCACCTTGATCTCGTGGAGGTTGAGCACATTGGTGATCACCCGCTGCTCGTCCTCGTCCAGGGCCTGCTGATCGCGGCCGATGGCCGCCATCGCCTTGAGCTCGGCGCGGATATCGGTGTCCGGCTCGCCGGCGCCGATCTGCCGGGTGACGATCTTGGACAGCCACACGAACGGCTTGAGCACCAGAATCATCAGGTTCAGCACCGGCGGCAGCACGGGCGCCAGGGTGCGCCAGAACTTGGCGCCGATGGTCTTGGGAATGATCTCGGAGAGAATCAGGATGGCCAGCGTCATCACCGCCGACGCCGCGCCCAGATAGGCCTCGCCGAAGATCACCGCCACCTGGGCACCGACCCCGGTGGCGCCGGCGGTGTGGGCAATGGTGTTGAGGGTGAGGATCGCCGCCAGCGGGTCGTCGATGTCGTCCTTGAGCTTGCGCAGCTTCTCGAACAACTTGGGCCGCTCACCCTTGAGGCCGGCGATATAGCTGGGGGTGATCGACAGCAGGGCGGCTTCCAGAATCGAGCACAGGAACGAAAACCCGATGGCGACCAGGGCAAAAACGATAAGCAAAAACATCGGCGTTTCCATTCAGTGATTTCCTACCATTCTTCCATATAGGCGCCGCAATGCTCGATCAGTTCCTCGACACGGCGCGCGGCCTGTTCCAGACGTTCGAGATCGCCGTAGGCGAGCGGCGCGTAGGGGTCCTCGGCGCGCATCGCCAGATCATTGCCTTCACCCGGCGGCGTGGGCCGGCGGGCCAGCCCGGCGGCGCCCACCGCGGCGCGGATTTCCTGGTCCAGCCAGAACACCAGATCCGCGCGGTCGGCGCGCGCCGAGGCCAGCACCTGGATTTCCTGGGCGCGCACCTCGGCGCGCTGGAACGCCTGCTCCAGGGCCGCCAGGCTGATCAGGTCCTCGTAGCCGGCCACCTGATAGTTCCTGGCCGCCTGCCGGGCCAGACCCACCAGCACTGAATACAAATGAAACACCACCGCGCCGCGCAGCGCCAGACGCTGCCCCACGGCGGCGCTTTCGTCGCTGTACAGCTGCTTGAGCAGACTGCGGGCGAAGAACAGCCGTTCGCGCAGGCCGCTCACTTCGCTTTCTCGAACCATTCGGGACATACACCACCTCCGGTGGGCTGCAAGCTGCAGGCTACAAGCTTCAAGCTCGCTATCGCACCAGAACCTCTTTTAGCTGGCAGCTTGAGGCTTGTAGCTTGTAGCTATTTTTTGGCGGCGGCCTTTTTCTTGGCCGGGGCTTTTTTCCTGGCGGCCTTTTTCTTGGCGGCTTTTTTCTTGGGCGCGGTCTTTTTCTCTTCCACTTCCCAGGCGCCGTCACGGTAGAAGGCGTACCAGCCGGTGGGCTTGCCGTCCTCCTCGGTCATCACGTACTGCTCCTTCGCCTTGCGGCTGTAGCGCAGCACCGCCTTGCGACCTTTGGCGTCCTCGGCGGGGGCCTCGGCGAGATACTTGTGCTTGGGGTCCAGCTCCTTGGCCACCGACTGCACCTCTTCCACCAGCGGCGCGCGGGTCTCCCGGTTCTTGGGAAACTGGCTGGCGGCCAGGAACAGGCCCGAGGCGCCGTCGCGCAGCAGGTAGTGGTCGTCCACCTTCTCGCATTTGAGGTGCGGCATCGGCACCGGATCGGCGCGCGGCGGCGCCGGCTCGCCGCTCTTGAGCAGCTTGCGGGTGTTGCCGCAGTCGTCATTGGTGCACTTGAAGAACTTGCCAAACCGGCCGGTGCGCAGCTGCATTTCGCTGCCGCACTTTTCGCATTCCAGCGTCGGGCCGTCGTAGCCCTTGATGCGGAATTCGCCCTTCTCCACCACGTAGCCGTCGCAGTCCGGGTTGTTGCCGCAGATGTGCAACTTGCGCTTCTCGTCGATCAGATAGTTTTCCATCGCCGTGCCGCACTTGGGGCAGCGCTTCTTGCGACGCAGCTCCTGGGTTTCCGCTTCCTCGTCGTCGGCGCGCACCGCCTCTTCGCCGGGCAGCAGATTGAGGGTGGCGGTGCAGCGTTCCTTGGGCGGCAGACTGTAGCCCGAGCACCCCAGGAACACGCCGGTGGAACCGGTGCGGATCTGCATCGGCCGGCCGCATTTCGGGCAGTCGATGTCGGTGTCGGTGGGCAGGTTGGCGCGCATGCCGCCCTTGGCCTGCTTGCCGCTGCCCTCGCCCTGGGCCGCTTCCAGCTTGGCCAGGAAGTCCCGGTAGAACTCGTCGAGCACGTCGCGCCAGCCGCGCTTGCCCTCGGCGATCTGATCCAGGGTTTCCTCCATCTGGGCGGTGAAGTTGTAGTCCATCAGGTCGGGGAAGCTTTCCACCAGCCGGTCGGTGACGATGTCGCCCATCTTCTCCGCGTAGAAGCGGCGGTTGTCCTGCCGGACGTAACCCCGGTCCTGGATGGTGGAAATAATCGAGGCGTAGGTGGAGGGCCGGCCGATGCCGCGCTTCTCCAGCTCCTTGACCAGGCTGGCTTCGGTGTAGCGCGCCGGCGGCTTGGTGAAGTGCTGGTTGGCGTCCACCTGATCGATGTCGAGCACGTCGCCCTGCTTGAGATCGGGCAGCACGGTGTCCTCGGCGCCCTTGCGCGACGCCTGGGGCTGGATGCGGGTCCAGCCGTCGAATTTGACGATGCGACCGCGGGCCTTGAGCTCGTAGCCGTCCGCTTCCGCTCCGTCCGTTGTTGCAAGAATGGTGGTGCTCAGGTACTCCGCCGGCGGCATCTGGCAGGCGATGAACTGGCGACGGATCAGCTCGTAAAGGCGCTGGGCGTCGCGCTCCATGTCCTTGAGATTGCTGGCGTCGCGCTTCACGTCCGAGGGCCGGATCGCCTCGTGGGCTTCCTGGGCGCCGTCGCGGTTGGAGTAACGCAGCGGCTGCTCGGGCAGGTACTTGTTACCCAGTTGCTCGCCGATCCAGGCGCGGCAGTCGTTGACCGCGTCCGCGCTCAGGTTGGTGGAGTCGGTACGCATATAGGTGATGTGGCCGGCCTCGTAGAGGCGCTGGGCCATCATCATGGTCTTCTTCACCCCGAAGCCCAGGCGCGTGCTGGCGGCCTGCTGCAGGGTGGAGGTAATAAAGGGAGGCGGTGCCTTGGAGCGGGTCGGCCGCTCCTCGCGCTGGCTGATGGTGAGCTTGCCGGCGGCCACCAGGGCGGCACGGTGTTTCTCCGCGTCGTCGCCGTTGTTGGGGCGGAAGTTCTCGCCCCGGTAGCGGGCCACCTGCATGCGCACGGCGTCCGCCGCGTTGGCCGCGTTATGGGTGTCGGCGTGCAGCTCCCAGTACTCTTCCGGGGTGAAGGCGCGGATTTCCCGCTCGCGCTCCACCACCAGCTCCACCGCCACCGATTGCACCCGGCCGGCGGACAGGCCGCGGGCGATCTTTTCCCACAGCAGCGGCGAGATCATGAAGCCCACCACCCGGTCCAGGAAGCGGCGCGCCTGCTGGGCTTCCACCCGGCTCATGTCGAGCTTGCCCGGCTCCTCGAAGGCGGCCTGGATCGCTTTCTTGGTGATCTCGTTGAACACCACCCGGTCGAAGCGCTGGTCGTCGCCGCCGATCACTTCCCGCAGGTGCCAGGCGATCGCCTCCCCTTCGCGGTCCAAGTCAGTGGCGAGGTAGATGCGGTCGGCGCTGCTGGCGAGCCGCTTGAGCTCGTCGATCACCTTTTCCTTGCCCGGCAGGATCTGATACTGCGCCTGCCAGCCGTGGTCCGGGTCCACGCCCATGCGGTTGATCAGCTGCGCGCGGGCCTTCTTCTTTTTATAGGCTTCGCGCTCCTCCTTCGGCAGTGAGCGGGTATAGGCCGCTTCCTTGGCCCGCTCCTTGGGAGTGCTTGTCTTGGCGCCGCCGCTTACCGGCAGGTCACGCACATGGCCGACACTGGATTTGACCACGAAATCATCGCCCAGATAGCGATTAATGGTCTTGGCCTTGGCCGGCGATTCCACGATTACAAGGGATTTACCCATTCGTTGCTCACCCGATCATGAGAAGCTGCGTCATAAGAAACCTCTGAGGCCTGACCGCCACGGCGGTGAAAATTCGCCGGGCAGGACACGCCTCAGAGGTCGGGCCGGGGCCTTTGCGGACCCCGGCGGGCGCCTATTTAGACAGCGCCGGTATCGTCCGGTCAAGCACCGGGGTCGCCGGCGACGCCGCCCGGAAGCCCTCCAGGCCGCGCCGGCCATGGCGTCGCGGCGCCTTTCACGGTGGGCTGGCAGAGCCCGCCGAGAAGGCTATACTCGGCGTGAAGGTACTGAAAACAACCTCTGCCGGTTAAGGGAGAACACCATGACCTCACCCTATCGCAAGGTACTGGTGGCGATTGATTGCAGCGACGAATCCGCCGAGGTTCTGTCCCGCGCGGCGGGGGTCCAGGAAGGCACCGACGGGGAATTACACCTGATCCATGTGATCGAACCGCTGGCGCTGGCCTACGGCGCCGACGTGCCGATGGACGTCACCGACCTGCAAAGCGGCCTGGTCAAGCAGGCCCGCGACACGGCGCTGGAATACGCCGGCCACTACCGGATTCCGGAAAGCCGCATTCACGTGGAGCTGGGATCGATCGAAAAAACCATCCTCGACAAGGCCGACGACATCGACGCCGATCTGATCGTGGTCGGCAGCCACACCCGCAGCGGCCTGGCCCTGCTGCTCGGCTCCACCGCCCGCGGCCTGGTGCCCGGCGCCCACTGCGACGTGCTCGCCGTGAAGATGGACAAGCGCAAGAAGCACGGCTAGCCGAAACTTTGATAGCCAGGCTTGTGGGAGCCAGGCTTGTGGGAGCCAGGCTTGTGGGAGCGGGCCCAGCCCGCGAAAGGGAGCAAAGCTCCCGGCAGGATCCCAGAGGCTCTTCTAAGAAGCCGTCAACCAGGTCTCTGGTATCCTGCCGGGCGGCCTGGCGGCGCCCTTTCGCGGGCAAGGCCCGCTCCCACAGGTTGCCATTAGGTGAGTTGGGCGTTGCCCGTGGCGCTTGGTGGTTTCGCGTTCCAGCGGTACAACAAACCCGCCAGCTCTCGAGCCTGTGTTTTAAGCGCCGCCAGCTCTTCGTCGCTGTCCCGGGGGCCGGTGAAGATCGGCACCTTGCGCAGCGCGGCCACCAGCTCCTGGTCCGGCGCCTGCATCCTCTGCACTTCCACCGCCCAGCGAATCTGATGCACCAGCATATGGAAGAACGCCAGCCGGGTGGCCAGGGTATAGGGTGAGTCGGGGCGGTCGAAATCGGTGAATTCCAGCTTCGCCATCACCGCCTCGCGGGCGGCGTCCGCCACCCGGATGGTGGCGCTGCGGGCGGTGCCCAGCAGCATGGACAGGGTGCCGAACACCTCGCCGGGGGACACGTAATACAGCACCGCCGAGGGTGCGCCGTCGGCGCTCTCGCCCTGCACCACCAACTGGCCGCGCAGCAGAAAGTACAGTGACGATTCCACTTCCCCGGCGCGGATCACCCGGTCGCCGGGCCCGGCCTCGATGATTTCCGTGCGCGCCAGAAGCAGCGCCCGCTGCTCCGCGTCGTCACGCGCCACCTCGTTGAAAAACGGCACGCCGGAAAGCAGTGCCTCCACCCGCGCGTGATCCGATTCCTGCCATTGGGCGTGCTTCATGTCTCCCCTCTTCCCCGTGTATGGCGGCCTCATCCTAGCCCGAACGTTTCCCGGATTGCCACCGCCGAACAGGCCGTATTCACTCGCACGGTGCAAAAAACCACTGGACATATTACACTGTCCGTATTATCAGTGTACGTAACAGCGGAACCGTGCCCGAGGAGGCCGACATGAGCATCGCATTAACCGCACGCCAACAGCAGGTTCTCGATTGCATTCGTGCGTCCCAGATGGAGACCGGCATGGCCCCGACCCGGGCTGAAATCGCCGAACGCATGGGCTTTCAATCGAAGAACGCCGCGTCCGACCACCTGCGCGCCCTGGAGCGCAAGGGCTACATCCGCCTGCACGGCGACCGCTCGCGGGGCATCCAGCTTCTCGATCTGGCACTGGAAATGGGCGATGAGGTGCCGGTGGTGGGCAAGGTCGCCGCCGGTACCCCGATCGAGGCGATCGAAAACGTGGAGCGCACCGTGCCGGTGCCCCAGGGGCTGTTTCGCCAGCGCCCCACCTATCTTCTCAAGGTCCAGGGCGATAGCATGATCGAAGCCGGCATTTTCGACGGTGACCTGATCGCGGTTCGCAAAAGCCAGACCGCCCGGTCCGGCGAGATCGTGGTGGCGCGCATTGACGATGAAGTCACGGTGAAAACCCTTAAACTGAACCGCTCCAGTGCCACGCTGCTGCCGGCCAATGACGCCTACGCACCGATCCGCGTGGCCGCCGACGAGCTGATGATCGAGGGTATTTTCGTGGGTCTGATCCGTGATCCCAATGCGCATTGACACCGTTAACCGCCTTTTGGCGACCCTGTTGCTGGGCATCGCTCTGGCCGCCTGCCAGGGCAACGCCGGCGCCGGCGACGACGCCAGTAACGAGAGTATTGAGAGACAGAACCGTATGTCGGACACCCGTTTGCTTGCCCCCTGCCCGTCCGCGCCGAATTGCGTGTCGAGCCTTGCCGAGGACGAACGTCACCGGGTGGCGCCGCTGCCCGGCGCCGGCAACCGCGCCGACAGCCTGGCGATGCTGGAAGAGGTGCTCGACACCCTGCCCCGGGTGGCCTACGAGCGGATCGGTCCGGCCCGCATTCAGGCCCGCTTCACCAGCCGGATTCTGCGGTTCGTTGATGATGTGGCCCTGTACGTGCACGACGACGGTCTGATCGACGTGCGCTCCGCCTCGCGCATCGGTTACTGGGACCTGGGCGCCAACCGGCGCCGGGTGGAAGACCTGCGCGAGCGCCTCAACGCGCGCCTTGGACAACCCCAGCCCAGCCACGGATGAGCGGCATGCCGGAGCACGGCCCGCGCTGGGCGGACATCGGCGTCAATCTTGGCGACAAGCAGTTCGCCGAGGACTGTGAGCAGGTGCTGGCCCGCGCCGCTGACAGCGGCGTGGCCCTGATGTTGCTCACCGGCACCAGTGTGCCGGAGTCGGAAGCCGCCGTGGCGCTGTGCCGGCAATGGGCCGACGCCGGCCCGGCCCTGTTCGCCACCGCCGGCATTCACCCGCACAACGCCCGCTTTTTCGACGCCGAGGCCGGCCACGCGCTGGCCAGGCTGCTGGCGCACCCCGAGGTGGCGGCGGCCGGGGAGATGGGCCTGGACTTCAACCGCGACTTCTCGCCCCGGGACGACCAGGAAAGCGCCTTCGAGGCACAGCTGGCGCTGGCCGCCGAGGCCGGCAAGCCGGTGTTTCTGCATCAGCGCGACGCCCACCACCGTTTCCTGCCGATTCTGAAAGCCTGGCGGCACAAGCTGCCCGCCGCCGTGGTGCACTGCTTCACCGATCAGCGCGACGCCCTGTTCGACTACCTGGATCTGGATTGCCACATCGGCATCACCGGCTGGGTGTGCGATGAGCGGCGCGGCGGCGCCCTGGCGGAGCTGGTGCCGGAGATTCCCGGCGACCGCCTGCTGCTGGAAACCGACGCGCCCTATCTGCTGCCCCGAGATCTGCCGGAGAAGCCACCGCGCAAGCGCCGCAATGAGCCCTGCTATCTGCCCTGGATCGGGCGCCGGATCGCGGCGCTGCGGGGTGAGAGCGAGACCGACCTGGCGGCGCGTACCTTTGCCAATACCCGCGCCTTTCTCGGGCAGGTCTGATTTCCCCAGGTCGTTCACTCCAGCGGGGGCGCGTGTCTGTGTTCTGCCCTTCCGGGAACGCTGTGAATACGTCCCTGTACGCTCCCTGTCGAACGTCCTGTTCTCCAGGGTCCCGGAAGGGCAGATCACAGACACGCTCCGGGAGAGATTTCACCGCCCCGGGTTATCGCTGACGCCTCACCTTTCTACAAAGCTGGTTTGGTGGAAGCGGGCCGCTCGCTTCAGGTTTTTTCCGCGCGCCAGTTGAAGTCGACTTCCAGCGGCGGTTGCGGGCCGTCTTCCGGCTGGCCGGCCATTTCCGCGTAGGGCGAGTTGTGCACCAGTACCGCCTTGTCGGTGGTCATCTTGCCGAGCACGTTGTTGGCGTGCTCGGCGCCGTTAAAGCGCACGATCTGGCCTTTTTCGTCCACCACGTGGTAGCTCACGCCGTCGATCTCCACCTGCACGATACAGATCGACAGCGTCACGGACCGCAGCAGCACCTTTTCCACGTGCCGTCCGTTGAGTTTCTTAACGGTAATCTTTTCCATCTTTACTCCGAAAGCAGCGCCTGAATGTCGAGCAACCCGAACGGCCAGGCGAGCTCGCGGTCGCCGTGGCGCAGCACCGGGATACGCTCGCCGTACTCCGCGATAAGGGTATCGTCCTCGGCGATATCCACCGCGTGAATATCGATTTGCGGGTTCACCGTGAGCAGCAGGTCGCGGGCCTGGTCGCACAGGTGGCAGCCCAGGGTGGTGTATAGCACGACGGTCATCAAAGGGTTCCGTGTCGGATCGCGTAGCAGTGGTGGATGGCGCTGTTGCGGCGGAAGTCCTCCGGCAGGCTCCAGGCGGTCAGGTCCTCCACCTGATACCAGCGGGCGATGCTTTCCTCCAGCTCGAAGCGGCGGAAGTTGCAGGAAAAGTAGAGCACGCCGCCGGGCTCCAGGCGCTTCATGATGCGCCGGATCAGCTCGCCGTGGTGCTCCTGGACCACGAAGTCCTGGCGCGACTTGTTGTTGGAGAAGGTGGGCGGATCGCAGAACACCACGTCGAACTGCTCCTGGCAGTCCTCCAGCCAGGCCATGGCATCGGCGCGCACCAGCGGGTGGGCCTCGCTGGAGAAGCCGTTCACCGCCAGGTTGCAGGCGGCCCAGTCCAGGTAGCGGCGTGAGGCGTCCACCGTCACCGCGCGGCGGGCGCCGCCCACCAGCGCCTGCACGCTGGCCGCGCCGGTGTAGGCGAACAGGTTGAGGAAGCGCTTGCCGGTGCACTCCTCGGCGAGCCGCAACCGCAGCGGGCGGTGGTCCAGGAACAGGCCGGTGTCCAGATAGTCGTTCAGATTCACCAGCAGGCGCGCCTGACCCTCGCGGACCACCCGGTACTGGCCCTGGCCGTCCAGTTTCTGGTACTGGCGGTTGCCCTTCTGCCGCTCGCGGGTGCGCAGGTGCACCTGCTCGCGGTGCACGCCCAGGGCCGCGCGCACCGCGCTCACCGCCCACTGGCGGCGCTGTTTCGCCTTGTCCTCGTCGACGGTCTTGGGCGCCTTGAACTCCTGCACCAGCGCCTGATCGCCGTACACGTCCACCGCCACGTTGAACTCCGGCAGGTCCCGGTCGTAGAGGCGGTAGGCCTGAATGTCCTCGCGCTCCAGCCAGCGGCGCAGGTGTTTGCCGTTCTTGCGCAGACGGTTGAACAGCGGCATGGCGGGTTCCGGCAGCTCGAAGCCGGGCGCGTCGCCGACCCGCAGCGGCGGCTGCGGCGCCGGCGGGCGCGGCCGGCTGACGCGGATAAAATTGTTCAACGCGCCGTTGCGCACCTTCCACTGCCGGGTCATGTCCATGCCGGAGCGGTCCAGCGCGGCCACGTCCGCGCCCAGCATCACCGCGGTCCAGGCCGGTGCTTTCTCGCCGAGGATGCGGCCCAGGCCGGCGTACAGCCAGGCGGCGCTGGTCTGCTCGTCCAGCCGTTCGCCCCAGGGCGGGTTGGTGGCCAGCAGCCCCTGGTCGGCGAAATCACGACCGCGCAGGGCGCCCAGCTCGCGCCGCTCGAAGTGCACCCGCCGGCGCACCCCGGCCCGCTCGGCGTTGTGCAGCGCGTACTGAATGGTGGCCGGATCGGCGTCGAAGCCCTTCAGCGACGGCAGGTCCCTGAGCCCGCCCTCCAGGCTGGCGGCGGCCTCGCGCAGGGCCTCCTCCCAGAGCGGCCGGCGACAGCCGCGCCAGGTCTGGAAACCGTACTCGCGGCGCAGCGCGCCGGGCGCCACGCCGGCGGCCATCCAGGCCGCCTCGATCACCAGGGTGCCGCTGCCGCAGAACGGGTCCAGCAACGCCGCCGGCCGCTCCTCGCGGTGCCAGCCGCCGGCGCGCAGCAGCGCCGCCGCCAGATTCTCGCGCAGCGGCGCCCGGCCGCCCGCCAGCCGGTAACCGCGCCGGTGCAGCGGCGTGCCGGCCAGGTCCAGCCACAAGCGGGCGCTGTTTTCGTCCAGCCGGGCGCGCACCGCGCAGGCGCCCTCCTCGCGCCGGGCCAGGCCGATTTCCGGCGGCAAGCCGCGCAGCAGCCGCTTACCGCTGACCCGGCTGTCGCCGCGCACGCCCTTGCCGTGGTCCAGGCTCAAGTGCAGGTCCACGCCGGGCGGCACCAGGGCGCGCCAGTCCACCGCCGCCGCCAGCCGCTCCGGCGCCTGGTCCGGGGTCACGTCCAGTGCCGCCAGCGGCACCAGCACCCGCTCCGCCAGGCGCGACCACAGGCAGGCCCGCAGGGCGTCCTGCTGCAGACCCTGGATGCCCACATGGGCGTTACCCGGATCTGTTACCGAGATGCCCAACTCGGTGAGCTCGTCGGCGAGCAAGGGGCCCAGGCCGGGCAGACAGGTAACTACGAATTCCATGGGTTTTGCCCTGCAAGTGCCTGTTTTAAAGACGGAAATGAAAAATTCATCGATTGGACCATTATTCGTCACACGCTTAACCGGCGCCACCATTATGGCGACATGTTATTCGACACCCTCTTCCCCCTTTCACATACTCAAAACGTGGCCCTTCGAAAAGGTGACCGGGGGGCCGCAGCTTACTGACCGTCGCCGCAATCGGCAAAGCGGCACTGCGAATAAGCCAACAGGCGTACAAGCCAAGAGGATCGTGTCTATGAAAAGACAGAAACGCAGTCGTGATGAAAGAGCTTACAGCCGGGGGTACCTGGCCGGATTTCAAGGCAGGCCCAGGGACTTTTGCCCCTTCGGCGCATTGCAGGCCCGCACCCACTGGATGAGCGGTTGGCGCGAGGGCCGCACGAATCAGGTACAAGGCATGGTCGGCGTGGCCGGCATCCAGAATTTGAAAGACGTCACCTAATCGTTATTTCGCGTTAAGAGGACATTGCACAAAACCTGTTTTCGATCAGCGCCGGCGCTTCGCGCGTCGACCCCACAGGGCCCCTCCCGGGCCCTTTTCTTTTGCCACCTTTAAAAACCTACCAGGCGCGGACAATGTCCCCGACCAGCCCGGGGCCCTGGTAAATGAGGCCCGAATAGACCTGCACCAGCGAGGCGCCCAGACGCCGCTTATCGAGGGCGTCGCCGGCCCCGCTGATGCCGCCCACGCCGATGATCGGGATACGGCCGTCCAGGGCCTTGGCCATGGTCGCCAGCGCCCGGTCGGCGATCGGCTTCAGGGGCGCGCCGCTCAGGCCGCCCTGCTCGTCGCCGTGGCGAAGGTGCGCCACGCCGGGCCGCTCCAGGGTGGTGTTGCCCACGCAGACGCCGTCGATGCCGTGGCGCACGAACGCCTCCGCCATGGCCGCCAGCTCGTCTTCGCTGTTATCCGGCGCGATCTTGATCACCAACGGCACCGTCACGCCACGCTGCTGGTCCAGCCGCGTCTGCGCTTCGCGCAGGGTGCCGAGCAGGCGGTCCAGGGCGTCGCCGTGCTGCAGGTCGCGCAGGCCGGGGGTGTTCGGCGAGGACACGTTGACCACCAGGTAACCCGCCAAGCCGTGCACCTTCTCCTGGCAGAGCCGGTAGTCGTCCACCGCCTGCTCCGCCGGGGTGTCCTTGTTCTTGCCGATATTGATGCCCAGCACGCCCTGGAAACG
>Ga0208813_1000093_pt1 | contig 89909 bp, 102 predicted proteins | sample MalvireepMed_904_FD_184250 | JGI IMG/M metagenome (GOLD analysis project Ga0208813, IMG submission 184250) | Marine viral communities from the Global Malaspina Expedition - Malaspina viral metaG DeepMed_904 (SPAdes) (version 2) | ecosystem: Environmental > Aquatic > Marine > Oceanic | place... | reverse complement strand
AGGCCAGCTTGGCCACTGAGTCGTTCATCTCCGCCGCGTCGTTCCAGGAAACGACCCGCGTACTGACCGAAGCAGCGGTAACCGGCAAGCGCGACTACCTGCGCGGCCTGAAAGAAAACGTAGTGGTTGGACGTCTGATTCCGGCAGGTACCGGTCTGACTCACCACGCAGAGCGTCGTCGCAAGCGCGAAGACGTAGAGCGTCTGTTCAACCCCTCGGCTACCGAGGTTGAGCAGGAGCTGGGTGCTCAGTTGACCGCCCTGGATTCAGACGACGATCTGTAACCCAGGACAGGCCACGAGCAGCCAAGAGCGGCTGACCCTGAATGGCAGGAACCTGGCGGTAAACCACCGCCAGGGCTTGACGCCAGGCAGGGGCAGCCTTTAGAATGCGCAGCCTTTAACAGTGGGGTGGGTGCGCCCGCATCCGCTGCTTGTATTTGTTAATAGGCCAAGGCAACCATTGGAGTCAGCTAAACACCATGGCAACGATTAATCAGCTAGTGCGCAAGCCGCGCAAGCGCCCCGTCACCAAGAGTGACGTGCCTGCGCTTCAGGCATGCCCGCAAAAGCGCGGCGTTTGTACGCGCGTTTACACCACCACCCCCAAGAAGCCGAACTCGGCCCTGCGTAAGGTTTGCCGTGTGCGCCTGACCAACGGTTTCGAAGTCTCTTCTTACATCGGTGGTGAAGGTCACAACCTCCAGGAGCACTCTGTTGTTCTGATTCGCGGCGGTCGTGTAAAGGATTTGCCAGGTGTGCGTTATCACACCGTTCGTGGCGCCCTTGACACCTCTGGCGTACAGAACCGTAAGCAGGGTCGTTCTAAGTACGGTACCAAGCGTCCGAAGTCCTAAGGCGTCTTGTTGCAGCGTCTTAAGACGCTGGCGTTGTTACCTTAATACGAATATGACGGTCTGATAAGAGTAAGGTCGGGCGGCGCCAAGAGCGCAAGCAGGTTCCGAGTTTACCTGAAGGATCCTTAATTGAGGGCTTATCATGCCTAGAAGAAGAGTTGTAGCTAAACGCGAAATCCTGCCGGATCCCAAGTTCGGAAGTGAGCGTCTGGCGAAGTTCATGAACCACCTGATGGTCAGCGGCAAGAAGTCCGTAGCTGAGCGCATCGTCTATGGTGCGTTGGACAAGGTTGCCGAGCGTAGTAAAGAAGAGCCGCTGGAAATCTTCGACAAGGCGCTGGAAACCATCCAGCCGATGGTCGAAGTAAAGTCGCGCCGCGTGGGTGGTGCTACTTATCAGGTGCCGGTTGAAGTTCGTCCGTCACGTCGCCAAGCGCTGGCTATGCGCTGGCTGGTAGACGCTGCGCGTCGTCGCGGTGAAAAAACGATGGTACAGCGTCTGGCAGGTGAAATGCTGGATGCCGCTGAAGGCAAAGGCTCGGCTGTTAAGAAGCGTGAAGATGTGCACCGTATGGCAGAAGCCAACAAGGCCTTCTCTCACTATCGTTTCTAAACTCGGCGTTTCTGAGTTTGTGTTTGATTTTGTTGGTTGTGCTGCGCTAAAGAGTTTTTTCGCCATGCTGCAACACACTGCCGCTACCTTTGAGGGTGGCGGCGGTGGGATAAGCAAAATGAACACTGCTGAATTAACGGGCATTGCCAACTAACGGGAGCTTCACCGTGGCACGCAAAACACCGCTTAATCGCTATCGCAACTTGGGTATTGTTGCCCACGTTGATGCAGGTAAGACAACCACGACAGAACGTGTTTTGTTTTACACTGGCGTAAACCACAAGCTGGGCGAAACCCATGAAGGTGCTTCGACTACTGACTGGATGGAGCAAGAGCAGGAGCGTGGTATTACTATCACCTCGGCTGCTGTTACTACCTTCTGGAAAGGTATGAATCACCAGTTTGATGAGCACCGCATTAATATCATCGACACCCCTGGGCACGTTGACTTCACTGTCGAAGTTGAGCGTTCTTTGCGTGTTCTTGATGGTGCTGTGGTTGTACTGTGCGGTTCTTCCGGCGTTCAGCCGCAGACCGAAACCGTATGGCGCCAGGCTAATAAATATGAAGTTCCGCGTATGGTCTTCGTCAATAAGATGGACCGTACCGGTGCAGACTTCTTCATGGTTGTTGACCAGTTGAAGGAGCGCTTAGGTGCTAACGCTGTGCCAATCCAGATTAACTGGGGTACAGAGGAAGACTTTAAAGGCGTTATCGACCTGATCGAGATGAAGGCTATCCTCTGGAATGAGGCAGACTTAGGCACTTCGTATGAGCTTGTCGATATTCCTGCTGAGCTACAAGAGACTGCCGAAAAATATCGCGAGCAAATGGTCGAAGCCGCAGCTGAAGGCTCTGATGAATTGATGGATAAGTACCTCGAAGGTGAGGAGCTGACCATTGAAGAAATCAAAGCAGGCCTTCGTGCGCGCACACTGGCTAGCGAAATCGTTCTAGTGACCTGTGGTTCTGCCTTTAAGAATAAGGGTGTTCAAGCAGTCCTGGATGCGGTTGTTGAGTATCTGCCCTCGCCGACAGAAGTTAAAGCAATCGAAGGTGAGCTGGACGACAAAGACGGCACCATCGCGACTCGTGAAGCAGACGATAGCGCTCCGTTCGCTGCACTAGCGTTCAAGATCGCCACCGACCCCTTCGTTGGTACGCTGACCTTCATTCGCGTCTACTCAGGCGTTCTGAAATCTGGTGATGGTGTTTATAACTCCGTTAAGCAGAAGAAAGAGCGTGTTGGTCGTATCGTTCAGATGCACGCCAACTCTCGCGAAGAGATCAAAGAAGTACTCGCAGGCGACATCGCTGCTTGTATCGGTCTGAAGGACGTCACTACAGGTGATACCCTGTGTGATATCGATCACAAGATCGTGCTTGAGCGCATGGAGTTCCCGGATCCGGTTATCTCTGTTGCCGTAGAGCCTAAGTCGAAAGCTGACCAGGAAAAAATGGGTGTTGCGCTGGGTAAATTGGCCCAGGAAGATCCTTCCTTCCAGGTGAAGACCGACGAAGAGACCGGCCAGACCATCATCTCGGGTATGGGCGAGCTGCACCTGGATATCATCGTTGACCGTATGCGTCGCGAGTTCAAGGTAGAAGCGAACATCGGCAAGCCGCAGGTTGCTTACCGTGAAACGATTCGTGGCAGCGTCGAGCAGGAAGGTAAATTCGTACGTCAGTCCGGTGGTCGTGGTCAGTACGGTCACGTGTGGCTGCGTATCGAGCCGCTGACTGCAGAAGAGAAGGGTGAAGGCGAAGAAGAGATCTTCTTCAAGTTCAACTCTGAGATCGTAGGTGGTGTGGTTCCGAAGGAATACGTACCTGCGGTTGAGAAAGGTGCTTTCGAGCAGCTGCAAAATGGTGTCATCGCGGGTTACCCGATGATCGACGTCAAAGTCACGCTGTTTGATGGTTCCTACCATGACGTGGACTCTAACGAGACTGCGTTCAAGATTGCTTCTTCTATGGCAGTGAAAGAAGGTGCCAGGAAGGCCAAGGCCGTGCTGCTGGAGCCGGTGATGAAGGTCGAAGTCGTGACCCCCGAAGAGTTTATGGGTGACGTCATGGGCGACCTGAACCGTCGTCGCGGCCTGGTGCAGGGCATGGATGACTCTTCCTCTGGTAAAGTCATTCGTGCAACGGTGCCACTGGGTGAGATGTTCGGTTATGCAACCGATCTGCGCTCACAGACCCAGGGCCGTGCGAGCTACTCTATGGAGTTCGCGAAGTACGAGGAGGCGCCCTCCAGCGTCGTTGAAGCCGTCATCAACCAAAACGGTTAACCGTTAGCTAACGTAAAGAGGTTATAGCAGTGGCTAAGGAAAAATTTGAACGTTCCAAACCGCACGTCAACGTCGGCACCATCGGTCACGTCGACCACGGTAAAACGACTCTGACAGCGGCCCTGACCCGCGTGTCTGCTGAGGTTTTCGGCGGCGACTGGCGTGAATTCGATACCATCGATAACGCTCCGGAAGAGCGTGAGCGTGGTATCACCATCGCGACATCTCACGTTGAATACCAGTCTGAAGTGCGTCACTACGCACACGTTGACTGCCCGGGACACGCTGACTACGTCAAGAACATGATCACCGGTGCTGCCCAGATGGACGGCGCGATCCTGGTATGTTCTGCCGCTGACGGCCCCATGCCGCAGACGCGTGAGCACATCCTGCTGTCTCGTCAGGTTGGCGTTCCGTACATCGTTGTGTTCCTGAACAAAGCGGACATGGTCGATGACGAAGAGCTGCTCGAGCTGGTCGAAATGGAAGTTCGTGAACTTCTGTCCGAGTACGACTTCCCGGGTGACGACACGCCGATCATCACTGGTTCTGCGCTGATGGCGCTGAACGGTGAAGACGAGAACGGCATGGGTACTACTGCGGTAGCTAACCTAATCAAAGCTCTGGATGACTACATCCCTGAGCCGGAGCGTGCGATCGACCAGCCGTTCCTGATGCCGATCGAAGACGTATTCTCTATCTCTGGCCGTGGTACCGTTGTTACCGGTCGTGTAGAGCGCGGTATCGTTAAAGCTGGTGAAGAAGTGGAAATCGTGGGTATCCGCGACACCACCAAAACCACCGTTACTGGCGTAGAAATGTTCCGTAAGCTGCTCGACGAAGGTCGTGCAGGTGAGAACGTTGGTGCGCTGCTGCGTGGTACTAAGCGTGATGACGTTGAGCGTGGTCAGGTACTGGCGAAGCCGGGCACCATCAACCCGCACACTGTCTTCGAAGCCGAAGTCTACGTACTGTCCAAAGAAGAAGGTGGTCGTCACACGCCTTTCTTCAAAGGCTACCGTCCCCAGTTCTACTTCCGTACCACTGACGTAACAGGTACTTGTGAACTGCCGGAAGGCGTTGAAATGGTAATGCCGGGCGACAACGTTAAGATGGTTGTTACCCTGATTGCTCCAATCGCTATGGACGAAGGTCTGCGCTTCGCAATCCGCGAAGGTGGTCGTACCGTTGGTGCTGGCGTTGTTGCAAAAATCGTCAAGTAAGCTTGCTTGATGATTGATCAAGAGGGGCTCTTGCGAGCCCCTTTTTCTGCGCACCAATAGCAAATGTTTGACATGGGCTTTTGGCGTGCCTATAATGCGCATCCTTTGAATGCGTGGGTAGACGGCTCGCGCCGTCGACATCCATTGGAGTTTAGGGCAAATGCAGAACCAAAAGATTCGCATTCGGTTGAAAGCGTTCGACCATCGCCTGATTGATCAGTCCACAGCGGAGATCGTTGAAACCGCTAAGCGTACTGGTGCTCAGGTTCGTGGGCCGATTCCGCTGCCGACCAACCGCGAGCGCTATACCATTCTGATTTCACCGCACGTCAACAAAGATGCGCGTGATCAGTATGAGATTCGTACTCACAAGCGTGTGCTCGACATCGTTGAGCCGACCGAGAAAACTGTTGATGCGCTGATGAAGCTCGATCTCGCCGCTGGCGTAGACGTGCAAATCAAGCTCGACTAATACACTAGACACTTCGCGGCCCAGCGCTCACCGTTTTAATATGTGAGCAGCAGCCGCCGCGCCGTGAGGCGCCACACAATGTGCTAGTGGAATGCTCTGGAAAGGGCAGCCATAGCGGGTGATAGCCCCGTACACTATAGGAGACTGAGTATGACTATCGGTTTAGTCGGTAAAAAGGCCGGGATGACCCGTGTCTTTACCGAAGATGGCGCATCCGTGCCCGTGACCGTTATTGAAGTTGATCCTAACCGTGTAACGCGCGTTAAGACCATTGAGTCTGACGGCTACGCAGCGGTTCAGGTGACTACAGGTTCTCGTAAAGCCAAGCACCTCACCAAAGCGCAAGCTGGACAGTTTGCCAAGGCGGGTGTTGAGGCTGGTCGTTCACTGATGGAATTCCGTCTTGCAGAAGGCGAAGAAGCTCCTGAAGTGGGTGGCGAACTCACCGTATCCCTCTTCGAAGCTGGTCAAATGATCGACGTGACCGGCACCTCTAAGGGTAAAGGCTTCCAGGGTGCTGTTAAGCGCTGGAACTTCCGTACCCAAGACAACAGCCATGGTAACTCCCTGTCGCATCGCGCGCCGGGTTCTATCGGCATGTGTCAGACACCTGGTCGCGTATTCAAAGGCAAGAAAATGGCCGGTCAAATGGGTAACACCCGTTGCACCGTGCAGAGCCTTGAGATCGTCCGTGTCGACGCCGAGCGTAACCTGCTGCTGATCAAAGGCGCAGTACCGGGTGCTACCGGTAGCGACGTTATCGTTCGCAGCGCCGTGAAAGCTGGCTGAAGGGGATAATTACCAATGAATCTGAATCTTGCTGCAGGCACGGGTACCGTTGAAGTAGCCGACGCCACTTTTGGCAAAGAATTCAACGAAGCGCTGGTGCACCAGGTCGTTACCGCCTACTTGGCTGGTGGCCGTCAGGGTACACGCGCTCAAAAGAACCGTTCCGACGTACGTGGTGGTGGTAAGAAGCCGTGGCGTCAGAAGGGTACCGGTCGTGCACGTGCCGGTACTATTCGCTCTCCGCTGTGGCGCAGTGGCGGGGTTACTTTCGCGGCGCGTCCTCAGGACTTCAGCCAGAAAGTTAACCGCAAAATGTACCGCGCGGCGATGCGTTCCATCCTGTCTGAGCTGGTACGTCAAGAGCGTTTAGTCGCTATTGAAGAGTTCAGCGTAGAAGCGCCGAAGACCAAGCAGGTAGCTGCCAAGCTGAAAGAGCTCAACCTTGAGAAAGTGTTGATCGTCACTGAAGAAGTTGACGAAACGCTCTATCTGGCCGCACGCAACCTTCCCCACGTCGATGTGGTGGATGTCGCTGCAGCTGATCCGGTGAGCCTGGTTGCCTTTGATAAGGTCCTGGTCACCGTCTCCGCCCTGCGTAAATTCGAGGAGAAGCTGGCATGAACCAGGAACGCGTATTCAAGGTTCTGCTTGGACCGCACGTGACCGAAAAGGCCGCGATGGCAGCCGAGCGCAACCAGTACGTTTTCAAGGTGGCAAGCGATGCTACCAAGCCCGAGATCAAGAAAGCCGTTGAAGCACTGTTCGGCAAGAAGGTCGGCAGCGTTCAGGTGCTGAACGTTAAGGGTAAAACAAAGCGTACTGCTCACGGCGTTGGCCTGCGAAAGGGTTACCGCAAAGCGTATGTGACCCTGGCTGCGGGTGAAACGCTCGAAGACTTCTCTGGCGCCGAATAAGGGCAGGAGTACGGATAATGGCAATCGTCAAGACCAAACCCACATCCGCCGGTCGTCGCCACGTCGTCAAGATCGTTGGTGAGGAGCTGTACAAGGGCCGTGCTTATGCACCGCTTTTGGAAAAACAGTCCAAGTCCGGTGGCCGTAACAACTACGGTCGCATCACCACCCGCCACGTGGGCGGTGGTCACCGTCATCACTATCGGTTGATCGACTTCAAGCGCACCAAAGATGGCATTCCTGCCACTGTTGAGCGTCTGGAGCACGACCCGAACCGCAGTGCGCACATTGCGCTGCTGAAGTATGCCGATGGCGAGCGTCGTTACATCATTGCACCGAAAGGTGTCAGCGCGGGTGACGTGCTGGAATCTGGTGTTAACGCGCCCATCAAGAAAGGCAATGCCTTGCCTCTGCGTAACATCCCGCTGGGTTCTACCGTTCACGGTATCGAACTGAAGCCGGGTAAAGGCGCGCAGATTGCTCGCAGTGCCGGTACTAGCGCTCAGCTGGTTGCTCGTGAAGGTAATTACGCCACCCTGCGTCTTCGCTCTGGCGAAATGCGCAAGGTTTTGGCTGAATGCCGCGCAACCTTGGGTGAAGTGAGCAACTCCGAGCACAGCCTGCGTCAACTTGGCAAGGCCGGTGCGAAGCGCTGGAGAGGTGTGCGTCCGACTGTTCGCGGTGTCGCGATGAACCCGGTGGATCACCCGCACGGTGGTGGTGAAGGCCGCACCAGTGGTGGTCGTCACCCGGTATCCCCATGGGGCGTGCCGACTAAGGGTCACAAGACGCGTAAGAACAAGCGCACCGACAAGCTGATCGTTCGTCGTCGTAATAAGACACGTTGATCTAAATTGCCAAGACATTAAGAGGTAACGGCTGTGCCACGTTCACTAAAGAAAGGTCCCTTCATTGACCTTCATCTTTTGAAGAAGGTAGAGGCTGCAGTGGAGAAGAACGACCGTAAACCGATCAAGACTTGGTCGCGTCGTTCGATGATCCTGCCAAACATGGTAGGCCTCACAATCGCTGTCCATAACGGTCGCCAACACGTCCCGGTGCATGTTTCCGAGGAAATGGTTGGCCACAAGCTGGGCGAATTCGCTGCCACTCGCACGTATCGCGGGCATGCGGCGGACAAGAAAGCCAAACGGTAAGCCAGAGAGGATTAAGAGATGGAAGTCACAGCTAAGCTGAGTGGCGCTGCTTTATCCGCACAGAAGGCCCGTTTGGTGGCTGACCAGGTGCGCGGTAAACCGGTCGCCGAAGCGCTTGACCTGCTGACCTTCTCCCCGAAGAAGGCTGCCAAACTGGTCAAGAAAGTGCTTCAGTCCGCCATCGCGAATGCGGAAGAAAACAACGGCATGGACATCGACGAGCTGCGTGTCTCGACCATCTGCGTCGATGAGGGCATGACGCTCAAGCGTATCAAGCCGCGCGCCAAAGGCCGTGCGGATCGTATCTTGAAGCGCACCTGCCACATCACCGTCAAGGTAGCCGAGAAGTAGGAGTCGACCAGATGGGTCAGAAAGTCAATCCAACAGGCATTCGACTGGGCATCGTCAAAGACCATGCTTCTGTCTGGTATGCCGAGCGCGGCGCCTATGCCGATAAGCTCAACAACGATCTCGAAGTGCGCAGCTTCCTGGAAGAGCGTCTGAAAAACGCCTCCGTTAGCCGCATTCACATCGAGCGTCCGGCTAACAATGCCCGCATCACCATTCACACTGCCCGTCCGGGTATCGTGATTGGTAAGAAAGGTGAAGATGTCGACCGTTTGCGTCGCGATCTCACCGAGATGATGGGTGTTCCGGTTCATGTGAACATCGAAGAAGTTCGCAAGCCGGAGCTGGATGCCAAGCTGGTTGCTGCTAACGTAGCGGGTCAGCTTGAGCGTCGCGTTATGTTCCGTCGTGCGATGAAGCGCGCGGTACAAAACGCAATGCGTCTTGGCGCTGGCGGCATCAAGATTCAGCTGTCAGGTCGTCTGGGTGGTGCCGAAATCGCACGTACCGAATGGTACCGCGAAGGTCGCGTTCCGCTGCACACTCTGCGTGCGGACATTGACTACGCCACTTACGAAGCTCACACCACCTACGGCGTCATCGGCGTCAAAGTGTGGATCTTCAAGGGCGAAATCCTCGGCGGTATCGAGGAAGTACGTGCCAAGGCTAAGCAACAGCAGCCTGCCGGCAACGCGCCCAAGAAGAAAGGTTCCAGGTAAGGGGAGAGCGAGTCGATGTTACAGCCCAAGCGTATGAAATTCCGCAAGATGATGAAAGGCCGCAACCGTGGCCTAGCGCATCGCGGAAGCAAGATCAGCTTCGGGGAGTACGGTCTCAAAGCAACCGGTCGTGGCCGCATCACTGCGCGTCAGATCGAAGCCGGCCGTCGTGCGATCACACGTCACGTCAAACGTGGCGGTAAGATTTGGATCCGCGTATTCCCTGACAAGCCGATCTCCAAGAAGCCGCTCGAAGTTCGTATGGGTAAGGGTAAAGGTTCAGTTGAGTACTGGGTAGCCCAGATCCAGCCGGGTCGGGTCCTGTACGAAATTGAAGGTGTATCCGAAGAGCTGGCCCGTGAAGCATTTGAACTGGCCGCCCAGAAGATGCCCCTGTCCACCACCTTTGCGAAACGGACGGTGATGTGATGAAAGCCCAGGAAATTCGTGAAAAGTCCGCAGGAGAGCTCAAAGAGCAGCTCCTCGAGCTCCTCCGCGAGCAGTTTAACCTGCGCATGCAGAAGGCCACTGGCCAACTGAGCCAGACTCATCTGCTCAAGCAGGTCCGTCGGGATATCGCCCGCGTTAAGACTGTGCTCAACGAGAAGGCAGGTGATTGAGATGGCCGAAGAGAAGAAAACACGTACGCTGACCGGCAAGGTGGTCAGCGACAAGATGGATAAGTCCATCGTCGTTATGATCGAGCGTCGTGAGCGTCACCCGATCTACGGAAAATACGTTAAGCGCTCCACCAAGCTGCACGCCCATGATGAGGCGAACCAGGCAAAGGCAGGCGATACGGTTTCCATTCAGGAGTGCCGTCCGCTTTCCAAGAAGAAAGCCTGGACGCTGGTCGAGGTGGTCGAGCAGGCCAAAGGTTAACCCCTGCGTCTGTCCAACCAGTGCAGTCAGATTAGGTTTGGAGAAAACCGATGATTCAGACTCAGACAATGCTGGATGTCGCCGACAACAGCGGAGCGCGCCGGGTGCAATGCATCAAGGTGCTAGGCGGTTCACACCGTCGTTACGCCCGCGTTGGTGACGTCATTAAAGTAACGGTGAAAGAAGCGATTCCGCGCGGTAAGGTCAAAAAAGGCCAAGTGCTGAAAGCGGTAGTCGTTCGTACCCGTAGTGGCGTCCGTCGTAGTGACGGTTCGCTGATCCGTTTCGATGGAAATGCGGCAGTTTTGTTGAACAACACCAACGAACAGCCGATCGGCACGCGTATCTTCGGGCCGGTAACTCGTGAGCTTCGTAATGAGAAGTTCATGAAGATCATTTCCCTAGCGCCTGAAGTGCTGTAAGGAGCGAGGCGGATATGCAAAAGATCAAACGTGACGATGAAGTCATCGTCATCGCCGGGAAGGATAAGGGCAAGCGCGGCACCGTTAAGCGGGTGTTAGACAACCGCTTCGTGGTGTCCGGTGTGAACATGATTAAACGTCACACCAAGCCCAATCCCATGGCGGGAAATCAGGGCGGTATCGTCGAGCGTGAGGCTCCGATTCACGCGTCCAACGTAGCCATCTTCAATTCGGAGACCGGTAAGGCGGATCGCGTCGGCTTCCAAGTTAAGGAAGACGGTACCAAGGTACGTATCTACAAGTCGACGCAGACGCAGATCGACGCCTAACGCGAGTCGGGTAGCAAAATGGCGAACTTGAAAGAACGTTATCAAAACGAGGTGGTGGCTCAACTCAAAGAGCAGTTCAGCTACGCCAACGTAATGCAGGTACCCCGGATCACGAAAGTGACTCTGAACATGGGTATCGGCGAAGCGGTCAGTGATAAAAAACTGATCGACAACGCTATCGGCGATCTGGAGAAGCTCTCTGGTCAAAAGCCGCTAGTAACTAAAGCACGTAAGTCCATCGCGGGCTTCAAGGTGCGCGAAGGTTGGCCGATCGGTATTAAAGTAACACTGCGCTCCGCGCGTATGTGGGACTTCCTGGACCGTCTGGTGAACATTGCGATTCCTCGCGTGCGTGACTTCCGTGGTCTCAATCCGAAGTCTTTTGACGGTCGCGGCAATTACTCTATGGGTGTGCGTGAGCAGATCATCTTCCCAGAGATCGAGTATGATAAAATCGATCGCGTACGGGGGCTGGACGTCACTATCACTACTACCGCCAACACCGACGAGGAAGGTCGTGCGCTGCTTGCAGCACTGAACTTCCCGTTCAAGAAATAAGGGTTGGATCATGGCTAAGAAAAGTATGGTAGAGCGTGAGCTCAAGCGTACTCAGCTAGTCGAGAAGTATGCGGCTAAGCGCGCAGAGCTCAAGAAAATCATCTCGGACGTGAACGCTTCTGAAGAAGATCGTTTCGAGGCGACGCTGAAGCTGCAGCAACTGCCGCGCGACTCAAGCCCGGTGCGTCAGCGTAACCGCTGCCGCGTGACTGGCCGTCCGCACGGTTTTTACAACAAGTTCGGTCTCGGCCGTAACAAGCTGCGTGAAGCCGCCATGCGTGGCGACGTCCCTGGTCTGAAAAAGTCCAGCTGGTAACGCTACGTAGAATCATCAGGAGCGCACATTAAATGAGCATGCAAGACACTCTGGCGGATATGTTTACCCGTATCCGCAATGCGCAGATGGCCACCAAGGAGACGGCTACCATGCCGTCCTCCAAGCTGAAAGTTGAAGTGGCCCGAGTGCTAAAGGAAGAAGGCTACATTACTGACTTTACGGTGGCTGAAGGCGTTAAACCCGAGCTCACCGTGACTCTCAAGTACTTTGAGGGCAAGCCGGTTATTGAGCACATTCAGCGGGTTTCCAAGCCGTCTCTGCGCCAGTACAAAGGCAAGGACAACCTGCCTAAGGTCGCCGATGGTCTGGGTATCGCGATTGTCACCACCTCTAATGGTGTCATGACCGATCGTGCCGCGCGCCAAGCAGGCGTCGGTGGCGAAGTCATCTGCACCGTATTCTAGGAGGCTGGAATGTCCCGCATAGCGAAATATCCGGTTAAAGTGCCTGCCGGCGTTGAGATTAAAATCAATGCCGACCAGCTGACCGCCAAAGGCGGCCAGGGCACACTATCTATGACCGTTCACCAAGACGTGGTGATCGCTCAAGAAGATGGTCAGCTGACCTTCGCCCCGAGTGAGTCTGCCAAGAGCTGGGCAATGGCCGGTACTACCCGCGCCTTGGTTCAGAACCTGGTAACGGGCGTATCCGAGGGTTTCACAAAAACTCTCGAAATTGTTGGCGTCGGTTATCGTGCCCAAGCTAAGGGCCAGACGCTCAATCTTTCACTGGGCTTCTCGCACCCGGTCGACTACGAACTGCCTAAGGGTGTTACAGCGGAAACGCCGAAAAACACCGTGATCGTGCTGAAAAGCGCGGACAAGCAGATGCTCGGTCAGTGCGCCGCGGAAATCCGCGCCTTCCGTCCGCCAGAGCCGTATAAAGGCAAAGGTGTACGGTACGCCGACGAGCAGGTGCGTCGCAAAGAAGCCAAGAAGAAGTAAGGCAGGGTTATGAACGCGAAGAAAGAATCTCGTCTCCGTCGTGCCCGCCGCGCTCGCGCCAAGATCCGCGAGCTGGGCGTGTATCGCCTGTGCGTCAACCGTACCCCGCGTCACATCTACGCGCAGATTATCTCGCCGGATGGTGGCAAAGTGCTAGCCAGCGCTTCTACGCTGGACAAAGCACTGCGCGAGGGTGCGACCGGCAACACAGACGCGGCCTCTAAGGTCGGTGCTCTGATTGCTGAGCGCGCTAAAGAAGCAGGCATCACCCAGGTGGCCTTCGACCGTGCTGGCTTTAAGTATCACGGTCGCGTCAAGGCTCTGGCCGACGCCGCTCGTGAAGGCGGCCTGGAATTCTAAAGGGTTTTACGATGGCGAAGAACGAACAGCAAAGCGGCGATCTGCAAGAGAAGTTAGTGCAGGTCAACCGCGTCGCCAAGGTGGTCAAAGGTGGTCGTATTTTCGGCTTCACCGCACTGACCGTCGTTGGTGATGGTAAAGGTCGTGTCGGTTTCGGTCGTGGCAAGGCGCGTGAAGTGCCGGTCGCAATCCAGAAAGCGATGGACCAAGCTCGTCGCAACATGGTCAAGGTTAACCTTGCAGGCCACACGCTGCAGTACCCGGTCAAAGCCCGTCACGGTGCTTCCAAGGTGTACATGCAGCCAGCCTCCGAAGGTACCGGTATCATCGCCGGTGGCGCCATGCGCTCTGTACTAGAGCTAGCCGGTGTCCACGATGTACTGGCCAAGTGCTACGGTTCCACCAACCCGGTTAACGTGGTACGAGCGACTGTCAAAGGTCTCTCCTCCATGCAAGCACCGGAAGACGTGGCCGCTAAGCGCGGTCTGTCTGTCGAAGCGATCACGGGGTAAGGCACCATGGCAGCAACGATCAAGGTTACCCAGATCCGCAGCACCATCGGCGTTTTGCCCAAGCACAAGGCTACTATGAAAGGCCTGGGTCTGCGTCGCATCGGTCATACGGTTGAGCTGGAAGACACCCCTGCCGTACGCGGCATGATCCACAAGGTTAACTACCTTGTGCGCGTTGAGGGAGAGTAATCCATGAAACTCAATACCCTGAGCCCGGCACCGGGCTCCAAACACGCTGAAAAGCGCGTTGGTCGTGGTATCGGTTCCGGTCTTGGTAAGACCGGTGGCCGTGGCCACAAAGGTCAGAAATCACGCAGTGGCGGCAGCGTCAAGCCTGGTTTCGAAGGCGGTCAGATGCCGCTGCAGCGTCGTCTGCCGAAATTCGGCTTCACGTCTGCTAAGTCGCTGGTATCTGAAGAAGTACGCCTGGCCGAGCTTGCCAAGGTTGCCGGTGACGAAGTCACCATGGAAACCCTGAAGCAAGCCAACGTGCTGAAGGATGCTACGCAACACGCGAAGATCATCCTTTCTGGCGAACTGAATAAGGCGGTTACCGTTCGTGGTATCAAGGTCACCAAAGGTGCCCGTGAAGCGATCGTAGCCGCTGGCGGCAAGGTAGAGGACTAAATGGCCAAGTCAGGAAATATGCCGGCGATGGGCAGCGGTCTGAGTGAACTGTGGGCGCGTTTGCGCTTCGTGCTCCTCGCCATCGTGGTGTACCGTATTGGTGCCCACATTCCCGTTCCCGGTATCAATCCTGACCAGCTTGCTGCCTTGTTTAGGGAGCAACAGGGCACCATCCTAGGCATGTTCAACATGTTCTCGGGTGGCGCCCTGGAGCGCATGAGCGTCCTCGCCTTGGGCATTATGCCTTATATATCGGCGTCGATTATCATGCAGCTTATGACTGCGGTCTCCCCTCATCTTGAGCAACTCAAGAAAGAGGGCGAGGCTGGCCGCCGCAAGATCAGCCAGTACACCCGCTACGGCACGGTGATACTGGCACTTGTCCAGGCTACCGGCATGTCCGTGGGTCTGGCTAGCCAAGGCATCGCTTACAGCGCTGACTTCAGCTTCTATTTCACTGCGATCATCACGTTTGTGTCGGGCGCAGTGTTTATGATGTGGCTAGGTGAGCAGATCACCGAGAAGGGTATCGGCAACGGTATTTCGCTGCTGATCTTCGCGGGGATCGTCGCTGGGCTGCCCAGTGCCGTGGGGCAAGCGTTTGAGCTTGCTCGCAACGAAGGGGCCTGGAATGTTCTTCCGCTGTTAGCGCTGTCAGTGCTAGGTATTGCCACCGTTGCGTTTGTGGTATTCATTGAGCGTGGCCAACGCCGCCTCAAAGTGAACTACCCACGACGCCAGGTCGGCAATAAGATGTATGCAGGCCAAAGCAGCTACTTGCCTTTGAAAGTGAACATGGCCGGTGTTATTCCAGCCATCTTTGCTTCCAGTATTCTTCTCTTCCCGGCCTCTATTGGTCAGTGGGTGGGGGCTGGCGAAGGAATGGAGTGGTTGCAGCGTGCATCACAAGCGTTAGGCCCCGGCCAACCGCTTTACATCTTGCTTTTCGCGGCGGCAGTGGTATTCTTCTGCTTCTTTTACACAGCGCTGGTCTTCAACCCCAAGGATGTGGCTGACAATTTGAAAAAGTCAGGCGCCTTCCTGCCGGGCATTCGCCCCGGCGAGCAGACCGCTCGCTATATCGACAAAGTGATGACACGTCTCACTCTGTTCGGTGCCTTGTATATCACTGCGGTTTCCTTGATGCCCCAGTTCCTGATCGTAGCGTGGAACGTGCCGTTCTTCTTCGGTGGCACGTCGCTTCTGATCGTGGTAGTGGTCATCATGGACTTCATGGCCCAGGTGCAGTCGCATCTCATGTCGCATCAATATGACTCAGTGATGAAGAAGTCCAACCTGAAAGGCTACGGTAGCGGCGGCATCATGCGCTGAGGCGCGCCGTTGCGAATTGGAGAGAACGATGAAAGTTCGAGCTTCCGTAAAGAAGATGTGCCGTAACTGTAAGATTATTCGTCGCAATGGCGCTGTTCGCGTCATTTGCATCGAACCTCGGCACAAACAGCGTCAGGGCTAAACCTGGGCTGTATTAAGCCGGTGCCGGCATACCCCTTGCCTTAGGGCTTATAAAGGGGTATGCTGTTGCGCCTTTTGTAGATGATTAAACGAGCAAGCCGCTCAAATTTCGGAGTAAGCTGATGGCCCGTATTGCAGGCGTCAATATCCCGGACAACAAGCATGCGGCGATCTCGCTGACCTATATCTTCGGGATTGGCCGTACTCGCGCTAAGCACATTTGTGCTGCTGCCGGTATCGCGCCGACTGCCAAGATCGTAGACCTGTCCAGCGATGAGCTGGATACCCTGCGTTCTGAAGTTGGTAAGTTTACCGTAGAAGGCGACCTTCGTCGTGATGTCACGCTTAATATCAAGCGTCTCATGGACTTAGGCTGCTACCGTGGTCTGCGTCATCGTCGTAGTCTTCCGCTGCGTGGTCAGCGGACTAAGACTAACGCGCGTACCCGTAAGGGCCCGCGTAAGCCGATCCGCAAATAACACGCAGGCTCTTTAATAGAGAGCTGACGTTAAGACAGGAATAGACATCAACATGGCTAACCCGCGTAGTAACCGTAAAAAGGTTAAAAAGCAGGTAGTGGACGCCGTAGCGCACATCCATGCCTCTTTTAACAACACGATCGTGACGATCACAGACCGCCAGGGCAATGCTCTCTCTTGGGCAACTGCCGGTGGTTCGGGTTTTCGTGGTTCTCGTAAGAGCACCCCGTTCGCTGCGCAAGTAGCAAGCGAACGTGCAGCGACTGCTGCAGCCGAGTATGGTGTGAAAAACGTAGACGTGCTGGTCAAAGGCCCCGGTCCCGGCCGTGAATCCGCCGTGCGCGCACTGAATGCCGCCGGCTTCCGCGTGCAAAGCATCGTAGACGCGACGCCCATTCCCCACAATGGCTGCCGTCCGCCTAAGAAACGCCGCGTTTAAGGAGACAGATTCATGGCTCGTTATATTGGACCTAAGTGCAAATTGTCTCGTCGTGAAGGCACCGATCTCTTCCTGAAGAGTGGCGTGACTCCCTTCGAGAAGAAGTGTAAATCCGAGCAGATCCCGGGTGTACACGGCCAGCGTCGTCAGCGTCTTTCCGACTACGGCTTGCAGCTTCGTGAGAAGCAGAAAGTACGCCGTATGTATGGCGTACTCGAAAAGCAGTTCCGCAACTACTACAAAGAAGCCGCTCGCCTGAAAGGTGCGACCGGTGAAGTATTGCTGCAACTGCTTGAATCCCGACTGGACAACGTCGTCTACCGCATGGGCTTCGGCTCGACTCGCTCTGAAGCGCGTCAGCTGGTCAGCCACAAGGCGATTTCCGTGAATGGCCGCACCGTTAACGTTGCTTCCTACCAAGTGAAGCCCGGTGACGTTGTTGCTATCCGTGAAAAGGCGAAGAACCAAGCCCGTATTCAAAACGCGTTGACCATTGCGGCCAACCGTGGCGACATCGCTTGGATCGAAATCGACGCCAAGAAGATGGAAGGCACTTTCAAGGCTCTGCCTGAACGCGGTGACCTGACTGCCGACATCAACGAAAACCTGATCGTCGAGCTGTACTCCAAGTAAGCAGTTTGATGTACGTTTCTGCTTCTTGAGGCCTGGGCGGGATAGCAAAGCTAACCGCCCAGATGCTCTTGAGTATTGTGCTTTAGAGTACTCAGTATCCGTTTGGCAGCCTGAAAGGTGTTCATATGCAGCGTTCAGTGACAGAGTTTCTTCGTCCTCGCGACATCAAGGTCGAAGAAATCAGCGCACATCATGCCAAAATCGTTCTCGAACCGTTCGAGCGCGGCTTTGGTCACACCCTGGGGAATGCACTTCGTCGCATTCTGCTTTCATCCATGCCCGGCGCTGCCGTGGTAGAGGCTGAGATTGCCGGTGTAGAGCACGAATACAGTGCGCTCGAAGGGGTGCAGGAAGATGTCATCGAAATCCTCCTGAACTTGAAAGATGTTGCGATCAAGATGCACAGCCGCGATGAGGCGGTGCTCTCGCTGAACAAGCAGGGCCCAGCCGTCGTCACCGCTGGCGACATTGCGCTTGATCATAGCGTCGAAATCGTCAACCCGGACCACGTCATTGCACACGTCAATGAAGGTGCCGAGCTGAAAATTCAGCTTAAGGTCGCGCTGGGTCGTGGTTACGAACCGGCTGACGCTCGTGGCTCTGATGAAGAGACCCGTGCTATTGGCCGCCTGCAGCTGGATGCCACCTTCAGCCCTGTTCGTCGCGTTTCCTACTCGGTCGAAGCCGCTCGTGTTGAGCAGCGTACCGACCTCGATAAGCTGATTATCGACCTGGAAACTGACGGTACCCTGGATCCGGAAGAGGCTATCCGTCGCAGTGCGACCATTCTGCAAGAGCAGCTGGCCGCCTTCGTCGACCTGGAAGCTGACAAAGAGCAGGAAGTCGAAGAGGAAGAGGATCACGTTGATCCTATCCTATTGCGCCCCGTAGACGATCTTGAGTTGACCGTACGCAGCGCTAACTGCCTCAAAGCCGAGAATATTTACTACATCGGTGATCTGATTCAGCGCACGGAAGTGGAGCTGCTGAAGACCCCGAACCTCGGTAAGAAGTCCTTGAATGAAATCAAGGATGTATTGGCAGCGCGCGGCTTGTCCCTCGGCATGCGGCTGGAAAATTGGCCACCCGCTAGCCTGAAGGACGACAAGGCCTCCGCGTAAGCGTCGACTTGAGTCCCAGTTTGGTAAGGAATCACAACCATGCGTCATCGTAAGAGTGGTCGTCATCTGAATCGTACCAGCTCGCACCGTCAGGCCATGTTTAAAAACATGTCTGTCTCGCTGGTCGAACATGAAGTCATCAAGACAACCCTGCCCAAGGCCAAGGAACTGCGTCGCGTTATCGAGCCGCTGATCACCCTGGCAAAGCAGGATAGCGTTGCAAACCGCCGTTTGGCCTTTGCTCGTACGCGCTCCAAAGAAGCCGTCGGCAAACTGTTCAACGAGCTGGGTCCGCGCTACGCCGAGCGTCCGGGTGGTTACATCCGTATTCTCAAGTGCGGTTACCGCACTGGCGACAACGCCCCGATGGCTTACGTTGAGCTAGTAGACCGTCCGGTAGCTGAAGAAGAAGCCGTCGCTGAATAAGCGCTGCTCCTTCTGGTAGGCACAATGAAAACCGACCCTTTGGGGTCGGTTTTTTTATATCTGCGCTTTTTCCGCTGCTTTATCGAGATGAATGCTCTATGGGAAGATCAATTTAACGATAAGGCATGCTAGGCTAATGCAGCAGCCGTATGAATGGCCAAGTGTCGGGCAGTGTGATCAATCAGTAAGAGGTTGGTATGGCAACAACACGGGGAGTGAGCACAACGGTTTGGGCGGCGCACTGGCTACTGGTCATGCTGATGATGACGCTGATGGGTAGCGCCAACGCCCAGGCGAATCCTCGTTATGCAGGCATCGTTGTGGATCTCGAAAACGGCGAAGTGCTATACGCTGAAAATGCTGACGAGCCACGCTATCCTGCGTCGCTCACGAAAATGATGACGCTCTACCTAACATTCGAAGCGCTGGAGGAGGGAAGGCTAAGCCTCGATCAGCCGTTGCCCGTTTCTGCTCAGGCGGCTGCCATGCCGGCGACCAAACTATGGCTGTCGGCCGGTAGCTCCATTCCTGTGGATACGGCCATTCGCGCCTTGGCAGTGCGTTCTGCCAACGATGTGGCGGTCGTGGTGGCAGAGGCACTAGGAGGCAGCGAGCAACGCTTTGCGAACCTGATGACGGCGAAGGCGCGTGAGTTGGGCATGAATGCCACTACCTTCCGCAATGCTTCGGGCTTACCGGATGATCTGCAAATCACCACCGCGCGAGATATGTTGACGCTCTCGGTGCGGGTGATGCAGGACTTTCCCCAGTATTACCACTATTTCGGTTTGCAGGAGTTCACCTACCGCGGTACTCGCCATACCAGCCACAACCGATTGGTGCGTGACTACCCAGGGGCCGATGGCTTAAAAACTGGTTTCATTCGCGCCTCAGGCTTTAACGTGGCCACCACTGCTGTCCATGATGGCCGCCGTATGGTAGCCGTAGTGATGGGTGGATTCAGTTCCTCTTCCCGTGATACCCATATGGCAGATCTGCTAGACCGCAGCTTTATGCGTGCGTCGCTAAGAGATCAACGCTCATGGCTTGCTGATACCAGTTTCTCAAGTGAGTTTATGGGGTTTGCGGGACCAGTCCAACCGCTTACTCAGCCTCGCTCACAACCGATGATGGCTAATATCTCCGCCACGTCGCTATCACCCACACGGCCCATGTCTAACAGTACGCCGGCACAAACCGTTGAGGCCCAGCTTCTCCAAGCGGAGGCCGCACGTAAGGAGGCACCAGAAGCTGCCTCGCAAGATCCACTGCAAGCCTTTATTGAGCGGGAGCGCGTGCTGGCGACGGCACCTCCCACTGCGCAAATGGCCTCTGCTGGCTGGGGCATTCAAGTAGGTGCCTTTAGCCAGGCGGCCCAAGCTGAGCACTTGGCTCGCCAAGCCGCGCAGCGGCTGCCAACGAGCGTGGGAGGCCGCGTTGCCATCGATCCGCTTCAGGGGCCCACGACAGTATTTCGCGCCCGTGTCGTCTCACTGAACGAATCCCAGGCGCGGCAAGCTTGCCAAACGCTTCAGGCGCAAGGCATGGATTGTATGGTGGTCAACGCAAGCCTTTAACCACCGCAGTGGTTCACCGCCCCGCTAATGTACGTTGGCGGGGCTTTTTATTGTATGTCGGTGATATCCGAGTAGGACCATAACAATAGCAACACAAGGAGCATGTTTATGACGCCATCCTTAAAAGGCATACTTTGCATGTGCTTAGGCGTGCTGTTTTTAGCACTAGGGGATGCAGTATCAAAGTGGTTAGGGGCGGTGCACTCCCCGATACAAATTATTTTTTTCCGCACGCTGGTATCGTTACCGCTCATTGCTCTGTTGGCTTATTTTGGCGGCGGGCTACGTAAGCTGCGCACCAAGCGGCCAGGCGTTCACCTGCTGCGTGGGTTGATCTACACCGCCACCATGGTGTGCTTTGTGTGGGGGCTAACCCTGTTACCGCTGGCAGAAGCCACCGCCATTGCGTTTGTCGCACCGCTATTTGTCACGCTGCTATCCGTGCCGCTTTTAGGTGAGCGTATTGATCCGCCAGTGCTTGTAGCATCACTGGTAGGCTTTGTGGGCGTGCTGATTGTAGTTCGCCCGGGCGGAGATGCGTTTCAACTAGGCGCCATGATTATGCTGGCCGCAGCGGTATTTTATGCCCTGATGATGGTCACGGCGCGGCGCTATGGCGCCAACGAGCACCTGTGGGCCATGGTGTTCTACATGACGGCCGTACCGCTGGTACTGACGGGCCTCAGCCTGCCCTGGGTATGGCAAACGCCCCATCCCTGGCACTGGCTGGGCTTTGCCGCCTCCGGGGTGCTGGGGGTGGGGGCCACGGCGTTCATCACCCTGGCCTTTCGCCATGCGCCCGCCGCCATTGCTGCGCCCTTCGATTACACCGCCATGCTGTGGGCCGTGCTGCTGGGGTGGTGGTTCTGGGGAGAACTGCCGGACGTATGGGTCTGGGTAGGCAGCGCGCTGATCATGTGCAGCGGTCTGGCCATTGCCTATCACGACCGTCGCACCACCCTGAAACGTCGCCCCACAGCGTAAGCGCGCTAGGCAAACTGATAGACATCCATTGCCAGCACGCCGTGCTCAACACTGTGGTGTAGCTGGGTGGCGGCGCTGCCGCCTGCTCCCATAGCCACCAGCAGCGGCTGGAAGTGCTCTGGCGTGGGATGATTGCGCTTGGCGTCTGGGGCGGTTTGCCAGTTGGCCAGCGCGTCACGATCGCCCTCGCGCAGCCGTGCATTAACCCACTCGGCAAAGCTGCCTACCCAGGCCGGTATCTGGCTACCCTGTGGCTGAAGCTCATAGAGGTTATGGGTCAAGCTCCCCGAGCCAACCACTAAAATATCCTCCTGGCGCAGCATTGCCAGCTGCTCGCCCAGGGCTATCAACTCGGTATTACTCCAACGGCTGGGAAGCGAAAGCGACACTACCGGCACGTCAGCGTCAGGGTACATCAGTGAGAGTGGCACCCAGGCACCGTGGTCCAGCCCGCGCTCCACGGGCGTGGCGCCGAGCTGCTTGGTCAGCCGTTGGGCCAGCTCAGGGTTACCAGGGGCAGGGTACTGAACCGCAAATAGCGCATCAGGAAAGCCGCCAAAGTCGTGGATGGTGATAGGCTTTACGCTGCTGCTGACCTGCAAGTGTGGGGTCTCCCAGTGCGCGGAAACGACCACCACGGCCTTAGGGCGTAGGGTTTGGCCCAACTCCCGTAAAAAGTGATGGGCGGGGGTGGGGGTGAGCGCCAGCATGGGAGAGCCATGGGAAATGAAGAGACTCGGTAACATAGGATACACTCCAGTCAGTGGGCCTACCAACGTGTGATTCTCGGTAGGCCATTGGATTATGCCAGTCGGCGGCTGATGACGAAGCTACCGCTGCCCAGGCCGGCTTGCACCAGGAGGGCCACGGCCCAGAACACTGGGAACTCCCAGCCGCCGCCGGGATTGGAGAAGACCCAGCCGTTACCGAGGTGTACCCAGGCGGCGCCGAGCAGCACCGGTACTAGCGCCAGACTCACCCAGCGGGTGTATAGGCCCAGCACCAGGGCCAAGCCTCCGCCGACTTCGGCGGCAATGGTCAAGTAAGCCATGAAACCGGGCAGGCCAAGCGATTCGAAGTAGCCCACCGTGCCAGGAAGCGTAAACACGAACACTTTCATCAGGCCGTGAGCTAGGGCCATCACACCTAGGCTAACGCGCAGTAGGGCGGTCGCATGAAGGATTGTCGTCGGGGTAGTTAACGTCGTCATAGCACTCTCTCGCGTCGTGAGCATCACCATGGATGCGATGATGCTACTGTAGACCAGCGAAAGGAGAAGATAATCTAACCGATGAGCACTTTACTGTTGCGATATGCGCGATAATCCAAGCCCCTGTTCCCATATGGGTGGGTCGCCCCAGGCATCGGCCAATTGATCGATGAAGTGCGCTACCTTGGCGGGTAGAAAACGCCGTGCGGGGTAGAGGGCGTGTATGTCTAGGTAGGTCGGCGGTAGGTCTAATAGAAGCGGCACCAAGTGCCCCCGATGGATGCTCTCATGAATCAGAAAACTGGGTTGCTGGGCGATGCCTAATCCCGCTTCTGCGGCATGGGTCAACATATCCCCATTATTGCTCTCCAGCGGCCCTGTGACGCTAACGTACTGCTGGCCGAAGCGCCAGTCGCCGCTGTTCTGCCCGCTGCGATAGCGTAGGCAGTGGTGCTGGGTAAGGTCTTCGATGCGCAAAGGCGTGCCGTGCTGCGCTAAATAGCCGGGTGACGCGCACAGCACGAGCTGGCAGCGGGCTAGCCGTCTGGCGATCAGGCTGGAGTCGGGCAGGCTACCGATGCGGATGGCGACATCATAGCCCTCCTCCAACAAGTCTACGCGGCGGTCGTTGAGATCGAGGCGTACGTCGAGTGCGGGGTGTGCCTGCATGAACTGCGCTACCTGAGGCGCGAGATAGCGCGTGCCGAAACTCATGGGACCATTGATGCGCAGCCGCCCACTCACAGTGTGAGTGCCACTGCCGACATCGGCAGCGGCCTCCTCCAGCGCCAGCAAAATGGCCTGGGCATGGGTTAAATAGCGCTCTCCCGCATCGGTAAGATGCAGCCGCCGCGTCGTGCGCTGAATCAAGCGAGCGCCTAGCGTCTCCTCTAGCGCCATGACCTGCCGCGACACCCGCGTACGTGAAAGATCCAATGCCTCGGCAGCGCGGGTATAGCTGCCAAGCTCCGCCACTTTCACGAAGGCGGTCAGTTGGTCGAGCCGACTCATGAGGCGCGAAACGCCAGCGCCGCCCGGTAAGGGTCGGGCTGGCCGCAGATCGCAGAAATCACCGCCATCCCTTGGGCACCGGCGGCACTCACTTGGGCGGCGTGCTGCGCCTTTAAGCCGCCAATCGCCACGCTAGGCAACGGGCAGGCGCGCACCAGCTCCGCCAGGCCCTCGAAGCCGATGGGGCGAGCATGATCCTGCTTGCTGGCAGTGGCGAAAATGGGGCCTAACCCGACGTAGTCCAACTGCGCGATGGGCGCGTCACGAAGCTGCGCGAGGGTGTTGATCGACAGTCCTAGAATGGCCTGCGGCCCCAGCGCCGCCCGCGCCTCTTGAACCGCGGTATCGCTTTGACCCACGTGCAGGCCGTCGGCACCGCTGGCGATGGCCACACTTAGCCGGTCATTAATAATCAAGGGCACACCGCTACCTTCCAGCAGTGCTTTCAGCCGTGTTGCCTGGGCAATCATGGCCTCATCGCTGGCATGCTTATCGCGCAGCTGCACCATGGTCACGCCCCCCTTCACGGCGGCTTCCACGGTCGCTTCAAGCCCCGTTTCGGCGCATAACGCAGCATCGGTGACTAAATAGAGCGCAAGATCAAACGGCATGGAGCGTCTCCAGCTGGCTAAGAGAAGAGAGATTGTCAGGGGTAAGGGCATACAGCGCATCCAGTAGCGCGACCTGAAAACTGCCCGGCCCACTGGCCTGCTGCCCCGCACGGCTTCCGGCAATGCTGAAGCACGCCAGCGCAGCCAGCGTTGCCGAAAGTGGATGGGCCTGGTTGGCGGCCAAAAAACCCGCTACCAAAGCGCTTAACCCGCAGCCCAGGGTGGTTACGCGCGGCATTAGCGCGTGGCCGCCCGTTAAACGGTAGTGGTGGGTGCCATTGGTAATCAAATCGGTTTCGCCGGTCATGGCAACAATGCAGCACTGCTGCTGTGCCAGCTTGATCGCCGCTTGGGCGGCATCCTCCGTTGTGGTGGTGGCATCGACGCCGCGACCTTGGCTGGCTAAGCCAGTGAGCGCCATGACTTCCGATGCGTTGGCGCGAATGACGTTAGGCCGATGGGCAAGCAGCGCGGTGCAGACCTGCTGACGAAAGGCGGTGGCCCCGACCGCTACTGGGTCTAACACCCATGGGGTGCCTGTTTCTTTAGCCGTGCGAGCGGCAAGCTGCATCGACTCTGCCCAAGGGGTAGAGAGCGTGCCAATGTTAATGGAGAGTGCGCCCGCTATTGCGGTGAATTCAGCCACCTCTTCAGGGGCATGCAGCATGGCAGGCGAGGCACCCGTAGCCAGCAGTAGGTTAGCCGTGCTGTTCATCGCAACATAGTTAGTCATGCAGTGAACAAGCGGCGTAGACTCGCGTAGAGTGGCGAGCATGTCGCCAAGTGGGGGGTAGGTCATGGTTTCCTCCCGGCGAAGGGGGTGGTGGTGAGCACCACGACTCCCTACGCCGGCGTTATCCGGTTCAGGTTCGAAGGGTGCTTCTCAGCCGCCAAGCGGCGCCCCTGTCGTTGGTGGGTACTATCCTAGCCTTGGGCGAGGCTGTAAAGCCCCAGTGCAGCCGCTACTTTTCAGCAACGATTAAGAGAGTGGCGGCAGGGTGTTAACGGCTCACCTAGTACGTTTCGATCGCGGAACATAAAGGGTCCTTGGGTGAGGGCTGGAAATATACAACCTGCGCCCTCATAACAGGGGGAAGTAAGCAAAATGATCAATACGCAAATAGCGGTAGACAGCTTGACGCTGTTAGCAGCCTAAGCCTTGTACAAGGTAATATGTTCGTCAAAGAATTTGCGTTATATCAGCATACTTTTCATAATGCCCCAACCCGCAATAGGAGAGTTGTATGTCGTTTCAAGGTGAACAGCACCCAGGCGTTGCCCCCGTTGCCCCACAAACTCAGGGTTTTCGCTTAAACCACACCATGCTGCGGGTAAAAGACCCGGAACGCGCCCTGGCGTTCTACTCCAAAGTGTTCGGTATGCAGGTGCTGCGCCGCCTGGACTTTGAAGAGATGCAGTTTTCGCTCTACTTCCTCGCCAACGTGGAAGCCAGCGACAGCGTGCCGGAAGAAACCCAAGCCCGCACCGCCTGGACCTTTAGTCAGAAAGGCCTGTTAGAACTGACCCACAACTGGGGCACCGAAACCCAGCAGGATTTTGCCTACCACGATGGCAACGCCGAGCCCCAGGGCTTTGGCCATATCTGCTTCAACGTGCCGGATTTAGAAGCCGCCCAGGCGTGGTTTGATGAGCACGACGTAACCTTCGTGAAGCGTGCCGACCAGGGCAAGATGAAAGACGTTATCTTCGTGAAAGATCCGGATGGCTACTGGATTGAAGTGATTCAAGCCGACCGCATGGCAGCCATGGGCGACTAAGATGGCCCATTTGCTGTTTCGGTTGCGCCATGTAACCGATGAAGAAGCCATGGAAGTCCGCCAACTGCTGGATGAGCATGGCTTTGATGTGTACGAAACCCAGGCGGGCTTTTTCCGCCTGGGGGTCGATGCCATTTGGCTGCGCAACCCTGTCCAGCGTGATGACGCAGAGGCCGCATTGGCCGAGTATCAGGCCGAACGCCAAGCTAACGCACGCCAAGCCCATAAAGAGGCGCTGGCCCGCAATGAAGCGCCAACCCTCTGGCGTCGCTTAGCGGAGCACCCGTTTCAGGTAACGCTGGTCATGGTGGCGGTGGTTCTGATTGCGCTGCTCACTCTGCTGCCATTTATTGGCCTGGCGCGCTAGCCTGGGAAAGGGCGTCAGATAGGTGCCCGCGCTTAACGTACATCATCACACCGTGTTGGCCTGCACGAAGCTGCGGGGCCGCACCCGGTGGGTAGCGACACCAACTGCCTTTCGGGTATTCGCTGCCCGCGTCGCACAGCGAACCTTCCAGCACCAATAGCTCTAAGCCTCCGGGCAGGGCAGGGTAGTCGATGGTGGTATCGCTCTCCCAACGCTCCAGGCTGACCCGCTCATCGCCAAAGGTGTGCAGCATTTTGTAGGTAATGCCCGGCCGACGGTCAGGCTGCCAGGGCAAGCGGTGAGCAGGAATCGCCAGTTGGAGCAGGTCGTTCTCATCAAACTGATGCAACTTAACCAGAATCAGCGCGCCCTCTTCGCCAATCTGCGGCGTATGGCCAGTGCCAATCGGGTTACGCAGGTAGCTGCCAGCGGGGTAGCGGCCATGCTCATCCGCAAACACGCCCTCTAGCACGAGAATTTCCTCGCCGCCGTCGTGGGTGTGGTGGCTGAACTGGCTATTAGGCGCATAGCGCACCAGGCTAGTGGCGCGGGCCACTTCATCGCCGATGCGATCCAGCATCATTCGTTCCACGCCCGCACTGGGGGAGGCCACCCAGCGGTACTGCTCCGGCGTGACACAGGCAAAGTGGCTAAAATCGGCGTTTAGGCGCATGGCATTGGCTCTTTGCAGTGGTTTAAACAGCGTTAACGAAAGTCGGTGATGCAAGTCTCCCCATCCACCGCGCAAAATGCAATGCAAAAAAATACCGCCGAGTCGGCGGTATTTTTGTCTTCACGGTATGAATCAGTGGCTATGACCATGATCGTCGTGGTCGTGGTCGTGGTCGTGGTCGTGGTCGTGGTCGTGGTCGTGGTCGTGGTCGTCATGACCATGATCATCATGGCCCGGCTCTGCAAGAGCGTCGTGCAGCACCTGCGCATTGTGGCGCATCATGCCCAGGTACGTACTAGCATCGCCTTCACTGGCCAGCGCATCCGCGTAAAGGGTGCCTGCAATAGGCAGGCCAGTCTCTTCCGCCAGCTGTGTAATGATCGCTTGGTTGGTCATGTTCTCGTGAAACAGCGCTTGCACGTTCTCCTGCTCAATCACATCCACCAAAGCCGCCATGCTGGCGCCGCTGGGGTCGGCTTCGGTAGAGAGCCCGACCGGCGAGAGAAAATTAACGCCATAGGCGCTAGAGAAGTAGCCAAATGAGTCGTGCCCGGTAATCACACTGGAAGACGGGGGAATCTCACTCAGCAGCTCGCGAATTTCCCCATCGGTGGCATCTAACTCAGCCAAGTAGCGCTCGGCGTTGGCTTGGTAGCTCTGCGCATTGGCGCTATCCGCCTCGATCAAACCATCACGAATATTGGTGACGTAAACCTTGGCCTGCTGCAGGTCCTGCCAAGCGTGAGGGTCGTCATCGCCATGATCGTGATCGCTATGGTCGTCTCCGGCATGCTCGTCGTGGCCGTGCTCTTCATGCTCATGCTCGTCATGATGCTCATGCGCATCGTGACTGTGCTCATCATCGCTATGCGCTGCAAAAGCGCGCGGAGAAAGGCCGTCGGTGGCGGTGACCATCGGGCCGCTATAATCGCTTGAGTCAATCAGGCGCTCCATCCAGCCCTCAAACAGCAAGCCGTTGAAGACCACTAAGTCAGCCCCGGCTAGCGCACGGGCATCGCCAGGGCTGGGGGAGAAAACGTGGGCATCGCCATCAGGGCCCACCAGCGAGCTGACCGTCACATGCTCTCCACCGACGTTTTCCACCATATCCGCCAAGATAGAAAAGCTGGTGACAACCTGCACCCGCTCGTTGGCCATGGCGGCAGGCAGTGCCAACATGGCCGAAATGCCCACCAGCCAACGCGATGAAGAGAAAAGCGACATAATATGCTCCTGATTTAAGAAATAACCGTATGAACATCAACCCGCTAGTGCGACTGCTCCAGCGCCAAGGGCGTGGTTTTGCGCCGCAACTTAGCGGCCAAACTGTGGTAACGGCCAAACAGCGCCGAGAGTAAATACGCCACCCCTGCCAGCAAAATAATGCTCGGGCCTGAGGGCGTGTCTAAATGGAACGACAGCAGCAGCCCGCCAGTGCTGGCCAGCATTGCTAACACCACGGCAATCCCGATCAAGCCTTCTAACCGCTTGCTCCAAAACCGTGCCGCCGTAGCGGGCAGCATCATTAAGCCAACGGCCATCAGCGTGCCCAGGGTTTGGAAGCCCGCCGTTAAGTTCAGTACCAGCAGCCCTAAAAAGACGCTATGTACCCAACCGCTACGACTACTTTGGCCGCGTAAAAACAGCGGGTCTAAACACTCCACCACCAGGGCGCGGAAGATAATCGCCAGAGTGATCACAATCAGCGTACTGATCGAGGCGATTAGCAGCAGCGCCGTGGAGTTAATCGCCAAAATGGAGCCGAACAGCACGTGGGTTAAATCCACGCTGCTGCCTCCCATGGAAATCAGCATGACCCCAGCGGCTAACGAAATAATAAAAAAGCTCGCCATAGCGGCATCTTCCCGCTGGCCGCCCATTTTCGACACCGCCCCTGCTAGCAGCGCCACCATCACCCCAAACAGCACGCCGCCCACGCTCATTACCGGCAGCGAAAAGCCTGCCAGCAAAAAGCCCAGCGCCACGCCGGGCAGAATCGCGTGGGCCATGGCATCGCCAATCAGGCTCATGCCGCGCAGCACCAAAAACACCCCCAGCGGCGGCGCGGCCAATGAAAGGGCAAGCCCGCCGACCACGGCACGGCGCATAAAGCCGTAATCAAACGGTGCAATGAACCATGCATCAAGCAGTGCCAGCATGACGGCCTCCTAAGGTAAACGGCACCACTTGGGCCGGGGCATGCTGGTGGTTGAGCGCGCTGGGAGCGACCCAACGGCCATGGCCGCCATTCAGCATCAACACCTCATCCGCCAAGCGGCGCAGGTGGTCCATATCGTGCAGCACAATAATGATCGTGACACCCTCATCGGCCATCTGGCGCAAGATGCGAATCAAAATATCGACCGTGTCGCTATCTACGTTGGCAAACGGCTCGTCTAGCAGCAGCAGCTCCGCTTCCTGCATTAGCGTGCGGCCAATCAGCGCCCGCTGGCGCTGGCCGCCGGAAAGCTCGCCCAGCGGGCGGTGAGCCAAGTGAGAAATACCCAGGCGCGCCATAATCTCGCGGCCTTTGCGATAGTGGGCCGCACAGTAACCTTTCATCGCCCCGTGGCTGGGCCAACTGCCGGTCATCACCAGCTCTTCCACACTCATGGGGAAGGTGAGGTCTAACGCCAGCTGCTGGGGCAGCCAGGCACGGCGCGCTTTATCCACCGTGCATACCACCTTGCCGCTAATCGGCCGAAGCTCACCCATAATGGCCTGAATCAGCGTGCTTTTACCGGCACCGTTCGCGCCGATTAATGCGGTAATCGCGCCGGGCTTAATATCGCCATCCACATGTTCTAACACCGTGCGACGGCCCTGGGCCAAGTGCAGGTCGTGCAGCTGCAAACGCGAAGAGGAACGTTCACTCATAACGGCCACCCGCCTGCCCACACCACCAGCCCCCAAAGCGCCAGCAACGGGAGCGCGACAAAGCCCAACCGCTTAGTGGCAGACAACGACATCAGCGAAAAATGACAAGGGCCTTCCTTGTTATGGCGATGCATGTGCTCACTCATCGAGCGTCCTCGCTATCGAATAAATAAGTTATAACATAACATTTGGTGAAACCAAAAAAGTGGCGGATATTTTACGCGCTCACGGCGCGCTGACAACGGTAAGCGCGCTAATCTTCCGCCCACTCCAAAAGTGCCTAACAAAGCGACAATGGCAATTCAGGCACTAAACATAGATAAATAGTGTAGAGAGAAGGTAACGACCTAATAGCGCCAGGTAGCGCCAATCTGCTGGGGCGATACCATCAGCGCGTATTCGCCTTCTAACGTGATGGGGCCAAAAGACACGCGGGCAGGCTGAAAGCGGTTAATCGCGCTGGAAGCCTGATTAGGCTGCGTCCAAATTTGCAGCTCATTAATCAGCATGCCTGTAGCGAAGTTGATGGCACCATCCCGCTCGCGACCGTCAGCGGCAATTACCGCCCCCGCCACCGTGTTCACCACCAGCGAGCTAACACGCGCCTCAAACCCACGGCGCTCCCGCTCCGCCTGGGCCAGTTGCAACCCCAAAGCTTGAACGCCGCTTAACTCACCCTGCGCTTTAAGGCGCTCGTACTCTACCAGCGCCGCCTGATGCGGCTGGCGATCCGTCAACATACCGCCCAGGGCTAACGCCGATTTTACGACTCCTACGCGGGCATCAAAACGGTCGTCCGGGTCGTTGGCTTCGCTGGCTTGGTAAGCATCAAACGCAAGGCTTGCAGCATAGATGCCCGTCCAACCCGCATCCCACCACTGCGCGTGCTGCGCCCCACTTTCAAACACCTCATCGTAAGCTGCCCAATCGGCACTGGTTTGTGCCTGAGCAGGCAGCGACAGCAGCAGCGCCGCCCCCACCGCCAAGGTACCCCGTGAAAGTTGACGTAAGCGCATAACAGCACACCTAAAAGCCGTGAATTAGCATTAAGCGTAGCACGACGATAGCGCAGGGCCGGGGTGAATCAGGCGAGCTAAGAATGGCGAAGATTAATGGCGTTATAAAGCGAAGGATGATTAGATAGGTAAAAAATATAGGGAGAGCTGCCATGGATGACTTTTCGCCTTCTGACCTTAAAACCATCCTGCATTCCAAGCGTGCAAACCTTTATTACCTCCAGCACTGCCGGGTGTTGGTAAATGGAGGGCGAGTGGAGTACGTGACCGATGAGGGCAGCAAATCCCGCTATTGGAATATCCCCATTGCCAATACCACTTCCCTGTTGCTGGGAACGGGCACCTCGATTACCCAAGCCGCCATGCGTGAACTCGCCAAAGCGGGTGTGTTAGTCGGATTCTGTGGAGGCGGTGGCACACCGCTGTTCGCTGCCAATGAAGTGGATGTGGATGTCGCTTGGCTGACGCCACAAAGCGAGTACCGGCCCACGGAGTATCTGCAATATTGGGTGCGTTTTTGGTTTGATGATGCCAAACGCTTGGATGCCGCCCGCGCATTTCAGCAGGCGCGCCTTGCGCGTATTGAAGCGCTGTGGACAAGCCGTGTGATGAAAGAGGCAGGCTTTAGCATTGCCACCGACCACCTACACAGTGCCCTTGCCCATCACCGCGAAGCGATTAGCCAAGCACCTAGCACGATTGACCTACTCACTTTAGAAGCGCGACTGACCAAGACGCTCTTTAAGCTTGCCGTTATTGCCGTAGGTTACGGCGACTTTACCCGCGCCAAGCGTGGCACAGGCACCGATCCCGCCAATCGCTTTCTCGATCACGGCAACTATCTCGCTTACGGGTTGGCGGCGACCGCCACTTGGGTACTGGGGATTCCTCATGGATTGGCAGTACTGCACGGTAAAACCCGCCGGGGCGGCTTGGTTTTTGATGTGGCGGACTTGGTAAAAGACGCCGTCATCCTGCCCCAGGCGTTTATTTCCGCCATGCGCGGCGATGAAGAGCAAGAGTTCCGCCAAGCGTGTATTGAGCGCTTAACCCGTACCGAATCCCTCGACTTCATGATTGATACGCTCAAGGACGTCGCCCAAGCGCTTGGGAGCACTGATTCATGAACGTGCTGCTGATTTCCCAGTGCAATAAAAATGCCCTAAAAGAAACGCGCCGCATCCTCGACCAGTTTGCCGAACGCCGGGGCGACCGCGCGTGGCAAACACCGATTACCCAAGCCGGGCTGGATACGCTGCGTAAGCTGTTGCGTAAAACCGCCCGTAAGAATACCGCCGTTGCCTGCCACTGGATTCGTGGCCACGACCACAGCGAGCTGATGTGGGTAGTGGGGGATGCTGCCCAGTTCAATCTCAATGGAGCCGTACCGACCAATACCACCGCCCGAGATATCCTGCGCCGCCGCGATGAAAATGACTGGCACAGCGGTGAAGATATTCTCTTGCTCACTGCCTTGGCCGCGTTACTGCACGATCTTGGGAAAGCCTGTGATGCTTTTCAGCAGCGGCTCAAAGGCAAAGTAGATGGGCGCAACTTATACCGTCATGAGTGGATATCGCTGCGTCTGTTTCAAGCCTTTGTGGGGAGTGACGATGACGCCACCTGGCTGGCGCGCCTGGCCGAAGGTGACTATCAAGAGCAGGACTGGCTGGTGGGGTTAGAGCGTGATGGGCTAGACGGCGCTACTTCAGCGGTGTTTAGTCGTTTGCCACCGCTGGCTGCCGCTCTTGGTTGGTTGGTGCTTAGTCACCACCGCCTGCCGCTGAAGTCGCCGCCAACGGATGCTGATACGCCCCAGCGCTGGGGTGGAAAGACCAACCTGCAAGCTGAACAGCTGCCCCAGTTGTTTGAGTCCATCAGTGCTGAGTGGAATGAGATTCCCGAGACGCAAGACCCAGCGCGCATCGCGCCCTACTGGCAATTCAAGGGCGGATTACCCGTTAGCACGCAACGCTGGCGTGAGCGCGCAACGAAGCTTGCCACGCGGTTACAGGCGCGGCTGCAACAGGATGGCCACTGGCTGGAAAGCCGCTACGTTATGCACTTAGCCCGGCTTAGCTTAATGCTGGCCGACCACCACTACTCAAGCCTGGAAGACCTCCAGCACCGCGTGCGCGGCGAACCTAACTACCCGTTAATAGCCAATACCGTGCGCAAAACCGGGCAGCCCAATCAGCCGTTAGACGAGCATATTTTAGGAGTTGAGAAACACGCCGCTGCGGTCGCCCGTGCGCTACCCAGTGTAGACAGCCACTTGCCTCGCTTGGCGCGCCATAAAGGCTTTCGTAAGCGCAGTAGCCACCCACGCTTTCGCTGGCAAGATAAAGCTTTCGACCTAGCGCAATCGCTTAGGGAGTGCAGCCAGCGCCAAGGCTTCTTTGGCATTAACATGGCGTCTACCGGCTGCGGTAAAACCCTCGCCAATGGGCGCATTATGTACGCCCTGGCCGACCCTCAGCAGGGCGCGCGCTTTAGCATTGCACTGGGGCTACGCACATTAACCCTGCAAACCGGCCAAGCCCTCCGTGACCGTTTGAATTTGGGTGAAGACGAACTCGCCGTGCGCGTGGGTGGCAGCGCTAATAAAGCCCTGTTTGAGCACTACGAGCAAGAAGCCGAAGCTAGTGGTTCAGCCTCCAAACAAGCGCTGATCGAAGAAGATGCCCATGTTGTGTTTGACGGTAATTTTGATAGCCACCCGGTGCTGCGTCGTTTAAGCGGTGAGCCGGGCACCCGCGCGCTAATCGCCGCGCCCATTTTGGTATGTACCGTTGACCATCTCGTGCCTGCCACGGAAAGCACACGCGGTGGGCGACAGATCGTGCCCATGCTGCGCCTAATGAGCAGCGATTTAGTGCTCGATGAAATCGACGATTTCGATATCAACGACCTACCTGCGCTTACTCGATTAGTCAATTGGGCCGGGCTGCTAGGTTCACGGGTGCTGCTTTCATCGGCCACCTTGCCGCCTGCGCTGGTTGAAGGGTTGTATGAAGCCTACCGAAGCGGTCGTGAAGCTTTTCAACGCCATCGTGGCGAACCAGGCTTGGCGGTGGATATTTGCTGTGCCTGGTTCGACGAGCATGACCGCCAGCATGAAAACTGCGCCAGTAGCGAGACCTTCAAGGCCGCACACAACGCTTTTGCCAAGCGCCGCTTAGAACGTTTGGCCAAAAGCCCAGTACGCCGCCGTGCAGATATTTTAGCGTTACCGCCGTTGAGCAAACGCCCTGAAGAGGTAAGGCCAACGATTGCGACCCTGCTGCGTCAAAATGCGCTAGCGCTTCACCAGCAGCATCATTCCGTTGATCCACATTCGGGCAAGCGGGTCAGCTTTGGTTTGGTTCGCATGGCTAATATTGATCCCTTAGTGGATGTCGCCAGGGTGCTGTTTCAGCAGGGCGCGCCGGAAGGTGTGCGCATCCACCTCTGCGTTTACCACTCCCGCCACCCGTTGGTGATGCGCTCTGGCATTGAGCGCCAGTTAGATCGAACACTGCAACGGGCGGAGCCTGATCGCGTTTTTCAGCAGCCGGATATCCGCCGCCTATTGGATAGCAGTGAAGAGAGCGACCACTTGTTTATTGTGCTTGGCTCGCCGGTAACGGAGGTGGGCCGCGACCACGACTATGATTGGGCCATAGTGGAGCCTTCTTCTATGCGCTCGATTATTCAGTTGGCGGGCCGCGTACGCCGACATCGCGAGCAGGTGTGTGAGTCGCCCAATATTTTGCTGCTCGATACCAATCTCAAGCATTGGGAGCAGCCTGGAAAGCCTGCTTTTCACAAACCTGGTTTTGAAACAGATCTTCAATGGCGGCTAAGTAGCCACTCGCTTAGTGAGCTGTTAACGGAAGATGAGTACAAGGTGATTGACGCCCGCCCCCGTGTGCTGGCGCGGGAAACACTGCACGCCAAAGATAGCCTTGTCGATTTGGAACATGAGCGGCTGCACCAACTGATGATCGAGCAGCCTGCCGAGCCGTTAACCAAAAAAGAGCTACGAATTGGCAAAACGCCCAAGCCTCCGCCCTTAGGAGCCTACAGTTGGCATGTGATGCCGCAGCTACATTTAACCGGTGTATTGATTCAGCGTGATCCATTTCGCCAGCAGCTCGAACCTGAAATAACGCTAGCGTTGTTGCCTGATGAGGGCGGTGAAACCTGGACGCTACACCGCGTAGACGATGGCGCAAAGCGAGGCGAAAAGCTCTACGTACCGGTGGAAGAAAGCCTGCTGTTGCGGATAGATCTATCAGAAGAACAGGGCGAGCGGATACAACCATGGGGCGCAAGCGACTACTTAACGGCGCTGGCTGACTTAGCGGAAGACTTGGCTATCTCCCTGGATCGCGCCGCCCGTACCTTCGGCACGGTCACTGCCTCGGCTAGAAACCAGCGGTGGGGGTATCACCCGGTGTTGGGGTTTTGGCGCAGCCGCTAGCTAAGCGTTCGCGAGCCGGTCACTGACTAAGCGGTTGAGGCTGATATTTTCCTCTGCAGCTTTAATCGCAAGCTCACGGTGTTTTTCCGGGGGAATGCGCACATTAAAACGACCAGAGTAGTGGCGTTCAGAAAGTGGAGTGGGGGGTGTTTCGCCTTCGGCTTCCATATCGACCACTACATCGGCAACGAGGGAAAGAATACCTTCCAGCGCTTCTTGGTGAGTATCGGCAAGCCAAGAGAGGCTGGGCAACTCGGTGCATAAACCAACGAATTGGTCGTCTTCTTCAGACCAGCGAATGCGGTAGGTGTAATGGGTATGGTTCACCATGGTGCAACTCCAATCGTCATGCTGATGACGACAATTTATCAATGGCAGCGAGCGCTTGGCGTACCTGATAAGCCTTGGCTTCGCCATTTTTGCCCCGCTGGATATTAACGCGAGGGTCGCCGGGCCAAGGTGTTTTATACACCCTGTGGCTGGTTTTTTGCTGGCGAGGAGGGCCAAAGTAGTGATCGCAAAGATACGCTAACTCGTCGAAGCCCATGCTTTTAGGCTGCCGACGTGCTTTATCCAAAAGCTTATCAAGCTTTGCCATAAGCGCTCTCAAATAGTAGTACTAATAGTAGTACTGAATTAAAAGGATGTCACGCTGGGACTGCCTGTGCGGCAGCTAAAAATTGCAGCGCATTAATTTTACTGAGCTGTATGTCCAACAGAGATAAAATAATAGCACAGGGAGCTATATGCTGCATGCTGCGCAATAATTGGTTTGCAAAAATATGAGGGTTGGCTTAGTGTGAATGCAGCTTCATTTTAATTAAGTGAGTCCCTTAAGGATGATCTATGGAAAATAGTCAGCAGAAGGGTGTTCGAAGTGCGATTGAGCAATTTTTAAAAGAGCGCTTCGATACCAAGGCGGAAAAGCTGCAGCCCGACGATCCCAAATACCAGGCGCTAGTGGAGCAATTTCAATTCGATACCTGGGTCAACGATGCAGCAAGACGCGTTGGCCAACTACAAGTCGTCACCCACTCCCTCAAGCCTATTCATCCCGATGCCAAAGGCTCCAATCTTTACGCCCCACCTGAGTCGCTAAATAACCACTCTCTTGTCGGCAGCCACACGCTGCCCGCTGATTTTGCGGGCGATGTCGTAGGGAACGCTGCCGCCTTGGATGTCTATAAGTTCTTGAAGCTGCAATTTGAGGGAAAGTCGCTGCTTGAGCGGGCGCTGGAAAATGACACTGAGCTGGCAAAAGCGTTAAGCGATAATCCTGAGCAAGCTCAGGCGTGGATCAGCGCCTTTGCAGCGATTACCGAACCGCGCGGTGAGCATGCCTCGCATACCCGAGGCAAACAGCTCTACTGGCTGGTGGGAGATGATGCCGCAGACGTAGAAAATGACGCTGAGAACTTCCATCTGATAGCACCGCTCTACGCCACTTCTCTGGCGCACCGTGTCTTTCAAACCATTAACTATGACCGTTTTAGCGAAAAGGCCAAAGAGGCACGTAAAGCCAAGCGGGAAGGCAAATACGCTGAGCACTCGGTGCGCAGTTATCCCAACTTGGCTGCACAGAAAATGGGCGGTACCAAGCCACAAAACATCTCGCAGCTGAATAGCGAGCGGGGCGGCAATAACTATTTGTTAGCTTCCATGCCACCCAGTTGGAATGTGCGCGATATTCGCCCACCGCTGAAAGTCGCATCGGTTTTCTCTCATCCTGGCGTCTTTGGCAGTCGTTCAGACGTACGTTCGCTGGTTAAAGACCTCAAACAGTTTCTTGAAACCAACCCTACGTCAGACATGCACACCCGCGACCTGCGCGATGACTACACCGCCATGTTGATGGATGAGTTGGCGCTGTTTGCCATGCAGATGCATAGCCTGCCTGCGGGCTGGAGCGACGATGAAAAGTGCGAATTATCAGTAGAAGAAATGTATTGGCTAGACCCTGGTCGCGCCGAAGAGGATATCGCTTTTCGTGAAGCGCGAAACAGTGTGGAGTGGGCCGACGATATTCGCCACCGCTTTGCTAGCTGGCTCAATACCGCGTTAGGCGGAAAGCTGCCTTTGGGGGATGTGGAGTTCCGGCACTGGAAGAAAGCGCTCGCAAAAGATGCGACCCCTCAACGCCTGCAGGATCGTGATCGCCGCTGGATGGAAAGCCTAACGGAAGACTTAACCAACCTGCCAGGAGGTGATGACGATGAGTGAAGTAAAAAACCTCCTAGTTCTGCCACGCCTACGGGTACAAAACGCCAACGCGATTTCCAGCCCAATGACTTGGGGCTTTCCTGCCATGAGTGCATTTGTAGGTTTGATGCATGCTCTAGAGCGGAAGTTAGCAGAGGCGAGTCTTCCTGTTTCGTTAGGCCGCGTTGGGGTTATTTGCCATGACTTTGAAGCCCAGGCCACTGAGGGTGGTTACATCCGTGGCTTTCACCTGACGCGTAATCCGGTGGATAAGACAGGCGGTACGGCAGCGATTGTAGAAGAAGGGCGTATCCATCTGGATATCACGCTGATTTTCTCGATTGATACCGGCGCTGCAGAAAGCGAGCATGAGGTTATCGCCCATCAAATCAGTGAGATTGTATCGGGCATGCGCATTGCCGGAGGCAGTGTCATCCCTAACCGTGCGGTACCAAGCCACAAACAACGCCCGCAATGGGTCATGCTTGATGACGATGAAGAGCGGCGTCAAACGCAGTTCGCGCGCTTAAAGCGGCGCTGGCTGCCGGGCTTTGCCCTCACACTGCGGGATGATTACCTCACCGAGCACCTTCAAACACTGCAACAGCAACATCCAGACGCCAGTTTACTGGATGCATGGTTAGACCTCTCTCGTCTTAACCATGTGTGCACGTTAGAAAATGAAGGCGAACCCAACGAGAAGCCCGTTTGGCAGGCGCAGCGGCCCTATCGTGGCTGGCTGGTGCCCATTCCAGTGGGTTATGGCGCTATTTCAGATCTTTTCCAACCAGGTGAAGTCGCCAACGCCCGCGATACCAAGACCCCGTTCCGCTTTGTCGAAAGCCTCTATTCCATGGGTGAATGGGTTAGCCCGCACCGCATGAAGCAACCTGAAGACCTGCTTTGGTACGTTGATAACGACGAAGAAGCGGGCCTCTACCGTCTCAATAACGACTATCACCTTCGCGCCTCAGCACAGTAAACAAGGAGCTTTATCATGGCTAAAAACGATACCCTCAAAACCGCTTCCGTCCTCGCGTTTGAGCGCAAGCTCGACCCTTCCGATGCACTGCTATACGCCAGCAACTGGGATAAGCGGCAAGATGAACAGCAGTGGCAGCCGGTTGAGGTGCGCGAAAAATCGGTGCGCGGCACCATTTCCAACCGCTTGAAAGCCAAAGACCAAGACCCCGCAAAACTAGATGCGCAGATTGAAAACCCCAATCTACAAACCGTCGATGTAGCCACACTGCCCCATGATGCAGATACCATGGTCGCCCGTTTCACCTTGCGCGTGCTGGCTGGTGCGGGAACACCGTCAGCCTGTAATAACGCTGAGTACCAAGCCAAGCTGGAACAGGCCGTTGCCGAATATAAACAAGCACAAGGCTTCGGCGAGCTGGCGCATCGTTATGCCAATAACCTCGCCAATGGTCGTTTTTTGTGGCGCAACCGCATGGGCGCAGAGCAAGTAGAAGTGAGTATTCGCCAGTTGGCTCAAGGCAAAGCCACCAAAGAGTGGACGTTTGATGCACTGTCACTTTCGTTGCGTGCTTTCGAGGATACTGCCGAGCTTAAAGAGCTGGCGGGTGTCATCGCCGCTGCGTTGGCGGGCGAGCAGCACTTGCTGCTGGAGGTGGTGGCCTATGTCCGCATGGGCAGTGGTCAAGAGGTGTTCCCTTCTCAAGAGCTGATTCTTGATCGAGGCCGAGGCGACAAAAGCAAAACGCTTTACCACGTCAGCGATATTGCCGGTATTCACTCGCAAAAACTGGGTAACGCCATCCGTACCATCGACACCTGGTACCCCAATGAAAACGATGAAGATCTTGGGCCTATTGCTGTCGAGCCTTATGGTTCAGTGACCACTCAAGGCAAAGCGTACCGCCAGCCCAAGCAGAAGGCCGACTTTTACTCACTGCTGGATAACTGGATGATCAAAGATCAAGTGCCTTCCAAGGAAAACCAGCACTTTGTGATGGCAACACTCATCCGTGGTGGCGTGTTCGGCGAAGCGGGGTAAGCCATGGATCATTACATCGATATCCGGCTAAGGCCCGACCCCGACTTTCCCGAAGCCATGCTGATGGGGGCGCTTTACAACAAGTTGCATCGAGCGCTATTCGACCTACAGGCAACGGATCTAGGCGTGAGCTTTCCAGTCCATAAACACGGTATTCGTGCCCGCACGTTAGGCAGCCATTTGCGTTTGCATGGCACCCATGAGCGACTACAGCAGCTGATGGGTATGGATTGGCTGACAGGCATGCGGGATCACACGCAGGTAAGCGCAGTGTTGGAAGTTCCTGCGGGTGCTCAGCATATCAACGTGGCGCGGAAGCAGTTCAACACGGGCAGCGAGAGCCGTGCCAAGCGCTATGCCAAACGGCACAGCATTAGCGAAGAGGAAGCAAGGAGTATTTACGCCAAGGTGGCGGCACGACGAATTGAGCTACCGTTTGTGCAGATCAATAGTCGATCTACTCAACAGCGTTTCAGCCTATTTATTGAACATGGCAAACCTGCAGCGTCTTCATCGGAAGGCTCATTCAGCCATTACGGCTTGAGCCCCAGCGCCACCGTGCCCTGGTTTTGACCCTTTTTTCTAACATGAAAATAGGCAGCTAATAATCAATGACTTAGCGGTATTGCTCCTGAAAGGGTAATGCCGCTTTTTTTGGTGAAAGCTCTTTAACAATCAGCACATTAATTTTGATATACTCTAGTTCGCTGCCGCCCAGGCAGCTCAGAAACATGACGAGCAGCGCGACGAACAGAAATGCGGGTTCGCTGCCGCCCAGGCAGCTCAGAAAAAAAGCGCCTAGCCCGCAAATGCCGCTTAACCGTTCGCTGCCGCCCAGGCAGCTCAGAAAGACCGGGGAGCATCTCATGCTGAGTAAGGTAGGTTCGCTGCCGCCCAGGCAGCTCAGAAACACCACACGAAGCACAAAGGTTTGCTCGCTAGGTTCGCTGCCGCCCAGGCAGCTCAGAAATACACCGTCACCTGCGCTGCGCTCGCCCTCAAGTTCGCTGCCGCCCAGGCAGCTCAGAAAAGAACGTAGGCAGCCTGATGGTGGGCGACGATGTTCGCTGCCGCCCAGGCAGCTCAGAAAGATCATGTCAAAGCTGTCTTTCGTCGCCACTCGTTCGCTGCCGCCCAGGCAGCTCAGAAATGCACGATGGCCGTGCCAAACATCACAATAGAGTTCGCTGCCGCCCAGGCAGCTCAGAAATCTTCCTGCGCTTCGCTTTTCGATAGCTGACCGTTCGCTGCCGCCCAGGCAGCTCAGAAAAGACAGGAGCCGCCCCATGGCCGCACAGAAAAGTTCGCTGCCGCCCAGGCAGCTCAGAAAAGGTGGTCATGGCGCGAATGGGTAGCGTTTGGGTTCGCTGCCGCCCAGGCAGCTCAGAAATAATCAGGTCAATCAAAACTGAATGTGCTTTGGTTCGCTGCCGCCCAGGCAGCTCAGAAATCCTCGATAAGCGCATCACCGAAGCGCAGCGAGTTCGCTGCCGCCCAGGCAGCTCAGAAAATGAGGATATTGAAGAGAATAAAGCTCCACTTGTTCGCTGCCGCCCAGGCAGCTCAGAAATCTGGTGCCTGCGAGAATGCGTGCATGATCCAGTTCGCTGCCGCCCAGGCAGCTCAGAAAATTAGCCGCTCAACGTTCTGGCGCAGGCTGCCGTTCGCTGCCGCCCAGGCAGCTCAGAAAAAGCGCGCCAAGTCGATAGCACTCAATCCAACGTTCGCTGCCGCCCAGGCAGCTCAGAAAGCCCGATGGCCACGCGCCGCCGTGCTTCATTTGTTCGCTGCCGCCCAGGCAGCTCAGAAATGATAGCCGGGCATGCGTATGCCGAGTTCCCAGTTCGCTGCCGCCCAGGCAGCTCAGAAACTGCCAGCTTCTGAATCAGCTTAATCTGTGATGTTCGCTGCCGCCCAGGCAGCTCAGAAAAGCTGGGGGCTTAGCCCTGCTGCAAGGGCGCGGTTCGCTGCCGCCCAGGCAGCTCAGAAATGCCTGAGCTACGAACCTCGCCCGGTTCGCCAGTTCGCTGCCGCCCAGGCAGCTCAGAAAGTCGTCGCCTTTGGCTTTGAGCGTGGCTTTGTGTTCGCTGCCGCCCAGGCAGCTCAGAAAAGTGGCACCACCGCCAAAGGCGGCGGTGGTGGGTTCGCTGCCGCCCAGGCAGCTCAGAAAACACGGCCAGTTATTACACCCCTTTCCGTGGCGTTCGCTGCCGCCCAGGCAGCTCAGAAAGCCTGAGCGGCAATCAGGTTGCCGACCTCCAGGTTCGCTGCCGCCCAGGCAGCTCAGAAAGGAACCTCGATGAGCATGGTGAACAGGTCGGCGTTCGCTGCCGCCCAGGCAGCTCAGAAAATTGTGGGCGATGAAAGACCCGCTGGACTTCCGTTCGCTGCCGCCCAGGCAGCTCAGAAAGCGTCGGTTATCTGGCTGAGCGTGTGCGCGTGGTTCGCTGCCGCCCAGGCAGCTCAGAAAAGTCCACCTGGTAGCCGTGGCGACGCAGCGCCGTTCGCTGCCGCCCAGGCAGCTCAGAAAAGTAGCCGGTCCAGCGTTTTCAGGCGCTGGATGTTCGCTGCCGCCCAGGCAGCTCAGAAATCCCTTATCGTCCAGTCCGGCGAATGGTCACGGTTCGCTGCCGCCCAGGCAGCTCAGAAAGGGGCGCGACTTGGAGCCTTCAGCGTTGCCATGTTCGCTGCCGCCCAGGCAGCTCAGAAAATAGCTGGAACGAGATTGATGGCCAGCCAGTTGTTCGCTGCCGCCCAGGCAGCTCAGAAACAATAGCAATGACTCCCACTCTTCTTGGTCAGGTTCGCTGCCGCCCAGGCAGCTCAGAAATGTCAAGCGGCTGTGCTTACGGTTCGCTGCCGCCCAGGCAGCTCAGAAACGCAATAGAACGACACAATGATGAAAGCGCCAGTTCGCTGCCGCCCAGGCAGCTCAGAAATGCTCAACAAGAAGGGCTACCGCTATGGTGGCGTTCGCTGCCGCCCAGGCAGCTCAGAAATAACCTTAAACCGGCCTGCTTATTGGCGGTTAGTTCGCTGCCGCCCAGGCAGCTCAGAAAATGAGGTACGCGATAGCACGGCCAGTATTGCTGTTCGCTGCCGCCCAGGCAGCTCAGAAAAGACCATGGCGCTTCCGCCGTTGTGTCGTTTTGTTCGCTGCCGCCCAGGCAGCTCAGAAATAACGGCGCTTGCCCCCATAGTATGTCGCGAGGTTCGCTGCCGCCCAGGCAGCTCAGAAATTGTTTAGCTTTGCCCCTTGGTTACGCGCCATGTTCGCTGCCGCCCAGGCAGCTCAGAAATAAAAACCGCCATTGGCAGCATTGACGAAAAGGTTCGCTGCCGCCCAGGCAGCTCAGAAAATAGATAGTTAACGGCGCGTATCACTGCGCAGGTTCGCTGCCGCCCAGGCAGCTCAGAAAATAAAATTGAACGCCAAAAATAAAGGCTTATTGTTCGCTGCCGCCCAGGCAGCTCAGAAAGTAAAAGCGTGGTTCATATTGTTAATGAGCAAGTTCGCTGCCGCCCAGGCAGCTCAGAAAATGAAAAAAGTAAACGCCACTTTCTTTGGCCAGTTCGCTGCCGCCCAGGCAGCTCAGAAAGGCATTAGCACGCCCTAGCAGCATAAATCAGACGTTCGCTGCCGCCCAGGCAGCTCAGAAATCGCCACCGCCTCAGAAGACGCCAGCCAGCGCGTTCGCTGCCGCCCAGGCAGCTCAGAAAAGCGGGGCGAGTGCTTTTCCCACCATTCAATAGTTCGCTGCCGCCCAGGCAGCTCAGAAAAGCAGCCCCATCACATCTGTCAGGCTGTTGATGTTCGCTGCCGCCCAGGCAGCTCAGAAAAACGCCGGGGCTATCTTCGGGCACAAAAAACCGTTCGCTGCCGCCCAGGCAGCTCAGAAACAGATACGGCGGCTTGCGTGAATGGCCTCACGGTTCGCTGCCGCCCAGGCAGCTCAGAAAAACACCAAGCGCAAAAACGCGTAGCCACCAACGTTCGCTGCCGCCCAGGCAGCTCAGAAATTACCTTTAAACCGGCCTGCACTTTGGCGGTTGTTCGCTGCCGCCCAGGCAGCTCAGAAAGGATAATGGCGTCTTCATCGTCGTGTCGTTTTGTTCGCTGCCGCCCAGGCAGCTCAGAAAATAGTATGCCGCAAGGTATAGCCACAAATACAGTTCGCTGCCGCCCAGGCAGCTCAGAAAGCTTGGCATTCCGTTGAAGCCATGAGCGTATTGTTCGCTGCCGCCCAGGCAGCTCAGAAAGAGGACATGCGCGCCAGCACAGCGGCGCTCGAGTTCGCTGCCGCCCAGGCAGCTCAGAAAGAAAAGGGCACTAAAGCATGGCGAGAGGCAAGGTTCGCTGCCGCCCAGGCAGCTCAGAAATAAGTAGCGGATCGAACATTCCAAGCAAAATTGTTCGCTGCCGCCCAGGCAGCTCAGAAATTCCACAGGCGTATGCTTTCGCGGTACGTCGTGTTCGCTGCCGCCCAGGCAGCTCAGAAAATCGACGCCGACGAGCGCAAGCTGCTCGACGCGTTCGCTGCCGCCCAGGCAGCTCAGAAAAAAGCCAGCCAGCCCTAGGGTGTCTAGTAGAAGTTAGCTGCCGCCCAGGCAGCTCAGAAAACCCTTTTCATTCGGGTTGGTGGCCTGGGCGCGTTAGCTGCCGCCCAGGCAGCTCAGAAAAGTGGTGGGCGGGTGCCCGCTCGATCAAGGACGTTAGCTGCCGCCCAGGCAGCTCAGAAAGCACCCTTCGCAGAGCATTGTTGCTGTCTCCCGTTAGCTGCCGCCCAGGCAGCTCAGAAATGCAAAGGCATCTTGGTCCACCTCTAGCTCAAGTTAGCTGCCGCCCAGGCAGCTCAGAAAGTAGCGCGGTAGGTGTCCCAATCGTGCAGCTTGTTAGCTGCCGCCCAGGCAGCTCAGAAACGCGCAGGGCTTTGATAGCGGCGACGTCTTGCAGTTAGCTGCCGCCCAGGCAGCTCAGAAAAGAGAGGCTGGCGACGTAGTTGTACTGGCTCAAGTTAGCTGCCGCCCAGGCAGCTCAGAAAACATCACCGGCCACCATTTGCGCGTCGTCAGCGTTAGCTGCCGCCCAGGCAGCTCAGAAAAACGGGAAGCCGGGCACCTTTGGCATGGCCTTGTTAGCTGCCGCCCAGGCAGCTCAGAAATCCGGCTATGGCCGGAGCTGCGGCGGGCGGAGGTTAGCTGCCGCCCAGGCAGCTCAGAAACTGTCCGTTCTATCCGGCTGGCAGCCCGCCATGTTAGCTGCCGCCCAGGCAGCTCAGAAAGTTCCACCGTCTCCGCGATTGGGCGGTGGAGCGTTAGCTGCCGCCCAGGCAGCTCAGAAAATTTGCGCGTCGTCAGCTTCCAGGTGGGCCACGTTAGCTGCCGCCCAGGCAGCTCAGAAATCCACCTCAGCCTCGCTCTTGCCTTGGGTGCTGTTAGCTGCCGCCCAGGCAGCTCAGAAAAGCACGCGGCGCTCATCTGCCGACAGCCGCCCGTTAGCTGCCGCCCAGGCAGCTCAGAAAAAGAAAATCTTGGTCGGGCAGCTTTCCGCCAGGTTAGCTGCCGCCCAGGCAGCTCAGAAACTCCAGGCCGGGCACAAGCCCGGTCAGCGTGTCGTTAGCTGCCGCCCAGGCAGCTCAGAAAAGAACTGAGCGATATAGGCGCGGGCAATCAACGTTAGCTGCCGCCCAGGCAGCTCAGAAAGTGGGCGGACGCATGGCCTCCAACATGAACCTGTTAGCTGCCGCCCAGGCAGCTCAGAAAAACCACCGCTCCAATATCGTCTTCGCCGTGGGGTTAGCTGCCGCCCAGGCAGCTCAGAAAGTCCGGCCCGTCAAGGGGCCGTGTCCTCGCTCGTTAGCTGCCGCCCAGGCAGCTCAGAAATCCTGGCGGCGAGCGTTTTCCTGAGTCTGCTGGTTAGCTGCCGCCCAGGCAGCTCAGAAATGAACGCGACCATCCTTATCTTTGATCTTGTAGTTAGCTGCCGCCCAGGCAGCTCAGAAAATCAGCATGGATAGGCCACTGGCGGTCTGTCCGTTAGCTGCCGCCCAGGCAGCTCAGAAACACACGTGAGCAAGCACATCGCCCATGGACCAGTTAGCTGCCGCCCAGGCAGCTCAGAAACAATCCAGAACCTCGCTTCTGCATCCTCTTGCGTTAGCTGCCGCCCAGGCAGCTCAGAAATTATCCAGCCCTGGCCGACTCATAATAAATCTGTTAGCTGCCGCCCAGGCAGCTCAGAAACGGTGAAGGAGGGCGCCAAGGAGCGTCTGGGCGTTAGCTGCCGCCCAGGCAGCTCAGAAAAAAGGAGGCAAACCAGAATGGTCATAGACACTGTTAGCTGCCGCCCAGGCAGCTCAGAAAAGCAGCGAACCCCATAGCTGCCAGATAGAAAAGTTAGCTGCCGCCCAGGCAGCTCAGAAAGAACCCGTTTGACCGCCGCGTGGACGGTTTGCGTTAGCTGCCGCCCAGGCAGCTCAGAAAATTTCCGGCGATATGCACGGAGTCCCGCTTGAGTTAGCTGCCGCCCAGGCAGCTCAGAAAAGTGTACCAAGCGGCGGCAAACTCCCAATTTCGTTAGCTGCCGCCCAGGCAGCTCAGAAATGGTCGAGCGCCGACAGAATCCCCGGATAGGAGTTAGCTGCCGCCCAGGCAGCTCAGAAATTGGGGAAAAGCCGCACCCACTGGTTGCACAAGTTAGCTGCCGCCCAGGCAGCTCAGAAATGGTCAGCATCACCGCCGTTCTGGCATCCGCCGTTAGCTGCCGCCCAGGCAGCTCAGAAATCGTACAGCTCCTTGGCAAGCCAGCCGAAGCCGTTAGCTGCCGCCCAGGCAGCTCAGAAAATGCAGCAATTCGTGGAAGGCGTAGCCGAACAGTTAGCTGCCGCCCAGGCAGCTCAGAAAAGCTATCTGGTAGAGAACCAGGCTATTGAACTGTTAGCTGCCGCCCAGGCAGCTCAGAAAACCGCCGGACACCCGCGAAACCAAGCAACCGAGTTAGCTGCCGCCCAGGCAGCTCAGAAAATCCAAAAAGGCCAGCTTGTTCGGTGCTCACTGTTAGCTGCCGCCCAGGCAGCTCAGAAAACCGGCATCGGCGGCGCTGTCGCTGAGTATGTGTTAGCTGCCGCCCAGGCAGCTCAGAAAACCCGCATCGAGCGCCCAGAACTGCCCGCGATGTTAGCTGCCGCCCAGGCAGCTCAGAAAGTACACGCGGTAGAGCAGGGCGTCCAACGTTTGTTAGCTGCCGCCCAGGCAGCTCAGAAAGGCTGCCACCGTTGGCCACCCACTCGATGACAGTTAGCTGCCGCCCAGGCAGCTCAGAAACGAAGGGACGAGACACGCCGGGAGCGAGGGACGTTAGCTGCCGCCCAGGCAGCTCAGAAATCAAACGCCTCTAGGCGGGCCGCAAGGGCTTCGTTAGCTGCCGCCCAGGCAGCTCAGAAATTAGTCAGTGTATTGCGCATATTCCACCCCACGTTAGCTGCCGCCCAGGCAGCTCAGAAAAATCAAAATGGCCTCAATCTCATACTCAGCCAGTTAGCTGCCGCCCAGGCAGCTCAGAAATGATGATGATGCCGAGCCCCCCGCCGATCCCCTACGTTAGCTGCCGCCCAGGCAGCTCAGAAAACCCACGCCGCACGCTGTGAAGCGTCCGGCACGTTAGCTGCCGCCCAGGCAGCTCAGAAAAGGTAGAGCCACACGTAAAAGCGCAACGCAAAGTTAGCTGCCGCCCAGGCAGCTCAGAAATGAAAATTCGGTCGAACGCGGCTTGGTCGATCGTTAGCTGCCGCCCAGGCAGCTCAGAAAGCCATAGAAGATAATCGGAGGTTTTAATATGAGTTAGCTGCCGCCCAGGCAGCTCAGAAATCTTCGGAGAGGTGCGCTAAATCCAGCGTGACGTTCGCTGCCGCCCAGGCAGCTCAGAAAAATGCGGATGATTCGCTCGGTAACGGGGCGCCGTTCGCTGCCGCCCAGGCAGCTCAGAAAGTACCCACGAAGCCATCGACGAAGTTATCAAGGTTCGCTGCCGCCCAGGCAGCTCAGAAAAGTTCCAGGCCCCAGCCGAGCAGATCCGGTAGGTTAGCTGCCGCCCAGGCAGCTCAGAAAGGCAAGCGCCTGAACTTTGAAGAGAAGGAAGAGTTAGCTGCCGCCCAGGCAGCTCAGAAATGGACGGAAACCCGGCGTCTGGCGTGAAGCGCGTTAGCTGCCGCCCAGGCAGCTCAGAAAGAAGACGCCCCTGTTTGGCATCGGCTCTGGTCGTTAGCTGCCGCCCAGGCAGCTCAGAAAAGCGCCGTGTTGCGGTTGCCGATCAGCCATGAGTTAGCTGCCGCCCAGGCAGCTCAGAAAATATCAAACAACAGGCTTTAGCGGATCTTCAAGTTAGCTGCCGCCCAGGCAGCTCAGAAATACCTGCGCCGGGTTGCCATACATGACGCCATGTTAGCTGCCGCCCAGGCAGCTCAGAAAATGCGCACCCTGGAGAACATGGGGCAATCGGCGTTAGCTGCCGCCCAGGCAGCTCAGAAAAGATGCCAATGCAATGAATGGCGATATTGGATGTTAGCTGCCGCCCAGGCAGCTCAGAAAATCATCGCTCGCGTGTCGCTGTTCGACATAATGTTAGCTGCCGCCCAGGCAGCTCAGAAAGCATGAAAATTATTGAGCCGCTACAGCCCAATGTTAGCTGCCGCCCAGGCAGCTCAGAAATGGGCCACGCTCTTGCCTGCTTAGCTATTTTGGTTAGCTGCCGCCCAGGCAGCTCAGAAAAACACAGAGTTACTTTTCCGTCTTCCATTCTTGTTAGCTGCCGCCCAGGCAGCTCAGAAAATCTTGAGGTCATGTAATAAGCTCCTCTGGAAGTTAGCTGCCGCCCAGGCAGCTCAGAAAAACCTTGGCATCTACGCCAACTCGCTGTGCTGGTTAGCTGCCGCCCAGGCAGCTCAGAAAATGGCAGTAAGCTGCGTAGCTGCATCGCCCATGTTCGCTGCCGCCCAGGCAGCTCAGAAACAGCTCACCCGCTAACAGGCGCTTGGTTGTGGGTTCGCTGCCGCCCAGGCAGCTCAGAAAATGGGCCTGAGCTTCGGCATCAAAGACCTGGAGTTCGCTGCCGCCCAGGCAGCTCAGAAATTGAAATATCCAAGAGTGAATGGGCTTTTCTCTTCATTGTGTCGCGGACCGTTGGGTGCGTGGCCGCGCATCAGAAATTCCGCAACTACTCCTTCTCCTCATCCTCATCCTCATCCTCATCCTCTTCCCAGCGTTCGATGGCGCGTTTGTCGTCGGGGAGTCGCACCATATCGCCCACGTTGAGATTTTGGTGTGACTGAAAGCGGTGGCCGCGTTGGTCGAGAATGGCGGCCACGCTGCCAATGCTCACGGCATCTTCTTCGCGGTAGGCTTCTACTTTGACCCGCACAATGCGGCCTTGGTAACGGGCGGAAAGCACGGCACCTGGGTAGGGGGGCGTGTGTTCGGGGTCGTCCTTGAAGAGGGCTGCTACGCTGGCGCTGCCGGGCTCGTCCCATTCAATGTGCTTGTGCATGGTGAGCGTCCTTACTATGGGTGAATAAAAATAAGAAGGCTCGTTAAGTGTAGTGTGCGTTGGCAGAACTCGGCCAATCTAATCAAGAGCGCGTCTAGCGCTAGGGTGTGTAGCTGTGGGTAGAGTAGGTACCACAGCTGTGCTGCCAGGGGCTGTTTATCCAGCGCAATCATCACCCATTCCGCTTGGCTCACATAGGCTGCCCGGTTGATCCGTGCGCTTAGCGTTTGCGAGGGCGTGATTAAGCAGTGCACATGGTAGCGCTGCTCAATGGGCGATAGCCGCTCATCTATCTGATTGCATGTCACAATTATTGGCACCACATGCTCTGCAAGGCCCGGCTCTCGGATGGAACGTAGGTGTCGCGGTAGCAAGGCTCCTGTCACTGTTGCGTCAACGATAAAGCAAACCGTACCCATGTAAGCGGCTTCATTTGTTATGAAGCATGTCTGAAAGTGATTTATTGTAGATGTTGGTTTATTTACGTATCAAGATAAAGTTTTCTGACGGTAGCTCGCTAGGCGCTGGGTTTTTTGAACCAACCTGGTGCACTGATACCTTTTTATGAGCTTTTATGGTGCGCCAATAAAAAATAAAGGCGCTTTTGTGCGCAACCAAAAGGCCTTTGCTACATGAAGAGGCATCTCTCCATAGGTTTTTGTATTTTAAAAACAAAGCATTATAAATTTTTGATGCCATAATGGTGCAGAGTTGGCATGCTCTGTGCTTATACATTGTAGATGGTTTTGTCACCAGCTATTAGATCGTATGCAGAAGCCTCTCGGCATGCTACAACGATAGCCGGTCTGAAATGATCGCTGGGCGTTTTGTTGTCCATCGTCAGGCAAACGTTAAGCGAACAAAAAAGACAAACGCGCCACATGCAGCTGCGTGTTGAACGGTTTGTTGAATAACACTTTTATCGATAGCTTACAGTTACAAGCTTTAAGCCACGCTCATACCGGAGGACACTATGTCAGCCAAGACTCTCGCGCTAATCGAAGAACATGATGTTAAGTGGGTAGACCTGCGTTTCACCGACACGCGCGGTAAAGAGCAGCACGTCACCGTACCGGCACGCGACGTGAATGAAGAGTTTTTTGAAAACGGCCAAATGTTTGACGGCTCTTCTATTGAAGGCTGGAAAGGCATTAATGAATCCGACATGATCCTGCGTCCGGAAGACGGCACCGGCTTCCTGGACCCCTTCACCGAAGACGCTACCCTGATCCTGCGTTGCGACATCATCGAGCCTGCTACCATGCAGGGCTATGATCGCGACCCGCGCTCTATCGCTAAGCGTGCAGAAGCTTACCTGCAGTCTACCGGTCTGGGCGACACCGCCTTCTTCGGCCCAGAGCCGGAATTCTTCATCTTTGACGAAGTGCACTGGAAGTCCGATATCCAGGGCTCTATGTACAAAATCACGTCTGATGAAGGCGCTTGGGCAACTGACAATAAAGTAGAAGGCGGCAACCTGGGTCACCGTCCGCGCGTGAAAGGCGGCTACTTCCCGGTTCCTCCGGTCGATAGTTTCCACGATATCCGTGGCGCGATGTGTAACACCCTGGAAGCGATTGGCCAGACCGTGGAAGTTCACCACCACGAAGTTGCCAACGCGGGTCAGAACGAAATCGGCGTTAAATTCAACACGCTTGTGAAGAAAGCTGACGAAGTTCAGGAAATGAAGTACGTGATCCACAACGTGGCGCACGCTTACGGCAAAACCGCTACCTTCATGCCGAAACCGCTGGTAGGCGACAACGGTTCTGGTATGCACGTACACCAGTCGTTCTGGAAAGATGGTCAGAACCAGTTTGCTGGCGACGAGTACGCGGGCCTGTCTGAAATGGCTCTGTACTACATCGGCGGTATCATCAAGCACGCTCGTGCCCTGAACGCCTTCACCAACGCGTCTACCAACTCGTACAAGCGTCTGGTACCGGGCTTCGAAGCACCGGTCATGCTGGCCTACAGTGCCCGTAACCGTTCAGCTTCTATCCGTATTCCTTACACCGCTAGCCCGAAAGGCAAGCGTGTAGAGACTCGCTTCCCTGATCCGACTGCTAACCCCTACCTGGCGTTTGCAGCGATGCTGATGGCGGGTATCGACGGTATCAAGAACAAGATCCACCCTGGCGATGCCATGGACAAGAACCTGTACGACCTGCCGCCGGAAGAAGGCAAGTCCGTACCGACCGTTGCCAACAGCCTGGACCAAGCACTGGAAGCACTCGATGCTGACCGTGCTTTCCTGACCGAAGGCGGCGTATTTACTGAGGAAATGATCGATGCCTACATCGAGCTGAAGATGGAAGAAGTGGAGCGCATTCGCATGACCACTCACCCGATCGAGTTCGACATGTACTACTCTTGCTAAGAACGGTTGCTAAACACCGTTTTAACAAGAGTGCTAACATCCACCCTTGCGGTGTGAGTAGCCTGAAAAACCCCGCCTCGGCGGGGTTTTTGTTGGAGCAACATAAGGGTGAGAAAGTAATGATCAGTAGATGGCGTTTGCGTCAAAAAAGTGGTTTGTCCACAGGGGCTGCGCTGCTGCTGGGCCTGTGGGTAAGCGCTGCGCAGGCTCAAACGGTGTATCGCGTGGTGGATGCGCAGGGCAACGTGACGTTTACTGACAACCCAGAGCGCGGTGGTAAAGCGATCACGCTGGCCCCGCTGCCAAGCGTGCCTACCGCTGCTCGGCCTGCTTCTCCGTCTCCCCGCGCCAAGGGGAATCCTGGCCAACCGTTTATGCCCTATGACCGCTTTGCGATTGCTAACCCAGTGGCGGGGGCCTCGTTGCGAAGTAATATGACGCCGGTTGAAGTGGCGGTTTCGCCGCCGCTACGCGACGACCACCAAATTCAACTGCTCGTGAATGGCGAGCTAAGCCAATCTGCCCTGCATAGCGATGCGTTCTGGCTGGCGGGCTTGCCAGCGGGACAACACCAGCTGCAGGCCGAACTGTTGGATAGCCAAGGGCGTATTCAACACCGCACCGATCCGGTGACTATTTTTATTGCTGAATAGTGCAATGCACTACAATGGTGCATAGGAGTATCTGAATTTGTTCGGCAGTGCGCTATAACGGCTCGCTGTGCCCACACCGGCTGCCCATCAGCCGTGCATGCCGCCGTTTGTGCTTAATTGGCGCGCTTTTTGCAGTTCCTCTCTCAACGATCCCATCACGCTAGTGTTCATCACACTATTATTAGAGCGACGTTTCAGGACACGCCATGTATCAGCGCTTATTAGAACATCTCACCACCGCAGTGCTACTGCTCGACGGTGAACTCCGTGTCCGCTGGATGAACCCAGCGGCGGAAGCGCTGCTAGCGGTGAGCTTTAGCCGTGTGCAGGGTATTAGCCTAGATACCTTGTTAGACGGTGGGGAAAGTATTGATGAGGTATTGGCCAAAGCGCGGGATGCCTTTCACCCCTATACCCAGCGGGAAGCGCGTATCACGCCGCTCAATAGTGAGCCACTCACGGTGGACTATACGGTAACGCCCCTCTCAGCCGATGAGCTGCTGCTGGAAGTCGAGCCGCGAGACCGCTTGATGCAGATTTCCCGCGAAGAGGCGCTCACCACCCGCCAAGAGACCATTAAGGTGCTGGCGCGGGGCTTGGCCCACGAGGTGAAAAACCCATTAGGCGGCATTCGCGGTGCGGCGCAACTGCTGGAGCGTGATTTAGACGATCCGGCGCTGCGGGAATTTACCCATATCATCGTCGAAGAAGTAGACCGCTTACGAGATTTGGTTGATTCCATGCTGGGCCCGAACCGCATCATTAAACATGAGCCGGTCAATATCCATAAAGTGCTGGAGCGAGTGCGAGCGCTGCTGATTGCCGAGCATCCCCATGTCACCGTCAACCGCGATTACGACCCCAGCCTGCCGGATCTTTCCGGTGATGAGTCGCAAATGATTCAGGCGGTATTGAACGTGGCGCGTAACGCGGTGCAGGCCATGAGCGATGCAGAGACCCCCTCACCGGGGCTGATTCTGCGCACCCGTGCCCGGCGCCAGTTCACTTTAGGCGCCGAGCGGCACCGGCTAGTGAGCGAAGTCGGCGTGATTGATAACGGCCCTGGCATTCCTGAAAGCCTACGCGAAACCCTCTTTTACCCGATGGTGTCTGGCCGCGCGGAAGGCAGCGGTTTGGGGCTATCCATTGCTCAGTCAATTTTGTATCAACATCAGGGATTGATCGAATGCGACTCACGACCTGGACATACCGAATTTCGTTTACTGATTCCATTAGTTATTAATTGCACCGGAGAAGCGTCATGACTGAGGCGACACGTACCGATGTTGCACGGGTGGTTATTGTCGATGATGACCGCGCTATCCGTTGGGTGCTGGAGCGCGCACTGGCGCAGCCAGACCTAGAGGTTGAGTGTATTGAGCGTGCCGACACGGCGCTGGCACGGCTGCTGGAAAGCCCACCGGATGTGTTGGTGACCGATATTCGCATGCCGGGGATTGATGGGCTGGATTTAATGTCACGGGTTCGCGAAGCCCACCCGGACCTGCCGGTCATTGTCATGACCGCTCACTCCGATTTAGACAGCGCCGTGGCCTCTTATCAGGGGGGGGCGTTTGAGTACTTGCCCAAGCCGTTTGATGTGGATGAGGCGCTGGCGCTGGTACGCCGTGCGGTAGCCCACGCCCGTGAACGCCAGCGGCCGGTGAGCGTGCCGGAAGGCCTAAGCGCCGAGATCATCGGTGAAGCGCCCGCCATGCAGGAAGTCTTTCGCGCCATTGGGCGGCTCTCCCATTCGCACATTACGGTACTGATTAACGGTGAGTCGGGCACCGGTAAAGAGCGTGTCGCCCAGGCGCTGCATCAGCACAGCCCGAGGGCGGGCAAGCCGTTTATTGCTTTGAATATGGCGGCAATTCCTCGTGACTTAATAGAGTCCGAGCTTTTTGGCCATGAGAAAGGCGCGTTTACTGGGGCGGCTGCCCAGCGCCAAGGGCGCTTCGAGCAGGCCAACGGTGGCACGCTGTTTCTGGATGAAATCGGCGATATGCCCGCCGAGACGCAAACCCGTCTGCTGCGCGTGCTGGCCGACGGCGAGTTTTACCGCGTGGGCGGGCATACCCCGGTAAAAGTTGATGTGCGGATTATCGCGGCAACCCACCAGAACCTAGAGTCGTTGGTAGATGATGGGCGCTTTCGTGAAGACTTGTTCCACCGTCTGAACGTGATTCGCGTTCATCTACCGCGCCTTGCCGAGCGCCGCGAAGATATTCCCCGGCTAACCCGGCATTTTTTGGCCGAAGCGGCGAAAGAGCTTTCCACCGATATCAAAGTGCTGACCCCTGAGGCAGAGGCGCACTTAACCCGGCTGCCGTGGCCCGGCAACGTACGTCAGCTGGAAAATATCTGCCGTTGGTTAACGGTCATGGCCTCTGGCCGGGAAATCCTGGTAGAAGACCTGCCGCCAGAGCTACGCACGGTCGGTGCGTCGGAAAGTAGCGTCCACGGTGATTGGCGTTCAGCATTTCGCGATTGGGCTGATCATGCTTTGGCAGAAGGCCATACGCACCTGCTGGAAGAGGCGGTACCCGATTTCGAGCGCATTATGATTGAAACTGCACTCAAGCATACCGGTGGTCGCAAAGGCGAGGCCGCTGAGCTGCTGGGCTGGGGGCGTAATACGCTTACCCGTAAACTAAAAACGCTGCTGCCTGCGTTGGCGGATGACGCCTAGGGCATCGGCTCGGCGGAAATGGGGGCAGGGAGTACAAACACGGCATCAGCCAGTGTTGGCTCGGGGAGGTCGCACTCAGCCTGTTCCCAGGGCAGCAGGCTGAAAGTGTGTTGAATCCCCAGCCCTTCTAGCTGATGCCCCACACCATGGCGGCAGCTTCCGTAGGCGTGCGTGGTTAAGGTGCCTGTGAGCAGCGCAGCCAAACCCAAACCGGTGCGCACCGCGTTAGCCCTCTTGAGCCTTAAGGCGGTTGATGTCGGCAAGAATCTCTTCTGTCAGTGTGGCGTTGGCGCGCATATCGCCGTTGCGGGAAGCTTCCATCGCCGCTTGCAGCTTGCGTTCGTACGCTTGTTGAAGCTTCTTTTTTGGGTCGCGCTTAAATAGTCCAAACATGTGCACTATCCTTTTGGTGTATATTATTTGCATAGGTTTTGGGTGCTTATGTCGACTGCTGTACGCGTTTTTCGTTTTCCGGTGCGTTGCTGAGGCTAAACCGGTGGGCGGGCGTCCGCACACTGGGCTAAGAAGCGTGTAAAGTCGTCCAGGATAGTGTCCAGGCTACTATGCAGGCGATGATCGTCATCAATCATTCGCAGTGACAAGCGCTGTAGGCGGGCACGCTCAATCACTGGGCCTGGGGGTACCACATCATCGCGCCAGCCATGAATGATATGCGTATGCTGGGCTTGAATCGTCGGTGAGGTCTCTGGGTACTCAGGCAGGCCAAGCGCGGGGGCGAGTAAAAAACAGCCCAACACCGGTGTTTGCGTACTGGCGGCAGCGCTGAGCCAGCCGCCTAAGCTTGAGCCTGCTAATACACAGCGGGCGGGGTCATCACCACGAGCCAGCAGAGTAGCGGTAAGGTGTTTCAATCGCTCGGCTGGCTCGTCCATGCCCCGGTAATCCATGACGACCGGCTCACAGTCATCAAGCTGTTCAGCAATACCCTTGAGCGCCTGCATTTTCAGTGCCCCTGGGCCACTCTCCAAGCCATGTGAAAGGTAGACGGTCATCATCATGGTTTAATCCGCCGAACGCTGAATGGCTTCACCACCCTGCTCAATATCCTGGCCCATACCGCGAACTGTGTTACAGCCGCTAATGGTGAGTAGTGTGGCCAGTAAGAGTATGCCAAGCGCAATGGTGCGTTTCATTGGGTCTTTCCTCTCTACTAAATAATGCCCCGCTGGGGCGTCATGGTGTGATGAGTAACATAAGCGCTGTTGGTGCGGGTTGCCACCGGTAAGTAGCCATGAGGTGGAACGTTTTACCAACGCTGCTTATCTCTCCTTAGCATAGATGTGAACCGTGCGCATTTGTCGCATGTGTCAATATTACCCATGTCATCCCTGAGTTTTCTGTCAATTTCGGTTAGGCTGGGCTTTTATTTTTTTGTTTAATTTATTGATATTAAAGATATTTTTTATTTATTGGTATGATTGGCCCAATGTCTGCAGTGTTATAAGTGTTAATACTTATAGTGTCACCATTGATGATTTAACCAATTTCACTGTTAGCAACCAAGTTCCAACCCATCAAAGCGTGAGCAGGCTAATAGACAGTAGAGGAGGGCAGGAGGCCCAGTAAGCATCATGGACGTGAATGGACTCTTAGCCTGCTCACTCTTATCAGCATAAGGCCGTGCTGATCATCGAAGCCAAGGAGTGGCAGCGATGCAAAACAGCCATCTCGCAACTGTGAGGTGGTTTTTTTGCGTTTATTTTTCAATCATTAATACATTGATTTATATAACGTTTTTTCTCGCCTTAGGGGTGTTGCATAGTTCCTGTACAGATATGCAAAGTATTTTGGTCTATCCTTTCGGGTAAACCAAAATCAGCGGTTATAAGACGTCAACGCATCGGCCGCACACTGACAGGGACAAGCGCTATGGTGATGGTATTGATGTTCTGCATGTTCGTGCTGTTTCTAGGGTTTTCGGGGGTGGGCCTGTACATGATGTTTAAAACATCATTTATGACGGCTACAGAGGATCGCGACGACATGCCGCCTGATATGTAAGTAATTGAATAATAAATAAAAAGCCACCTTTTTTTTGGGTGGCTTTTGCATGTTGGCATGTAGAGACTCTTACCCCATCCAATAAAGGCTCAGCAGTGCAAAGCCATAGCCCATCACGCCACCAACCAGTACATCGCTGACATAATGCAGCCCTAGCCCCACTCGAGAAATTGCAATGAGTAGGCTGAGTGGAAGAACAATCGGCAGCAGCCAGGGGGTGTGGGCGGCCACTAATACGCTGAACATGACGGCGTGCATGGTGTGGCCACTGGGGAAACTGTAGCGATCTCGAGCGGGTTCACCGCAGTGTACGCCTCCCAGGTAAGTGATAAAGGGGCGCTCTCGGCACAGCTTGGTTTTGACCAGCTTATAAACCGTGACAGCTACCAGGGCGATCAGCGAGTACTGCATCATCCGCCACGTGCCATCAGGTTGAAGCCAGGGCTGGGCAGCAATCAGCAGTACCCACACCGGCCAGTCGCCTAACTTACTGGCTGTTTTCAGCGTTAGCCGCCAGGGGCGGTAGAGCGAGAGATGCGTGACCCGTTGGCAAAACCGCCACTCCCACAGGTCAAGACGATCGAATACGACAAGCGGGCGAGCTCGCATGGTGGGCCTCCTGGGCATGGTGTAGGTAGCGCAGAAACTGCTCAGCAATGCCCGACCAGCTTTGTTCTAGCGCGCGTAAACGGGCAACTCTTCCTATTCGTGCGTAATCGGCGGGGTGTTGGCACAGTGCCACGGCCGCTTCTTGAAAGCCGTGGGCGTCGTTAGGCGCTACGGTCACCCCGTTATGGCCGTTTTGGATCAGCTCCGCGCTGGCTGCATGACGATAAGCAACTACCGCCAAGCCGCTTGCCATTGCCTCCGTTACTACGTTGCCCCACGTTTCCGACAGCGAAGGAAATACAAACATATCAGCACTGGCGTAGTGGCAAGCTAGCTCATGTTTATCCACAAATCCGGTGAAATGTGCGTCAGGGAGTGCCTTCTCTAACTGTGCACGCCCTGGGCCATCACCAACGATCACCTGTGCCATATCGGGGCGCACATTGCGCATGGCTTGCAGCGTTTCTTGTAGCAGGGCCAGATTCTTCTCTGGTGCGAGTCGCCCGACATAGAGGGCGACCGGCTGGTGCTCGCTAACTCCCCACTGCTTACGCAGCTCTGCACTACGGTGAGCTGGAGAGAATTTTTCCCCATCAATCCCCCGAGCGAGCACCTGTACTTCATGGATACCCTGTTGGCGTAAAGCTGTGGCTTGCTGATGAGTGGGCACTAGTGTCAGTGCGCAGCCATTGTGAAAGTAGCGCAAATAGCGGCGAGTCGCGGCAGAGAGCCAAGAGGCGCCGTAATCATGGCAGTAATGATCGAAGTTGGTGTGCCAACCTGCCACCAGCGGAATGCTCAACTGTTGCGCTGCCTGGCGAGCTGCCCAGCCGAGCGGGCCTTGGGTGGCTAAATAAATCACATCTGGCCGGTGCTGTTGCCAAAACCGCTGCAACGTGGACGGGCGAGCAAATCCCACCTGAACATCACGATAGCCGGGCAGCGCCAGGTGGTTAACCTGTAGTTCTTGGGTGGCATAGGCGGCACTGCCGGGTGCCTTAGGCTTAGGGCGAATCACATCCATTGTGACGCCCAGCCGCTGCAGCTCACGACATATCCGGTTGAGAGTATGCGCAACGCCGTTAATTTCTGGAGACCATGTTTCGCTAACGATACAGAGCCGCATGAGCGATTCGTCTCTTTATCACGTTTCTCATTATGTTGCGCGGGCACAATGACACTGCCAAGACAGGCAAGTGAACAAGCGATGACAGACAGCCATCATGCAGTAAGTGAGGCGCTGAGTGTTTTTGGCCAGTCCACGATAGCGAGCCTTGCCATAACCAAAAACGTGTTTGATGTACCGAAAGGGGTGCTCCACCTTGGCACGGATACTGGCTTTGATTTTTTCGACTTTCTGTCGCCTGGCATCTCGCTTCTGGCGGGTGCCAGGCCGTTTGGCAATATACCAAGAGACGTCGTTGCGGTGCTTGTGCTCGTCTCGTTTTTGAATACCCAGGTAACCATGCCGGTATCGGCCAGGCGAATAGGATTGGGGCATAGCGGTACCGGCCGCGCCCTAGACGAGTAGCGTTGTTACCCGCCTAAGGCGCAGGGGCTAGTGTGCGGTACGTTTGCCAGTGGCGCTATTAAACGGGTGAAGCGCATCGCTGGTCACGTACACCTGCAGCGTTTCACCTTCGCTGACCGGCGGCTGGCCTGCGGTACGCACCACCGTAGGTTGGTCGCTGCCTGCCAAGTTTAGGTAGAGATGGCTCTCTGCCCCGGCGGCTTCAAACAGCATCAAGGTAGCGTTCAGCGTTATATAGGGCGCGGCCGGCGGGGCGAGCTGCATATCGTCTGGGCGGATGCCGACGGTATCAGTCTCTTTCGGCAACTGGCTCAGCACGCCCTGGGTATCCTGCTGCGCAAGGTAATCCAGCGGCAGCATGTTCATAGCCGGGGAGCCAATAAATTCCGCCACGAACATAGTGGCCGGACGGGCGTAGATCTCCATCGGGGTGCCCACCTGCTCGATCTGACCGGCATTGAGCACCACGAGCCTATCCCCCAGCGTCATCGCCTCGAGCTGGTCGTGGGTCACATAGAGGCTGGTGGTTTTTAAGCGCCGCTGAAGCTGCTTGATCTCGACGCGCATCTGCACGCGCAGCTTGGCATCCAGGTTAGAGAGCGGTTCGTCAAACAGAAACGCGGCGGGCTCGCGCACTAACGCACGGCCCATCGCCACCCGCTGGCGCTGGCCGCCGGATAGCTTGCGCGGTTTGCGCTCCAAAAAGTCCTCAATCTCCAGCATCTTGGCCGCCGTGCGCACCCGCTGGTCGATGTCGTCTTTCTTGAAGCCGCGATTCTTCAGGCCATATGCCAGGTTGTTGTACACCGTCATATGCGGGTAGAGGGCGTAGTTTTGGAACACCATGGCGATATCCCGCTCGGCGGGCTCAAGTTGGTTCACCACTCGCTCGCCGATCTTTAACGTGCCTTCAGTGATGCTCTCCAGGCCTGCCACCATGCGCAGCAGCGTGGATTTACCGCAGCCAGAAGGCCCCACCAGCACCACAAACTCGCCATCTTGGATATGTAAATCGACGCCTTTGACCGCTGCCACGTTGCCCGCGTAGGTTTTTTTCAGCCCTTCCAAGGTAATGCTGGCCATGGTTATTTCTCCGTCTCGGTCAGGCCTTTCACAAACAGGCGTTGCATGAACAAAATCACTAATACCGGCGGCAGAGCCGCCATCACCACGGCGGCCATAATGAGATGCCACTGAGGGTTCTCTTCAGAGGTCATGCGCTGAATGCCCATCACAATGGTGTAGTAGTCCGGGTCGGTGGTGATCAGCAGCGGCCACAGATACTGGTTCCAGCCGTAAATAAACATGATCACGAACAGTGCGGCGATATTGGTGATCGAGAGCGGCATCAGAATGTCTTTAAAGAATTTCAGTGGGCCTGCGCCATCGACCCGCGCGGCTTCCAACATCTCCTCGGGGATGGTCATGAAAAACTGCCGAAACAGAAACGTCGCGGTGGCGGAAGCAATCAGCGGTATCGAAAGCCCCGCGAAGCTGTTTAGCATATTGAGATCTGCAACGACCTGAAATGTCGGAATAATGCGGACTTCGACGGGTAGCATCAGCGTGATGAAAATCAGCCAGAAGAAGAACATCCGAAAGCGGAAGCGGAAGTAGACAATCGCAAACGCGGAAAGCAGCGAGATCGACAGCTTACCCACGGTAATCGCCATGGCCATGATGAAGCTGTTCCATAGCATGGTGCCGGCCGGCGGCGCGCCCGCGTTTGAGACGCCGGATTGCCACATACGGGTAAAGTTTTCGATGCCGTGGGCACCTGGCAACATTGGTAGCGTGCCGCGTAGCAGGTCGCCCGGCGCTTGGGTCGAGGCCACCAGCGCTACGTAGACGGGAAACACCACCACCGCGACGCCGAGCATCAGCGTTAAGTGGGCAAAAAAGTTCGCCCAGGGACGATTTTCAACCATGACAAGACTCCAACAGTCAGCCTGCGGCTAGTAGTTCACCCGGCGCTCAATAAAGCGGAACTGCACCACCGTGAGTGCGACCACAATCACCATCAAAATCACCGACTGCGCGGCGGATGACCCCAGGTTCAGGCCCACGAAACCATCGGCGTACACCTTGTACACTAGTGTGTTGGTGGCCTGGGCGGGGCCGCCCTGGGTAGTGGCGTGAATAATCCCGAAGGTATCGAACATCGCGTACACCACGTTCACTACCATCAGGAAGAAGGTGGTGGGAGACAGTAGGGGAAACACAATGGTCCAGAAGCGCTTCATGGGGCTGGCACCATCAATGGCGGCGGCTTCGATAAGCGATTGGGGGATCGACTGCAGCCCGGCCAGGAAGAACAGAAAGTTATAGGAGATCTGTTTCCAGGCGGCGGCAAAAATCACCAGCAGCATGGCGTCCGCCCCTGAGGTTCGGTGGTTCCACTGATAGCCCACCATATCCAGCATATAAGGCACGATGCCGATGGAGGGATTGAAGATGAACCACCACAGTACCCCGGCAATGGCGGGGGCAATGGCATAGGGCCATACCAGCAACGTGGTGTAGGTGCTGCGCGAGCGAATCATGCGATTCACCGTGCAGGCCAACAGCAGCGCCGCCGCCATGGACAGCAGCGTGGTGCCAATGGCAAAAATGGCCGTCACCGAGAGCGAGTTGAGATAGTTGCCGTCACGAAACAGGCGGGAAAAATTCTCCAGCCCCACGAAGGTCGTGCGTAGCCCAAAAGCATCTTCACGAAGTAGCGACTGATAGAGCGCTTGTCCGGCCGGCCAGATAAAGAAAATCAGCGTGACAATGACCTGAGGAGCCAGCAGGGCGTAGGGCAAAAAACGCCCTGGGAAGGTCATGCGTTTGGTTTGCATAGGCAACGTATCCTGCGTCTATAAACGGCACCAATAAGTGGGGCACTTAAAAACAGGCTCGCCGCCTGCCAAGGGCAGGCGGCGAAGCAGGTGCTTACTTACTGATTCGCGGATTCAAAGTCGCGCAGTAGTTGGTTGCCGCGCTCTACTGCCGCATCGGCCGCTTCTTGGCCCGACTTGTTGCCGGTCATCACAGCTTCCATCTCTTCAGAGATGATGTCGCGGATCTGGACGAAGTTGCCAAAGCGCAGGCCTTTGGAGTTCTCGGTGGGCTCGTTCAGCGTCATCTGCTTGAGCGAAATATCCGCACCGGGGTTCTCATCGTAGTAACCCTGCTCTTGGCTCAGATCCCAAGCGGCTTGCGTGATCGGCAGGTAGCCGGTTTGCTGGTGCCACTCGGCCTGAACTTCCGGCTGGGAGAGATACTCGAAAAACGCTGCTACGGCGGCGTACTCTTCATCGCTATGGCCCTGCAAAGCCCACAGCGTGGCCCCGCCAATGATGGAGTTCTGCGGCGCGCCTTCTACATCGGCGTAGTAGGGCTGCATGCCAAAGCCCACTTCGAAGTCGGCATTGGCAGCGACGTCGGCACGGGAAGCAGAGGAGCCAAAGAAGATCGCGCACTCCTGGGAGTAGAACATGGGTTCGGCATCCGGGCCAGAACCCGGGCCGCCCCATTTGAACGCGCCAGCGTCTTGCCAGGTTTTCAGGTTGTCCCAGTGGCGGGCGACCAGCTCGTTGTTGAAGTTCAGCTCGGTGTCCATACCGCCAAAGCCGTTTTCCAGCGTACCCAACGGCGAGTTGTGCATAGCGGAGAAGTTCTCCAGCATCACCCAGCTCGGCCAAGAGGTGGTAAAGCCGCAGTTAGCAGCATCAGACTCGGTAATTTGAGTGGCGTACTCTGCGAGCTCTTCCCAGGTTTGCGGCGGCTGTTCTGGGTCTAGGCCAGCTTCCTCAAACGCATCACGGTTGTAGTACATGATGGGCGTGGAGGAGTTAAACGGGAACGACAGCATATTGCCGTTGGTATCGGTGTAGTAGCCCACCACGGCGGGCAGGAAGGCTTCGCGATCAAACGCACGGCCATGAGCTTCCATCAGCTCATACACCGGATAAATCGCCCCTTCGGCGTTCATCATGGTGCCGGTGCCGACTTCAAACACCTGCAGGATGTGCGGCTGCTCGCCTGCGCGGAACGCTGCAATGGCGCCGGTCATGGTTTCGGTGTAGTTGCCGCGGTAGCTGGGCGTCACGCGGTACTCATCTTGAGAAGCATTGAACTCCTCGGTCATGCCTTCCAGAATTTCACCGAGTTGACCGCCCATGGCGTGCCACCAGGTCACTTCGGTAGCGGCATTGGCAGAAACACTTAACGTGGCGGTCGCCACACCGAGGGCAAGCGCGTGCAACGTGAAACGAGACATAACGGCTCCTTGTAGGTCGTGCGCAGTACGTTTATTAAGGTTTTTGGGTGCACTGAATAGTAGAAAGTGTAGATGACGATTTCATGAATGCACGGTGAACTTGTCGTGACGGACAACATTCGGCGAGACGCTGGTAGCGCCCAGTAGGCAAAGGGAATGCGGGGTGCTAGGGTGGCTAAAAAGCCTAACCAACGAGATAAACATGACGAACGTAACTGCGCTGCTGACCCAACTGGTGGCGTTTGATACCACCTCTAGCGAGTCGAACCTGGCGCTGATTGAGTTTGTTGAGCGCTATTTAGCCGATTACGGCGTGACCGCTGAGCGTGTGATGAGCCCCTGCGGTACCAAAGCCAACCTGATTGCGCGCATCGGCCCTGATGCGCCCGGCGGGGTGATGCTTTCCGGGCATACGGATGTGGTGCCCGTCGTAGGGCAGCCGTGGAGCAGCGACCCGTTTACCCTGCGCGATGGCGGTGATGGCCGTTTGTATGGCCGCGGCACTTGCGATATGAAGGGCTTTATTGCCTGCGCGCTCGCCATGGTGCCCACCTGGGCGAAGGCACCGCTGAAGCAGCCGATCTACTTCGGCTTCTCTTATGACGAAGAGATCGGCTGCGTGGGCGCCCCCAGCCTGATTAAGCGCTTTTATGAGCACTACTCCACCACGGCCCACGTGATTGTCGGCGAGCCCACCAGCATGCAGCCGGTGGTGGCGCAAAAAGGTGCGACCAACCTGCGCACTACCGTGATTGGCCGTGAAGCGCACAGCAGCCAGGTGAATCAGGGCACGTCCGCGATCCACGTGGCCGCAAGGCTAGTGACGTTCATCGAGGACACTATGGCCGCGCTGGTGGAAGAGGGGCGCGTGGATGAGGCTTTTAACGTGCCGCATACCAGCTTGCATGTGGGTAAAATCAAAGGCGGCACGGCCATTAATATCATGGCTCGGGAGTGCCAGTTCGAGTGGGAAATTCGCCACCTACCCACAGAAACCTTTGAAGAGGTGTACGGGCGCTTTAGCGACTACTGCGCAACGCTCAGTGAGGCGTTAAGTGCTCAGGGCAAAACCGTGGAAATTATTACTGAACCGCTGAACGTGACGGTACCGGGGCTGGCCGACCGAGACAATCAGCAGGTGCTGCGGTTAGCGCAGGACCATTTGCCGGACGGCTGCTGCCAGCACGCAGTTGCCTATGCCACGGAAGCCGGTCAGTTCCAGGGGCAGGGGCTGCAAACCATCATTTTAGGGCCGGGCAGTATTGCCCAGGCCCACCAGCCGGATGAGTATATTGAAACGGCGCAGCTCGATGAATGTAGTGCGTTTATGCAGCGTTTGGGCCGCGCCATGGAAGCGCCTTTCGCGGGCTAATGGTCGGCTGCTTGCGCCCAATAAAAAACACCCGCCGGTGTCATCGGGCGGGTGTTTTTGTGAGACGCTTACGGTCTGGCTATTAATGCTGATGCTGCTCTTCGTAAAGCTCGGCTTTCGCATGGCGCATCACATCTTCGCACGCCTGCTGCTGGGCAAGCTGGGTTAGCAGTCGTTGTGTGACCTCAAACCCTTTGCCCAAGCAGGTATCTATCTCGTCACGGCTCACCTGTGGCGAGACGCTGCAGTCGATTTTTATCGTGCGGCCGCCGCCTTCAAGCCGGTCGGCAAATTCTCTAAGCCGCCACGCGATTCGCTCTTTCCAGTTTGCTGATTCTTCCGCGCCTTCGTTTACGCTAAACGTGCACTGCCATTCCGGTTTGTAAACCTTCATAGGAGAACCTCCACTGCGTTTGGAAAGAATGATCGATCGTGTTGTCGTACTCCGTCTGTCTAGGGATCTTGCTCTGTTACTATACCTAACTCAGGGCTAATACCGAAACAAAACATCTACATCGTTTGCTCCTTGCACAAGCCAGAGCCACTCCTATGACTCACTCATTGCCTAAAAGTTGCCCCTGCGGTAGCAATACTCCGCTGGCAACCTGCTGCCAGCCCTATTATCAAGGGGTCACGCTGCCACCAACTCCCGAAGCGCTGATGCGATCACGATACACTGCTTTCGCGTTGAATCAGCGTGACTACCTACTTGCCACCTGGCATTCCTCGACCCGCCCTCAGCAGCTACCACTCGATTCTGATACCCAGTGGGTCGCGCTCGATATTGTGGCCGCGCCAACCGTGCAAAATGACCAAGGCTCCGTGCATTTTCGCGCCACTTTTCGTGAGTCGGGTGGCTGGCATGTGCTAGAGGAAGTCTCGCGTTTTGTACGGGAAGAGGGGCGCTGGTGGTATATCGACGGTACGCCTAGTGTCATGCGTTTAAAACCACGCCGGAATGAGCCTTGCCCTTGTGGCAGTGGGCGAAAATTCAAGGTATGTTGCCAGCAAGGCTAAGTAGTATGAGGCAGGAGAGGGGGTGAACGCTTTGCAGGTACTGTTGACTATTTGCCGTAGGATACTGCTACGCACTTCCTTTGCGGTCGCTCTTGGTATTGGGCTGCCTGCCAGCACCCAAGCGAGTGATCAGGCAGAGCTGAGCAGCGCCCCTTTTCCTGCTTCTGATATTACCAAACAGCGCGTAAAGCATCTCCCAGTCGGGCGGTGATACAAGCGCGCACCGCGTAGCGGTGCCAGATTGACTTCGCCTCATTGCCCTGATATTTATACAGCATGACAAAGCGCGCCTACAAAGAACGGTTCTACCCCACTTCCGAACAGGCTGAGCTGCTGGCGCAGTCGTTCGGGTGTGCCCGTTTTGTCTGGAATAATACCCTGGCCTATCGCACCGAGGCGTATCAGCAGCGCGGTGAATCGGTCTCGCACTCATCGGCGGAAAAGCGACTGGTGGGCTTAAAGGCGGAGTTTCCGTGGTTGCGGGATGTTTCCAGCGTGATCCTGCAGCAAACGCTCCGCGACCAAAAAGCCGCCTTCGACAACTTCTTCAACCCAAAGCTCAAGGCGCGTTACCCACGTTTCAAGCGCAAGGATTGCCGGCAGTCGATCCGGCTGACCAAGGCCGCGTTCCGCTATCGGGATGGTGAGATCACTATCGCAAAAGCGAAGACGCGGTTACCCATCCGATGGAGCCGGTCACTACCCTCTGCACCCTCTACCATCACGATTTCACGCGATCGTGCTGGACGCTACTTCATCAGTTGTCTGTGTGATTTCGTGCCAAAAGCGCTTCCGGTCACGCGCAAAACGGTCGGCATTGACCTCGGCTTGAGCGATTTGTTCATTACCAGTGACGGCGCAAAATCGGGCAATCCGCGTCACCTGAAACGCTACGAGGCGAAGCTGGCCTGCTTGCAGCGCCGGTTGGCGAAAAAACAGACAGGTTCAAACAACCGCAACAAACACCGTTGGAAAGTGGCACGGCTACATGCCAAGATCGCCGACTGTCGCCGTGACGCTACCCACAAAGCGACCCGCGCACTCATTAACGAAAACCAAGTCCTGTGCGTCGAGTCACTTAATATCATTGGTATGATCAAGAATAGACGGCTTTCTAAATCCATTAGCGATGCCGGGTGGGGTGAGTTCGTCCGGCAACTGGAATACAAGGCCACCTGGGCGGGGCGCCAACTGGTGAAAGTGAGCCAGTGGTTCCCCAGCAGCAAGCGGTGTCATGGCTGTGGCTACAAGGTTGAGAAACTGCCGCTGTCGCAACGTCACTGGCACTGCGAAAGCTGCGGCTATCCCATTGACCGCGACATCAACGCGGCCAGGAATATACAAACCGCCGGGCTGGCGGGGTTAGCCTGTGGAGCGACCGGAGCGGAGGGCAGCGGCCTAGCTGCTATCTAGTGAAGGCGTGTGGAAGCAGGAAGGTTCTGGGGGTGATCTCAGAACCCTCGCCCAAAGCGCGAAGCGCGGCGGGCGGGGAGTGTCAGCGCAAAGATGGCACGCCGTTCTGGAACGACTTATATGTGTCTCCAGTGCGGGATGACCAAGGGCATATCACCCACTTTGTAGGTGTACAGCACGATATCTCACAGCATAAAGCTTATGAGGCACGCCTTGCTTATCATGCCACCCACGATGACCTCACTCGCTTACCCAACCGTATGCAGTTTGAAGAAAAGCTGCATCAACGGTTCGCCCATGCCCAAGAAAGTGGTGAGCGCATTAGCGTGTTGTTTGTAGATCTAGATGATTTCAAGCCAATCAATGACACGCTAGGGCACGCAGTGGGCGACCAAGTATTGATAGAGGTCGCTAAGCGCCTGCATGCTGCCCTGCGGCAAGCGGATACGGTTGCCCGGCTAGGGGGCGATGAATTTGTACTACTGCTTACTAATATCGTTGATAAAGGGCAAGTGATTGACGTGGCGGAGCGTTTATTGCCAGCGCTCGCTAAGCCTTACTGTATTGCTGGCCATGAGCTGTATTTGACCGCCAGCGTGGGTATTGCCATGAGCCAGCCCGATACTCCCCAGCCGCAAACCCTGATTCAGCAAGCGGATATGGCGATGTACAAAGCGAAGCAGCAAGGCCGTAACGCCTATGCGTGGTTCAGCCACGACATCAACGAAGTGGCCAACGAGCGGGTCAGCCTGCGTAACGACCTGCAGGAAGCCATCGACCACCAAGGCTTTGAATTGCATTATCAGCCGCTGTTTAACCGGCATGGGCGAATCGACAGCGTGGAGGCGCTGCTGCGCTGGCCGCACCCTATTAAAGGTTATATTTCCCCTGCCCGCTTTATTTCCTTGGCGGAGGCTACTGGGCAAATTATGCCCATCAGCGAATGGGTGCTGCAGCGGGCCTGTAAGGATATGCTCAAGTTACAGCGCAGCGGGTTGGGGGAGCTGCGGGTCGCGGTGAATCTTTCGCCTTTGCAGTTCCACCGTGACAGCTTTCTAGCCACGCTGCGTCAAACGTTATTGGATACTGGATTGCCAGCAGAGCAGTTGGCCCTAGAGTTGACCGAAGGCATCCTGATGGATAATACCGACGCAGCAATCAATATTCTTAATGAGTTACACACTATGCAGGTCAGTGTGTCGATTGATGACTTTGGTACTGGCTACTCAAGTTTGAGCTATCTCAAGCACTTGCCGATCAGCACGATCAAAATTGATCGCAGTTTTATCAGTGAGATCACCAACAGCGACGGTGATTCAGCTATTGTGCAGGGGGTGATCTCCATGGCTCATCACCTAGGCCTTAATGTGGTGGCTGAAGGCGTGGAAACCAACGAGCAGCATCAGCGACTGTTGGCGTACCGCTGTGATTTATTCCAAGGTTTTGGGCTAGCGAAACCCATGCCGCTGGCAGAGCTTGAGCGTTTAATGGCCGAACAGGAAGTGTCTACCTCTACGAACAGCTAACGAGCCGCTATGGAAAACACAGCCACTTCTCCATGGTATTTGTACCTGCTTGAGTGTAGGCGCGGTACCTATGTAGGGATTACTAACAACCTCGCCAAACGCTACCAAGCCCATGCAGCGGGTAAAGGCGCGCGTTATACCCGGGCAAACCCGCCGCTGGCGCTTCTGGGCGCGCAACCCTTTGCCGACCGTGCCGCTGCCAGCCGTGCTGAGTATCAGTTAAAGCAGCAGACCCCAGCCCAAAAGCGTCGCTGGGCAGCTGACTGGCCGTATCACGCATAAATAAGGAAACCGCATGCTAACGTTTTTTTCCGAAGGTAGCCGCCAGCGCCAAGCCCGTAGCGAACTCCACGATGGCGCTTTAGTTACCCCCTTTGAGCGCCCCGAGCGGATGGATTTGGTATTGGCTGCCTTGAGCAAAGCCGCGTTTGAAGTTCGTTCGCCCAGTGACTACGGCCTTGCGCCCGTACTGGCGGTTCACGATGCTGATTACGTCGCGTTCTTGGAAAACTGCTGGCAGGCATGGCAAGCGGCGGGCCACGCGGGCGAGGCCATCCCCAATATCTGGCCAGCCCGTACGATGCGCGGTGACCGTATTCCCCAGTCGGTGAGCGGCCAGTTGGGCTACTACGCCCTTGCTGCTGAAACCTCAATTACGGAAGGCACCTTTGCCGCTGCCTTGGCAAGTAAAGATACCGCGCTGGCGGCAATCGATCATACCCTCGCCACTGGCGAGCCGACCTTCGGCCTGTGCCGTCCGCCGGGCCACCACGCAGCGGTGGATCAATTTGGCGGCTACTGCTTTTTTAATAATGCCGCCATCGCTGCCCAGCGCGCGCTGGACGCTGGCAAGCGCCGTGTCGCGATTCTCGACGTGGATTTTCATCACGGTAACGGCACCCAGCAGATCTTCTATCGCCGTGACGACGTGCTGTTCGCCTCGCTCCACGGCGACCCTGATGTCACCTTCCCCTACTTCTCAGGCTACGCCGACGAAACCGGCGAAGGGGCAGGCGAAGGCTTCACGATCAATTACCCGCTGCCGCCGGGCACCTCCGTTGCGACGTGGATGGCCGCGTTGGATGAGGCGCTGGCGCATATCCATAGAGCAGAGTGTGAATTGCTGGTGGTATCGCTGGGTGTGGATATTTTTGAAGGTGACCCGATCAGCGCCTTTACCTTTCAGCACGTCGACTTTATTGCCCTTGGGCAACGTCTCGCGGCCGCTGGGCTACCCTGCGTGTTTTTAATGGAAGGGGGCTACGCCGTTGAGGATATCGGGGTCAACGTGGTGAACGTCTTACAAGGGTTTGAGGAGGTCACGCAGGGCGTGAAATAAGGCATTAAGGTGACAGTTGCACGAAATTCGGGCAGTCTTATGCCTTTTTGGCCTATCCTGTAGGCGGTTATCTCTTTTTCACCTTATCGTTCAACGTGGGGAGCGGCGCGTGGCAGTTTACGGCGGTATTCAGGCACATGAAGTGGAGCGTTGGCTAAATGCCCTCACCAACGCGGCCTACGACCGACGCTGCCCGCTCTCTAAAGTGCACGGGGGCAACGCTCGTGCTCGCACTGCCCGCCAGGATTTACTTCATCTTGCGACCGCGTTTCGCGGCGGTGAGCGCAGCCGCGAAACGGTAGCGGGTGGTTTAAGCCGCTGGTGCCAGCACTATCTGACCGAAGCAGAGTGGTACGTGCTGGTAGGCGGACGCCAGCCCGTTGCCCAGGCGAAGCCCACCCCGCGTGTGATGGAGCAATCTACCGAAGTGCCTACAGCCGACGAGCAAGCCGCTGTCGATGCCTTGGAAGTGCTTTACCAACACCGTGTGGGTTAACCTACGGACGTTCGCGCTGTTACAATGGAGGCATGAACAGTGCCTCTGCCGCTCCGGCGACCGCCTCCCTTGATGATCCTTTCTACTACTTAGTGAATTTTCGCTTCCTGGTCGCGTGGGTGCAGGCGCGCCACGGAGATTTACTCAGTGCCGATGAGCATCACACGCTCCAGCAGTGGTCGCAGCTGCCCCGCGCTTCTCAAGCGCTGTTAGTGCGGATGGTGATGCGTAAAGGCGAGCTGTTTCGCGTGGATAAGCTCAGCTACCCCGAAATTGGCGATACCCATCTGGCGTTGGCACCGCTGATGGCGCTTGGCTGGGTGGATGACGCGCCGCTGTTAACCATTGAGGAGTTGTTTCGGCTGCTGCGCTTGAGCGAGCTGCGCCACGCCTTGCAAGCTCCTATCAGCACCGCCGGGCTGCCGTCTAATGCCACCAAAACGGCGCTCCAAGCCGCGTTAATGCCGGTGCTTACCGATTCAATACCGCTGCGCCAGTGGTGGCCTGCCGCAACAACGCACATCGTGCGGCTCAACGTCATGGCGCTGTGCGACCGTCTGCGGCTGATGTTTTTTGGCAACCTGCGCCAAGATTGGGCCGAGTTCGTGCTCACCGAGCTTGGCTTGCAGCGTTTTGAACAAGTGCCGCTGACCGCCGAATCACGGGCGTTTCAGCATCGAGACGAGGTGGACACCTACCTAGCACTACACCACCTGCGCGAACGCCTAGAAAACGGTGAGCTGCCTGAACAGCTGGCCACAGAAGTGCCCGCGGCCTCCAACAACCGTTGGCTAGACGCACGCCGCTCGCGGCTGCTGCTGACCCTGGGGCAAACGGCGGAACGCAGCGGTGAAGCAGAACAAGCGCTTTTGTTGTACGCCGAATCGACTAACAGCGAGGCGCGCATTCGTAGGCTGCGGGTGTTAGAGCGGTTAGGCCGTTACCAGGAAGGTTACGAGCTGGCCCAGGCCGCGCTGGGGCAGGCGAGAGAGAGCGAAACCCAAGCGCTTGGGCGCTTATTGCCGCGCTTGGCGCGCAAGCTGAACCAGCCCGCCCCCCAGGCCGTGAAAGCAGCCGAGGCCCCGACCTACGTACTGGAGCTTCCTGGCCCTCAATCGGTAGAGCGCGCCGTTGCCGAACACTTATCCACCGCCAGTGCTCCGGTGTTCTATGTGGAAAACTGCCTAATCACCGGGCTTTTTGGTCTGCTGCTCTGGCCAGCGATTTTCAAACCGCTGCCGGGGGCGTTTTTTCATCCGTTTCATAGTGGGCCTGCGGATTTGTACCGCGAGGACTTCGTTCGCCAGCGCCAAGCCGAGATCGACGCCTGCCTGGCACAGCTAGACGACGGGCGCTACCGTGAGACGATGCGCGCGACTTGGCACGCCAAGCAGGGCATTACCTCGCCGTTTGTGCACTGGGGTGTTTTGAGCGAACCGCTGTTAACAGCCGCGCTTAGCTGCCTGCCCGCCGCGCATCTGCACGCCTGCTTTACCCGCTTGCTGAGTGACCTAAAGCACAATCGGGCAGGCCTGCCGGATCTTATTCAGCTAATGCCCGATGCGCCCGCCGGGAAGCCTCGCTACCGTATGATCGAAGTGAAAGGCCCCGGTGACCGTCTGCAGGATAACCAGCGCCGCTGGATTGATTTCTTCTGCCGCCACGACATGCCGGTCGAGGTGTGCCACGTGCGCTGGCAGCCAACTTCATGAGCCGCTATCGGGTCGCGGTGCGTACGCTGTGCGATTTCACCGCACGCCAAGGCGACCTCGACCACCGTTTTACCCCCGCGCCCAGCGCCCAAGAGGGCATTGAAGGCCACGCGCTGGTGGCCAAACGGCGAGAAAACATAGCGGGCTACCTGGCCGAATTACCGCTCTCCGGCGAATATCAGGGGCTACGCGTGGTGGGCCGCGCTGATGGCTTTGATGTGGCGGCAAATTGCGTTGAAGAGATCAAAACCCATCGCAGCAGCCTAGCGCGCATGGCGGATAACCAGCGCGCACTGCATTGGGCCCAGGTGAAGGTATACGGCGCGCTGCTCTGCGCTGAGCGCGGGCTTTCATACATCACGCTGGCGCTGGTGTACCTGGATATTGCCAGCGGCCAGGAAACCCGGCTGACGCTTGATGCCCGTGCCGAGGAGCTAGCGGCGTTTTTTGCCGACCAGTGCCAGCGCTTTTTAGCCTGGGCCGAGCAGGAGGCCGCCCACCGCGAGTGCCGCGATGCGTGGCTCGCCACGCTGACCTTTCCCCACGTGGACTTTCGTCCAGGGCAGCGGGCGTTGGCCGAAGATGTGTTTAAAGCCGCCAGCACCGGACGCTGCCTGCTGGCCCAAGCGCCCACCGGCATTGGCAAAACCCTGGGCACGCTGTTTCCCATGCTCTCTGCGATGCCCCGTCAGCGGCTCGACCGCATCGCTTTTCTCACTATGAAAACGCCTGGCCGCCGCCTCGCGCTCGACGCCTTGGTGAGCCTAGAGGCTCCTGCCCAGCCGCTGCGGGTGCTGGAACTCGTCGCCCGCGATAAAGCCTGTGAATACCCCGGCACCGCCTGCCAGGGCGATACCTGCCCTTTAGCAAAAGGGTTTTACGACCGCTTGCCTGCCGCCCGCCAAGCGGCGGTGGAAAAAGGCTGGCTAGCGCGCGATGCGCTGCGGGAGGTGGCGCTGGCGCATCAGGTTTGCCCCTACTACTTAGGCCAGGAGCTGGCCCGCTGGGCTGATGTGGCGGTGGGGGATGTGAACCACTGGTTCGATAGCCACGCGCTGCTGCACGGGCTTGCTCAAGCCAACGACTGGCGAGTGGGGCTGCTGGTAGATGAGGCGCATAACCTGGTAGACCGTGCTCGCGGCATGTACAGCGCCGCGCTCTCCCAGCAGCGCTTGAGCTTCCTGCGCCGTCACTCCCCGCCCGCCTTAGCCAAGCCGCTGGCCCGCGTGGGCAGGCAGTGGCAGGCGCTTAATAAAGAGGTGGCCGCCCAAGCGCCGGAGCGGCGTTACCACTTGCTAGAAACGCTGCCCACCAAACTGGTGAGCGCACTGCATACCCTTGCTGGGGCGATGACTGATTATCTCGTGGAACATCCCGAAGGGGCGAATCAGGCGCTTCAAGAGCTGCTGTTTGAAGCGCTGGCGTTCTGCCGCTTGGCGGAATCGTTTGGCGACCACTCCCTCTGTGATCTGGAAAGTCAGGGCAAAGGAAGTGCGGTGCTTGGGCTACGCAATGTGGTCCCGGCGGACTTTCTCGCCCCGCGCTTTAAGCGCGCTCACTGCACGGTGCTGTTTTCCGCCACGCTGTCGCCTTTTTACTACTACCGCGACTTACTGGGGTTGCCGGAGCGCAGCGTATGGCGCGAGGTGGAATCTCCCTTCGTGGCGCAGCAGCTAGAGGTCCATGTGCGTAGCGATATCTCGACCCGCTACCATCACCGCGTGGCGTCGGTACCCCCGATTGTGGCGACACTGGCGGCGCACTATCAGCACAAGCCGGGGCACTACTTGGCGTTTTTCAGTAGCTTTGCTTACCTCGAACAGGTGATGAATGCATTCGAGCAGGCGCATCCTGAGATTCCGGTGTTTGCGCAAACGCGAAGCATGCAGGAGCCCGAGCGAGAGGCGTTTTTGGCGCGCTTTGCCCCCGGCGGTAAAGGCATCGGTTTTGCCGTGTTGGGTGGTGCCTTCGCGGAGGGCATTGACCTGCCCGGTGAGCGATTGATCGGTGCCTTTGTGGCAACACTGGGCTTGCCGCCGTTTAACGACTTTAACGAAGCGCTGAAAGCCCGATTGCAGGCGCGCTTTGGCCGGGGAGGCGACTATACCTACCGTATTCCTGGGGTGATCAAGGTGATACAGGCCGCTGGGCGAGTGATCCGCAGCCCCGACGATGAAGGGGTTGTGGTATTAATGGATGACCGTTTTGCCCATGCCCAGGTGCGCGCACTGCTGCCGCGCTGGTGGCAGTTAGTCTGATCCCATCACTGTAAGGAAACCTATCAACGCTATGGCAGATTTACTTTGGTATCAGTACGTGCTGATTGGGCTTATCTTTGCCTGGAGCGGTTTTGTGCGCACCAGTCTTGGCTTTGGTGGCGCGGTCTTGGCGCTGCCGTTTCTCCTGCTCGTCGTCAACGAACCATTGGTGTTCCTGCCGATTATTGCTATTCATCTGCTGATTTTTTCCAGTTGGATTGCCTGGAATGGGCATCGTCAGCTGCAGCAGGCGGGCAGCAGCGCTGCGGTTCAGAGCAACATCGACTGGGGCTATTTAGGCAAAGCGCTCAAGATCATGATCGTGCCCAAGCTGGTGGGGGTGGTTGGGTTGCTCACCCTGCCCGCCAATGTGATGACCAGTATTATCTTCGGTATCGTGATCATCTACGCCATCGGCTATGTGCTAAATAAGCCGTTTAGAAGTAACAATAAGTACGTGGATTATGTACTGCTGGGGCTGGGGGGCTACGTTAGCGGCACGTCGCTGATTGGCGCACCGCTGATTGTGTCCGTGTTCGCCACTCATGTCGCGAAAGAGCAGTTACGCGACACCATGTTTGTGCTGTGGTTTATTTTGGTCGTGATCAAAATGGTGTCGTTTGTGATTGCGGGCGTTGACCTACAGCTCATTCATCAACTGTGGCTGCTGCCCTGTGCCTTTATCGGCCACTTGCTTGGTGAAAAAGCCCACCGCTACTTGCTTAATGCCGATACGGGGCTGTTTTTTCGCGTATTGGGCGCAGTGCTGATTGTGGTCAGTGTGGTAGGGCTGATTCACCCGCCGGGGTAACTTGCACACAAACAAAAACGGCCACTTGCTCTAAAAGCTAAGTGGCCGTTTTCATTGAATTCTTGGTCGGAATAGCAGGATTCGAACCTACGACCTCTGCCTCCCGAAGGCAGCGCTCTACCAAGCTGAGCTATATTCCGAAAGTTGCTGAGGCGTGCCCAACAACGGGACGAATCATACGCAGGCGAAGGGCTTTTTTCAAGCCTCTTTTTTCACGCCCTTTCTTTGTACAACGCGAAAAGCGTTGTCGGTTACGCTTGGCGATCTACGGCTAAGCGGGCAAGTTGAGCCATGCTATCGCGATAAGGGCTAGGGGGCAGGGCATCCAGTTCGGCTAGCGCTTTATCCGCCATCTCTTCTGCCCGTACGCGGGTGTACGCCAGCGCCCCGGTGTCGTGAATAATCGCCAGTACGTCGTCTAGCTGTTCAAGACCGCCTTTGCGAATCACCTGACGAATCAGCTTGGCTTGCTCAGGGGTGCCGCGCTCCATGGCGTGAATGAGCGGTAGCGTGGGCTTGCCTTCGGCCAAGTCGTCGCCAACGTTTTTGCCCATCGCCTCGGCGTCGCCTTGATAGTCCAGCAAGTCGTCAATCAGTTGGAAAGCGAGACCCAGGTAGCGGCCGTAATGCTGCAGGGCGCGCTCCTGCTCCGGCGTAGCTTCGGCGAGCACCGCGCCGCTGTGGGAGGCGGCTTCAAACAGCATCGCGGTTTTACCCTGGATGGTCTCGAAGTAATCCGCCTCGGAAATACTGGGGTTGCCAATGTTGGTCAACTGCAGCACTTCACCTTCTGCGATCACGCAGGTGGCTCCGGATAGGATCGCCATGATGCGCATGGAGCCTACATCCACCATCATCTGGAACGAGCGGGAGTAGAGGAAATCACCCACCAGCACGGAAGGCGCATTGCCCCAGGCGTCGTTGGCGGTTTTCTTGCCACGGCGCATGTGCGACTCATCCACCACGTCATCGTGCAACAGAGTGGAGGTATGCATAAACTCGATCAGCGTGGCGAGGGTAATATGCTTGTCGCCCTCGTAGCCCAACGAGCGCGCTGCCAACAGTACCAGTAGCGGGCGCAGGCGTTTACCGCCGCTTTCGATGATGTACTGGCCGATGGTTTCCACCAGCGGCACGCGAGAATTCAACTGCGTCACAATGGTGCGGTTGACGGCCTCAAAATCGTCGGCCACCACGGCGTGCAGCGGTGAAGGCGAAGGGCTGGCAGGCGGGATTGAGGAGACGTTGGCTGTCATGGGTTCCGTTCATCGCGGCAGGTAAGAGTGGAGCTCATGCTATGGGGCTGCCTGTAAGGCGTCAAGGCATAGCCGCGCTAAGCAGGCCCAGGCCGGCGTTTGGAAGATTGACAAGCCCCGGTGGCCTTGTGGTATGAAGCGATAGTCGTTATAATCCGCGACCCACTCATCATGCTCCCTGTCAGATGGCTGCCAAAAGAGGCGCCACTCGCAGCAGGTCGATAAGAGCGGAAGGCGATGAGCGTTGGTTACGCGGGGCGTAACCGGCATTAACGACAAGTCCGGAGAGCGACATGTACGCAGTTATTAAAAGCGGTGGTAAACAGTACCGCGTTCAAGAAGGTCAAACCCTCAAGCTCGAGAAAATCGAAGTCGCTACCGGCGAAACGATTGAGTTTGATGAAGTGCTGCTGGTTGCAGACGGCGATGACGTAAACATTGGCGCACCTTTCATTAGCGGTGCCAAAGTTTCCGCTGAAATCGTTTCCCACGGCCGTGGCGATAAAGTGACGATCATCAAATTCCGTCGCCGGAAGCACCACATGAAGCGTCAGGGCCACCGTCAGTGGTTCACTGAAGTCAAAATTACCGGAATTTCTGCGTAAGCAGCCAATTCCCTTTAGGAGGATTTTGCAATGGCACATAAAAAGGCAGCCGGCTCCACGCGTAACGGTCGCGATTCCGAATCCAAACGCCTTGGTGTGAAACTCTTCGGTGGCCAAGCGGCAACCGCAGGTAACATCATCGTTCGTCAGCGTGGCACTCGTTTCCACGCAGGCACTGGCGTTGGCCTGGGTCGTGATCACACGCTGTTCGCTCTGAACGACGGCTTCGTGAAGTTCGAGACCAAAGGTCCGAACAACCGTAAATTCGTCAGCATCGTTTCTGCCTAAGCAACCTCGGTTGCTTTGAGTAAGTTGGTTGGTATGACTTATGCAGTGCGAAGATGACGAAAGAAAAGCCCCGCCATGGCGGGGCTTTTTTGTCTTTTCGATCCCTTTTGCCCGCATGAGGCGGGTGGGGATAGTGCAGTGAGGGCGGCGGAAGCGGCCGGGAGAATCCAATGCAGTTCGTCGATGAAGCCTCGATTATTGTTGAGGCAGGTAAAGGCGGCAATGGCTGTCTGAGCTTTCGCCGCGAGAAATATGTGCCCAAGGGTGGCCCCGATGGTGGTGATGGCGGCCACGGTGGCAGCGTTTATCTGATTGGTGATGACTCGCTCAACACCTTGATTGATTTCAAATTTCAGCGCTTCTACAAAGCTGAAAATGGGCAAGGCGGCATGGGCCGCCAGATGAGCGGTAAAGCTGGTGAAGACCTGCACGTCAAAGTGCCGGTAGGCACCACGGTGATTGATGAAGACACCCTTGAGGTGATTGCCGACGTGACCGAAATTGGTCAGGTCGTGCTGGTAGCAGAAGGCGGCCGCCGTGGGTTAGGGAATATTCACTTTAAATCCTCCACCAACCGTGCGCCTCGGCGCACCACGCCGGGCACCGAAGGCGACCGTCGCAACCTGCGCCTGGAAATGAAAGTGATGGCGGATGTGGGCCTGCTGGGCATGCCCAACGCCGGTAAGTCGACGCTGATTCGTTCGGTCTCTGCGGCCAAGCCCAAAGTGGCTAACTACCCGTTCACTACGCTGGTGCCAAACCTGGGCGTGGTGAAGCTGGGGATGCATGAGCACTTTGTAATGGCCGACGTACCGGGGCTGATTGAAGGTGCCTCCGACGGTGCTGGCCTGGGGCTGCGCTTCTTGAAGCACCTGACCCGCACGCGGCTGCTGTTCCACGTGGTTGATGTGGCGCCGTTTGATGAGTCCGACCCGGTGGAAGCCGCGCAGGCGATTATTCACGAGCTTGGTCAGTTCTCTCCGGCGCTCTCCGAGCGGCCCCGCTGGCTGGTGTTGAACAAGTTCGACCTGCTGCCGGAAGAGGAGCGCGAGGCGCGCGCCCAGGCGATCATTGATGCGCTGAACTGGGATGGCCCCGTCTTCCGTATTTCGGCGATCAGCAATGAAGGCACCGATAAGCTGGTGCAAGCCGCTTACCGCTGGCTCACCGAGCAGCAGCGCTTAGAAAACGAAGACGAAGAGGCCCATGCCCGCGAGCAGGAGATGCGCCGTCGCATGGAAGAGGAGTCGGTGGCCCGTACCGAAGCCCGCCTTGGCCGTCGTCGTAAGCGCGATGATGAAGAAGACGATGACGATTTCGACGACGATGATTACGATGTCGAAGTGGAGTACGCCCCGTAAGCCAGCGGCGTACTAGCTAGGATAAATCGCGTGAGCGCAATGGAGTGGGAGAGTCGCGACGTGGAAAGCAACGAGCAGTTGCCGGGCCGTGAGGCGCTGAGTAGCGCCCGCCGGGTAGTGGTCAAAATTGGCAGCGCGCTGCTCACTAATGATGGTCGTGGGCTGGACGAAGCGGCCATTGGCGGCTGGGTGGATCAAATTGCCGCCCTGCATCAGCAGGGTAAAGAGGTGGTGCTGGTCTCCTCCGGTGCGGTGGCAGCTGGCATGGTGCGCCTGGGCTGGCAGGCACGCCCCAGCGCCGTGCACGAGCTGCAGGCGGCCGCCGCCGTGGGCCAAAATGGCCTGACTCAGTGCTACGAGCAGTACTTTGCGCGCCACGGCATGCTCACCGCGCAGATTCTGCTCACCCACGACGACCTCTCTAACCGCAAGCGCTACCTGAACGCGCTCTCGGCATTGCGCACGCTTGTCGAGATGCGCGTGGTACCGGTGATCAACGAAAACGATACCGTCGTCACCGACGAGATCCGTTTTGGCGATAACGACACCCTCGGCGCGCTGGTGGCGAATCTGCTGGAAGCCGATGCGCTACTGCTGCTCACCGACCAGGAAGGCCTGTTCGATGCCGACCCCCGCCATAACCCTGATGCCACGCTGATTGCTGAGGGGCGTGCTGACGACCCACGCTTGGCCGCCGTGGCAGGCAGCGGCGGGGCGTTGGGCCGGGGGGGGATGAGCACCAAAGTGCGCGCTGCCCAGCTCGCGGCGCGTTCCGGCGCGGTAACTGTGATTGCCAGTGGTCGCCAGCCGGAGGTAATTACTCGGGTAATGAACGGTGAAGCACTCGGCACGCTGCTGCGCCCGGATCAAGCCCCTATGGCAGCGCGCAAGCGCTGGCTAGCGGGTCAGCTTCAGGTGCGCGGTACGCTGGTGCTGGATGCGGGCGCGGTCAACGTGCTGCGTGGTAAAGGCTCTAGCCTGCTGGCCGTTGGCGTGCGTGACGTGCAGGGCAGTTTTAAGCGCGGCGACATGGTGCTGTGTGTGGATGAGCAGGGCACTCGCGTGGCCAAGGGGTTGGTCAACTACGGGGCCGACGAAGCTCGCCAGCTAGCGGGCCAGCCAAGCCACCAGATCGAAGCCATCCTTGGTTACGTGGAAGCCCACGAACTGATCCACCGCGACAACTTGGTAGTGGTTTAAACGGCGGGTTAGCCACGCCGCTTCGGCGGTAGCGGTACCTGGCGCGGCCAGTCATTGGGTACCACCATCAGCCGCGTTAGCGGTCTCTCCTGGCCACTATTTTCCTGGCAACTCTTTTCCCAGTAGTTCTCTTCCCAGCAGTTCTCTTCTCCCTTCGGGTCGTACAGCATCACTTGCTGCGGCCCGTAGCGGTTTACCTGTGCCATCACGGCCTCCATCCGCTCATTGGCGTTGCCAAACGCGTCGAGCGATGGCGGCGCTAACCAGTGGGGCTTTGCTAGCCACGCGACTTTTAGCGCCGTGCTGTAGCGTTCGGCCACGCTAGGCCAGTCGTATTGATGGCACCACCACCCCCGCCGATGCTCGGCCGTTGCCCCGACAGGTGGTGGCAAGTTGGGCTGCCATGGATAAAACAGCACGCCGGGCATGGCAAGCTGCTGGGTCAGCAGGTTGCTTAGCGTGGTCGCTTCGCCCGTATCTCTGGGCGTTAACCAGTGAGCAATATTCGCCTGCGCCGTGCGAGTACGGGAGAGCGGTAGCTGATGATGGAGCAGGTGACTGCACTTCAAGGCCAAACTGTCCAAACCACCGGGGCCAATCCAGCGGCTTTGGCTGTTGGCTTCGCCTGGCCCGTCGGGAAGACCAAGATAGAACTTGATCGCTACTTCCAAATGCACCGGCACTGGGTTTGTCCGCGTGCGATAAAGCATATCCAGCTCGCCCAGCGTTGTGCGGCGTTGAGTAATACGCAGATTATTGGCCAGCAGGCGGGTATTAGGGGCGTTATCCAGTAACAGCTGCCACAGCCGCTCATGGTAGTGGCCCATGCGCGTCGCTAGCTTGCCATTCAGCGCCTCAACGCCGGGCAGTAGAGCGGTCAGCCATGCATGGTGATTGTCTGCAAGGCCCAGCGTTAAGCCTGTGGGCCTCCCAGGATAAGCGCCAAGGGTGACTAAATCGGGGGTTGCTAACAGCCAAGCGAGATCGCGCAGCACTGTATGGCGTATCGCGTCGCTGACACCTTCGGCGGAGGTCGTCAAAAAGTCTCTCCTATTCGCTAGCTTGAGAGGCGGCTGTGCTAACCGCCTGTGGCTACGCTAACGACATTCATGTGGGATGCCAATCAAATCCTAGTGAATGCGTAGGTACAAAAAAGCGGCGAGCCCGAAGGCCCGCCGCAGAGAGTGTATGAATAGAGTGTCTTAACAGAGCGTACTAACAGAATGTACGGCTAGATGTACAAGACGCGAATGCGATTAGTCGCGATCCATCTGGGTGACTTCAAAAGAACCCTGGCGCAGGCTCAGTTCCAGCTCGCGGCCGTTTTGCTCGCGGCCTTCAACATCGATGATGCCGCTTTTATCGATATCGATGCTTTCAAATTCGGTCATACCTTCCTGGCTGGCAGCATTGAGTGCTTGGCGCACGTCATCTTCGCTCATGCCCCAGGCTCCGGTAATCAGGCGCTTACGCTCTTCTTGCAGGGTGTCGCCGTTATCCATGGAGAAGTCCACATCGGCGTACCACTCATCGTCTAACCAGCCTTCTAATTCTACACGGCCACGGTCATCAACATTGATCTCTTCGATGTGGCTGAACCCGTAGTCGGCGGCGTAGGTTAGAATGTCATCGATCCGGTCCATCGGCTGAGTGTCTGCTTGGGCGCTACCTGCAGCAGCGGCAAGCAGAAGAGCAGAAGTTGGGATCAGCAGCATTTTTTTCATAGCGTTCATATCAAATTCCTTCTTTGCTTAGTGAATGCATTGCCGGATGATGCCTAACGAAGGTCAGTTAGCGAATGCGACAGGGTATTTATATCACCGGGGTTCTTTCCTTAACCTGACAAAGCCGTTCATCTAGCGTTCATGTTGCCTTTGGCATCCTACTGTTATGAAAATGACGTCTCTTCTCTCTATTAAGCAGCGCTCCTGGCAACGGCTCCCCTATAAGGGCGGGCTGGTATTGGCGCTGGTCCTCGTATTGATGGGTAGTGCGACCGGTGACCAGCACTGGGAGGCCCTGCACAGCGAAGTGCGGCGAGGCGACGTGGTTCCCCTTGATACCATTCTCGACTGGCTCGACGCCCACTACATCGGCGACGTGTTGGAGGTTGAAATCGAGCGCGATGATGGGCTGGTCGAGTATGAAATCAAGCTGCTAGGCCCCCAAGGGCAGGTGGTGGAGTTTGAGTTCGACGGTCACAGTGGCCAGCTTATGCAAATAGAGGGCGTGCGCATCCGCGAGATGCAGCGTTAAGACGTTTGCCTGCGGTCCCCCATCTTCCTGCCTCCATTGGGTTTATTGATAAGGGGTTTTTGATGAAGTGTTTACTGGTAGAGGATGACCAGGCGCTTGCCCGTGAGCTGAGTCAAGCGTTGCAAGATGGTGACTGGATCGTTGAGCTGGCGGAAAACGGCCAGGAAGCAGATTTTTTGGTGCGCACAGAGGCGTACGATACGGTCATTTTGGATATTGGCCTGCCCGATGGCGATGGCACTCGCTGGCTCTCTTCTTGGCGGGAAGATGGTATTGATCTGCCGGTACTGATCTTAACGGCCCGTGAACGCTGGGCCGATAAAGCCGCTGGCTTTACCGCGGGTGCCGATGACTACGTCACCAAACCCTTCGAACCCGCCGAAGTGCTGTTTCGCCTGCAGGCATTGGTGCGCCGTACCCATGGCCATGCGCACCCGGTGCTTAAAGTGGGCGAGCTTAGCCTGGATACTCACACCCAACATGTCACTTTGGTGGGGCGTCCCGTGAGCTTAACTGCTCAGGAAACCCGCCTATTAAGCTACTTAATGCATGCTGCGCCCAGAGTGGTCAGCCGTAGCGAGCTGTCTGAGCACGTTTACGACCGTGACCACGAGCCCGACTCCAACGTCATTGATGTTCAGGTCAGTCGGTTGCGGCGCAAGCTAGGCGCGTGGCGCATTGCCACGCTGCGCGGTCAGGGGTATCGCCTGTTAGCCGATGAACCGAGCGATTCATGAACGCTAATGTGGTCTCTTGGAGTCAGCGCTGGGCTAGCCGCTCTATCAATCTACGCCTGCTGTTGGCGGTGCTGCTCATGGTGCTGCTGGCGCTGCCGGTTGCTGGTTGGCTATTGGCCCACCATTACCGCACCGCTGCGGTCAATGCGTTTGATGAACGGCTGGAAGCGACCCTCAACGTAGTGATTGCCGGGGTCACTTACGACCCGCTGGCCGGGCAGCTCAACTACGAGCGCGCGCTGGGTGATCCCCGTTTCGATCATGTGTATTCGGGTTGGTATTGGCAGATTACCGACGATGCGAACCACTCGGTCACGTCGCGCTCGTTATGGGATCAGCGCTTGCCGGTACTGGAGAGTGAGCGAGTGACCGCCCGCACGTTACCAGGCCCAAGGGGACAGCAGTTACGTGTCGTTGAACGTGATATTTATCTAGCGCCGTTAGAAGCACCGCTGCACGTGAGCGTGGCTGCGCGGGACGATGATTTACGCGAAGATATTCAGGAGTTTCAGCAGATGCTGTGGCTGGGCCTGCTGGGCCTAGGGGCGCTGCTACTGGGCGTACTGGCGCTTCAGGTACGCTGGGGGTTAGCGCCGCTGCGGCGTATGAATGCTAATCTGCGCGAGGTGGAGCAGGGGCGAACAGAGCAGTTAGAAACTCGTTTACCCGACGAGTTGGCCACATTGGCAAAATCCATGAACGCCGTGCTGGCCCGTGACCAGCGGCTCATCGAACGGGGCCGCCACACCGCAGGCAACTTGGCCCACGCCCTCAAAACACCGATCAGCGTCATGCGGCTGTTGGCCAAACAGCTACCCAGCGAGAGCCGCAGTGCCTGGGAAGCCGAGCTGTCGCGTATCGATAGCGCCGTGCGCCATCACTTGGCGCGGGCTTCCGCTGCGGGCGAGGGAGTACGCTTTGCTCCGGTGGCCCTCCAAGGCACACTGGCCCCGCTCATCACCGGGCTTGCCCGGCTAGCGCAGCGCCGCCATATTACCCTGCGCCAAACCGTGGATAGCGGCGTGCGGGTGCATATGGACGGTCAGGACCTGCAGGAGATGGTGGGTAATCTACTGGACAACGCCCTGCGCTGGGGCAAAAGCGATGTGCATATCCGCTTGCAGGCTCAAAGCGAGATGCTGTTGCTGGTTGTCAGCGACGACGGCCCCGGCATGACGCCGCAAGAGTGTCAAGCCGCTGTCCAGCGCGGCAAGCGGCTGGATGAGCAGCGTTCAGGCAGCGGATTGGGATTAGCCATCGTGACGGACCTTGTCACGCTTTATCATGGCCAGATGCGCCTACAGCGCGCCGAGTCTGGCGGTTTAGAGGTAGTCATTGAACTGCCTGTGGTCGCTACTTAACGATCTTAAGAGCGATGCAACACACAGCACAGAGGGTGTGAAATGACACAAATCGCCACGACGTTACCCGACGTACTGGTTGGACCTTTGCTGCGTCGCCTCTCGCCGTCGCGGCTGATTTTATGGCTGGTAGCGACCCGTCCGCTGACCATGCAGCTTGTGCTGAACCCCGAGCAAGAGGAGCAGCAAACCCACGCGTTAGATAACGCCCACCAGTGCGTGGCGATTGGTCGGCATGCTTATATTCACTGTATCGACCTTTCGCTGCCCACCGCGCTGCCCACCGACACCCGCATTGCCTACGACCTGCAGGTACAAAGCACTGACGGCGCGTGGCAGCCCCTGCCGGAGTGGGCGCCGTGGCTATGCCACGATGACTATGACTACCCAGGGTTTGTGTTGGCCTCTCGCCACCACCGTCTGATGCACGGCTCCTGTCGTAAACCCCATCACGATAGCGCCGATGGCTTAGTGCGGGCCGATAACTGGATAGCCGAGCGCCAAGAGTCACCCGCCGAGTGGCCCGCGTGGCTGCTGATGACCGGCGACCAAGTGTATGTGGATGACGTGGCAGGCCCCATGCTGCGGGCGGTTCATGCGCTGATTGCCCGCCTGGGGCTAGTGGATGAACTGCTTGAGGGCGCTACCGTCGATGATAGCCAAGCGCTGTATAACGCCCCGGAAAGCTACTACCACCGGGAAGCGCTGCTGCCGGATGTCACCAGCAACGCGGCGCTGCGTGAGCGCTTTTTTGGTGGCGTAAAAAAGCCGGTATTCACCTCGGCGAACGCCCAGAACCACCTGATGACGCTGGCCGAGATGCTCGCCATGTACTGCCTGGTGTGGTCGCCCGCGCCGTGGCAGGTGATTGCCTATGACGCCCCGGCGTTAGGCGAAAAAGAGGCTGAGGCTTACCGGGAAGAGCAGGCGATCATCGAAGCGTTCGTAGAGGGTCTGCCTCAGTGCGCGCGGCTGATGGCCCACGTGCCCAGCCTGATGATTTTTGATGATCATGATGTCACCGATGACTGGAACCTGACCGCCGACTGGGAGCGCTGTGCCTACGGCCACCCGTTCTCAAAGCGTATTATCGGCAACGCGCTGGTGGCGTACCTGCTCTGCCAAGGGTGGGGGAATGCGCCCGATAAACTTAATCCGTTGCTTCACCAAGCGATCACGCTGTTCGACGATGTCGGCCCGCTGAAGCCTGACCACCAGGACGCGTTTATCGAGCGGCTGCTGCGCTTTCAGGGCTGGGAGTTTCAGGTGCCGGGCACGCCCGTACTCATCGTGCTGGACACCCGTACGCGCCGCTGGCGCAGCGAGCGCAGCCCCAACCGCCCGTCAGGCTTGATGGATTGGGAGGCGCTGATGGAGATGCAGCAGGCGCTGCTGGGCACTAAAAGCGCGGTGATCGTCTCGCCTGCGCCCATGTTTGGCGTCAAGCTGATCGAAAGTATCCAAAAACTCTTCACCCTGGCGGGCAAACCGCTGGTGGTGGATGCCGAGAACTGGATGGCGCACCGCGGTGCGGCCAACGTGCTGCTGCATATCTGGCGGCACTCCAAAACCCCCGGTAACTACGTGATCCTCTCCGGTGATGTTCACTACTCCTTTGCCTACGATATCGTCGTACGCCGCCAGAAGCGGGCTCCAAAGCTATGGCAAATCACTTCGAGTGGGGTGAAAAATACTTTTCCCAAGCAGTTGCTGAATACCTTCGACCGTTTGAACCGTTGGCTCTACGCGCCGTTATCGCCGCTGAACTGGTTCACCAAGCGGCGCAAGCTTAGCATCTACCCCCGGGACCCAGACCAAGCCAGCGCCGGAGAGCGGCTATGGAACGCCAGCGGCATTGGGCTGGTAAGCCTGGATGAGCAGGGCAACCCGACGGATATTCGCCAGCTCGATGCCAGCGGCGGTGACGTGGTCTTTCCGCCCCCTAAGGTGCCTGTCGACTCGTAGAGAACCGCTGTCTGTCATACAAATGTCATCACAATGACGCACGCTTGCTGCCCTAGAACCTTCCTCATGGAGCGTTACAAATCATAGGGATAGTTTACGTTTGATAGGGCAGCAGGCATATGACCGCACAAGAAGCGCAGTGGCTAAATCAAATTATTGCGGCAGAAGAGCTGCACGTGCTATTCCAACCGATTGTGGACGCCAATCAGCAGGCCATTTATGGCTATGAAGCGCTGATCCGCGGGCCAAAAACGTCCCCGCTTCACTCCCCTCTGCGGCTATTTGATGTGGCGACCCAGGCTGGCCTGCTGGTTGAACTGGACTTGCTGTGTCGGCGGCTCGCCATTCGCCGCTTTGCCGAGCTTGAGCTGCCGGGGTTGTTGTTTCTCAACGTGATGCCGTTAACCATCGTGGAGCGTGACTTTCGCGAGGGGCTGACGCTGAGCTTTATTCAAGAGAGCGGCCTGCCCCCTGAGCGCGTGGTCATTGAGTTGACCGAGCACGTGCCGATTCACGACTACGAACTGATGCGTCAAGCGGTGGACCACTACCGCGATATGGGCTTTCAGGTGGCGCTGGATGATTTAGGAGCCGGGCACTCCAGCCTGCGCCACTGGTCAGAGCTGCGGCCCGACTTCGTCAAGTTAGATCGCCACTTTATCTCTGGTATTGATCAGGAACCCGCTAAGCGCGAGTTTCTGCGCTCCATTTTGGATGTGGCGCGTAGTCTGGATTGCCAGCTCATTGCGGAAGGGGTCGAGACGGCTGCCGAGCATCTCTGCCTATGGGAGCTAGACCGCGGGTTGGCACTGCTGCAGGGGTTTTACTTTGCCCGGCCAAGCCTTCAGCCGCCCATGCAGCTCAATACGCTCCTGCCTGCCACGACCCAGCTTAAAAGTCCGGCGGGTCGCACCGCGCACTCCATTTTACGCCCCATTGAGAGCGTCTCGGCGAGCTGTTTGGTGCCAGCACTGGCCGAGCGCTTTCGCGGGGACCCGCGCTTGCGCTGCGTGGCGGTGATCGAAGAGGGCGTTCCCGTGGCGGTGGTGCGCCGCAATGCCTTCCTCACGCTGTTCACCAATCAGTACAGTCACGCGCTGTACGCCAAGCGCTGCGTGCTGGAGATTGCTGACCCTAAAATGATCGTCGCGGATGCGGATCTCTCCCTGGAGGCGCTTAGCCAGCAGCTCACCGACAGCCGCGACATCGAACAGGAAGATTTCGTCATCGTCGATGGCGATGGTCAGTACCTGGGGATGGGGAATATCGTCGACTTGCTGCGAGAAATTACCGCGATTCAAGTGCGCCAAGCGCGCCATGCCAATCCACTCACCGGGCTGCCCGGCAATATTCTGATCAACGAAACCTTGTCTTCGTATTTATCCCAAGGCAGCGGCTTTGCGGCGGCCTATGTGGATTTAGATAACTTCAAGGCGTTTAACGATGCCTACGGCTACGCCCGCGGCGACCACGTAATTATTTCACTCTCAAGGCTGCTACAGGCCCAGGTAGAGAGTGCGGGTGGCTTTATCGGCCATATCGGCGGCGACGATTTCATGATGCTGCTACCTCTGGGGCACTGGGAAAGCGTGTGCAGGCAGATTCTGCACTCCTTTGAAGTGATGGCGCCTGGATTTTACGAAGAAAAAGACCGCCAGCAAGGGGGCATTTCGATAGAGAGCCGTCAGGGAGGCGTGACGTTCTTCCCCTTTGTCAGTGTTTCCATTGCGGTTAAACCGATTACCGACCCCGCCCCTTGCAAGGCGCTGGAGATCGCCGCGCAGCTCTCGGAACTCAAGCATCAGGCCAAGAAAACCGCGGGTAACAGCCTGTTTGTGGAGCGGCGCGGCTGCTGTGTAGGTGGCTGTCGCTAGGTTGTCACGCAGCCGTAATCAGGGCGTCATGAGAGTGTCCTGCCGCTGTCATATCAAAACATCACTATGGCGTTAACACTTCATAACTCGCTCAGGTGATGCATGCATACTTGTTCGTATGCAATGCGCTGCTGCGCCAAGTGCTGGAACAGCCGCTTAGCAATGGCTTAGTGATGGATTTGCCCTATGCGGCGATGAGCCGCCTGCGCCACGAGCGCCATGCACTAGGCGAAAGCACGTTTATCGAGTGGATAGGCCGTTAACGGCGAGTGATGCAGTAGCGGGTCAACGGCGCTTAGGCCATGATAAGAGCAACACGTTTTTTGGAGCGTTGCCATGTCATTGAGTCGCTGTTCATCTCTTTGTGCGCTGCTCATGCTGCTGCTCTTGGCAGGGTGTGCCAGTAAAGACGTAGCTATGACCCCCGCGCCCAGCCTGCCATCGGGCATCTCGATGGAGCGCGCGTTGATTCTCTCCCATGCGCAGCAGGCCATTGGGACTCCCTACCGCTTTGGCGGCAACTCTCCGGATGGCCTGGACTGCTCAGGGTTAGTTGAAATGACCTACCGAGCCGCAGGCATTTGCGTGCCACGCACTGCCGATAGCCAATTTCGTGCGCTTCCCCAAGTAGATGCCCCACGTCCCGGCGACCTGCTGTTTTTCGGCGATGGCCATAAAGCTACCTGCACCAGTCACAGCTAGAGCGCGGTATGACGGCGGGCTTTTTAGGTAGCCAAGGGGAAGCATTTGGTGATCGTTTGAGCCAGCAGCGTCCTAACATGGATGCTGCGGTGGAAGCCTTTTTCCAACAGCGTGACCAGATTGATGCAGCGTTGTTGGGTTCTACTATCAGCACTCAGCTGGTCGCCATTGAGCAGCAGTGGCAGCGTAACCAGGCGCTACGTGATCAAGTGGATCAACTACGCGTGGCCACGCCAGAAGCGCTAGCTCACTATACCAATCTCAATAGCTTGCTGATGGTACTCGTTGGCGAGCTTGCCCACCTAACGGGAGAGGGCGCGATTACCCGTCAACTGGCAGCCTATTATAATTTGTTAGAGGCAAAAGATTTGGCAGGTATTGAGCGTGCGCTTCTTTCAAATGTATTTGCTGCCGATGCGATGCCTGAAGCGACCCTGCAGCGTCTCTTGTCATTAATAGGTGAGGAACGTGCATTTCTAGAAACTTTTCGTGTCTTATCTGGTGCTGCTAACCGTGAGGCACTGGAGACAGCTTTGAGTGGCCCGGAGGTTGAGCGCGTGCTGGAGCGGCGCGCACTAGCGATTCAGCAAACGGCAGGCTTCGGGGTAAACCCAGAAGAGTGGTTCGATTGGCAAACAGTAAAAATTGGCCGCTTAAAGGCGCTTGAAGATAGCGTGTCTGCATCTATCGTGAGCACCGCTGATGAGCTTAAGCGCCAAGCACAGCGAGATCTATGGTGGTACTTAGCGATTGCTGTAGTGGCTGCTGTAATTGCCATTGGCATGGCAATACTCATTGTTCGCACCATGACGAGACCGCTTCAGCGAGCGTTGGTAAGCATTGCCGAGCGCGGCGATGACTTGACGCAGCGCCTGCCGGTGCCCGGTAGTGATGAGCTTTCTAGGCTTTATCAAGCGGTAAACGATGCGTCAGCGCAAACAGAACAGTTGATT
>Ga0208813_1000089_pt1 | contig 92828 bp, 94 predicted proteins | sample MalvireepMed_904_FD_184250 | JGI IMG/M metagenome (GOLD analysis project Ga0208813, IMG submission 184250) | Marine viral communities from the Global Malaspina Expedition - Malaspina viral metaG DeepMed_904 (SPAdes) (version 2) | ecosystem: Environmental > Aquatic > Marine > Oceanic | place... | reverse complement strand
GGTTGATAGGCTTCAGGCGGCTATCGAAGAGATAACCACCGACCAGAATATGATTGACGATGCAGAGGCGCTCGGAATGAGACTGCGAGAAGAGGATGGCGTAGAGAACGCAATTGCGACGATTGAGAGCCTTGCAGGCGTGCCTAACCAAGCATTGCAGCGGACAAGCCGCTGAATGCGGCGTTAACGTCCGCTGTTGGCACAAAGCAGACCTAAACCACAAAAAATCCATGCACCCTTTTACCTCAAAATACTACCGCGCGAGCCGCGATATGGGCGGTGACGGCAAGCACAAGCCTAAATCTGAACGCTTACCGTCTGTTACCGCCGTTTAACCGTGCAGGCTACTTCTTACTCTGCGCTACGCAGTAGGGCATTGATACCCACTTTAGCGCGGGTTTTTGCGTCAACGCGCTTAACGATAATAGCCGCGTACAAACTGTGTGACTTATCAGCAGACGGCAATGAACCAGGCACTACCACAGCGCCTGCGGGTACACGACCGTACAAGATCTTATCGTTTTCGCGGTCGTAGATACGGGTGCTCTGACCGATGTAAACGCCCATCGAGATGACTGCGCCTTCTTCGACAATCACGCCCTCTACGATTTCTGAGCGCGCACCGATAAAGCAGTTATCTTCGATAATGGTTGGGTTGGCCTGTAGTGGTTCGAGAACCCCCCCGATGCCGACACCACCGGATAAATGCACGTTTTTGCCAATTTGTGCGCATGAGCCGACGGTGGCCCAGGTATCTACCATAGAGCCGTCACCGACGTAGGCTCCGATATTCACGTAAGAGGGCATTACCACTACGTTACGTCCAATAAACGCACCTTTACGCACCATTGCGGGTGGCACTACGCGCATGCCTTCGGCACGAAAACGTGCGGCATCGTAATCGGCAAACTTGGCCGGTACCTTGTCCCAAAAACGCGTTTCGCCGCCTTCCATCAGGTAGTTATCGTTTAAACGAAACGACAATAACACCGCTTTTTTAAGCCACTGATGCACAACCCACTCACCTGAAAGCTTTTCTGCAACACGCAGCTCACCACGGTCGATTTTATCGATGATATAACGTACGGCTTCGCGCAAATCGTCATCGTCTGACTGCGGCGTTATCTGGTCGCGGTTTTCAAAAGCATCAGTAATTTTTTGTTTATAATAATCGATTGGCATTGTCGCTCCTAATAGTCTAACTCTTCGATAATCTGTTGTTTAAGTGCTTCTTTTTGTATCTCTGATAAGGCTTCGTTATCACTTGAAGACACAATAAATAAATCTTCGGCCTGTTCACCGATGGTGGTTATTTTTGCCGCCAGTACACTGACATCTAGGCGCTGTAAGATGGCCGCCAGTTTAGCGACTAACCCGGGTCGGTCAAGCGTGGTCAACTCAAAAGTCGTGCGGCGTTGATGTTTGCTGGATAAAAATTTAACCCGTGTTTTTACTTCAAAGTTTTTCATTCGCCGAGACAACGGGCGGTGTGTTTTTGGTATCGCTAAGCGATGATGCAACACGTCCAGCAGGTGTTGTTTTACCTCCTCGATGCGCGCTGCACTGGTCAGCGGCTTGCCGTCGCGCTGTAACAGCACAAAAGTATCCATAACAAAGCCATCGCGGGTTGCCAGAATTTGCGCATCAAGAATACTGAGTTGCTGCGCATCCAGCACGCCGGCGACCGAGGCAAATAAATTTTGCTGTTCTTGATGGTAAATAAACAACTCGGTGGTTCCGTAGTTGTTTTCATCGCCAATAAGAATTAACGGCAACTGGTCCGGGGCAAGGCTTAGAATATGCTGTGAGTGCCAGCTGATTTGTTCAGGGGTATGGCGAAAAAAGTAATCAGCGGTAAAGCGCCCCCACAGCGCATTAATCGCTTTTTCGTCAAAACCGGCGCTGAGCAGCAGCGCCATGGCGTTAGCTTTATTCTGCTGGATCTTTTTACGCACATCCAGTGTTGGTGTGCTGCTATTCTGAGACAGCAAGTAGTGGGTGGCATTGTAAAGCTCTTCCAGCAAGGTCGCTTTCCAGTTATTCCATAACGACTGATTGGTGGCCCGAATATCTGCAACCGTCAAACAATACAAAAAGTCCAACCGCTCTTTAGTTTGTACCTTGTTAGCAAACTCCTGCACCACTTCAGGATCATGGATATCTCGTTTTTGCGCTGTAACCGACATGGTTAAATGCTGCTCGACCAGCCAGGCAACCAGCTCTGCGTCGTCATCGCTGTAACCGTGCTGATGGCAAAAGTTGCGCGCATCCATTGCACCTAATTCAGAATGGTCACCACCGCGCCCCTTGGCGATATCATGAAAAACGCCGGCTAAGTAGAGGCAATAGCGGCGCTCCATAGCTGCCACTAACGATTCGCACAACGGGAATTTACCGGCAAAGTCAGGATCGCTGAAGCGGTATAAGTTGCGCACCAATCTATAGGTGTGTTCATCCACTGTGTAGGCATGAAACAAATCAAACTGCATTTGTCCGACAATTTGCTGCCATTGGGGTAAATAGCTCGCCATAACACTATGATGATGCATCAGCGAAAATGCGCGGCCGCAGCCCTGGGGATGTTCTATCAAACGGCAAAATAGCTGCCGACATTCGGCATCGTAACTTAACGGCTCGGTTAAATTGGCACGTGCATTACGAAGCAGTCGAATGGTGTGCGATTGAATACCCTTGATGTAAGGGTGCTGAGCGATCAGTAAAAAGGCTTTGATCAGGTTTTTGTTATCATTAAATACATCGTCATGGCGCGCGGTCAGCAGCTGTCCGGTAATGGCAAAGTCGTCATCAAGGTCGGACGAATCCAGCAAGTCCTGCGCGCCCAGAATCGCTTGCTGAAAAAACTGTAACAGCATTTGGTTAAGTTCACTGACCCGCAGAACCACTTTAAAATAGTCCTTCATCATCAGCTCAACCGACTGCTTGCCTTCGGTGCCATAACCCAGACGCACGGCGACGCCCGGTTGAAAATCAAATAGCAGCCGATCTTCGCGCTTGCCTACCTCCAGGTGCAGTGCAAAACGAATACGCCACAGCCAATTCATGCAGTCCCGTAACTCAACAAACTCGTCGGCTGTCATATACCCATACTCAACCAGACTCTCGTCGGAGTGGGTTTGAAAGTGACGTTTGGCAATCCAGCCGATCGTTTGAATGTCACGCAGGCCACCGGGGCTGGATTTTATATTGGGCTCAAGATTATAAGAGGTGCCGTGATACTGCTGATGTCGCTGTTCTTGCTCAGCCAGTTTTGCCTGATAAAAGTCACGACTGGACCAGGGAAAGTCACTGACCAACTGTTGCTGAAAGCGTTGGTAAATAGACTCGTCACCACACAAATAACGGGCTTCTATGAGGTTGGTGGCAATGGTGATGTCATTGGCTGCTTGCGCAAAGCAGCCATTGACGCTGCGCACCGCGTGGCCGATATCCAAATGCAGATCCCACAAAAACGTCAGAAACTCGGTCAGTTTACCTGCGGCTGTAGCCGACTGCGTGTCATCCAGAATCAATAAATCAATATCGGAGCCGGGGTGCAACGTTTGTCGGCCGTACCCGCCTACCGCGATTAGCGCGACGGTTTCTTTATTCAATTCAAACTGCTGCCATAAACGTTGCAGTAACTGATCGAAAAAAGTCGAGCGGTGATGTACTAACTCATCGATGTCGGCGGTAATAAACTGTTGCTCGGCCCATTGCCGGTAACGCTCTAATAGTTGTTGGTAAGTTTCCCGGTCCGGTGCCTCAGCCACTGCCGGCCATTGACTGTAAAAGTCTTCCTGAGCGAGCTGTTCTGAAGCAACCGGTTGTATCATGAGTTATCCTTTATGCTGTTTTAGCCGTGACTAATAACACGCGGTAATTCCTGTTTTTCTTCGGCACGCAGTGTTAATACTTCGACACCATCGTCTGTCACCAATAGGGTATGCTCCCATTGGGCACTCAGACTGCGGTCTTTAGTTAGTACAGTCCAGCCGTCCTTCATTAGCTTGGTATGGCGCTTACCGGCATTAACCATAGGTTCGATGGTAAAACACATGCCTGCTTTGAGTTCTTCGCCGGTACCTGCTTTACCGTAATGTACTATTTGCGGGTCTTCGTGAAAGACTGCGCCAATACCATGGCCACAATATTCTCGTACGATTGAATAGCCGTGGCTTTCGGCGTGCTGCTGGATAACTTCGGCAAAATCACCCAAGCGAATGCCGGGTTTGACCATTTTAATGGCTTTATAAAGTGACTCCTGGGTAACGCGATTTAAGCGTTCGGCTAAAATTGACGGTTTGCCCACCACAAACATCTTAGAGGTATCGCCATGGTAGCCGTCGAGCTTGACCGTTACGTCGATATTCATGATATCGCCGTCTTTTAACTTTTTTGGCCCCGGAATGCCGTGGCAAACACAATGGTTTACCGATGTACAAATGGACTTAGGAAAGCCGTGATAATTGAGCGGAGCAGGGTAGGCGCCATGGTCGGTGATGTATTTGTGGCAAATATCATCCAACTCTTCTGTGGTAACGCCCGGTTTAACATAGTCGCCAATCATCTCTAACACGCTGGCAGCTAAACGCCCGGCGGCACGCATCTTCTCAATTTCTTCAGGGGTTTTAATCGATATATCCATTCGTACGGCTCTCTCTTTATCGAAATTGCAGTCGTTATAATAAAGCCATAGTTTACCAGCCGCGCGGTATTTTCGCTATCCTGTTTATGTTGTGTTCGTACGCTGCTTATGGTATAAATTGCGCGCCTTTTTTGAAGGCTGTCAAAAGACATTTATTAATTAACTTAAACCACACATATACCGGCACGTAATACGGGGTGCTCTGCAAACCAACAGGTTTCAGGGTCGTGTTATGGGGTATATGGAGGCTTAACCCCTACAAAAGGAAAAGATTATGGCAAACGTGTCAATGCGTGACATGCTTAAAGCAGGTGTCCACTTCGGTCACCAAACCCGTTTCTGGAACCCAAAAATGAAGCCGTTCATTTTTGGCGCTCGCAACAAGATTCATATCATCAACTTAGAAAAAACTGTGCCAATGTTCAACGATGCGTTGAGCTACTTACAGCACGTTGCTTCTAACAAAGGTAAAATCCTGTTTGTTGGTACTAAGCGTGCCGCAGCTGAGCCAGTTAAAGAAGCGGCTCTTGCTTGTAACCAGTACTTTGTAAACCATCGCTGGTTAGGCGGTATGTTGACCAACTGGAAAACAGTTCGTCAATCAATCAAGCGCCTGAAAGACCTTGAAACGATGAGCCAGGACGGTACCTTCGAAAAGCTGACCAAGAAAGAAGCGCTGGTTAACACCCGCGAAATGGAAAAGTTAGAGAAGAGCCTTGGCGGTATCAAAAACATGGGCGGTTTGCCTGACGTATTGTTCGTTATCGACGCTGATCACGAGCACATTGCGGTTAAAGAAGCGAACAACCTGGGTATCCCAGTCGTTTCTGTTGTTGATACCAACTCTGATCCAGACAATATCGACTACATCATTCCAGGTAACGACGACGCAATTCGTGCGGTACAGTTATACTTGAACGCTGCTGCTTCTGCTGTAAAAGAAGCGGGTTCTGCGCAAGGTGACGTTAAAGACGCTGACGAATTTGTTGAAGCAACTGAAGAATAATCGAGGATAAAACCATGGCAATTACTGCAGCTCTGGTAAAAGAACTGCGCGAGCGCACTGGCGCTGGCATGATGGACTGCAAAAAAGCATTGCAGGAAGTCGACGGTGATATGGAAGCGGCGATTGAACTGATGCGTAAAAGCGGTCAGGCGAAAGCAGCTAAAAAAGCGGGCCGTACCGCAGCTGAAGGCGTTATCTTAGTTAAATCTGAAGGTAACCAGGCAACATTGGTTGAGCTTAACTGCGAAACTGACTTCGTTGCACGTGACGACAGCTTCTTAGCTTTTGGTGACAAAGTCATCAACGCGGCATTTGCGAGCAAAGAAAACGACGTTGAAAAACTTCGTGAAACTGACATCGGTGGCCAAACCGTTGAAAAAACTCGTGAAGATTTAGTTGCTAAAATCGGTGAGAACATGGCAGTACGTCGTGTAACAACACTTGAAGATGGCGACTTGGTAGCAACTTATACTCACGGTGCTCGCATCGGTGTTGCAGTTGCATTGACCGGTGGTAGCGAAGATCTGGCTCGCGATATCTGCATGCACGTAGCAGCAAGCAGCCCGCAATTCGTTAAGCCTGAAGATGTTAACGCTGAAGTGGTTGAGAAAGAACGCGCAATCCAGGTTGATATCGCTATGCAAAGCGGTAAGCCAAAAGAGATTGCTGAGAAAATGGTTGAAGGCCGTATGCGTAAGTTTACTGGCGAAATCAGCCTGACTGGCCAGCCGTTCGTTAAAGATCCTTCAATGACCGTTGGTGAATTGTTGAAGAAAGAAGGCGCAGACGTAGTTACATTTGTGCGCTTCGAAGTGGGTGAAGGTATTGAGCGTAAAGAAGAAGATTTTGCTTCTGAAGTTCAAGCTCAAGTGGCGGCAGCGAGCAAAGGTTAATTCTTTGTGGCTGGGTCGCAACCCTAAGTGATGAACAAAACCGCGTCTTGATGGTTCAGGACGCGGTTTTTTTTAAGTAAATGTGAAACCATTAACAAACAGCTATAGCGAGGCGATGATGAGCACCCACCCGAAACCCAGTTATCGACGTATTTTGTTAAAACTCAGTGGCGAAGCGCTAATGGGCGATGAGCCGTTTGGTATTGATGCCAAAGTGCTGGATCGTATGGCACAAGAGATAAAAGAACTCGTTGAACTTGGTGTTCAGGTTGGCTTAGTCATTGGTGGCGGTAATTTATTCCGTGGTGAGGGACTGGCAAAGGCAGGTATGAACCGCGTTGTTGGTGACCACATGGGTATGCTGGCTACGGTAATGAACGGGCTGGCGATGCGTGACGCACTGCATCGAGCTTTTGTGAATGCACGCTTGATGTCGGCCATCGAATTGACGGGTGTTTGTGATAGTTATAACTGGGCAGAAGCCATTAGTTTATTAAAGTCAGGACGTGTGGTTATTTTTTCTGCTGGTACCGGTAATCCGTTCTTTACCACGGATTCAGCGGCCTGCTTACGCGGTATCGAGATCGAAGCGGAAGTGGTGTTAAAAGGCACCAAGGTTGATGGAGTATATTCGGCTGACCCGGTTAATAATCCGGATGCAAAACTCTACAGCCACATCAACTATGATGACGTCCTGCAACAACAGCTCAAAGTGATGGATTTAGCGGCATTTACGTTAGCACGTGACCATGGTTTACCGATTCGCGTGTTTAACATGAATAAACCCGGTGCACTACGGTCAGTGATTCTTGGAGAAGAAGAAGGTACACTGATCAGTAAAGACGCGGGTAACGATTAAAATTCGTAACAGAATTAAAGAAAGGATAGCAACGTGATAAATGAAATTATTAAAGACGCTGAAGAGCGCATGCAAAAAAGCGTTGATTCGCTGCGCGGACAAATGTCAAAAGTACGCACAGGGCGAGCCCATCCCAGCATTCTTGATAGTGTCATGGTGAATTATTATGGGGTCGATACGCCGCTTAAGCAGCTGGCCAATATCACCACAGAAGATTCTCGCACACTGGCACTGACGGTATTTGATAAGTCATCTACACAAGCGGTAGAAAAGGCGATTATGACTTCAGATCTGGGTTTGAACCCGGCATCTGCAGGCACAGTTATTCGTATTCCTCTGCCTCCGTTAACTGAAGAACGACGTCGCGACTTAGTAAAAATTGTGCGTAATGAAGCCGAGCAGGGCCGTGTTGCCGTGCGTAATATTCGCCGCGATGCCAACAGCGACGTTAAAGAGTTATTAAAAGAAAAAGAAATAACCGAAGACGAAGAACGCGCTGCTGAGGAACAAATCCAAAAGATCACTGACAAATATGTTAAGCAGATCGACGAAGCGCTTAAGGCAAAAGAACAAGACCTCATGGAAGTGTAGGGAATAAGCGTATTCATTTGGTGTTAAACGCCGTGTAAGATATTCTCGCGCGGCGTTTTTATTATTTATGGCAGAAGCATGACAACACTCCCATCGCTACAGCAATTAGTACCAAAGCACGTAGCAATTATCATGGACGGTAATGGCCGGTGGGCGAAACAGCGTGGAAAATTACGTACGTTTGGCCACAAAGCCGGTGCTGAAGCCGTGCGGCGCGCTGTGGCGTTTGCTCGCCGCAATGGTATTCAGTCATTGACGCTATTTGCGTTTAGTAGCGAGAATTGGCAGCGACCGGAAAAAGAAGTGTCGGTGTTGATGGATTTGTTTATGACAGTGCTTAAACGCGAAGTTAAAAAGCTGCACGAAAACAATATAAAGCTGACAATTATTGGCGATACAACACGGTTCTCTGAACGGTTGCAACGACAAATAAGGACGGCGGAAGAAAAAACTGCAGCGAATACCGCACTGACATTAAATATTGCGGCTAATTACGGCGGTCAATGGGATATTGCCAATGCAGCTAAAGCGCTGGCGCAGAAAGTTGAAGACAAACAGATACGCAGCAGTGATATATCGACTGAACTATTTGCTCAACAGTTACAATTAGCAGAGCAACCGTCACCGGATTTGTTGATTCGGACAGGGGGCGAGTGCCGCATTAGTAATTTTATTTTGTGGCAGGCGGCATACGCGGAGTTGTATTTTACGCCTGTATTGTGGCCAGATTTTGATGATCAGACATTTTCGCAGGCTATTGCCGAGTTTGCGAAACGTGAGCGGCGCTTTGGTTTAACAAGTGAACAGCTTGACAGTGTCATGCAAACCCTGGAAACCCGGGTAGAGGAATAATTTTTGTTAAAACAACGAATACTCACAGCATTGCTGTTAATACCTGTCGCATTATATGCGGTTTTTCTATTGCCACTTTGGGGCTTTTCACTATTTATTCAGGCGGTCATTATGCTGGGCGCCTGGGAATGGTCACCGTTGATGGGCGTTACCAAAAAGTCCGGCCGCATTGCTTACACCGTAGCTGTAGGGGTCATTATTGGTGGCCTGAGCTTGTTAGTTCCCTACCAACATTTATGGACCGATGGCAGTCTTGATCCCCTCATTTATTACACTATTTTGGTAGGCGGTATCTGGTGGGTTTGTGCTTTAGCCCTTATCGTTAATTATCCTTCCAGCCGACGATTATGGTCGCGAACTCGTTCTATAGTCGGGCTATTTGGCTTGCTCATTTTTGTTCCTACCTGGGCCGCTCTGGTCACTGTCAGATCAATCAATATTGACGTGCAGCCGTATTTTGGCGGTTGGGTGGTGCTATTTATCCTGTTATTGGTTTGGGCTGCAGATGTTGGCGCATACTTTGCGGGTGTGCGCTATGGTCGCAATAAAATGATGCCGGCAGTGAGTCCGGGTAAAACCATGGAAGGCTTGTGCGGTGGAATCAGTTTGGCCTTTGTGGTGATGATGGTAGTTTCGCACTGGACCAAAATACCAGCTGATCAGTTTACCGGATATTACCTAACCGGATTATTTACTGTTGTTGCGTCTGTATTTGGTGATTTAAACGAAAGTATGTTTAAGCGTGCGGCAGGGGTTAAGGATAGTGGCTCGATTCTGCCCGGCCACGGTGGAATTTTAGATCGCATAGATAGTCTTACAGCTGCAGTACCTATATTTACGCTTGCTTATCTGGAGTTTCTGCATTAACCCATGCGCAGTATAACGGTTTTAGGGGCCACGGGCTCGATAGGTCAAAATACGCTGGACGTGATTCGCCGTCATCGTGAGTCATTCTCTGTGTTCGCGTTAACGGCGATGAACCAATATCAACAACTGGCGCAGTTGTGTCACGAGTTTAAGCCGCAGTATGCGGTAATCGGTAATGCTGAGCATGCAAAAGTATTAAGTCAGTTGTTGGCAGGATCAGGCACCGAGGTGCTAGTTGGCTCTGCTCAGCTGGCAGAGGTTAGCTCGGCCGCATCGGTTGATATCGTGATGGCAGCAATCGTGGGCGCGGCGGGGTTAAAGCCAACGTTAGCGGCCATCGACAGTGGTAAAACCGTGTTGCTGGCAAACAAGGAAGCGTTGGTTGTCAGTGGCGAGCTTTTTATTCAGCATGCAGCCCGCAGCGGGGCAACGATTTTACCCGTCGACAGCGAGCATAATGCAATATTCCAGTGCTTACCTGAGCCACAGCAACAGCAAGTAGGGAAAATGGATTTGGGTGCTGCCGGCATTGATCATATTTTGCTTACGGGTTCCGGCGGACCGTTTCGGGACACCCCGTTGACAGAGCTGGCTGCGCAGTCACCGGAAGCCGCCTGTAATCACCCTAACTGGTCAATGGGACGGAAAATTTCGGTCGATTCGGCAACTATGCTGAATAAAGGTCTGGAATACATCGAAGCCCGCTGGTTGTTTAATTGCACTAAAGAACAGTTGCAAATAGTCATTCATCCGCAGAGTGTTATTCACTCGATGGTGCAGTACGTAGACGGTTCGGTCATCGCGCAGTTAGGTGAGCCGGATATGAGAACGCCCATCGCGCATACGCTCGGCTTTCCTGATCGCATTAAAAGTGGCGTTAAAGGTCTTAACTTTGCCGAACTGGGCGCGCTGACCTTTAAGCAGCCTGATAGCGAACGCTATCCTTGCCTGCAATTAGCGATAGACTGTTGCTGGCAAGGGCAAAGTGCCACCACGGTACTTAATGCCGCTAACGAAGTGGCAGTGGATGCTTTTTTAAACGGTCATATTGGTTTTACTCAGATTGCAGAAACTTGCGATTGGACATTACAACACCAAACGCTTGCTGTTTGCGACAGTATCGAGGCATTAATGGATTTAGACACACTGGCGCGAGAACTTACCAATCAACGTGTTAAGCAGGTGAGCCATGCTTGATTTTATTTGGTATGCCGCTGCTTTTGCCGTAACCCTTGGCATTTTGGTTGCCTTTCATGAGTTTGGGCACTTTTGGGTTGCCCGCCGCTGCGGTGTAAAAGTATTAACCTATTCAGTGGGCTTTGGTCGTGCTATTTGGTCGCGTACGGCAAACGACGGAACACTATATCAAGTTGGCATCATCCCGCTTGGTGGTTATGTGCGCATGCTGGACGAGCGAGTCGACGAGGTAAAGCCGGAAGACAAGGCAGTGTCGTTTAACGCGCAGTCAGTTTATAAGCGTTTTGCGATTGTTGCTGCCGGTCCCATTGCCAATTTTATTTTGGCAGTAGCGGTACTGTGGCTAATGTTTGGTATTGGTGTGCCGACGGTAAAACCCGTTATTGGCGATGTCGCCGCCGGTTCCATTGCTGAGCAGGCTAACTTACAGCGCGGTCAGGAAATCGTGCGGGTGGGCAACGTCGAGGCTTATGACTGGCAACAGGTTCAGTTAGGCTTAATGTCGGCAATTGGTAATGAACGTGTCGATCTGGTGGTCAGCACAGCGGATGGCCAGCAACGCCTGAAGACACTTGATATCGCAGATTGGCAATTTGATCCGGAACAAGATTCGACCTTTGGCAGTTTAGGCATTTCTGTTTATCAACCTGCTGTTTATACCGAGTTGGCACAAGTGATGGAGCAATCACCTGCTGCTGAAGCTGGCTTGCAGGCAGGCGATACCATCATCCGCGCCGACGGCATAGCCATTGATAGTTGGCAGCAATTAACGGATATTATCGCCTCATCGCCGGGCAAAGTATTGAACTTACTGATACAGCGTAATAGCGAAGAGCAACAAATTTCTGTGACGGTCGGGGAACGTGAACAGGGTTCCGATGTCATAGGTTACCTTGGCATCGTGCCGACGACAGAGCCATTGCCTGAGGATTATGTATTTAATCATCAATATGGTATTGTCGGCGGCTTAATAAAAGGCGCTGAACAGACCTGGAGTCTGATGGTTGTTAGCGTCCAGATGATAGGAAAATTATTAACCGGCGATGTATCGGTTAAAAACTTAGCAGGACCGCTAAGTATCGCGGAAGGAGCTGGCGTGAGTGCCGGTAATGGCTTTGTCTATTTTCTTAGCTTCCTGGCGCTCTTAAGTGTTAATTTAGGTATCATCAACTTGTTGCCCCTGCCGGTTTTAGACGGCGGTCATTTGGCCTTTTTTGTGGTCGAATGGGCACGAGGAAAGCCCATTTCGGAAAAAGTGCAGGATATTTGCTATCGGATTGGCGCCGCACTTGTTTTTGCCTTAATGGTGCTGGCGATAAGCAATGATATCGTTCGATACGCGTTCTGATTTAGAATCAACAATAAGTAGCTATTTATAATGACGTTTAAAAAGCTGTTAGTGAGTGCCTTAGTAGCAGCGGCGGTATCGCCGGTGCATGCACAAGAAGAATTTGTCGTTGAAGATATAGAAGTCAAAGGGTTACAACGGGTAGCGCTTGGTGCTGCGTTGACTTACATTCCAGTGCGTGTTGGTGATGATGTCAGCGAGATGCAGATCCGCAGTGCCATCAAATCACTGTACTCATCTACCCACTTTGATTACATCGAAGTTAAACGCGACGGTAATACCTTAGTATTTCAGGTCAGCGAACGCCCGACCATTGCTGAGATAACTTTTGACGGCAACAAAGACATTAAAGACGAGCAGCTTGAACAAAGTTTGCAAGACAACAACATTGTTGTCGGCGAGCCGCTTGATCGTACTACCATCTCAGGCATCGAAAAGGGCCTGGAAGACTTCTTCCATAGCGTCGGCAAATACAACGCTCAGGTCACTATAGAAGTGGTCGAGCTGCCTCGTAACCGGGTCGAACTGTTGATGAACTTCGATGAAGGCGATGCGGCTGAGATTGCGCAAATCAATATTGTCGGTAATAACGCGTTTCCCGACGAGATGCTACTCGATGCCTTTGAATTAAAGGACGATCTGCCCTGGTGGAACGTTATTGGCGAGAAGCGCTATCAGAAAGAACAGCTTAGTGGCGACCTGGAGACACTTGAGTCATTTTATCGTGACCGCGGTTACTTGCAGTTTAGCGTGCAGTCAGTGCAGGTCTCGATGACTCCCGACCGGGAAGGCATTTACATTACCATGAACGTCGATGAAGGCGAAAAATACCGTGTTAGCGGTACCGACGTGATGGGTGATCTAAAAGGCCATGACGAACTGGTTGAACGCATTGCCACCATCGAGGAAGGCACGCTGTATAATGCCGCTCAGGTTACCTATATCGAGGATATGATCTCGCGTTTTTATGGCCGCTTTGGTTATGCGTACCCGGAGGTACGTGCGATACCTGAGCGTAACGATGCCGATAAGACTGTTAAGTTAACCTTCTCGATAGAACCGGGTAACCGCGTTTATGTTCGCCGTATAAATTTTGAAGGTAACAGCCTGACCCAGGATCGTGTTTTACGCCGCGAGATGCGTCAGCTCGAAGGCGCATGGCTATCTGATGACAAGGTTGAACAGGGCAAAATCCGCCTGGAGCGACTGGGCTTTTTTGAGACCGTCGACAGCTCTACACAAAAAGTAGACGGCCGCGACGATCAGGTCGACATTACTTATAAAGTTAAAGAGCAACCATCGGGCTCTTTTAATGCTGGTATTGGCTATGGTGACTACTCTGGCTTACAACTTAATGCCGGTATTCAGCAAAATAACTTTTTAGGGACGGGTAACCGTGCCGGAATTAACGTCTCGACTAGCCGTTTTAATAAGAACTTTAGTGTTTCTTATGCCGACCCGTACTTTACCATCAATGGCGTTAGCCTCTCCGGCCAGCTTTATATGAGTGAGTTTGATGCGGGTCAGGCGGAAAACTTGATTCGTTATAACCAGAAAACCTATGGTGTTTCATCCAATATCGGCTTCCCGGTTGACGAAATCAACAGCTTTAACTTCGGTGTTGGCTACAAGCAGCAGGAAGTAAGTAATGTTGATGGCTATGAGCAGATCCGTAAGTTTTACTCGGCATTTCTTGATCGCGAGAACCCTGACGAAGGTGTAGCTTTCGATATCTATGAATTTAATGCCGGCTGGCAGCGTATAACGCTTAACCGCGGTACGTTCCCGACATCGGGTTCATCGCAGCGTGCTTCAGTTGAAGTGTCGGCGCCTTTCAGTGATATTCAGTACTTTAAAGCTAATTACGACTTTAAATATTATCTGCCATTATCTGATGACCAGCAGTGGTCACTGCTTACACGTTTTAATATCGCTTATGGTAATGGTTATGGCGAAGACGACGTCGGTAATGAGTTCCTGTTACCGTTCTGGGAATCTTTCCGTGTCGGCGGACAGGGCGATTTACGTGGTTTTGAACCTAACACCGTTGGTCCTAGAGCTATTTATAGTTTCGCTGACCAGGTATCGGGACCGCCGGACTGGACCGGATTGCCAGGGGGCTACCCTGAAGGTGTTGGTGCCGAAAGCGTGCAGGTTAGCCGTTACGCCGTGGGTGGCAATGCTAAGGTCGTGGGTGGTATCGAGTTAATTGTACCAACACCATTTATCGACGAGGGGATGCGAAACAGCGTTCGCACCAGCGTATTTGTTGATGTGGGAACAGTGTGGGATACTGAATTTGATTATGACCAATATAAAGATCTGGAGTTAATTGGTAACAGCCAAGAGCTATCAGACTACAGCGATCCGGGTGACTTCCGTGTTTCGGCTGGTGTGTCAGTGCAGTGGATCTCGCCGATGGGACCATTGACCTTCTCGTTGGGTCGCGCATTGAAAGAAGTTGAAGGCGATGAAACACAGGTATTCTCGTTCAATATTGGTACTACATTCTGATAAACTATAATTAATCGTGAACAGCGAACAACATTATTTGAGGAGTTAACTTTGAAAACATTAATCAAAACAACCGCTGTGGCCGTTGCTCTATCAACCGCATTATTTGCTGGTGCTGCAGAAGCGCAACAGAAAATTGGCGTAGTCGATATGATGTCAATTTTCCAACAACTGCCTCAGCGTGAGCAAATCTCACAAGATCTGCAGGCCGAGTTTGAAGATCGTTTTGAAGAAATGCGTCAGCTGGAACAGAAAGTTCAGGAGCTTCGCCAGAAGCAAGAGCGTGATGCAGCGATTATGTCTAACCAAGAGAAAACTCAACTAAACCGTGAGTTAGAGCAGTTGATCTCAGAAGCACAACTTAAGCAAAAAGCACTGCAGGAAGACACTCGTCGCCGCCAGCAGGAAGAACGCAATGAGTTGTTGGGTCAGGTACAGCAAGCGATTAATGCTGTTGCTCAGGACGAAGGTTATGACTTAGTACTGGAAAGCAACGCAGTTGCCTTCATGAAAGCAGATAACGATCTGTCTGACGAGGTAGTTACACAGATGTCATCAGGTAATTAATGGATGGCTGAGTATACCCTGCAGCAGTTAGCAGATCATGTTGGTGGTAAGGTTCGCGGCGACGCGAACCTTACTATTACCGGGGTGGGTACGTTGCAGTCAGCACACGCTCATCAAGTGGCCTTTTTGGCAAACAGTCGTTATAAAAACCAACTCGCAGAGTCTGAAGCGGGCGCTATTTTGTTGTCTCCTAAAGACGATGAAGGGAGTGGTATCAGCCATGCAATCGTGGTCGATAATCCATACGCGGCGTTTGCCAAAGTGGCACAACTACTAGATACAACCCCGGCCCCGGCCGAGGGTATTGCCGCTTCTGCGAAGGTTAGCGAGCGTGCAATAATTGGTGACAACGTTTCATTAGGCGAGTATGTAGTGATTGAGGCGGGCGCAACGATTGGCGCTAACGTCAGTATCGGCGCGCATACTCACATTGGTGCCGATGTCGTTATTGGCGACAATACCAAAGTCTGGTCGGGTGTACACATTTATCATCAGTGCCAAATTGGTGCCGATTGTAATATTCACTCAGGTGCCATCATCGGCGCTGATGGGTTTGGTTGGGCACCAGAAAACGGTAAGTGGCTTAAGATTCCGCAGATTGGCCGGGTTATTATCGGCGATCGGGTCGAAATTGGCGCATCAACGACGGTTGATCGAGGTGCGTTGGACGACACCATTATCAGCAACGGTTGTATTATCGATAATCAGTGCCAAATTGCACATAACGTGTTTATCGATGAAGACACTGCCATAGCCGGATGCACCGTGTTAGCCGGTAGTTGCCGGATTGGTAAGCGCTGTATGATCGGTGGAGCTTCGGCGATTAACGGCCATATTAGTGTTTGTGACGACGTGCAGATCATGGGCTTTGCAATGGTGATAAAAGCCATTACGGAACCCGGTGTTTACGCCTCAGGTATCCCTGCAGCCGGCCATCGTGAATGGCGCCGCAACGGTGCGCGTTTCCGTCAGTTAGATGATCTGTTTAAACGCGTCAAAACGCTGGAACAGCAACAAAATGACAACGAATAACCAGGAGATGATGTGAAAGCCACGGAGTCTGGATTCGATATACAAGGTGTGTTGGACTTATTGCCACACCGTTATCCTTTTTTATTGATCGATCGCGTTATCGAATGTGATTGTGAGCATGCCATTCATGCGATAAAGAATGTTAGCTTTAATGAACCCATGTTTAATGGGCATTTTCCCGGTAAACCCATTTTTCCGGGCGTATTGCTGTTAGAAGGTTTAGCTCAGGCGGCAGGGTTACTGGGCTTTAAAATTACTCAGCAGAAATCCGACGCTAATGACTTGTACTTGTTTGCGGGCATCGATAATGCGCGTTTTAAGCGCCAGGTAGTTCCCGGCGATACGGTGCATTTTCATGTGACGTTCGAAAAAGAGCGCCGTGGTATCTGGAAGTTTTCCGGGCGCGCTGAAGTCGACGGCGAGCTGGCTGCATGCGCTGATATCATTTGTGCGAGAAGGGAAGTCTAGTGATCCACGAAACGGCAATCATTGATAGCGGTGCATCGCTTGGCAAAAATGTCCGTGTAGGTCCCTATTCAATCATTGGACCCGATGTCACCATCGGCGATAATTGTGATATCCGCTCGCACGTTGTTATTAAAGGGCCGACGACTATTGGTCAGGACAATACCATTTACCAGTTTGCGTCGGTTGGAGAAGATTGCCAGGACAAAAAATATGCTGGCGAGCCGACTCGACTTGAAATTGGCGATCGTAACGTAATCCGTGAATCCTGCACTATCCATCGGGGTACCGTACAAGATCAAAGCCTGACCAAGATTGGTTCAGATAACTTATTGATGGCGTATGTGCACGTTGCTCATGACTGCATTATCGGTGATCACAATATTTTGGCAAATCAGGTGACGCTGGCAGGGCATGTCCATGTTGGCGATCAGGTTATACTTGGTGGTATGACCGGTGTTCATCAATTTTGTCACATCGGCTCGCATAGCTTTTGTGCGGTAAACTCGATAGTTGTGCAGGACATTCCGCCGTTTGTTATGGCGCAGGGGCATAACGCCCGGCCGCGCACGATTAACAGTGAAGGGTTAAAGCGACGTGGGTTTTCGCCCGAGCAGATCCAGAATATTCGCCGCGCTTATAAATTGTTGTACCGTAATAACTTGACGGTCGACGAAGCACTTGCGCGGATCGCTGAATTAAATGAGCCATCGTTAGATGAGTTTTGTCAGTTTGTTCAGCATAGCCAACGCGGCATTATTCGGCCGTAACTCGCCTCACATCCCATTATGACGTCAAACAAGTCGCTCACGATAGCTATTGTCGCCGGAGAACATTCCGGCGATTTGCTCGGCGCCGGTTTAATGCGCGCTATTAAATCTCAATCAAGTGTGCCTGTTCGTTTTGTCGGTGTCGGCGGGCCGCTTATGGCAGAGCAGGGCTTAGCCAGCTTCTTTCCAATGGATGACCTGGCAGTAATGGGCATTGCCGAGGTACTTGCTCATTTACCCAAGCTATTGCGCCACCGTAAAAATCTTGTCAACTATCTGGTAGAGCAAAAACCGGACGTTATGATTGGTATAGATGCGCCTGACTTTAACTTAACGGTTGAACGACGCCTAAAACAAAAGGGCATTGCGACCGTCCATTACGTCAGTCCATCGGTTTGGGCATGGCGCAAAGGACGCATTAAAGGCATTAAGAAATCAGTCGACCACATGTTGTGTTTGTTGCCTTTCGAAAAGCAGTTTTATGACCAGCATCAATTGCCGGCTACCTTTGTTGGCCACCCATTAGCCGATCAGATCCCGATGCAATGGTCGTGTAAATCGGCAAGGGACGAACTAAATATTCAATTTGAGTCGCCGATGTTAGCGCTACTTCCCGGTAGCCGTACGGGCGAGATCGAGCGCATGGGGCCTTTATTTCTGGCTGTTGCGGCGCGCTTGCATCAACAACATGCGAACCTGCAATTTATTGCGCCGATGATAAGCGACGCCCGTGCTGAGCAGTTCAGGGAAATGCATCAACAGCTTGCCGCCGATCTGCCGTTGACGATAACGGTGGGCAACAGTCGCGAAACTATGGCTGCGGCTGATTATTTGTTACTGACGTCGGGCACCGTTGCGTTGGAAGCAATGCTAATTAAGCGGCCGATGGTAGTGGCCTACCGTTTTAGCGCGGTCACGTACTGGTTAATAAAGCGACTTTTTCACGCGCCGTTTTTCTCGTTGCCTAATTTATTGGCTGGCAAAAAGTTAGTGCCGGAGTTAGCACAGGACGAGGCTACAGAAGACGCCTTAACCGAGCAATTGCAGGCATTGATGCAATCCAGTAATGAGTCGTTGATTAGTACTTTTACTGATTTGCATCGGCAGTTAAAAGTAAATGCCAGCGACATTGCTGCAGAAGCTATCTTATCGTTAATTAATTCTAAAAATTCGAACCAAAAAACCTAAATTTACCGCTAATAATACTAAAAAATAGACGCTAAACTGTAACTATCAAAAATGCAGGAGGTGTTATGGGATTATTAGTCGATGGTCAGTGGCACGATAAGTGGTACGACACCGAAAAACATGGTGGACGCTTCGTGCGGAGCGAATCTCAGTTTCGTGATCAGATTACTGCCGATGGCCGGTTTAAGCCCGAGTCCGGACGTTATCATTTATATGTTTCTTACGCTTGTCCCTGGGCTCACCGAGCGCTCATTTTTCGTCAGTTAAAAGGGTTACAACAGCACATCGGTGTTTCTGTCGTACACCCACTAATGTTAGAAAATGGCTGGGAGTTTGCGGATAAGCCGTTACACGACGCACTTTACGACAGCGACTTCATGTATCAGCTATACCTTAAGGCGGATCCGAATTACTCGGGGCGTGTAACCGTTCCGGTGTTGTGGGATAAACAAGAGCAAACCATTGTTAATAACGAGTCTGCAGAGATTATTCGCATTTTTAACAGTGCCTTCAATGATTTGACCGGAAATTACGACGACTACTATCCCGAGTCACTTCAGCAGCAGATTGATTCGATTAACGAGTGGGTGTATCACGATATCAATAACGGTGTTTATAAGTGTGGTTTTGCAACTCAGCAAGACGCCTACGAAGAGGCTTATGAAGCCTTGTTTACCGCGCTTGACCGGGTTGAGGACATTTTGTCGAAGCAGACGTTTCTTACCGGCGAACAGCTGACCGAAGCAGACTGGCGGCTGTTTACCACGTTAGTACGCTTTGATGCTGTCTACTTTGGTCATTTTAAGACCAACCGCCGGCGGATTGTCGATTACCCCGGCACCTGGCGCTTTGTGCGACAGTTGTACCAGCATCCGGGAGTTGCCGAGACAGTGGTGATGGACCACATTAAACGGCATTATTATGGTAGCCACAAAACTATCAACCCAACACAAGTCGTACCGGTTGGTCCGGATATTGATTTCATGCAGCCCGTTTAATGAGGTGTGTTATGTCAGATAAAAACAAGCCAGCGATAACAGGTCGTTATCGGGGAATGCCGGCGCAAGACGGTGCCGGTGTTAAGCTAACGCGGGTGATCAATCAACCGGGTTTAAAGCATCAGGACCCGTTTTTGATGCTGGATGAGTTTCGCTCAGATAATCCGGATGATTACATCGCTGGTTTTCCGCCGCATCCGCACCGTGGTTTTTGCACACTGACCTATATGCTTGCCGGCCAGATGGAGCATAAAGATTCGGTTGGCAACACCGGTATCGTGGAAGCGGGCGGAGTGCAGTGGATGAAAGCGGCGCGGGGCATTATTCATGCTGAAATGCCAAAACAGGAAGAAGGCCTGATGTGGGGTTTTCAACTTTGGGTTAACCTGCCGGCAGCGGAAAAGCTGTCAGACCCTGACTGGCATGATTATCCTGCGGCGACGATACCTGAAATTAGCACGCCCGAAAGCCGCATACGTGTAATTGCCGGCGATTATGCTGATAAAACAGGTCCGGTTAACGCGCCGGGTCGGGAGTTTTTAATGCTGGATGTAATATTAAAACCTGATGCGGAGGTGAGCTTACCATCACAGGGCCAGCAACAGCGTCTGGCCTATGTTTACAAGGGCTCGATCGACCTCAATGGCGAGCGCGTTGAGCGTGGTGAGTTATTACAACTTGATACCGAGGCAGCACTAACGTTGACGGCGCAAGATGAAGCCGGGGTAGTGCTGCTGGCAGCAAAACCCATTGGCGAGCCAATTGCTCAGTATGGTCCGTTTGTAATGAACTCGTCGGCTGAAATTGAACAGGCTATTAAAGATTATCAACGCGGAACCCTGGCGGCCAACCAGAAATTAGCGTAGGCCGAGGTTGCTGGTTTGTTCCTGTAAATAGTTATAACGCTGTTTGTGACTGTCCGATAGCGGCAGTCCCTGCAGCGTTTTAAAACAATTGGCGCATTCCCGCTTCAACACCTCCAGTTCGACTTTGCCGGTATTCTGACAATAACTTACTGCGGTTTGAATATAGTTCAGCGCTGCACCACTATTTAAAGGAGCCAGCTGTTGAGCCTCTTTAAACGTGGCCAATGCTTCTTTATATTTATGTTGTTCGTACAAACGAATACCGCGCTGGTGAACATCTCTGAAGGCGGCCTCGGTTTTTGCTGCCAGCTCACGCCGCTCTGACAACAGTTTGCGGGTGTAGGAGTCGATAACGTCGTCGCCGTCAGCGGTGGCAGCTAATTCATTAGCTTTTTCAAACTCGCCGAGGTCGAGCAACACAATAATTACGTCGGCTAACAGCTCGGTTGGCACCGGGTTGTTGTTAGATAAATCATCACCGACTGCCTTATTAAGCAACTGCTGTGCTTCACGCAAACGACCATTAAAGGCATCGATTCGTGAGACCAGGACTGACTCGAGTGTTTCAAACGACAGCTCGGAATACACCACATTCTCATCATATCGTGACCGTTGCAGCTCCATGGTTGCCTCGGTTTGATATTTTGCGACTTTTTGTCGTGTTTCGGCATGCTCGGCCGCATCTAAAATCGCACGAAGATAATTACACAGGTGTTGAACGTTTCTGAAGACCGACGTACGTGCTATCTGTAACACGTTATTCATTGCTTGTTTGGCAATCTCAAAGTCGCCGTTATCACGCGCAATGTTAGCTAGCTGCGTCTGGCGATTTATCGAGAACGGTGCCATATTAATCGATTGCCGCGCGCTGCTAAGCGCTTCTTCATTATCTTCTAATAACAAATAGCATTGTGTTTTTATATCCTGGGCTTCGATTGCATTGGGCAATTTCTTTAACACAGCTTCGGCAATCTGCAGGGCATCCTGTGGGCGTTTTTGCGACAGCCGGACTTCCGCCAGCTTAAGCTGAACCCACGGTTGTTTGCCTTCTGCCATCACCTGTTTAATCGCGGCTTCGGCCTGCTCCAGTCGTCTGGTTTTATTAAATAGTTCAATTTGCAGCTTTTGACAGTAGCCCGAGTAGCGGCTTTGTGAATCAATATGGCGCTGACAGGCATTAATACAGGCATCGTAGTCCTGCTGATACAGTGAACGGAAAACATCTTTAAGCCACATTCTGCGCTTGTAGGCACGCACTAAGCGCGAGCGCAGTACGCGATGCGAGAATGGCTTTGTCAGGTAATCATCGGGTTGGTGTTCGAGGGCACTCAGCACCATGGGGCGGGTATTGTCACCGGTGATAATAAAAAATATTGTGTCTTCTTTTAAAACACCGCGGTGCTTAAGCTCTTCCAGTACCTGACGGCCATTTTTACCGCGGCCAAGGTTGTAGTCCACCAACATAACGTCGAATGGCCGCCGCACATAGGCAGCGATACCCGCCTCGCCGGTGCGTTTAGCTTCAACTTCCTTGGCGCCAAGGTTCAGTAGTAATCCCTTTAACATCACCTGAAAAGCTTTCTGATCTTCTATAATCAAGACGCGCTTATCGGCGAGTTCGACAGACTCACTCATGATGTCTTATTGTTATCCTTTTAACTCACTGACCATGTTAGGTTAATCGCTATTGCGTCGCTTTACTACGGTACTTATCGACTTTTTGCTTAAAAAGCTGAGGGATTTTTTATGTTAGCAGCCCAGATAAAAGATGGACAGATTGAATGGCAGACCGATGCCGATGTACAACCGCAACAATTAGCTGCGGATGAGGTGCAAATTCGTATCGCGTTTGCCGGCGTTAATCGTGCCGATCTTATGCAAGTAGCCGGCGCCTATCCGCCGCCTGCCGGGGCATCATCGGTGCCGGGATTAGAATGTTCGGGAATTGTGACCGCAGTGGGCAGCGATGTAACCAAGTTAAACATTGGTGATCGCGTCGCGGCTTTGTTGGCCGCCGGTGGCTATGCCGAGTCGGTAATTGTTAGCCAGCACCAGGTATTAACATTGCCGCCAAGCTGGAGTCTGGCGCAAGGTGCTGCCTGGCTGGAGACCTTTGCTACTGCTTATTTAAATGTCTTTATGCTGGCTCAACTAAGCACGACCGATGTGGTGTTTGCGCACGCCGGTGCCAGCGGTGTTGGTAGTGCGCTGATACAGTTATGCCGAGAGCAAGGCAATCCTATTTATGTTACCGCGAGTGGTGACGATAAGTGTGCCTTTTGCGAAACACTTGGCGCCACCAAAGCGATAAATCGGCAGCAACAGGATTACGTTGAGATCCTCAAAGCACATGGCGGGGTCGATGTTATTCTCAACCCTGTTGCAGGTGATTCGATTGCACGGGATCAGAAAATTCTTAACCAGGACGGCCGCATTATATTGATTGGCTTGATGGGCGGCCGCGAAGGCTCCGTCGATTTTGGTCGCATGTTAATTAAGCGACAGCAGCTAATGGGGTCAACGCTAAGGGCCTTGCCCAGTGCTCGAAAAGGGGAAATCTTGACTGCAATGTGGCAGCAGTTTGCAGAAGCATTCAGTGCTGGCCGGGTCAGGCCAATACTTGATAAACAGTTTGATGCGCGCGAAATCAATGATGCGCTAGCCTATTTAAAAGGCAATAACAGTCAGGGCAAAGTCGTTGTGAAAATAGCTGAATTGGAGGATAGCCAGAACTGACCTAAAAGAAAGCGTGGTGGAGGGGGCAGGATTCGAACCTGCGAAGGCTGAGCCGTCAGATTTACAGTCTGATCCCTTTGGCCACTCGGGAACCCCTCCACACGAGGCGCGTATCATAGCAGTCTGATTGGTTGTGTAAAGGGCTAAAAAGAAAAACTTAAACAATTGCTGTCGTTGCCGATAACCCGGTTAAGGTTCTTGGGTTAGCGGAATTATGCCAGTAAACACGTCAGCAGCACACACAGTTGAATCCAGCGCACAGGCCTTTTTTGACCACCGGGCCAGTGCGGCTATGGCAGAGGGGCATGGTGCCGAGTTTGCATTGTGGTTAGCTGCTATGGGCGAGCAACCGATAAACGATGACGCGCCCGAATCCATTAACTGGACCAGGGAAATCGGTGCTGCCCGGGCTCGACCATTAGGCTATGATCAAGCAATAGTAGTAGCCTCCGGGGTTTACAATCAGGCAAACCAACTGAGTGATTTTAAATTACAGGATGCTGTACACCCGCAGCCGCTTATTGCCAATAGCGATCCGCAACGCTTACCACTGGAACTCATCGCAAACCTCGACTGGCAAACGCTACAACGACGCAAACGCAAGCAGCAACCCGAGGCGTTGCCTAAGCGCCGCCGCGATCCGGCCCAGCTTTATGATGTATTGCAGCAACTGGGGATAGAACCCAATCAACAGCTGATGTAAGCTTAGTCATATTAACTAACTATCGATAAGTTGTTGTATTGGCATGAGCCAGGTTCACCCGCAAGATGACGATAAGATAGATGCGTTTGTGGAACACCTATGGTTACATCAAGGGGTGAGTCAGAACACTCAGGCATCCTACCGCAGCGATTTAAGACGTTATTGCGATTATCTCGGGCAATGCAAACTACGGTTGCTGGACACCACAACCGAGGTGCTGCAGGATTATTTACTATGGCGCCGGAGCCAGGGGCTGTCGCCGCGGAGTACCTCACGTTTTTTAAGCGCAATAAAAAAGTTCTGCCAGTTTGCGGTTAAGCAAAGCTGGCTCAGTAACGATCCAAGCGCAAAATTAAAACGCCCGAAACTTCCCCAGTCAATTCCTCATTCATTAAGCGAGCAGGATGTCGAATCGCTATTGAATGCGCCTGATACCGACAGCGAATTGGGTTTACGCGACCGCACCATGTTAGAAGTACTTTATGCCAGCGGACTGCGTGTGACCGAGTTGATTCGTTTGCAGTTGCAGCAGGTATCACTGCAGCAGGGCCTGGTACGTATTATTGGTAAAGGTGATAAAGAGCGACTGGTGCCGCTAGGTGAAGAAGCACTGGACTGGTTGCAACGCTACTTAAAACATGGGCGTCCGGCGCTTTCAGGTAAGTCCAGCCCATGGATTTTTATTACGCAACGCGGTACCTTACTGACGCGCCAGGCGTTCTGGTACCGTATAAAACATTATGCTCAGCTTGCGGGGATACAGGCTCATCTGTCGCCGCATACGCTGCGCCATGCTTTTGCAACGCATTTACTGAACCACGGAGCTGATCTTCGCGTGTTACAAATGCTGCTGGGGCACAGTGATTTATCCACCACACAAATTTATACTCAGGTAGCGCGGGAGCGGTTGCAGAGCCTGCACTCACAGCATCATCCGCGCGGTTAATTACGAGCAGGCAGTTACGAGGACACTATGAAACGAATTTTTTTTGCAGCACTGGGGATTAGCAGCTTATTAGGCTTAAGTTTGTCAGCGTCTGCTCAGCAGCCAGATACCAGTCGCCTGGAAGCGCTCGGTATTCAGGTCGCCGGTATTGCCGAAACCTCCATTGATGGGCTCTATGAAATTACCTCTAATCAAGGCATTTTTTATGTTTCTGAAGATGGTACCCGGCTTATCGCTGGTAATCTTTTTGACGTAACACAAACGCCACCGAACAACCTAACCGAATCCGCCATGGCGAACTTACGTAAGGCTGAAATCGAGAAAATTGAAGACGAGATGGTGGTCTATCCGTCATCTAAAGAGCAATATGCGATTACTGTGTTTACCGATACGACCTGCGGTTATTGCCAACGTATGCACGAAAACTTAGGACAATACCTCGATAAGGGGATCACGGTTCGTTATTTGGCTTTTCCCCGCGGTGGTTTAAATAGCAAAGGCGGGCAGCAGTTGCAGGCGGTGTGGTGTGCAGAAAAACCAAAGCAAGCACTAACGGCCTTTAAAAATGGTGACTCGGTTAACAGCCCGAGCTGTGATAACCCGGTAGAAAAACACTATCGTATGGGACAGGCATTTGGTGTTACCGGTACCCCCGCTATTGTTCTGCCTGACGGGCGTATGTTGCCGGGACTGCGTACTGCCGACGCATTGCTTGAAGCCATGCAGAATTAATCAGCGCGATGACTGATTTTGTAATTAGACGGCACGCGCGCGTAGATGACAGTCATTTACCTGAAACTCTGCCGCCATTAATCCGTCAAATCTATGCCCGGCGCGGAGTCGAGAGTGCTGAGCAGTTGCAGTTGTCGGCTAAAGGTTTGTTGCACTTTGACAGCCTGCAAGGTGTCGACAAGGCGATTGATATTCTGGTGCAATCGCAGCATCGGCATATCACTATCTGTGGTGACTTTGATGCCGATGGCGCCACCAGCACGGCGTTATTGGTTACCGCACTAACTGAGCTTGGCTTTACCCGGGTCAATTACCGTGTACCAAACCGAATGACCGAGGGTTATGGTTTGTCGGTTGCCATGGTTGAACAATTAGCAGCACGCGGCACTGAGATCATTATAACGGTCGATAATGGTATTGCCGCCAACGAGGCTGCCGAGCGAGCTCAGCAGCTAGGGTTGCAGGTAATTATTACTGATCACCATTTGGCGCCGGCAACCTTGCCGCCAGCCGATGCCATCGTTAACCCTAACCAGCCCGGCTGTAACTTTGCCAGTAAAAATTTAGCCGGCGTCGGCGTTGCCTTTTATCTGATGTTGGCTTTGCGCGCACGCTTTCGGGAGCTGGGCACAGAGCAATTACCGAGTTTGGCTAACTGGTTAGATTTAGTTGCTTTGGGCACGGTGGCTGACGTGGTACCGCTGGATTACAATAACCGGATCATGGTACAGCAGGGGTTAGCGAGAATTCGGCATGGGGTTTGTCGCCCCGGTATTGCCGCGTTGTTAGAGGTGGCCGGGCGCGATAGAGCGCAGCTACAGGCGGCAGATTTGGGCTTTGCGTTAGCCCCACGAATTAATGCCGCGGGCCGACTGGATGATATCAGCCTTGGCATCGAGTGTTTACTGGCTGACGGCGAGCGAGCTGCTGAGCTCGCGCAACAACTTGACCAGTTAAACCGCGAACGCCGGTCTATCGAGGCAGGGATGCGTGAGCACGCCGAGCAAATTGTCAGTCAGTTACAGTTTGATAATCAGGGCCAGGTGCCGGATCTGCTTACCTTATACGAACCTGACTGGCACGCTGGTGTTATCGGTATCGTAGCGGGCCGGTTAAAGGATAACGTGAATCGTCCGGTGGTCGTATTTGCCAGTGAAGACGAAGAAACGTTAAAAGGCTCCGCGCGTTCGGTTAAAGGCTTGCACATCCGCGATCTACTGGAACGCATAGACACAGTAGAACCTGGTATAATTACACGTTTTGGCGGCCACGCAATGGCAGCTGGCTTAACCTTACCAAAGCACAAATTAAGTGAGTTTACCCGTGTCGCCCAGGCAATCGCCAGTGACTGGCTTACCGAAGAGCAAAAAGAAGCGGTCTATTGGTCTGATGGTGAGCTAAACGACGACCAGTTAAGTTTAGATAGCGTATTACAATTGCAGCAAGCCGGTCCCTGGGGGCAAGGGTTCCCGGAGCCGTTATTTGACGGTCAGTTTTATGTGGTGTCGCAACGCATCGTAGGCTCACAACATCTAAAATTAGTGTTGCGTAGCCCTGCTGGGGGCGTGCTTGATGCCATCGCTTTTAACGTTGATACACAAGTGTGGCCTAATGAGAGCATTAGCCACGTTGAAATTCTATACAAGCCGCAATTAAATCACTTTAGAGGTCGTACAAACGTGCAGTTGCTGGTAGAGCAAATTCGCCAAGTGCGATAAACTGTGCGCTTTCAAAATTTCTGTAGACAAAATCGGGTGATCATGTTCGAAACTAACGCGACTTATAATCAGATTAAAGACATGCGTGAGCGCAGTGAAGCGCTTAGGGGGTATCTTTGACTACGATACCAGGAAAGAACGCTTAGAAGAAGTTACGCGCGAGTTAGAGCAGCCGGAAGTATGGGATGATCCCCCCAAAGCACAAGCGCTGGGTAAAGAGCGCGCCGCGCTCGAACAAGTGATAGAGACTTTAGATACCCTCACACAGGGTCTTGATGATGTCGAAGGCCTGGTTGAGTTGGCGGTTGAAGCCGAAGACGAAGATACGTTTAATGAAGCTGAGGCGGAACTTGCCGAACTGTTAAAAGCGTTGGAAAAGCTTGAATTCAGGCGGATGTTTTCGCGCGATAATGACGATTCCGATTGCTATGTCGATATTCAGTCTGGCTCGGGCGGCACCGAAGCGCAGGACTGGGCGAATATGTTGTTACGCATGTATCTGCGCTGGGCAGAGGCGCACGGTTTTACTACCGAAATAACCGAGTTGTCAGAAGGTGAGGTTGCCGGTATTAAATCAGCCACCGTGCGGATCGCCGGTGAATACGCCTATGGTTGGCTGCGCACGGAAACCGGTGTGCACCGGTTAGTGCGAAAATCACCGTTTGATTCAGGCAATCGTCGCCATACGTCGTTTGCATCGGTATTCGTTTATCCCGAAGTTGACGACGATATCGAAATAGAAATTAATCCGGCGGACCTGCGCATTGATACCTATCGTGCCTCAGGTGCAGGCGGACAGCACGTTAACCGTACCGACTCGGCAGTGCGGATCACGCACGAACCGTCAGGTATTGTGGTGCAGTGTCAGAGTGACCGTTCACAGCATAAAAACCGTGACTCGGCAATGAAGCAGCTAAAAGCGAAATTGTTCGAAATGGAGCTGCAGAAGCAAAATGAAGACAAGCAGGCACTGGAAGATACCAAGTCGGATATTGGCTGGGGCAGTCAAATCCGTTCCTATGTGCTGGATGATGCGCGCATTAAAGATCTGCGCACCGGCGTAGAAAATCGAAATACCCAAGTGGTGCTTGACGGCGCCCTGGATCCATTTATTGAAGCCAGTTTAAAAAGTGGCTTATAAGCGACCGAATAGAGGAAGACAGTATGACAGATAAATCGCAATCACCCGACGTCGACGTAAACGAGCAAATCGCACAGCGAAAAGCGAAACTGACGGCGCTCCGTGATAAGGGCATTGCGTTTCCTAATGATTTTCGTCGCGACTCGCTAGCTAACGATTTACAAGCCGAATACGGCGAGGCAACAAAAGAAGAACTGGAAGCTCAGGGTGTTCGGGTAAAAGTTGCCGGACGCATGATGACCCGTCGTATTATGGGTAAGGCAAGTTTTGCCACGATCCAGGATATGAGTGGTCGTATTCAGTTATATGTTGCGCGGGATAACCTGCCTGAAGGCTACTACAACAGCGAATTTAAAAAATGGGACCTGGGTGACATCGTCGGTGCCAGCGGTACACTGTTTAAAACCAATACCGGTGAGTTGAGTGTGCAGGTGGATGACGTGCGGTTATTGACCAAAGCACTACGACCGTTACCCGATAAGTTCCATGGTCTGGCCGATCAGGAAACACGCTATCGTCAACGCTACCTTGATTTGATTACTAACGAAGCGTCGCGCAATACCTTTGTGGTGCGTTCAAAAGTTATCGAATACATTCGTCGCTTTTTGACGGAGCGTGAGTTTTTAGAAGTTGAAACGCCGATGATGCAAACCATCCCCGGCGGCGCCTCTGCACGTCCGTTTAGCACCCATCATAATGCGCTGGATATGGAATTATTCCTGCGGATCGCACCGGAACTGTATTTAAAACGTTTGGTTGTGGGTGGCTTCGAGAAGGTATTCGAAATTAACCGTAATTTCCGTAACGAAGGTTTATCGACTCGTCATAACCCTGAGTTCACCATGCTGGAATTTTACTGGGGCTATGCGGACTATCATGACTTGATGGATATCACCGAGCAAATGCTGCGCGGTATCGCCGAGTCTGTGCTGGGCACTACCACTTTCACCAGCCAGGGGGTTGATTATGATTTTGGTAAGCCGTTTGAGCGCATGACGGTACTGGAAGCGATTCTTAAGTACATGCCGGAGCTAACCTCGGAGCAATTACAGAGCCGTGAGTCGGCGGTACAAATTGCCGAAGAGGTGGGTATTGAGGTACAGCCGGGCTGGGGCTTGGGTAAAATTCAAATCGAAATTTTCGAAGAAGTGGCCGAACATAAGTTAATTCAGCCAACGTTTATCACGGCATACCCGGCCGAAGTATCACCGCTGGCACGCCGTAACGATGACGACCCGTTCGTTACCGATCGTTTTGAGTTCTTTGCCGGCGGTCGCGAACTGGCTAACGGTTTCTCGGAGCTTAACGATGCCGAAGATCAGGCGCAGCGTTTCCGTGATCAAGTAGAAGCTAAAGAAGCGGGCGATGACGAAGCGATGTTCTACGACGAAGATTACGTTACGGCGCTGGAGCATGGTATGCCACCAACTGCGGGCGAGGGCATTGGTATTGACCGTTTGGTGATGCTATTAACCGATTCACCATCGATTCGCGACGTGCTGTTGTTCCCGCACATGCGTCCGAAGGCTGACTAAATAAACTTGCTTTAAGGCGCAGCGTGATTGGGGCTTTGGTTTCTGTTGCTGCGTGCAGGGTTTAGGGTAGGCTCGCCAAAGGGTGTTGGAGGCCATGGATGGCCGGAAACAAGCGTACATGGATGTACTTGCAGCGTCCCTTTGGCGAGCCTACCCTGAACACTGCAAAACGCAGCGGCAGAGACCAAAGCCCCCTACATCCAGCCACGCCCTCTATGCCAACGCCGCCAACACGACAAGCCCAAAACAGCTGATCAAACCTATTACCGAAACCCATTTCGGAATAAAACGCTGCTCACTGCTCACTCTCAATGCCGCGATGTTGGTAATGCCGTAGTAAACCAGTACCGTAAAGGCGCTGAGTGTCCAGGCGGATTCTATACCACCGAGTAATGCAATAATTGCCATTACGGCAAAGGTTGCCCAGGTGGCTGCGGGGGCGGATTGATTATCGCTGCTCAAATGGGCTAGTGATTGTGGCAAGTCACCGCGGCGACCCATGGCTAACACTACGCGTGACACGCCTAATACCAGGTTCAATACCACGCCACTCATGGCTACAACACCGCCAATGACGACTAGCCAACGCCAGCTTGGGTCGCTAATGAGATTGGCAATGTTGAAGTTACTTTGCTCGAACGATGCGATACCGCCGAGGTGTAAAATCGCCAGTCCAACGGCGATATAAATGGCGCTGACTACGGCCAGGGTCAGGACTACGGCTTTAGGAATATTGCGGCGCGGCTCTGTAATTTCTTCACCCATGGTGGCGATGCGGCCGTAACCGGTGAAGGCGACAAACATGAGTGCCGCAGCGTGGAATAACGACAATGAATCGGCTGTTACTGTTGCTGAGTTTGTGGTTTTTTGTGCACTAAACGCTGCGATTATAAAGGCTGTCAGACCTGCCAGACTTATCAGCACCAGAACGATATGTCACGCTGATATACCATGCCACCGCCAAAGCTGCGGTGGCGGCTGATGCGCTCTTGGCAATAATGAATAACCAGCCTGCTTTACATTCTGGTGCTGTTTACTTTGGAAAATTCGAAAAAAAACTGGCAAAATGGCTGATAATTGTTCAAATTTATGTATAGTTGAACACTCACTCAGCAGGACAAGGCCAATATGCATCATATCGAATTTACTACACCATTAGGTCATATGGTGGCCATTGCTGATGATCGTCATTTGACCGGGTTGTATTATCGCGACCAAAAGAATTTACCGGATTTATCAACGTCGAATAAAGCGACCGATCATCCGGTACTGTTACAGACACGAGAACAGCTGGAACAATACTTTGCCGGAAAACGGCAGCGGTTTAGCTTGCCATTGCGCGTGCAGTCGACGGAATTTCAGTCCGAGGTTTTACAGCAATTGCAAAAAGTCGAGCCTGGCAGAACGTTATCTTACAAAGAAATTGCGGAAAAGATTGGTAAACCCAAAAGCGTGCGGGCAGTTGCTAATGCGATTGCGAGAAACCCTCTAATTATTGTTATTCCGTGCCATCGGGTGATTGGTATTAAAGGCGAGCTGCGCGGTTTTGCTGCGGGTATTGAGCGCAAAAAAGCGTTGCTTGAGCAAGAAGGGTGCAAAGTCGTTTAAGCACAAAAAAATACCGCCATCCGGCGGTATTTTTATAACTAACAGCAACTTATCAATTAATGATCTTCGCCATCAGCGTGCACATGACCGTGCTCTAACTCTTGTTCAGTCGCATCGCGAACTTCGACTACTTCAACGTCAAAGTTAAGGTCAACGCCGGCTAATGGGTGGTTACCATCAACAGTCACTTCTTCATCGTTAACTTCTACGATAACAACAGACTGATCGCCTTGATCGGTGCTGGCGCGGAATTGCATGCCAGGCTGAACTTCGTTCTCACCGAACAAGTTACGCGGTACGGTTTGGATTAAACCGTCGTGACGGTCGCCATAAGCTTCGTCAGGCTTAACTTCTGCGGTGAACTGGTCACCCACGTTTTTGCCTTCTAATGCGTTTTCCAAACCTGGAATCAGCATGCCACGGCCGTGGATGAAAGTCAGAGGATTGCCTTCCTTAGATTGGTCTAAAGTCTGGCCTTCTGCAGTCTTTACTGTGTAGTTGATAGCCACAACTTTGTTAGGGGCAATTGCTTCGCTCATAAATAGTTAACCTAATTGATACGGCAGTGAGTGTATTTCCAGAAGACTATCGTCGTCACCTTTAACCCGAATCGGCGTATCTTGCTCGATATCGCTTGGCAATACCGCCAGCAGGTCAAATGATTGTGGAGAACGGTTCACTGCCATAATGACCGTTCCTGCACGACGCCAGTTATCGCCAACTTTACGCTCCAATTCTGTTGCAGGCTTCACCTCAGCGGCTTTGCCTGACAAACGGAATAACGCACGTTTCTGCTTGCCCAGGTATTTCATCCGGGCAATTGTCTCCTGGCCGATATAACATCCCTTGTTAAAGCTGACTCCGTCCAGTGCCTGAATATTTAACATCTGCGGCACAAATTGCTGACTATTTTCCGCTGTCAGCTGTGGACGAACTCGTTCAATCTCCAATGCATCCCAGTAACTCTGCGGATACTCCGTAGAAATCGTTGTTTGGCTTACAACCAACGCTTGTTTGGGTTGCTCGCCAAGCATTATTACGTATGTATTTTCATTAACATCAGGTAGGGCAATCGATTCACCAAAATGACCACTAATATGCCATTGATCAGTGACGTCGGTTATCTCGACCTGATTGAATACACCGTACTTTTTAAATTGCGCTAATGAACCGCTAATGGCGCTTTTATTCATGATCAATAAAAAGCCTTGCGCGGAACGAACCAACCAGAACACGCTAAACGCTTTGCCGGTGGGGTCGCAATGCGCACCATATAAAAACGGCTGCTCGCTGAGGCGATTAAGATCGCAGGTTAACTGACCCTGCAAAAAACTCTCAGCATCTGCACCAATGAGCTCAATGATACCATAATCATCCAGAGTTGCCGAAATCGCATCGGGCTGTTGTTGGGTAAAAAGCGTATCTAAAGCAATCACGGGCGCTCCTTATTTAACGACTTCATGCTAATATTAGGGCACGAAATTATTTTTCAAGGCGAAATGTGGAGTTGTCATGCTGCCATTCAAACAATCTGAAGATGCATTAAAAGATAAGCGCCGATTAAAGTGGGCTTGTCGCCGCGGTATGCTCGAGTTAGATGTACTTTTTGAACCCTTTGTAGAGCAAGCTTACGATGAGCTTAGCGAGGATGACAAAGCTATCTTTCGACGCTTGGTTACCTGTGACGATCCCGATTTGTTTGCTTGGTTTATGGGACATAAGGAATGTCCGGATGCGGAGCTAACGAAAATGATCGACTTTATGTTGTCACGGGTCAAAGTTTAGCGTTGTTACGCATTCGCCTGCAAAAACCGCAACGTTTACTGTCTGTATCTGAAGATGGTCACTTGTGGCAAATAAATGACGACACTTATCAGTTATTAGCCCCACCGATTATCCTGTGGCGTTTTGGACTGGTAGTACCGTTAGTTAATGCCGGCGAACGGCAGTGGTTTTGGTTGTGGTGGTTTCAATTATCTGCAGCGCAACTGGCGCAGCTGCGCTGCTTATCGTTAGTTGCCGGGCAGATTTCCGCGCGGCGTTAGCCGGGTAGGCTTAGCTTCCGGCAGTAAGTCGGGATAGTCCAGCGTATAGTGTAATCCACGACTTTCCTTGCGTGCCATCGCACTGTGCACAATAAGTTCAGCCACTTGCACAAGGTTACGTAACTCCAACAGGTTATTGCTTACCCTGAAGTTGGCGTAATAATCATGGATTTCCTGTTGTAACAACTGAATGCGGTGTAAAGCGCGCTCCAGTCGTTTTGTGGTTCGCACAATTCCGACATAGTCCCACATAAAGAGTCTTAATTCGTGCCAGTTGTGCTGAATAACGACCTCTTCGTCAGAGTTGCTGACCTTGCTTTCATCCCAGGTGGGTAAAGTGGCCAGAGGAGCCGAGCCGGCCGGTTTAGCTAAAATGTGTTTGGCTGCAGCACGGGCAAATACCAGACATTCCAATAATGAATTGCTGGCCATACGATTAGCGCCATGCAAGCCGGTGTAAGCGACTTCACCAACCGCGTATAAACCCGGCACGTCAGTCTCGGCATCCAGCGTTGTGGTAACACCACCACAGGTATAATGTGCGGCGGGTACAACAGGCATGGGCTGTTCGCTAATATCAATACCCAGCGACAGACACTTATCAAAAATGGTCGGAAAGTGCTGCTGCAAAAAATCTCTGGATTGATGGGAAATATCCAGATACATGCAATCGGCGCCCAAACGTTTCATTTCGTAGTCAATAGCGCGGGCAACGACATCACGTGGTGCCAGTTCGGCCAATTCATGAAACTCATCCATAAAGCGCGAGCCGTCGGGGCGACGCAATACTGCGCCTTCACCTCGTAATGCTTCGGTTAATAAAAAGCTATGCGCGTTTGGATGGTATAAACAAGTCGGGTGAAACTGATTAAACTCCATGTTGGTGACACTGCAGCCGGCACGCCAGGCCATTGCAATACCATCACCGCTGGCCACATCAGGGTTGCTGGTATATTGGTAAACCTTACTGGCACCGCCGGTTGCTAACACAACAAAGCGTGCCGAGGCTGTTTCGACGCGTTCGCGGGCGCGGTTCCACAAATAAGCGCCATAACAGCCATGTCCTTTATGCAAGCGCTTGCCGGTGATTAAGTCGACCGCATTAAAACGCTCCAGCACCTTAATATTGGGGTGTTGCAGAACTTTTTGCTGTAAAGTTGTTTGCACTGCGCGCCCGGTTGCATCCGCCGCATGCAAAATACGGCGATGGCTGTGTCCGCCTTCGCGATTTAAATGGTACTCTGGCTTGCTATCATCGGTGTTGACACGATCGAAGCCCACACCAGCGTCAATTAGCCATTGCAGGGCATCGCGGGCATTGCGTGTGGTAAACTCTACGGCATGACGTTCGCATAAACCGCCGCCGGCGTTGAGCGTGTCTTCGACGTGGCTTTCGATACTATCGTTTTCGTCAAACACAGCGGCAATGCCGCCCTGAGCATAATAAGTAGAGCCTTCGGTTAACGGACCTTTACTGACGACGATAACGCTAACATGGTCAGCTAGTTGTAATGCGGTGGTTAAACCGGCGGCACCTGACCCAATGATCAAGACATCTGATTGATAATTTGCTGCAGGTTCCATAAAGTACTCATTAAGAATTTTGAATGATTTTACGCATTTGCATAATTATTTGCGAACTTTTTACTAAACGGTCTGTCACAGTTTGTAACAACTACAGCGGGCCGTCAGTTCACGCAGTTCCTTGGCTAGGGAGAACAGGCTCGGATGAGCGAGAAACTTACAGACCAACAATTGGTCGAAAGGGTACAACAAGGAGATAACCGCGCGTTTGACTTGCTGGTAAAAAAGTATCAGCACAAAGTGATGAGCTTGATCTCACGCTATGTCAAACAGCAGGGTGACGTGGCTGATGTAGCACAAGAAGCTTTCATCAAAGCGTACCGCGCGCTCCCTAAGTTTAGGGGTGATAGTGCATTTTATACTTGGTTGTATCGTATTGCGGTCAACACCGCTAAAAATTATTTGGTTGCGCAGGGGCGTAAACCGCCGGCATCTGATGTTGATGCTGAAGACGCCGAGTACTTTGAAGGTGCAGGGGCGCTAAAAGATTCCGCGACACCGGAACGACAGTTGCTAACCGACGAAATTCAGACAGTCGTGTTAAAAGCGATAGAAGAATTGCCTGATGATTTACGGCGAGCAATAACGTTACGGGAAATTGACGGTTTAGGTTACGAAGAAATTGCGATAGAAATGGATTGCCCGATCGGTACAGTTCGCTCTCGGATTTTCAGAGCGCGGGAAGCCATTGATAATCAGTTAAGACCGTTGTTAGAACGGTGATTTACAGAGGGTAAACTATGTCTCAGGACAATCGGTCAACAGACGCTAAGTTGGTAGACGAAACAGAAGCAACATCAGCGTTTTTTGATGAAGAATCAGCTGAGCAGCAATCGATCGACGCTTGGTTAGCCGATGAAGAAACGGCACAGCGTTGGCATCGCTACAGCATTATTAGTAGCGTCATGAAAAGCGATGTGACAGTTTCGATGGATATCAGTGAACGAGTCAGTGCTGCTGTCGCGGCAGAGGGGCGACACAATAATGTTGTGTCTGTTGCAGCTGCCAGCCGGTCAAAAGCAGCGCGTAAGGCGGCCAGCCGTTGGTATCAGCCTGTCGCAAAAGTTGCAGTTGCAGCCGGAGTTGCTGTGGTCGCTGTAATGACGGTGCAGTCGGTACAATCGCCCGATACCGTGCCGGCAGCGCAGGAACCAGGTTTTATTACCAATCCTCTTGGTGGGCGTCAACCGGTTAGTTATTCGCCGTCAGTAAATTCGGCATCTGCTGGTGCACAAGAACAACAGGACGTGCAGCTAAGACGTCAGGCGCAATCATACCTGATTGATCATCAGCAACAGATTTTATTATTACAAAATGCATCGGAAACTGGCGCGGAAAAAGTCGACAAGGGCGCTAACGATGGTGCAGAGTCAACGCAGCAACACTAGCTTTTAATGAAGAGGGTAAGCGCGTGATAAAAGTAGTCCTCGCCGCACTTGTCACCTGTATTGCTCTCACGGCTCTGCCGGCAGGCGCTCAGGTGGCACCCACTGGCCAACAAGCTGCCACACAAGAAAGCGCCGCACAAGAAACCGAAAATAGCGACGGCCAGCGCTGGTTTAACTTGATGTCGAAAGCCCTCAACGAGTTAAACTTCGAAGCCTCTTTTGTTCACGTACAAGGCGACAGGATAGAACCTTATCGCTGGGTTCATGGAATCGATAAACAAGGCCGTCAGTACGAATGGTTAATGCAAATGAACGGCCCGGGTTTTAGGGCGTTACGTATCGATAACGTGGTTTCACATTTTCATCCTGCGTCGACTAGTTACTCATTGCGCTCGCGTTCCATCTCCACCATGATCCCTACAGCTTTCAATCAATCGTTTGAGCAAATATCCGATAACTACCGTGCTGTAGCGGTTGGCGGTGCCCGCATACTGGATCGCAAAGCCCAGCATATTCGCCTTATTAGCAAAGATAACCAGCGCTATGGTTTGTCACTTTGGCTGGACCGTGACAATGGTATGCCGCTTAAAATGCTGATGGTTAACCATGACGGCGAAGTACTGGAGCAATTGCAACTGACCAGTTTGACGTTACGAGACGTAGCCGCCGATACCATTGCAGAATTAAGTCGGGTGGATCGGCCGCCGATGTTAGAAGAATTACAATCCCAACAGTCACCGCTGCTAAAACAACAGCCGCGTTGGGCGCCCGCCGGATTTAATTTGCTTAAAGCACAACATCACCGCTTAGTTCTGGAAGGCACTCCGGTTGATCATTATTTATTTTCTGATGGCCTGGCAGAGTATTCTGTCTATTTATCAGACCAGACGGTAAGTTCGTCAGGTAAAGCTATTTCAGTAACCGGGCCACATACATTGCATAGTCAACCTGCAGGGCAGTTAATGGTTACGGTAGTGGGTCAAATCCCGTTAGCTGTCGCCAAACAGGTCGCATCTAGCGTACAATAATGGCATGAAAGAAATAGCTGAAGTCGTTGCTATAGATGGGCAACGCATTACCCTCTCAACACAATTAAAAACGGCTTGTTCAGGCTGTACGCACAACACGACCTGTGGTGCGGGCATCCTGAGCAAGGTGTTTGCGGATCGTAATGCGCGTTTTACCGTCGAAAGTGATTTGCCCGTTAACTTGGGTGATCGTGTTGAAGTGGTCATGGACGAGAGTGATTTTACCCGATATGCGCTGTTGCTTTACGGATTGCCGATTGTCGGGTTGTTACTGATAGCGGCGTTACTGACTCACTTCAGTCCGCTTACTGAGGGGATTGTCATTCTGCTGGCCTTTAGTGGTTTTGGTGCCATCTTTGTGGGATTAAAGCATTGGTTTAGGCAACGTGATGTTAAGGTTCAGCAACTTATCCAAATTAATGTCGCCGCAGCGTAAAAGGCATGGTTAGCGCGTTAAAACATTTGTGCTTTGCGGCAACATCGGTATGATCGACGCTATTTATGACGCTTGCTCAGCAAGCACATGCAGAATCTTAAGTTTTAGAGGTGTCATCAATGCCGCAAAGGGCGTTTAATCAAAAGAATATTCGTAACTTTTCTATTATTGCGCATATCGACCACGGTAAGTCGACGCTCTCCGACCGACTCATCCAGCATTGTGGTGGATTGACTGACCGCGAAATGGCTGAACAGGTTCTTGACTCAATGGATCTTGAGCGTGAACGTGGCATTACCATTAAAGCGCAAAGTGTAACACTGTATTACACCGCAAAAGACGGCGAGACCTACCAACTTAACTTTATCGATACGCCCGGGCATGTCGATTTCTCCTATGAAGTGTCGCGTTCGCTGGCAGGCTGTGAAGGTGCGTTGCTAGTGGTGGACGCTGCACAGGGTGTCGAAGCACAAACACTTGCTAATTGTTACACCGCCATTGATATGGATTTGGAAGTTGTTCCGATCCTTAATAAAATCGACTTACCGCAGGCGGATGCCATGGGTGTTGCGCAGGAAATCGAAGATATCGTAGGTATTGAAGCGGTTGATGCGGTGCAATGTTCAGCCAAAACCGGTATCGGCATTGAGGAAGTGTTGGAACGTATCGTTCGGCAGATTCCGCCGCCGCAGGGCGAAGTCGAAAAACCGCTACAGGCACTTATTATTGATTCGTGGTTTGACAATTACCAGGGGGTTGTATCCTTGGTTCGGGTTAAAAACGGAACCCTGAGAGCAGGCGATAAAATGACCGTTATGTCGACCGGACAAACCCACTTAATAGATAAAGTCGGCTATTTTGACCCTAAACCGCACGAGACCGGTATCTTGCACACCGGCGAAGTTGGCTATGTGATTGCCGGCATCAAGGATATTCTTGGTGCGCCGGTGGGCGATACGCTAACCAATAGCAAGAACCCGGCGAAAGAGCCGGTACCAGGGTTTAAAAAAGTAAAACCACAAGTTTATGCAGGCATGTTCCCTATCAGTGCCGATGACTATGAGGGTTTCAGAGATGCCTTGGGTAAATTATCACTCAATGATGCCTCGTTATTTTACGAACCAGAAAACTCAGCAGCACTGGGCTTTGGTTTCCGCTGTGGCTTCCTTGGCATGTTGCACATGGAAATCATCCAGGAACGTCTGGAGCGTGAATATAATATTGACCTAATCACGACGGCGCCTACGGTAGTTTATGAAGTAGAAACCACCAAAGGAGAGATGGTAAAAGTTGATAACCCCGTTAACTTACCGGCGGTCAACGATATCGAAACAATTTATGAGCCCGTGGTAGAAGCGAACATTTTAGTGCCGCAAGAGTTCCTCGGCAACGTGATTACCCTCTGCGTAGACAAGCGGGGCGTACAAACCGCGATGAACTACCACGGTAAACAGGTGTCAGTTACCTATGAGTTGCCGATGGCAGAAGTGGTCATGGACTTTTTTGACCGTTTAAAATCTACCAGCCGCGGTTATGCATCACTGGATTATCAGTTTAAGAAATTTCAGGCAGCCGATATGGTTCGCGTTGATATTTTGATTAACGGTGATCGCGTTGATGCGTTGGCGATGATTACCCACCGCGAACATGCTGAAAGTCGCGGTCGTCTGCTGGTTGATAAGATGAAAGAATTGATTCCGCGGCAAATGTTCGATATCGCGATTCAGGCAACCATTGGTAATCACGTTATCGCGCGCTCAACGGTTAAACAGTTACGTAAGAACGTAACTGCCAAATGTTACGGCGGTGATGTGAGTCGTAAAAAGAAACTGTTACAGAAACAGAAAGAAGGTAAGAAACGCATGAAGAATCTGGGCAATGTCGAGGTTCCTCAGGAGGCTTTTCTGGCAGTGTTAAAAGTCGGAAAATAACGGCCGTCACGATAAAACGGATAAATAAGAGATAACAACAGGGTTGGGCAATGGCCAATTATTTTTCGATTTTATTAACGCTGGTTACGTTAATAGCCGGGCTTTTGTGGCTATTTGATGCATTGGTGCTAAAGCCAAAGCGCAAACAGGGTGAAGCACAAAATACCATTACTGAATTTGGGCAGTCGGTATTTCCGGTACTGGCAGCGGTGTTGGTTTTACGATCTTTTTTGTACGAACCTTTCCAAATACCTTCAGGCTCGATGATGCCGACCTTGCTAAAAGGCGACTTCATTCTGGTAGAAAAGTTTGCCTACGGAGTCAAAGATCCGGTATTTCGCAAGCAAATTATCGAAACCGGCAAACCCGAACGTGGCGATATTGCGGTGTTTAAATATCCGCTGGAGCCGAACGTCGACTATATTAAACGTATAGTGGGGCTACCGGGTGATCGCATTGTTTACCGCGATAAACAACTTTTTATCCAACCACAATGCGGTAATGCCAGTGAATGTCCGCCGTTGGATGTTAAGCGTAACGCGGTAGACGCCGAACAAACCTATTTTTCTGGTGGCGGCTCGTTAAATGTCTATCAGGAAACCCTGGGTGATATTAAGCACAGGATTTTACTGGACCCCCGTGTGCGCTCACGAGTGCCGCTATTTTACGAGCAGCCGGGTACTGACTCCGGCGAATTTATTGTTCCCGAAGGGCACTATTTCGCCATGGGCGACAACCGCGATAACTCGCAGGACAGTCGTTACTGGGGATTCGTACCAGAAGAGTATTTGGTCGGTCGTGCGTTTTTTGTGTGGATGAGTTTTGAAATGGATCGCAGCCCGGATAGCGTGCTGCCACAATGGGTACCGACCGGAGTGCGTTTTGAACGATTGGGGAGTATAGAGTGAGTTTACCAAAACCACCGCTCGAACAACTCGAAAATGTTATAGGTTATCAGTTTGAACAGCGAGAGCTGTTAAAGCAGGCGCTGACCCACCGCAGCGCCCACGCCAACCACAACGAAAGGCTTGAGTTTTTAGGCGACTCAATACTCGGTGTAGTGATTGCCGAAGCCTTATTCCAACGTTTCCCAAACGTTGCGGAAGGGGATTTAAGCCGAATGCGCGCCGCCATCGTTTGTGGCCGCTCGTTGGCAAAACTGGGTCGTAAGAAAGAGGTTGGCGATTACCTTTGGCTTGGCCAGGGTGAATTAAAAAGCGGTGGCTATCGACGTGAGTCGATTTTAGCCGATGCGATGGAAGCTATTATTGGCGCGGTTTACCTTGATAGCGACATGGCTACTGTAAAAACAATGGTATTACAGTGGTTTACCGAACAATTAGAAACCATCAAGCCCGGCGCTAATCAGAAAGACCCTAAGACACGTCTGCAGGAGTGGCTTCAGGCGCGGCAACGTCCGTTACCTGAATATGATGTGGTTGCAACGCAAGGCCAAGCGCATAACCAACAGTTTACGGTGACTTGCCTGGTTGAGGGGCTTGATAAGCCCTTAAAAGGTAGTGGAACCAGTCGCCGCAAGGCCGAACAGGCGGCAGCGACTGCCGCACTAGAGAAATTACAGGAGTCATCATGAATCTTGACGATATGATCAAACAGTCACTGGGCGATGATGGCTTAATTGACGAGAATAAACACAGTGGCTTTGTCGCAATAGTTGGCCGACCTAACGTGGGTAAATCGACCTTACTGAATTATTTGTTAGGACAAAAAATCAGTATTACGTCTAACAAACCACAGACCACGCGCCATAAAATCTTAGGTGTAGATACTGACGGTGATTGCCAGGCCGTTTATGTCGATACACCGGGTATGCACGTAGAAGAAAAACGTGCGATTAATAAAGTGATGAACCAGACGGCTGCGGCTGCCATTAACGACGTCGACCTAATTTTGATGGTAGTAGAAAATACCAAATGGACTGACGATGACAAAATGGTGCTGGAAAAACTGGCCAGAACTGAGCGCCCGGTGGTGCTGTTAGTCAATAAAGTTGATGAAGTTAAAGACAAATCGAAGTTATTGCCTCATTTACAATGGTTAAGTGATCAGCGCGAATTCAAAGATATCTTACCGATTTCTGCAAAAAACGGTGACAATATCGACGCGTTACGCAAGGTGGTTAAAGCACACTTGCAACCGGGCTTTCATTTTTATCCCCAGGATTATGTCACCGACAGGTCTGTACGGTTTATGACGGCCGAGATTATTCGCGAAAAATTGATGCGTTTTACCGGCGAGGAATTACCCTACGAGACGACCGTAGAAATTGAACAGTTTGGTAAGTCAGAGCGTGGTACAACGCACATTCATGCGTTGATTTTAGTTGAGCGTCCAGCGCAAAAACGCATGGTAATTGGCGAAGGCGGCAGTAAATTAAAGACCATTGGCACCGAAGCCCGACGTGACCTGGAAAAACTCCTAAGCAGTAAGGTTAACCTCAAGCTGTGGGTGAAAGTTAAATCGGGTTGGTCTGATGACGAGCGAGCGCTGAAAAGTCTGGGTTACCGCGAGGATTAACGGTGCCACAAGCGGCCTATGTTTTGCACCGTCGCGACTATCAGGAGTCCAGTTTACTGGTTGATTTATTAACCGTAAATGAAGGGCGCGTAAGCGTGATAGCCAAGGGCGCTAAACGTAATAAAAATCCCTGGCGAGCGGTATTACAAGCGTTTAATCCTTTGCAAGTAGAATATAGCGGTCGCCATGACTTAAAAACACTCACGCTGGCGGAGTCACCTGGCACGCCGCTTAGCCTCAGCAGCCACTATTTGTATAGTGGCTTTTATTTGAATGAGCTGCTGCAACGCCTGTTGCCGCAGTATGCTGAAGTCTCAGAGTTATTTCTTGCCTATGAGTCAGCGCTAAGCGCACTGGCAAAAAAGCAGGATATAGAAACGGTTTTACGTTGGTTTGAGTGGCAATTACTACAACAATTGGGACATGCATTTGATTGGCGAAGCGAAGCTGAAACCGGCATAACGCTGGATCAGCAGGCGCACTGTTATTTTGATCCCGAGCGTGGCTTTTTGCACGAGAACCCTATGCCCGATGCGACCCCACTGGATACGCAGTTGGTGATGTCGTTAGAGCAACTTAGCCAGCAACCGCTGGTGTCGGATCAGGTGTTAGATCCGGCACAACGCAAATTATGTAAATTAATTATGCGCGAAGCATTGGCAATTCATTTAGGCACTAAGCCGTTGCGCTCGCGAGAACTTTTTAAACGCTAACGCGCTAACAAAGGAGCAGGTAATGAGTAACTTACGCTTAGGCGTGAATATTGACCATATTGCGACATTGCGAAATGCCCGCGGCGTGCGTTACCCCGATCCGGTGCATGCAGCGGCGATCGCTGAACAGGCTGGCGCGGATGGCATCACTATTCACCTACGGGAAGATCGTCGGCACATTATGGACCGCGATGTCCGTATGTTGAAACAAACGCTTAACGTGCCGATGAACCTGGAAATGGCAGTGACTGACGAGATGTTAGCTATTGCTGAGGAGATTAAACCGCGCTATTGCTGTTTGGTGCCGGAAAAGCGTGAAGAGCTTACGACGGAAGGTGGGTTAGATGTTGCAGGTCAGCTGAACACGGTGACGGCTGCGGTTGAACGCTTAGCTGCGGCGGGTATCACGGTATCGCTGTTTATTGATGCAAACGAACAACAAATTGATGCGGCAAAGGCTAGCGGCGCACCGTTGATTGAGCTGCACACCGGGCAATACGCTGAAGCTGAAACACTTGTGGAGCAAGCTACAGAGCTACGTAAAATAGCCGAAGGCGCTCGTTATGCCGCAGGTTTAGGGCTACAGGTTAATGCCGGCCATGGCTTGCACTACCATAACACCCTTGAAATTGCGCAAATCGCACAGATTGAAGAGCTAAACATTGGTCATGCAATCATAGCCCGTGCGGTACTCGTCGGGTTGGAAACCGCAGTCCGTGATATGAAAAATATTTTAAACAAGGCGCGTTAATGGCAATTTTTGGCATCGGTACGGATATCGTTGAAGTGGCAAGGATCCAAAACTCATTGAGTCGTGGGCAACAGTTGGCAAAACGTGTTTTAACACCGCTTGAGCTGGACGAAATGCAAGGTGACGCCAGTCCGGATCACTTTCTGGCAAAACGCTTCGCAGCAAAAGAAGCGTGCGCGAAAGCTTTTGGCAAAGGCATCGCTGAAGGGCTGTCGTTTCAGGATATGCAAGTAACGCACGACGAATGGGGCAAACCCGAGTGGATTTTTAGCGGTACTGCCGCGCAGTGGTTTGATGAGCTTAACTTAACTGCGGCATTTCTGAGCATCAGTGATGAAACACGCTATGCAGTCGCGACGGTTGTACTCGAGCGTTAGGTTAGTCAATGGTTCAATTTTTTAAAGCCAGTAAAAAAACTGATAAACAACCTCGAAAGGGTTGTGTCGTTGCGCTCGACCACCAATTACAGGGCGTTGTTAGAGAGCAAAGTGGCGGTACCCGCTTTGTTGCAGGGGCCTTGCCCGGCGAGCAGATTACCTATAAGCCGCTGAGTAAATTTAGTGCTGAATTATTATCGGTAAAGTCAGCCTCGACTGAGCGTATCGAGCCGCCATGCCCTTATTATCAAGCGTGTGGCGGATGTGATGTACAACACCTGAATGAGTCAGACCAGCAAACTTATAAACAAGCTGCGGTGGCCGGATTATTGCAGAAATTTGCCCAAACCGAACAGTTATCATGGCAGCCGACCTTAATGGCCGACGCATGGGACTACCGACGCAAAGCGCGCCTGGCGACCTTTTGGGATGGCAAGCGGCAGCATCTGAGGCTTGGTTTTAGAGCGGCGAAGAGTAAACAAATAACCGAAATTGCGAACTGTCCGGTGTTGCGACCCTCGTTATCGGCATTAATTGAGCCGCTACGACAGCTTATATTCAATACAGGACTCGGGCGAACTCTGGGGCATGTTGAGTTAATTCAGGCCAATGTTGTGCATGTGGTTTTGCGGGTGCTCAAGCCTTTATCCGCGCCACAAAAGCAAGAGCTGACAGCTTTCGCCGAACGACACTCGCTGGCGTTCTGGTTGCAGGACGATAACTCGATCGCATCAGTTACGACAGCAAAGGAATGTAATGACGCTTGCTGTTATGACCAAAGCATTGATGGTGACCGACTATATTTCACCCCGGGCGACTTTATTCAGGTAAATGCCGACGTTAACGAACAAATGGTGCGGCAGGCACTAGCGTGGCTTGCGCCGGAGTCTGATGCGGTGGTGCTGGATTTGTTTGCCGGCGTGGGGAATTTTTCATTGCCACTGGCACGGCGCGTAAAACAGGTTATTGCCATCGAGGGGGTTGCGGGCATGAGCCAACAACTGGCCGATAATGCCCAAACAGCAGGTTGTGATAACCTGACTGCCGAAACCCAAGACTTGAGTCAGATTGGTGCTAAAAAACTGGCTTCCTATAACGCGACTCACTGGCTGTTAGATCCTGCCCGTGCCGGTGCTGATAAAATTGTCGAGCAGTTAGGCCAACTGCCTGAGCAGCGCAAGCCCAAGCGCATTGTCTATGTATCTTGTGCGCCGGATACGCTGGCCCGTGATAGTAAATGTATTTTAGCTGCCGGCTACCGGCTTAAACAGCTCGGTTTAGTTGACATGTTCCCGCAAACCCATCACATTGAAACCATGGTGTGTTTCGAAAGAGTGGCGTAGACAATGGTCCATGTACGCAGTACCCACGTGGATGACCCCAATTACAATGATGACCAACAACATTGGTTGCACGATGTTGCCCAGCCCGAGGTAGTGAAGCAACACGCAGCCGAGCTTGCTAGAACTCACCCAAAGCATGCCCAGGCACTGCTCAAGGGCAAAGAAATGGTCGAAATTCTGGCGCCGCTCAACCTTGACACTGAATCACTGGTCGCCTCGTTATATGCACCGCTAATTGAGGCCGGTGCGATTAATTTAGATAAATTGCCGGACGACACATCTAAAACGCTGCGCGTGTTATTGCAGAACGTTCACCAGATGCAAAGTATTTCTGATTTACAGCACTTTCAGCATGGTCAACCGGATGGTAATCAGATCGATAACGTGCGACGCATGTTGTTATCCATGGTGGAAGACGTCCGCGCTGTACTCATCAAGTTAGCTGAGCGTATCTGTTACCTCCGAGAAGTCAAAAATGCGGACGAAGAAACGCGTGTGTTGGCAGCTAAAGAGTGCGCTGAAATCTATGCGCCGCTGGCAAATCGGTTAGGTATTGGGCAGTTAAAGTGGGAGCTGGAAGATATCTCATTCCGCTACCTGCACCCACAGACCTATAAAGCGTTAGCAAAACAGTTAGATGAGCGCCGTCTGGATCGTGAAAATTACATCAGCGCTTTTGTCGAAGAATTACAGCAACTGTTACGCGAACAAGATATCGATGCCGAGGTGTATGGCAGGCCAAAGCATATTTACTCGATTTGGCGCAAAATGCAGAAAAAGCATCTGCAGTTTGATCAATTATTTGATATCCGCGCGGTGCGCATCCTGACCGATTCGTTAAAAGATTGCTATGGTGCATTAGGCGTCGTGCACACGCGGTGGCGGCATTTAGCGTCTGAGTTTGACGACTACGTTGCTACCCCTAAACCGAATGGTTATCAGTCGATACATACCGTGGTGGTGGGGCTGGACAATAAAAACGTCGAGATTCAAATTCGCAGTCACGATATGCATGATGACGCGGAACTGGGTGTTGCTGCGCACTGGATGTATAAAGAAGGTGCCAGTGCCGGTAAACGTCACGGTTTTGAAGAAAAAATTTCCTGGTTGCGGAAGCTACTGGCCTGGCACGAAGACATGGCGGGCAGCGACTCGTTGGTTGATGAAATTCGCTCGCAGGTTTTTGAAGATCGGGTTTATGTGTTTACTCCTAAGGGCGAGGTGGTCGACTTGCCGGCGGGCTCAACGCCACTGGACTTTGCTTATTACATTCATAGCCAGGTTGGTCACCGTTGCGTGGGCGCAAAAGTGGATGGACGGATTGTGCCGTTTACCTATCAGTTGCAAAACGGTAACCGCGTTGAAATCCTTACCCAGAAAACCGCCAAACCGCGTCGCGATTGGCTTAACCCGCAAATGGGATATCTGCACTCGGCACGGGCACGGGCTAAGGTACACACTTACTTTAAAAAGCAGGACCGCGATAAGAATATAATCGCGGGTCGTGAACTGCTGGAAAACGAATTACATAAACACAACTTGCCACTAAGCAAGGCGAGCGATGCGCTGGATCGTTTTAACGTGAGTTCGCTGGATGATCTGTTAGCAGCAATCGGTGCCGGCGATGTACGTTTGCATCAGGTGGTTAACTTTTTAAAACCGCAAACGAGTGATGCCGAAAAAGTCGAACAGCTTAAGAAGCGGGCAAAGGTCAATAAACGTAAAGTCGGCGGTACCTCAGAAGTGGTGGTTGAGGGTATCGGTAACCTGATGATGCAGTTTGCTAAATGCTGCGAACCACTGCCGGGTGAGCCCATTATGGGCTTTATCACCCAGGGGCGGGGCGTTTCGGTACACCGCCGTGACTGTGAACAGCTTGCGAACTTGTTGCACCAACATCCGCAGCGCGCTATTGAGGTTAACTGGTCACGCGAAACCAAGCAGGATTACCGTGCCGGCATTCGTATTTCTGCATTGGATCGTAACGGCTTATTGCATGACATCACCAGCGTATTATCAAACGAAAAAGCCGCTGTTTTACAAATGGATAGTGACGCGGATGGTACCTCACAAACCGCGACTATCGTGTTGCAGGTGGCGGTAAAGGATAGTGAAAGTCTGCAGCGTATTAGTCAGCGCTTGCGACAAATTAATGGTGTCGAACAAGTACAACGGGTGTAAGGTTTTGTAAATGAGTGAATTTAATGGTGTCGCCGAATTAACAGAAGTCATGCGTCGGTTGCGCGACCCCGAGGGTGGCTGCCCCTGGGATTTAAAGCAAAGCTTTGAGTCACTGCTGCCTTACACCATAGAAGAAACCTACGAAGTGGTTGATGCGATTCAATCGGGTGACATGGCCGCGATAAAGGACGAGCTCGGTGACTTGCTGTTCCAGGTGGTGTTTTATGCACAGCTGGCGAAAGAGCAGGGCGACTTTATGTTTGACGACATTGCCGCACATACCGCCAATAAGTTGATTAGCCGCCACCCTCATGTATTTGGCAGTGATGCCGAACGCAACTTGTCCGATGCTGAAATTAAAGCCCAATGGGAACAAATAAAGCAGCAAGAGCGTACAGAGAAAAATGCCCGTGGCTCTGTGTTTGACGACATACCCAGTCAGTTGCCGAGCATTTTAAAAGCCGCCAAACTGCAAAAGCGTGCGGCTTCGGTGGGTTTCGACTGGCCAGAAGCCGAGCCGGTATACGACAAAATTGAAGAAGAAATACAAGAAGTAAAAGAGGCGACAGACCAAGAGCACATCGAAGAAGAAATTGGCGACTTACTGTTCGCTGTTGTTAACCTCGCACGCCACAAACAAGTGAACCCAGAAGCTGCGCTGCAACGCGCTAACGAAAAATTCAAAAGCCGCTTCCAAAACATAGAGCAACGTCTAAGCGAGCAGGACAAACATCCCACTGACTGCAATTTAGATGAGCTCGAAGCGTTGTGGCAACAGGCTAAACTGACTAAAGTTTAAACAATTCCTGCCGATAATACGGTTACGGACTATACTGAAAGTCAGTGATAGCCGACTTTGCAGGAATACCATCATGCCTATTAATCCAACCAACTTCGCGACAGCTTCTGGCAAGCCAAATTCTAATAGCGTAAGAACAGAAGCTAATGCTGATAATCGCGATGTTAAAGACGTAAAAGCTGAATCGAAAAAGGCCTACAACGCGGCAATATTAGCGGCGCATGAACGAGTTTCGCTGAACAGTAGCAACGACGCATTAAGCTTGCTGTACAAGACTGCACTCGAAGGCATTAATGCCGAGCTTGAACCTGTCATGGGCAAGAACGCAGAGAAGAAAATTTACGAGTCCGGCGTCGATACTTCCCCTAAAGCCACGGCTGATCGCATTGTCTCCTTTGCCACTAATTTTTACAGCCGTTATAAAGAATTAAACCCTGGCGGCTCTGAAGAAGAGACACTAAATAACTTTCTCGAGCTCATAAAAGGTGGTATCGATAAAGGCTTTAACGAAGCGGTGACTATTTTGCAAGGCCTACAGGTCTACGAAGGCAAAGTACAAAGCGATGCTGACGAAACTTACAAGCTAATAGAGCAGGGACTTGAAAGCTTCCGTGAGCAAGTGCTTGGAAACGAGAATGATCAAGGAGAGTCTGCAAATGAAGATTAATCAAGATGAATCGACAGCAGAAGAGCAAGAAGCTAAAGCTTTAATTACGCTTTTAAAACTGTCAGAAGAGTCTTTAAACGATGAGCGCCTTACCTTAGATGAGGCGTTTGATATTAGTTAAATATTTGAACCATGACTATCCAGCTCAAACGCATCTATGACGATGCATCATCTGACGACGGTTACAGAGTTTTAGTGGATAAACTCTGGCCTCGCGGCATTTCAAAAGACGCAGCCAACCTTGATGAATGGATAAAAGACATAGCGCCTTCCGATGAGCTTCGTAAATGGTTTCACAGTAATCGCTCTGAGTGGGGCGAGTTTCGCAATCGGTATTTGTCTGAATTAAAAGAACACAAAGAAGACTTACGTGATCTGGCCAGCAAAGCTAGTAGTGAAAAAGTTACACTGCTGTATTCCTCTAAAGATACTGAGCACAACAATGCGGTAGTGTTGAAAGAGTATTTAGGAAAATTAACGTCATAACGTTTTGTAGCTATAACGTCATGGTGCTCTTATGTAGGCTAGTCTCATGAGCGAGACAACAAAGCGGTCAACGATTGACTTTGACCCTCAATTACAGCGTTTAGCGCTTTTAGAGGGGCTCTCAAGAGGAGAGCGGGACTTACTTCACGGAAGAACGTACAGTCAGAATGAGGCCAAGGAGAAAATGGGGAAATGGCTGAAGTAATATGGACTCATTCAGCATTACAAGATCTCAGCTGGATATCAGAGTCTGAGGATTAAAAACCGTAGAATTTACTTGTGAAGCTCGTGGAAACGAAGCAATCCAGGTATCCATCGCACATCCAAAGGCTTTTTCATTTGTCGTCATGCGGGTCTTTCGGTATACTGTTTTCCCGTCTTAAAGAAATCCCTACATTGACCTGACCAACTGGGTAAAACATGGCGACAAATTATATTTTCGTAACCGGCGGAGTGGTATCCTCGCTGGGAAAAGGTATTGCTGCAGCCTCACTAGCAGCGATTCTTGAAGCACGGGGCCTCAAGGTAACTATCATGAAGCTGGACCCATACATTAACGTGGATCCGGGCACCATGAGTCCAATTCAGCACGGCGAAGTTTTTGTGACTTCTGACGGTGCTGAAACTGATTTAGATTTAGGTCATTACGAGCGTTTTATTCGCACGCGTATGACGCAGCACAATAACTTCACAGCAGGTCGTGTGTACGAGGATATTATTCGTCGTGAACGCAAGGGTGAGTTTTTAGGTGCGACCATTCAGGTCATCCCCCACATTACCAACGAAATCAAACGCCGAGTTGTCGAGGGAGCCAAAGGCTTTGACGTCGCCATTATCGAGATCGGCGGCACCGTCGGTGATATCGAGTCACAACCGTTCTTAGAAGCGATTCGCCAATTAGGCACAGAAGTGGGCCGTGATCATACTTTGTTTATGCACCTCACGCTGGTTCCTTTCCTTGGCGCCGCCGGCGAAGTAAAAACCAAACCGACTCAGCACTCAGTCAAAGAACTGCGTTCTATCGGTATTCAGCCGGATATTTTGATATGTCGATCTGACCGCAGTTTGCCGGCCTCCGAGCGTTCGAAAATTGCGCTGTTTACCAATGTTGAAGAGAAAGCCGTCATCGGGCTGCGCGATGTCGATAGTATTTACAAAATTCCGTCGATGCTGAAATCACAAGGGCTTGATGAAATTGTGACTCATCGCTTCCGCTTAGACTGCCCTGAAGCCGACTTAAGCGAGTGGGAACAGGTGCTGTATCAGGAATCGAATCCAAATGGCGAAGTGACGGTCGGATTTGTCGGTAAATACGTTGAGTTACCGGACGCTTATAAGTCAGTAAATGAAGCATTGGCACATGCGGGCCTTAAAAATCGTTTAACGGTTAATATTCGCTATATTGATGCCCAGGATTTAGAAACCAAAGGTGTCGGCAAATTAGCTGATGTTGATGCGATTTTGGTGCCGGGTGGTTTTGGTGATCGTGGTATCGAAGGTAAATTACTGGCGGCGCAGTATGCGCGGGAAAACGATATTCCGTATTTAGGTATTTGTCTGGGTATGCAAATTGCGATGATCGAGTATGCGCGCAATGTAGCCAAGCTTGACGATGCTAACAGCACCGAGTTTGACGCTAACTGCAAAAGCCCGGTGGTGGGTTTGATTACCGAATGGATGGATGCGTCAGGTCAAAAAGAACTGCGTGATGAGCATTCTGATCTGGGCGGAACCATGCGTCTGGGCGCTCAGGAGTGTCATCTGGAGCCGGGTTCGAAAGCGCTAGCCATGTATGGTGCAGAGACGATTGAAGAGCGTCATCGTCATCGTTATGAGGTTAATAATCATTTTATCGAGCCGTTAGAAAAAGCGGGCTTAAAGATCAGTGGTTACTCGCATGACAAAAAATTGGTAGAAATCATTGAAAATCCAGGCCACCGCTGGTTCGTTGCTGTGCAGTTCCATCCGGAATTCACTTCAACACCACGCGATGGTCACCCGCTATTCAAAGGCTTTATCGAAGCTGCGGGCCAATATAACAAAGAACGCTTAGGTTAAGTTAAACAGCACAAATACAGGACAAATAATGAGCAAAATCAGCCGAATTATTGCTCGCGAAATCATGGATTCGCGCGGCAACCCAACTGTCGAAGCCGATGTTTACCTGGAATCTGGCCACATGGGCCGGGCAGCTGCACCGAGTGGCGCCTCGACCGGTTCGCGTGAAGCATTAGAGTTACGCGATGGCGATAAATCACGCTATCTGGGCAAGGGCGTACAAACTGCCGTCGATAATATCAATGGCGCTATTGCCGAAGCTTTGATGGGCAAAGATGCAGATAACCAGCAAGCCATTGATGACATTATGTTACGCCTTGATGGCACCGATAATAAAGAGAAGCTGGGCGCCAATGCGATTCTGGCAGTGTCACTGGCGGTTGCCAAAGCCGCGGCGGCAAGTCAGGGTATTGCGCTGTATGAGCACATTGCCAACCTGAATGAAACCGCAGGCCAATATAGTATGCCATTACCGATGATGAACATCCTCAATGGTGGTGAGCATGCCGATAATAATGTTGATATCCAGGAGTTCATGATCCAGCCGGTGGGTGCAGAAAGCTTTAAAGAAGCGCTGCGCATGGGGGCTGAAGTTTTCCATGCCCTTAAAAAAGTACTGCAACAACGTGGCTTAAGCACTGCTGTTGGTGACGAGGGCGGCTTCGCACCTAATCTGGCGTCTAACGAAGAAGCATTGCAGGTCATTGTCGAGGCAGTTGAAAAGGCCGGCTATGCCATGGGCAAAGACATTACGCTGGCGTTGGATTGTGCAGCCTCTGAGTTTTATAAAGACGGTCAATATGTACTGGCTGGCGAGAATAAGTCGTTTGACGCGGCAGGTTTTGCCGACTATCTGGCCGAGCTGTGTGATCGCTATCCAATCGTGTCAATCGAAGATGGCCTCGACGAAAGCGATTGGGACGGTTGGAAAGTATTGACTGAAAAGCTGGGTGATAAAGTACAGCTGGTCGGTGATGACCTGTTTGTCACCAACACCCGTATCCTGAAAGAGGGCATCGATAAATCGATTGCTAACTCGATTTTGATTAAATTTAATCAGATTGGTAGCCTGACTGAAACATTGGCGGCAATCAAAATGGCGCGTGATGCCGGTTATTCAGCCGTTATTTCGCATCGCTCAGGCGAAACTGAAGATGCAACCATTGCTGATTTAGCGGTCGGCACCGCTGCCGGACAAATCAAGACCGGCTCATTATGCCGTTCTGACCGTGTCGCGAAGTACAATCAATTATTACGTATTGAGGGCGAGCTGAATGGCAAAGCGCCTTACCGTGGAAGACAGGAAATCAACGCGGGATAATCAGCAGGCTGATATATTTCAGCCAATAGCACAGCACGGCGACTTCGCCGAGCTGTGCGCTGCCTTGTACGAACGCGAACTCAATCAACTGGCCCATGCCGACGACCTGCCGGTAGCTGCACTGCAGCGACGTTTGGCCAGCTTACCATTTTACATTCAACGCGCAGCACATGGATGCTTGCGGGCTGCGGATGACTCACCACTATCGCTTGATGTGCAGAACGCCAGCTGGCAGGGTAAGCAAGCAACACAATGCCCCGATGCCAGCGGTACGGTTAAGGCACAACATGACTGGTTTGCAAAACATTCGGCGTTAGGGTTGGTAGTGCCTGTGCGCTATTATACCCCCGAACTCAAGACAATATTTTTGGACAGTATTGATCGGGTTGATAGCAAGCATAACCGAATTCATCTTAATTACCGCGGCTGGTTTACCTTTAGTGGTGAGGGTGAAACAACAACCGAGCAATTATTAAAACCTAACAAGCGCATCATGACGGCAGCCTGTTGCGGTCATCAATGGAATCATAAAGGAAGAATTAACCCGCGCACGCTGACGTTACGCGAGTTACTATTGGTTGCGACCCTCGACTGGAAAAAGTTTCAGGCCGCACTTTCCATAGCCCGTTAAAGGCTATTGGCTTCTAGCTCGATACGTGACGCTGCACCATAGATGCGACTGGCATCGCCCTCAACGGTACCCGCGGGCGTCGTGGTTGGCCATAACGACGTTAAACCCTCAATAATACGACGCGTTTCTGCTATCTCAGCGGCAGCTTTTTCCTGCTCAGATTTGTTGATGGCATCCAGTCTTGCCAATGTGGTTTGTTGAAAACCAAAGGCATCTTGGTACTCATGAACATTACTAACCTCGCCGCTAGTAATACCAATAGCATATTCATCGGCAGCAATAACCAGCATACTTGAAATGCTTTTAAGCACCTGTTCTGCCGACATTTGTTGAATGGGTTCGTTAGCGCTGATCGCATGTTGAAGCGCTTGATACGCGTTATTAACGGTTTCGGCACTGTTGTCGTTATTAACTGCGTCGGCCAACGCCTGTAACTCATCAGCAAAGCCTGGCAAGTCGCGAGCTTCAAAAGCGCTTACCAGGCCAGCGTATAATTCATCACCGGGGTGCTTCATATGGGTTTTAGCCATTTCGATGTGACCCTGCTGATAAAGTTTCATACCGACCCAGAGGTGACCACGGATGAGACCGAGCTGGGCAAGAAACTGCGCGTCATTCTCGGCTAAATTGATACTGACCGCACCTTCGCCTTCACCTTCTCCGCCTTCGCCTTCCATCATCGGACCGGGCGCAACGACTGCGGCAGATGGACTGTAATGAGTGGGGCTGTCAGCTACTGCCTGGCCAGCAACCAGCGTGCTAGCGAGAGCAGAACCAACGCCTAACCAGACTTTACGCTTCTCGTTCATCATAGAATCCTCGTTATTGTTTGTTAAGGTAGGTTTACCTTTTAACTCGCGGTATAATCTCAGAAATGAGAACGATTCGCAAATAATCGCTTAATCTAACAGGTAGCTTGAACTATGATCCTTCACTTAAAACAGGTTATTGATCCGGGTACTCTGACTGCCGTGCGCGAGAAACTGGCCGGGCAGACGTTTACCGACGGCAAACTAACTGCCGGATGGGCAGCTAAAGGGCTAAAAAATAATCAGCAATTAGAAAAAACTAAGGCGGCCGACGGTATTATCGAGCTATTACTAAAACGAATGCGCGCCGCGTCAGGCGTTGATTCAGCTATGCGGCCTAAACAGTTTGCCCGCGTTATGATCAACCGGTATGCGGAAGGAGAGTTTTACGGCATGCATATGGATGATGCGTTAATGGCGGGAATCCGTACTGACATTTCATTTACCCTGGGTCTTACGTCGTTGCAGGATTATACCGGTGGAGCGCTGACGATTGACGATAGTTCGGGTCAACGCAGCTGGCGGCTGGATGCCGGCGATTTATTAATTTATCCCTCGCATTATCTGCATCAAGTTGAGCCTGTCGAACACGGCGAGCGCTTAGCGATGGTGGGCTGGGTACAAAGTCTGGTGCGCGATCCGCAGCAACGCGAAATTCTTTTCGACCTGCAGGCTGCAGTCAAAACGGAGCATGAATTGAACGGCCACAGCGAACAATTTTTCCGCCTGACCAAAAGCTATCAAAACCTGTTACGACGGTGGGCTGATCGTTAGCGAAGCGTTAGAAATGGTGGTACGCTTAATAAAATATTTAAGTAAATAGTGTTACTTAGTGAAACTGAAACAAAAAATCAAACGGAACGCCTTAAAACATGCCCAGATGCTGTTAATTGCGATAGCGATTGCGGGCATTTCCTTAGTTGAGTTTATCGATGAGTTAGCCTATCAACGATTAAAGCAGGCTCATTATACCGAATCGATGAATGCTCTAGCCATGTTTCGCTCGGAGTTAGAGCAAAGGCTAACTAGATCGACACAGTCAGGTCTGGCTTTGGCGACTTATTTCTCAGTTAATCCTGCTCCAAACTTATCTGATGCAAGGCTGGTTAGCGCTGAAATTATCAAGCGTCACCCAGCTATCGAACAAATACGTATTAATACTAAACAGGGCGAAGCCTTTGTTTATCCAGTGGTAACTTTTTACAACGATAAAATACCCCGATTACAACTGTCATCCTGGGCTGATCAAGTTGATTTGGCGATGGGGTTGAGTCGTGAAAAGATTGAAAAGCCGTCTTATCATAGCGACGGCTACTTGGGCTTGAGGATAAAGTCACCAATTTATTCTAGTTTCTATCTTTACCAGGGATACTTTTTGGGTGAATTGAACTTGCAGCTTAACCTTAGCCGAACCTTGGAAAGGGTTCGTCGAATTGTAGATGCGAAAAACTTTGATTTCGCTTTGACGCACTCGGATAATCCGCCTTTAATTGAATCTCGCTTTTATGGCAGTGACAATACCATCTTAAATCATGATGCCAAGTTAACGGTGCAGTTTTATGGCACTCGCTGGAGTCTATTCGGTCTTAATAACAATCCGTTACCTGCCGGTATTTCAGCTCATCCGGTAAGGGTTATTGGCTACCCATTGCTTGCAGTGTTGTTGTTGTTATTGTGGCTGCTTATCCGTAGCTATCGAAAAATACGCAGTTCAGCATTTACTGATGCTCTGACGGGCTTGCCTAATCGCCGGTTGCTAATAGATCGTATGCAACAGTTAATTAACGCCCGACAGCAATCATTCTCGGTTTTATTTATTGACCTCAACAAATTCAAGCCGATAAACGATACCTATGGTCACCAGGTGGGCGATGAGTTTTTGGTCCATGTTGCTAAAACGTTGAGTGGTGCTTGTCGTAAAGGTGATACAGTAGCGCGGGTTGGTGGCGACGAGTTCGTCGTTTTGTTACCCGGTAATGAGGGCGACGTGACGGTTGTTCGTGACAAACTGGAACTGACTTTAGAGCAAAATCCACTGCATTGGAATGGTATACAATTAGACATTAGTTCCAGTATCGGTGTTGCACAGTTCCCAGTTAACGGAAGCAGCGCCGACGAGTTGCTAAAATTCGCGGATAATGAAATGTATAAATACAAAAAAAGCCGTGCAGATATGCGCTAAGTTTTGTAATGATTGTAACTAAACGTTTATGTATCGAAGCATTAACAACTAAAGATGCAGCCTTTATTTTAAACCTGCTAAACCAAGATAGCTTCATCACTAATATAGGTGATCGCGGCGTGCGTTGTATGGCAGATGCTGTTGATTACATTAAAATGGGGCCACAGGCCAGCTACAGAAAGCACGGACTCGGCCTTTGGAAAGTCACATTATTTAATAGCCATCAGGCCATTGGCCTGGCAGGCTTATTACAACGAGACTATTTACCTGCTCCAGACCTTGGCTATGCATTGTTGCCCGAATTTACCGGAAGAGGGTTCGCTTTCGAGGCAAACCAAGCTGTATTGAACTGGGCGAGAGAGCAAAGTTATTCTGAAGTCCTGGCTATTTGTAATCCGAGCAATAGCGCGTCGCATGGACTCTTGCTAAAACTGGGCTTTGCTGTTGATAGTAAGGTTGTGCCCCCGGGCGAGACACAACCAATTAACCGCTATTATTTAGCGCTAAAATAAGTAATCGACTATTTGACGCGTGTCAGCCAGCCGTGTGTATCCTCAGCTTCGCCCCACTGAATCGCATTTAACGCTTTGCGCAACTTTTCAGTGACCGGGCCACCTTCGCCGCTACCGACGGTTATCGTTTTATTGTTGTGTATCAGTGAGCCGACCGGCGTCAGTACGGCAGCTGTGCCGGATAGCGCCGCTTCAGTATTGGGTTTAGCAGCTCTTTCAATCAATTCATCAACGCTCAACGCGCGTTCACTCACTGTCATCCCAAGGTCGCGGGCTAATGTCAGGATTGAGTCTCTTGTAATGCCATGTAAAAAGCTACTGTCGAGGTCTTTGGTGATAATTTCGTTATCGTCGATCAGTAAGAAGTTTGCGGCACCGGTTTCTTGTACATCGCCGCCGGGGCAAAACAGCACCTGGTCGGCTTGATGTTGTTGCCGAGCGGCTAAAATAGGTCCTAAGGCGCTGGCATAGTTGCCGCCGCTTTTAATCATGCCCATGTGTGCGGCGCAACGAGAGCCGTTTTCCTCGATAAGTAACTTAAGTGGTTTAATACCACCGGAAAAATAATCACCAACCGGTGACAGCAGCACATAAAGCAATGACTGTTGAGTCGGGCTGGCAGCCTTGCCAATGGCTGGTTCAGTACCGATATGGGTAGGGCGGATATACATCGATCCGGGTGGGTTGGGTACTTGTTCAGTGAAGCTGCCGACGGCATCGATAATCATCTGCTCAAGCAGGGCTGAGTCTACCTCAGGTAAAGCTAGTAGCCGACTACTTTGCTGCATGCGGGCGATATTCTGATCCATACGAAAAATATGCACGCTGCCATCGGCGTGTTTAAACGCTTTTAACCCCTCAAAGCAGGTGCTGGAGTAATGCAGAACATGCGCCCCCGGATGTAGTTCAATACGATCGGAATTGACCATGTTGTGGTAGGTCCAGTGTGCATCTTTAAATTCTGCCAAACTCATTTGAGGCATAAATACGGTGCCGAATGCCGCCATGATGTGTCCTTATTTAAATCGAATATTATGTTTTTTGATGTACCAGATCGCGACGGGGGTTTCTAATACAATGTAGATAATCAGCGTGTACCAAAACCAATTAAGCGGAATGCCCAGCAGATAAAAAACAAAGCCGGTCCCCCAATATTTGTAGCCCACGATAAATAAGGCCAGACCAGCCATTAACCCATCGTAAAACGCCAGTTTATTAAAATTGTTACCGGCAACCTTGGGGTATACTTGTAAATAGCCCACCAAGATCATGATCAGGCATAGCATTACCACTAAAAACTCAGCTGCGATCATAGATTTTCCTTACAGGCTTTGAAGGCTCACTATGATACCTGACAACAGCATTAATCCAATAGTCAGCTGCCGAAAACGGTACTCTGAGACATGGTGTTGGAGTCTCTGGCCCAGCGCGGCGCCTATTATTGCACAGGGTAGTAGCACAGCAATTAGGCCAAGGTGCGTTTCGGTATAGAGTCCCTGACGACTAAAATTAAGCACATTAGCCAGTGCAATACACAAGAAAAATAAACTCAAGGTGGCTCTGAACTGTGTCTTAGGCAAGCGGGCATTGGCCAAAAACAGCACGATCGGAGGCCCGCCTAATGTCATCAGCCCGTTCAATATGCCTGAACCTGTACCAATGGTGATGTAGCCCGGGGTATGTTCGGCTGTAGGTAGCTGACGACCACTGGCAATAATTAGCGCGACAGCGATAATGACAATACCTAAACACAATTTAAGCCACTGCTCGTTGATGGAAACTAATAGACTGCCGGCAATAAGTGACGCCACTACACCTGCAATGATTAGCCACTTCCATTGGCTGGGGCGCGCTGCATGTCGATTTTTCCAGTAAATTAGCGCGGCAACAAAGATATTTATTACCGACAGTGCCGGCGTCAGCAGCGTTAACGGGAACCATAATGCCAGTATCGGAACGGCGACTAAGCCGGAGCCAAAACCGCTGATTCCCTGTAAGGTTGTTGCAAAAAACAGCACTAAACCGGCAAAAATAATGTCCATAGCCTTTTCACACTGACCATAAGTATTCATAATACAAAGTATAATAATAACGGAGCAACGCATGCGAGTGGTGATATTGCTGCTATTGACCGTTTTGGTGGCGCTACAATACCGTTTATGGTTAGGAAAGAACAGTCTTCCTGATTATTGGCGCCTACAAAAAGAGGTCGACAGTCAGCAGACAACCAACGACAACCTCAAGCGTCGTAATCAGGTTTTATATGCCGATATCGAGGATCTTCGCGAAGGCGAGGATGCGCTGGAGGAACGTGCGCGTAATGAGTTAGGTATGATTAAAAAGGACGAAGTTTTTTTTCGCGTTATTCCCAGTCGAGTTCCGGCCTCACTTCCGGCTCAGGACACGTTCTCCCGTGATAACGGACCGGAGTTAAACTAATGCCTGCGGAGCCGAAAATCGCGGCAGTTATTCCCGCAGCAGGTAGTGGGTCACGGATGCGCAGCGATGTGCCTAAACAATATCTGGCGGTGCATGGCAAGACACTGCTGCAATATGCAGTAGAAGCGGTGCAAAACGACCCGCGAGTAGCGCATGTATTTATCGCTGTTAATGAACAACAACACCCCATTGGCGCAAAGAGTGTTGCCGATATATCGTTTGTTGCTGGTGGCAAAACGCGCGCAGAATCGGTGTTGTCAGGTGTCCTGCATGCAATTAATCAGGGCTATAGTCACGTTCTGGTGCACGATGCGGCCCGACCCGGACTACCGGCGTCGATTCTAACCGAGGTTATCGATGTTGGTGTAAGCAGTGATCACGGCGCGATTGTGGCGATGCCGGTGCGTGACTCGTTAAAACGCAGCGAGCCAGACCAAACGATAATTTCCCAAAGCGTTGCCAGAGACGATTTATGGCAGGCGCAGACTCCCCAAATTTTTGCTGCTGAACTACTTGCTGACGCAATTAGTGAAGTGGGAATTGATAACCCGAACTTAACTGATGAAGCTTCAGCAATGGAAGCTATGGGCTATCATCCGCGGTTGGTGATGGGCTCTCTTGATAATATAAAAGTTACCCACCCCGATGATCTCCGTTGGGTAGCAACGATTCTTAAGCCATGATAGATGTGCTTTTACAAGGAGTTTTAAATGCAATTTAGGGTAGGTCATGGTTATGACGTGCATAAGTGGGGATCTGATAAACCCCTGGTTCTTGGCGGCGTAACCATACCCAGCAAGCGAGGCCTGCTAGCGCATTCAGACGGCGATGTGGTGCTACATGCGATAACTGACGCGGTGTTGGGGGCGGTAGCACTAGGCGATATTGGGCGACATTTTCCTGACACCGATGAGCGCTTCGCCAATGCCGACAGTATGTTACTGCTAAAACATGCGGTTGAGCTGGCTGCAAAAGAAGGTTACCGGGTCGGTAATGCGGACATAACGATCGTGGCGCAATCACCTAAAATGGCACCCTATATCGAGCCAATGCAAGTCTCCATCGCTAGCGGGCTCGGCACGGCCAGTAAAGCAGTTAATGTTAAGGCGACAACGACCGAAAAACTCGGTTTTGTAGGACGTGAAGAAGGCCTGGCCTGCCACTGCGTGATACTAATGCAGGCGGTACAGCAACCATGAGCTCAATATCTGAACCGTTTCAACTTAGCTGGCCAACGCTCAATCAACAAAAAACTACTGCCTCATTTAAGCAGCAACCGGCTGATTTTCGGGTGCGAGAAGTACTGGATGTCGATGACGAGGGCGAAGGTGAACACCAGTGGTTATGGATAAAGAAAACCGGTGCCAACACACGATTTGTTGCCGAACAACTCGCTAAGTTTGCCGGCGTTCACCCGCGTAATGTGAGTTTTTCCGGAATGAAAGACCGCAACGCGGTAACCTGGCAGTGGTTTTCTATTCAGTTACCCGGCAAAGACACGCTTGACTGGCAGCAAATGATGCTGGAAGGGGTCGAGGTTGAACGGGTGATCCGCCGTACTAAAAAATTAAAAACCGGATTTCACAAAGCTAATGCCTTCACTATTCGGTTACGCGATGTCGCTGATACCGAGCGTTTTGAACAAAACTGGCAAGCACTGTGTTCGCAGGGCACGCTCAATTATTTTGGTGCGCAGCGGTTTGGTTTTAACGGGAGTAATTTGTTGAACGGGCGCCAATGGATTAGCGCTGAGCGCCCGGCAAAAATTGCTAAAGGCAAACGCAGTATCTGGCTGTCGGCTATGCGCTCCTATCTTTTTAATCAGGTAGTGGCAGCTCGATACCAGCAGTATCAGTTCATGCCACTCGCTGGTGACTGTGTGATGTTGCAGGGATCACAGTCGGTGTTTATTGCTGAGCAATGGGACGATGAGTTGCTTAGCCGTTTAGCCTCAGAGGATATCCAATTAACCGGGCCGATGCCGGGTGAAGACGGGGTGGGCAACGTTGCTACCGATGCGTTGCAGTTTGAGACCAGCCAACTAGCGCAATTTGATGACTGGATTGCTGACTTTGCTAAGGTACGATTAAAGGCTGCGCGCAGACCTTACCGGTTGTTGCTGCAGCAACCTGAATTAATGTGGAAAAACCAGGATGCAGTAATTAGCTTCACCTTACCCACAGGTAGTTTCGCAACAGCCTGTATCAATGAACTTATCGATTTAGCGGTGACCGAAAATGATGAAAATTCTGTTGAGTAACGATGACGGGGTTCATGCCCCGGGTATTCACGCGCTGTACCGCGCATTAAAAGAGGTGGCAGACGTGCGGGTGATTGCACCTGACAGAAATTGTAGCGGCGCTTCCAATTCGTTGACATTACACAACCCGTTGCGGTTACAAAAACTGGATAATGGTTTTTATTCGCTTAACGGTACACCGACAGACTGTGTACATTTAGGCACCAATTCGCCGTTTGCGGACGAAGTCGACCTCGTTGTATCAGGTATTAATGATAGCCCCAATATGGGCGATGACGTGTTTTACTCGGGCACGGTTGCCGCAGCAATGGAAGGGCGTTTTAAAGGACTCCCTGCTATAGCCGTATCAATGGGCGGTAAAGGCCATGATTACTACGATACCGCGGGGCGTGTGGTAGCAGAGATGGTAGCGGCGATGGAAAAAGACCCGCTGCGCCTTGATACTGTATTGAATGTAAACGTTCCTTATATGACTTATGAGCAATTAAAAGGAACGCGGGTGACGCGTCTTGGGCGTCGTCACCGTGCCGAGACAATGGTGCATGACCGTGATCCTTTTGGCCGTGAAATTTTCTGGTATGGGCCGATTGGTCACCATGCTGATGATGCGCCCGATACTGATTTTACAGCTGTTCACGAGGGCTATGTATCCATTACCCCGCTGAGTCTGGACATGACTGCCAAGCGACATCAGGATACCCTGAATGACTGGCTTAACGCAGGTGAACTAAAAGATTAAACCATGACAGCTTTTTCATCTTCTGGCCCGGCACGCCGCTTAGTTTCGGTATTGCGTCAGGCGGGTATTACTAACACAGATGTTCTCTCGGTTATCGAAACCACGCCGCGGCAATTGTTTATGCCGGAGTCGCTGGCACATAAGGCTTATGAGAACACAGCATTACCCATTGGCAATGGACAAACGATATCGCAGCCGCTGATGGTAGCAACGATGACGCAATTGCTGATGCAGCATGAGTGTAAAAGTGTCCTGGAAATTGGCACGGGGTCGGGTTATCAGACAGCCATTTTAGCTCAGTTGATCGATAAGGTATTTAGCGTGGAGCGTATTGCGCAATTGCAATATCAGGCAAAACGCCGGCTGCGTAACCTGGATTTGCACAACGTCAGTATGCGCCATGGTGATGGCTGGGAAGGCTGGCGCAGTAAGGCGCCGTTTGATGGCATTATTGTAACCGCAGCGGCGGCGCAAATACCGCAAGCGTTGGTTGAGCAACTGGCGGATGGCGGAGTGATGATTATTCCGGTAGGCGAGCAACAACAAACGTTGGTTGTACTCAGGCGTTTTGGCGAACAAATTGAACAGCAACGGATTGGTGATGTTCGATTTGTGCCATTAGTAAAAGGTGAATTACTTTGAAGTTATTTTCTGCATTATATGATCGGGTGCTCAGCTGGACGAAACACCCAAAGGCAGATTGGTTACTAGGGTTAATTAGTTTTACGGAATCAGTGATTTTTCCGATCCCGCCTGATGTTATGTTGGCTCCCATGGCGATGACGCAGCCACAGCGGGCGTGGCGACTGGCTGCGTTAACTACCGTATGTTCTGTTGCAGGCGGGGCGTTGGGATACTTGCTGGGTTACTGGGCATACGATGCAGCGGTGCTGCCCATGGTAGAAGCATTGGGGTATCAGGATAAATTAGCCCGTGTCAGCGACTGGTTCACTGAGTATGGAATCTGGATCGTATTTATTGCCGGCTTTTCACCTATTCCTTATAAACTGTTTACGGTGACCGCCGGGGTCATGCAAATGATGTTCTTACCCTTTATTATTGCGTCGGCAGTCAGTCGTGGATTGCGTTTTTATCTAGTCGCCTGGTTACTTAAAACCGGCGGGCCGGCAATGGCACTTAAATTACGTCGTTATGTCGACTTTATCGGTTGGAGTGTTGTAGTCGTAGCTGTACTCGGTTATTTTATTTATCAATGGGTTAACTAAAGGTTTTCGTAACGATGGCTGAACGGCAAAGGTACTTATGCGTATTGCTGGCCGTTTTAATAACCGCTGTGCTCAGCAGTGGTTGTAGTAGCCGTAGTACACCAGCGCCGGTCGAAGAACTCTACACCGGCAAGACCTACCGTGATTTTGAAGCCAATTCATTGCGCGGCGAAACCTACCAGGTTCAGCAAGGTGAAACCCTCTATTCCATCTCATTCCGGGCAAATCAGGACGTAAAATCGATTGCCCGTATCAACAATCTACGCGAGCCATACACCATTTATCCGGGTCAGACGATCAAATTATCCGCTGATCGCGCACAAGCGCGTCCGTCAAAATCAGTTGCTCAAACTAAAGCGCATAACAATACTGTTGAAAACTCAAAAAAAGATATAACTGAGCCCGTTGCCAAGCCCAAACAGAAAGAGTATGGTCAAAAAGTAGACACTAGAAAAAAGGTTGCAAAACAACCAGCTAGGCCAAAAAATAAAACGCCTGCTACGGCCAAATCTGTCGCTATAAAGCCATTAAAACGCCGTCAGAGTGTTAACGTTGAGAGCAAGGATATTCAGTGGCAATGGCCGTCAGAGGGGCAAATTATTGCGTCGTTTTCTACTGCAGAACTGGGCAATAAAGGGTTAGATTTTGCCGGTGAGCGCGGTGATCCGGTAACAGCGGCGGCAGCTGGTAAAGTGGTTTATGTCGGTGATGCATTACGGGCTTTTGGCCAGTTAATCATTTTGAAACACAACGATGATTATATTACGGCTTATGCGCACAACGATAAGATTCTTGTTAAGGAACAAGATTGGGTAGATGTAGGTGAGGTTATTGCTGAAATGGGCGATTCAGGTACGCAGCGGGTAAAGCTGCACTTTGAAGTTCGTTATCGGGGCAAATCTGTTAACCCACGGCATTATTTACCGCAAACTCGCTAGTGAAAGCGGGCGATAATAATAAAAAAGATAAGGATATCAGCGTGTCATTTGTCACGAATATGCAGACATGGGGAAGTTGTTATGAGCAGGACAAAGCAAGAACAAGATCAGCAAGTCGACGATATCATTGAGGAGGAACTTGATGAGTCGCAAGTAGCGGAATTGCAGGCTACTGAACGTGATGCTGCTGAAGAGGAAAGTGCGCTCGAAGAAGCGTTAGCCTCAAGTTCGCAGTATCAACGTAAAATGGATGCGACACAAATGTATCTCGGCGAGATTGGTTTTTCGCCATTGCTGACAGCTGCCGAAGAGGTTTTTTACTCACGACGGGCATTGAAGGGCGACCAAGCCGCGCGCCGACGCATGATCGAGAGTAATTTGCGGTTGGTTGTAAAAATAGCCCGCCGCTACAACAATCGTGGTTTAGCACTGCTCGACCTCATCGAAGAAGGCAACTTAGGTCTGATTCGGGCCGTTGAAAAATTTGATCCTGAACGTGGCTTTCGGTTTTCTACTTATGCGACCTGGTGGATTAGACAAACCATCGAGCGCGCCATTATGAACCAAACGCGTACTATTCGACTGCCTATTCATGTGGTCAAAGAGCTTAACGTGTACCTGCGCGCTGCCCGTGAACTGGCACACAAACTTGACCATGAACCGACTGCAGAAGACATTGCGCGTAGCTTGAATAAACCCGTCGCAGACATCAATAAAATGCTTCGTTTAAACGAACGCATTGCGTCGGTTGATATGCCAATGGGCGGCGATGGTGATAAGGCATTATTAGATCTGCTAACCGATGAAAATGGTAACAGTCCTGAGGGTATCCTGCAGGATGGAGACTTAAAAGAGCGCATCACTGAATGGTTGGATGCCTTAAGCCCTAAACAAAAAGAGGTATTGGCGCGTCGCTTTGGCTTGCTCGGTTATGAACCGTCTACGTTAGAGGATGTCGGTCACGAAATCGGTTTAACGCGGGAGCGTGTCCGGCAGATACAAGTTGAAGCATTGCGTAAGCTAAGAGATTTTTTAAAGCAGCGGGGCTTAACTCTGGATTCTTTGTTTACCGCTCAATAGACCGTTAAAACCCCAAACCAGGCGCTCAATCGAGCGCCTTTTTCCATTCATACAGCAGATCAAGTGCCTGTTTAGGCGTGACTTGTTCCAACTCGAGCATTTCTAATTGTTGTTGCAGTTTTTGCAGTTGCTCGTTGACGACGGGTTCAGTCGGTTGCTGTGGTTGCGTTAATGGCAGCGACGGCTGCACACGGCTTTCGTGTTCGAGTTGTTGCAGTTTTTGTTTAGCTGCTGCGATAACGTTGCCCGGAACTCCGGCTAATTTCGCAACCTGTAAGCCAAAGCTTTGGCTAGCCGCGCCTTCCGAAACACGGTGTAAAAAGACAATGTCATCGTTATGCTGTTGTGCCTCTACGTGAACGTTGACGGTTGCCGGTAGTTGCTCGGCAAGCTCAGTCAGCTCAAAATAGTGGGTTGCGAACAAGGTTAAACATTGTGTTTTTTGCGCAAGTTGTTCGGCCACAGCCCATGCCAGCGAGAGCCCGTCATAGGTTGAGGTGCCGCGGCCAATTTCGTCCATCAATACCAGGCTTTGCTTGCTGGCATTGTGCAGGATGTTGGCGGTTTCGGTCATTTCTACCATAAAGGTAGAACGTCCGGAGGCGATATCATCTGCGGCGCCAATACGAGTAAAGATACGATCAAACTGGCCAATTTGAGCTGCTTCGGCGGGTACGTAACAGCCCATGTGAGCAAGAATAACGATCAATGCTGCCTGACGCATATAAGTCGATTTACCGCCCATATTGGGCCCGGTAATCATCAGCATCTGGCGCTGCGGCGACAGCACGATATCATTAGCAATAAAGGGGTCGTCACTTAACCGTTCAATAACCGGGTGGCGGGCTTGAGTCAGTTGTAACTGATTCGTTTGTGGCAATAGTTGTGGACGACAATAATTTTGTTGTTGCGCCAACTTAGCGAAGGCTGCCAATGTGTCTAATTCGGATAACGCTGAGGCTGTTTGCTGCAATGCGTTAAGTTGCGGCAGACACTGATCAAACAATGCATCGTAGAGCCATTTCTCGCGAGCCAGCGAGCGCGCTTGAGCTGTAAGCACTTTTTCTTCGTGTTGCTTTAATTCGGGAATAATATAGCGCTCAGTATTTTTTAGCGTTTGGCGGCGCTGATAGTCAGCCGGGATATCCCCTGAAGCATTGCGGGAAACCTCGATAAAATAGCCATGCACTTTGTTATAGCCGACTTTTAACGTAGCAATCCCTGTTCGCTCCCGCTCGCGGCTTTCCAGTTGCTGCAGGTAGTCCGACGCGCCAGTTGCTAATGTACGTAGTTCGTCCAGCTCATCGTCATAGCCGGCGGCGATAACACCACCATCACGGATCAGCATGGGGGGATTTTCGATGATCGCCTGGTTAAGTAATTGCTGTAGTGAATCAAAACGATCTATTTGTTTATTTAACTGCTGCAAGGCGTCGTCATGGCATAGCTCTTTCACGGAATCGATTAAGGTCAAGCTATCGCGTAAGCGTGCAAAATCACGTGGACGGGCGCTGCGCAGGCTAATTCGAGCAACAATACGCTCGATGTCAGCAAATTGCTTTAAAAGTTGCTGTACATCGTACCAACATTCGTTTTGTGATAGGGCATCAATAGCGTCGTATCGCGCTTCTAATACTTGCTGATTGCGAATGGGTCGTTGCAGCCAGCGTTGAAAATTACGGCTCCCCATCGCCGATACGGTCTCATCTAAGACCGCACTCAGATGGGTATCCCGCTGCGACAGGCTTTGTTGCAACTCAAGATTACGACGAGTTGCTGCATCAATAATAATGGCGTCCTGCGGTGGTTCGCGCAAAATGGATTGAATATGAGGTAATGCTGCGCGCTGGGTCTCCTGCACATAGTGGAGTACGGCACCCGCCGCGCTAATAACAGGATCGTTATCAGCTAGTCCGAACCCTTGTAAGTGCTGAGTACTGAATTGCCGGGTTAACAGTTGCAGTGCGGTCGCCACATCAAACTCCCACACGGCGCGGCGGCAGGTACGTGTGTTGGCCAGTGGTAAAGACGCGATATCCATTCCTTCCGGATACAGCATTTCAGCGGGCTGTAACCGCTGCAATTCGGCTGCGAGCTGTTCTTCACTTTGTGCTTCAGTCAGCCAAAAACGCCCGCTGCTTAACTCAAGCACGGCAATAGCATAGCCTTGCTTTAGCGGATTTATTGCCACTAATAAATTTAATTGACGATCATTAAGCAGCGATTCATCGGTAATGGTCCCCGGCGTCAGAATTCGCACCACCTGCCGCTCTACCGGGCCTTTACTGGTTGCCGGGTCACCAATTTGCTCACATATAGCGACTGACTCGCCTTTATTGACCAACCTTGCTAAATAGTTCTCTGCTGCATGGTAGGGCACTCCTGCCATCGGAATAGGCTCGCCATTGCTGGCACCACGTTTGGTCAGTGAAATGTCGAGTAATTCGGCCGCGCGTTTAGCGTCGTCGTAAAAAAGTTCGTAAAAATCCCCCATCCGATAGAACAAAAGCATGTCAGCATGTTCGGCTTTTATACGCAGGTATTGCTGCATCATAGGGGTATGTGATTGGATCGTCTGTTCACTGATTGCTGAGGCTGGCATACTCTAATAATCTATTTTAAAAGGGCTCTGAACACTATGGTAACAAGCCGACAAAACTGGGCGCAACGGGTATCACTGGCTGCTGAGGTCGGGCAACGATTGCTCGACCGCGGACAAACCCTTAGCACCGCAGAATCTTGTACCGGTGGAGGTATAGGATACGTCATAACCGAAGTGGCGGGAAGCTCCGGCTGGTTTAATGGCGGTTTAATCACTTATACTAACGCGCTCAAGCAACAATGGTTAGAGGTGCCGGAATCGGTGTTGCGAACCCAGGGAGCGGTGTCACGAGAATGTGTAGAAGCAATGGCTATGGGCGCATGTAAAGCCGCCTCGTCGGATTGGGGGCTTGCTGTCAGTGGTGTTGCCGGCCCCGGCGGAGGAACGGCAGACAAACCTGTTGGCTTAGTTTGGATGGCGATAGCCTCAGGGCAGCAGGCCGATAGTTTTGCCGAGCGCTTTGAGGGCGACCGTGAAGCGGTGCGATTAGGCACCATAGACTGTATTTTGCAGCGTTTATTAAAAAAGTTGCAGGATTAACTTGATACTGTAAAAACATACAGTATACTGTTTATAAAACCAGTAATTAATAGTTGGAGCATAGCATGAGCAACGATCGTTCAAAAGCACTCGATGCAGCACTTGGACAAATTGAACGCCAATTCGGTAAAGGGTCAATTATGCGTCTGGGCGACAACCAGACAATGGATATTGACTCTGTCTCGACCGGTTCGCTTGGCCTTGATGTTGCGTTAGGTATTGGCGGTTTGCCATACGGGCGTGTTGTAGAGATCTACGGCCCGGAGTCGAGTGGTAAGACGACACTAACATTGCAAGTCATAGCGGAAGCGCAAAAAGCGGGCAAAACCTGTGCTTTCGTTGATGCGGAGCATGCATTAGATCCAATCTATGCGGAGGCTCTGGGCGTTCAGGTTGACGACTTGTTAGTTTCACAGCCTGATACTGGTGAACAGGCGCTGGAAATTTGCGATATGTTAGTGCGCTCAGGTGCAGTTGATGTGGTTATTGTTGACTCGGTTGCGGCATTGACACCTAAAGCTGAAATCGAAGGTGAGATGGGGGATAGCCATGTCGGTTTGCAAGCCCGTTTGATGTCGCAAGCATTGCGTAAGTTAACTTCGAACATTAAAAAGTCGAATACCATGTGTATTTTCATCAACCAAATTCGGATGAAGATTGGTGTGATGTTTGGTAACCCGGAAACCACTACGGGTGGTAACGCACTTAAGTTTTACTCATCTGTTCGTCTTGATATCCGCCGTACTGGTGCGCTTAAAGAAGGCGATGAAGTTGTTGGTAACGAAACGCGCGTTAAAGTGGTTAAGAATAAGGTGGCGCCACCGTTTAAAGAAGCAAACTTCCAAATTCTTTATGGTCGTGGCATTTCCAAGGAAGGCGAACTAATTGACCTGGGTGTAAAACACAAAATGGTTGATAAAGCCGGTGCCTGGTATAGCTATAACGGCGATAAGATCGGTCAGGGTAAAGCGAACTCGATGAAATTCATGCAGGAAAACCCAGACATTGCTAATGAGTTAGAAGGTCGTTTGCGTGAACTGTTGTTAGCTAAACCGGTTAAAAAGACTAAGGAAGATCGAGCCGCGGAAAAAGCTGCTTTAGCCGAAAAAGAAAGCAAGAGTACGAGTAAAGCTGGGCTCGATGATGATTTGTCACTGACCTAAAACTAAGAATTGATGCGTAGCGGCGAGTTTACCGAGAACATTTCCTGGTGTAGTCTCGCTGCATAGGCATCGGTCATACCGGACAGGTAATCAGCAATAATGCGATAAGGGTTACCTGTTCCGTCTTCTTCCTGGCGACGTTGCTCTGTTAGATAGCGTTGCTGAGTATTAACGGGTAATAACCGTAGCGGATCGACAGCAAACGCATCAAAGATTTCCATCACCACTTGCTGCCCTTTAAACTCTTGCACTTGCATTTCTGGCTTACGAATTACGAACCTAAAAATAAACGATTTTAATTGGTCTAATAACCGTTGTTCGGTTTGTCCTAAACATGTTTTATATTGCAATAGTGGCGATTCAAACTGTAAGTCATTCGGTTCCAGTTGGGCAGAAGTAACCAGGCGGTTGACTAAACTTCCAATAGCCCGTTTGCGTTGGTAATGTTCTGGTGAGAACAGCTTATCAGTTAATGCGCTGGCACTAAAATCACTGAATTCACTATCGAGTTCAGATAAAAAATCATACATTTCAGCCATCCATAGCTCGCGGGTGATTAATCCCACCACGATGGCATCCTCGAGATCATGAACGCCATAGGCAATATCGTCAGCAAGCTCCATGATTGCAGCATCTACGCTTTTAAACCGGCTTTTCCCATGTTGCTTGGGCGAAGGTTGTTCGGCAAGTTGTTGCAACGCCATTTTATCGTCATCACTCAATGGCGCTAACACCCAGTTAAAGGCCGCCTCATCGTCATGATAAAGCGCTTTTGCAGGTAGCCAGTCTCGTGTTGGCAGATGACGAAAATCACTGACATCAGCAGGTGATTGCAATCGCTGCACCTGCTGCATGAGTACCGGGTATTTGAGCAAGCCTAATAGTGTGCGGCGGCATAAGTTCATGCCGACATCTTCGGTGTAGGCCTCTAACCGTGTAACAATACGAAAGGTCTGTCCATTGCCCTCAAAGTTTCCGTGGTTACGCATCATGTAATTTAACGCGATCTCACCGCCATGGCCGTAGGGCGGGTGACCAATGTCGTGAGCCAGACACAGAGACTCAATCAGAGCTTCTGATAATTGTAATTGCTTAGCTAACGCTGGCTGATGGTGTTGAAAGTGTATAACCAGGCCACTACCAATCTGACTTGCTTCAAGAGAATGAGTAAGACGTGTTCGCGGGAAGTCATGCATACCGATATACATGACTTGTGTTTTTGCTTGTAGGCGTCTAAATGCAGCTGAATGTAGAATGCGGGCTTTATCTTTTTGGTAGGGCGTACGCGTGTCCCCGGTTCTGGCGGAGGGGGTCGATGGGTGCTGCCTTGCGAACCAATGATCTAACTGCTGCATTCGCCTTCCTTATTCGTCTCTGTTAACTGCGGCGGCCCAATTCGACGCCTCGTGATAAAGTGCAATTACTGCGCTACTGCTAAGCTTCAACTTATCAGCCGCGCGCTCAATATGTTGCCAGTCGATGCGCTCAATTGCTGCCGCAGTAGCCAGGAAAAAACTGATTGCACCGCGTTTTTCGATCAAAGCCTGCAGAATGGTTGGGCCTGCGTGGATATGACCGAGTATTTTAGATAGTTCATCATCCATCATTGCATCCAGCTTTGACAACAAACCTGACAGGAATGCAGCACCTGGCTCAGCGCCGTAACGCTTGTCTTTTAACGCTAATTGTTCGCAAAACCGTGCTCGAGTTATCGATAACCGAGTTAACTCGTTGGGTTTGGTTTCGCCAAGCGAGGCTGTGGCAATAATAGCAACAAACTTTCTAACTTCTTCCTGACCGAGACGAACCACTGCCTGTTTGAGTGACGTTATCTTAGAGCGCCGGGCAAAAAATGCGGAGTTAACGAAACGCAGCAGTTTAAATGACACGCCGGTATCGCGCTCCACGATATGTGCAATTTCGTCCGGGTTATATTGTTCAGCGGTTACCTTTTCTAGTAACTCCAGGTAGACCTTTTGCGATACCGACAGGGAGCGACGTTGGATAATTTCTGGTTTAGCAAAAAAGTAGCCCTGAAAATAATCAAAACCAAGCTCATAGGACTGGTTAAATTCGTCATAGGATTCGACCTTTTCCGCCAGGTATTGACCCTCAAAGCCTTGGTGGCTCTTCATTTGCTGTTTAATTTGTGCCACCGACATCAATCGAAAATCCATCTTTATAATATCGATATGAGGCATAAACCGAGCCCAGCGTGCGTCATATTCAAAATCATCGAGCGCAACGGTGTAACCCAGCTGTTTTAAAGAGACAACAGCGTCATAAACCTCATCGGTTGGCGGCACGGTTTCCAGTAATTCAACAACAATGGTGTTTTTTGGTAGCACCTGCGGCAGCTGTGAACAAATGGCGCGTTCAGTAAAGTTGATAAAAGCTTTGTTATTGGCGGTTAATGCATCAATGCCACTACTAAACTCACTGTTCTCCACCAGACGCTCGGTCGCCTCGTTAGAATCGACATTAGGGAATGCGTTGGCAAAACCATCACGGAACAATAACTCATAGGCAACAAGCTTTTTTTGGCGGTCAAAAATAGGCTGTCGCGCAATATAAAAAATCACCTAAGTTTCCTTATAGGAATCAATCGATTTATGCTACAAAGGACGTACTTCAGTGTACGGATAAATCAGGGAATTGGGAAGAACTACATGTCGGAAGTAAAAGTTGCCTTGGCATTGGGATCAGGCGCTGCCCGCGGCTGGTCTCATATTGGTGTTATCAAAGCGCTAGAGGAAATGGGTGTACGCATAAACATGGTCGCCGGCACCTCAATTGGGTCGCTGGTGGGCGCTGGGTACGCATCGGGCCGGTTAGCCGAAATCGAAGATTGGGTGGTTAACATGGGCCGCTGGGAAGTCTGGAATTTATTGGACTTTGGCTTTAATCAGGGCGGCTTAATCGGTGGCGAAAAAGTATTTAACGAGGCGCGGGAACAATTTGGAGCCAAGCAAATCGAGGACCTCCCGATAACCTATGGTGCAGTCGCTACCGATTTATACAGTGGTCGCGAGATTTGGCTAAGAAAAGGCGACTTGTATGATGCCTCGCGCGCATCCTGCGCGATGCCCGGCATCCTGGCGCCGATGGCAGTAGATGGTCGCTGGTTAATCGATGGCGGGCTGGTTAACCCGGTACCGGTATCCTTGTGCCGTGCTTTAGGAGCTGACTTTGTTATCGCCGTTCATCTTAATTCGCAGTTAAACTCTAAAGTGATTGAACAGCGGGGTCGTAATATTCCGCCGCAAACCGAGGCCGAACAAGCGCAAAAGCAACAACTGGCCAATAAACACAAACATGATGAGTCTGGTTTTTTTGAAAACTTTTGGTCCAGCAGTCAACACTACTTCGACAACATAAAAGACCGGTTTAAGGCTAATCCCCACAAACCACCTGGTATGTTCAGTGTCATGTCCAGCTCTATTGATATTATGCAGGAGCGTATTACCAAAGCACGGATGGCGGGCGATCCTCCCGATATATTGGTGCAGCCAAAACTCGGCCATATTGGAATTATGGAGTTCGATCGTGGTAATGAGGGCATTGATATTGGCTATGAGACCACGCACCGGATGCGTGATCTCATTATGGAAGAAATTGATTTGTACCGTGAGCGGCGGGGCTAATAGCCCGCCGCATGGCCGTCTTTACGACTTTCTGATGCGCCGTAGTAAACGTCCTCCTGGTGGTTTTTCCAAATAGCCTGATAGCCGCCAAATGGTCCAACCGCTTCTTGCAGCGTATGGCCCATTTTAATCAACTCCCGGCGGGTATGTTTAGAAAAGCCGTTTTCTAAGTGTACTGTACCACCATCATTCATTTCGGCGCCGGTAGGTTGACCCGATCCGGTATGCAGTATTCTGGGGGCGTCACCGGCTTCCTGCAGGTTCATGCCAAAGTCAATGATGTTAATGAGGATTTGCGCGTGCATTTGTGGCTGCGTCGCGCCACCCATCACACCATAACTCATAACAGGTTTACCATCTTTAGTCACAAACGCTGGAATAATTGTATGGAAAGGGCGTTTGCCGGGTTCGAATACGTTGTTATGGTTAGGATCTAAATTAAATAACTCGCCACGGTTTTGTAGTACAAAACCTAAACCAGCGGGCGTTACGCCAGAACCCATGCCACGGTAATTACTTTGAATCAGCGACACCATGTTGCCGGCTTCGTCTGCTGTGGTTAAATAAATGGTATCGCCTTCGGTTGGCGGATTGCCGGGCTCGACCGCTTTCGCAGGCTTACTCGGATCAATAAGCTGAGCGCGCTCACGCGCGTAGTCTTTGTCTAACAGACCCTCTACAGGAACGTCGTTAAAAGCCGGGTCAGAGTAGTATTTGGCGCGGTCTTCAAATGCCAGTTTTTTCGCCTCGACAAAATGGTGAATGTACTCGGGGCTATCAAACCCCATAGCTGCGATATCAAAATTCTCAAGCATGTTCAGAATTTGCTGTGCCGCAATACCCTGTGTATTTGGCGGCAGTTCCCACAGGTCATAACCACGGTAGTTTGAAGAAACAGGGTCTACCCATGTCGACTCATGAGAAGCCAGATCGTCATAGGACAGAAAGCCACCATTGTCCTGAACAAAGTCGCTTATAGTGCGTGCAATGTCGCCTTCATAAAAAACATCACGACCTTGTTCTGCAATTGTCTGGTAAGTATTGGCTAAGTCCGGATTAGTAAATCGCTCGCCTTTTTGCGGCATATCACCGTCTTTCATAAATACATCGGCAAAGCCCGGGTAGTCTTGCAGAACTTCGCCATTGCGTTCAAAGTAATAAGCAATAACTTCGGTTACCGGAAAGCCTTTACGGGCATACTCGATGGCTGGAGCCAAAACGTCTTTCATGTCCAGCTGGCCAAAACGTTCGTGTAGTTCAAACCACCCATCGACGGTTCCGGGGACCGAAATAGGTAGCACACCCCGGGCTGGTATGCTGTCGTAACCGTTCTCGACAAAATATTCACGAGTGAGTGACTTTGGCGAGCGTCCGGATGCGTTGAGTCCGAACAGACGCTTGCTCTCTGCGTCCCAGACAATAGCAAATAAATCACCACCAATGCCGTTACCGGTAGGCTCAACCAGCCCTAAAACCGCATTAGCTGCGATGGCGGCATCAATAGCGTTGCCGCCTTGTTGCATAATGTCCAGTGCTACCTGAGTTGCCAGGGGTTGACTGGTCGCTGCCATTGCATTAGGTGCCATGGCTTCGGAACGAGTAGCAAAATGGTGGCCGGTAATACGATCGGCGGCCGCCGTTGTATTGGCGATAACGCTTAAGCCAAGAGCGACGGTACAGGTTAATAGAGTCGACTTCATGGATAATCTCCTGATGAGAAAGATAACTACAGCTTAGCGATAAAAAAGGGTCGCGTTAAGCGACCCTCCTTAGCATGATTTCAGTCTACTACCGATTACTTCTGAGTATGGTAGTGGTCATCGATGACCTTTTCCATTTCGTCGAATTTGTCCTGCAATTCCTGGTCAGGTTCTGCTGTTAGCTTACTGAAGATGACGATAGCTAACACAGATACGATGAAGCCGGGCACGATTTCATAAACGTAACCGCTTAGTGGCTGGCCACCGAATTCAGGGCCGTAGATCCAGAATAGTACGGTTAACGCACCCAGGATCATACCGGCGAGAGCACCGTGACGGTTCATTCGCTTCCAGAACAAGCTCAGGATAACCACTGGACCAAATGCCGCGCCAAAGCCTGCCCATGCATTAGATACCAGGGTCAGTACCGTATTTTCCGGGTTCCAGGCAAGCCAAATAGCGACCAACGATACCAACAGTACCGAAATACGACCTACTGCGACCAGTTCTTTCTGGCTAGCGTCTTTGCGCAAGAATGCTTTGTAAAAATCCTCTGTCAGTGAACTTGAGCTAACCAACAGTTGTGACGAAATAGTGCTCATGATGGCTGCCAAGATAGCTGCCAGCAAGAAGCCGCCAATTAACGGATGGAATAAGAACTGCGAGAAAATGATAAAGATTGTCTCGGCATCGTTCAGTGTCATTTGGGTTTCGTTAACATAGGCAATACCAACAAAACCGGTTGCCATGGAACCGATGATCGATACGAACATCCAGCTAATACCAATGCGGCGCGCGTTTTTAATATCGCTCACCGAGCGTATCGCCATAAAACGGACGATGATATGTGGCTGGCCAAAGTAACCAAGACCCCAGGCCAATAGGGATATAATCCCGAGAGCAGCCAAACTTTCGCCCGTATTGCCGTCCTTAAAGAAATCCAGGAATGACGGATTAATATCCTTAACCTGGCCGACGACGTCACTGTAGCCACCTAACTCAGAGAAGGCGACAAGTGGCACCAGCACCAGCGCGACAAACATAATACAGCCCTGCACGAAGTCGGTCATACTTACCGCCAGGAAGCCACCAAACAGCGTATAAGCACAAACGACGCCTGCTGTTACCCAGAGGCCGGTGGTATAATCCATCCCGAACGAGCTGTCGAATAACTTACCGCCGGCAACCAAGCTGGCAGAAGTGTACAAGGTAAAGAAGATGATAATGACCACCGACGAGAAGATCCGCAGTTTACGGCCTTTGTCGTTAAACCGGTTGGCAAAGTAATCCGGGATCGTTATCGAGTCATTAGCAACTTCGGTATAGGTCCGCAGACGCGGTGCGACGATGACGTAGTTAAGGTATGCGCCAATGAGCAAACCCACAGCAATCCACAGCTGCGAAACACCTGAGACGTAAATCGCTCCGGGTAGACCCATCAACATCCAACCACTCATGTCAGAAGCGCCGGCTGATAGCGCGGTTACCGCGGGACCAAGCCCACGTCCACCGAGCATGTAGCCAGAGACCGAGTCAGTCGCTTTTTTGTAGGCATAAAGACCAATGCCCAACATGACAATAAAATACAGCGCTAGCGATATCAGAGTACCTGTTTCCACATTAAACTCCCTTAGTTTTAGTTTTAGCGACGTTAGCGCTTGTGTCGCTTTAGGTTTAAGTGTTCTGTTTAAAGATGTTCATGCAACAATTGTTCTACGTAAGGTTGTTGCGGTTTGTTTAACAAGTGTTCAGTTTTTTCAAACGTAATCATTTTACCACGATACAAAATTAAGATCTTGTCAGCAATATGTTTAACGATTTGCGGCGAATGTGTAACGAAAATATACGAAATACCCATATCTTGCTGCAAATCCAGCATTAGGTTAATGATTTGAGCTCTAACTGATGGGTCAAGCGCAACCAGCGCTTCGTCGGCAACGATGATTTGTGGCTCAAGCGATATAGCGCGGGCGATAGCAACTCGTTGCTTCTGACCGGTAGAGAGCATATGCGGGTAAAATTCATAATGCTCTGCTAATAGCCCCACTTTGCGTAAAGTCTGTTTTACGGTGTTTTGCCGCTCTTGTGCCGTTTGTCGGGTATTAAAAATCAGCGGCTCTTCTAACTGTTGGCCAATGGTGCGCTGACTATTTAGCGATTTTTCGCTGTCCTGAAAGATCATGCGGATATTTTGACAGCGTTGTTTGGTATTGGCGTCATAAAGCTTCTGGCCATTAAGATAAATGTCGCCGCTGGTTGGGTTATCAACGCCGGCAACCAGTTTTGCCAGGGTCGATTTACCGGAACCGGTTTCGCCCATGATAGCTAGTGTTTCGCCAGCGGCTAGCGTAAATGACGTGGGCTCTAAAGCCACCGACTTAGGTGACCAGGGCCAGTCACGGCGGCCTCGAAACGATTTACTGAGATTCTTCACCTCCAAAATAGATGTCATGATGTCGGCTCGTTTAAAGGGTAATGACAGTGGAATAATTGTTGCTCGCGCGTTGCCGCCGGCGGCGCTTTAACGCATTGCTTTTGCGCGTAGGGGCAACGTGGGCCCAGACGGCAACCGATAGGCATATGTCGAAGCGTCGGTACGGCTCCGGGTAACGTTGGCAAACGTGATTTTCGCGGTAATTCATGCTGACTTTGCAAGGACATATCGATCATTGATTGGGTATACGGGTGCGCCGGCGCTTGCAGTAACGCCGAAGCCTTACCCGTTTCCATCAACTGGCCACAGTAAAGTAGGGTCAGATACTGAGTCGCCGGTAAGATCGAGGCGACATCCTGCGTAATCAGTAATACCGACATATCCTGACTCATTGCTAACTTAGTAATCAGTCGCTGGATTTGGTCGCGCGTGGATGGCTCCATGGCGGTTGTTGGCTCATCAGCAATCAACAGTTTTGGCCGGTGCGCAATGGCAATAGCAATACTGACTTTTTGTGCGATGCCCTCAGACAGCTCGAACGGATAGCTTTTTAATACCTTTTCGTGATCGCGTACACCAACGCGATGCAGTAATTGCCTTACCCTCGTTTTACGATCGATGCGCCGGCGCAAAAAGGTACCGGTAACATCTCCGCTCGGGATAGCCTCGTTGATTTGTTGCTCGATAGTATTATTAGGATCTAAATAAGCTGCCGGGTCCTGAAAAATCATCGCCATGTCACGACCGGTAACGACCCGGCGGGCTTTTGCGTCCATCGCCAGCAAGTCCTGACCGTTCCACCATAAACGATCAGCGGTTACGCGCCAGGCAGGATTAATCACGCCAATAATGGCTTTGGCTAATAAACTTTTGCCCGAACCTGACTCGCCGACAATAGAATGAATTTCGCCTGCCTTTAATTGCAGGTTAACGCGATCCAGTATCCGCACCCGGCCTTGTGGCATATCCAGTTCGATAGTGAGGTTGCGAATGTCCAGCATGTCCATAACAGGTTACCCATCCATCCGTTGTTTGATTGCCCGACGCAAGCTATCACCGACAATATTGATAGCGGTAATGGTAATAAATAGTGCGAGACCGGGTAGCACCATCGACCAGGGCGATAAATAGACTTCATCCAGGCTGCGAGCGAGCATGCTTCCCCATTCAGGGGTTGGCGCTTGTACGCCTAAACCAAGAAAGCTCAGCGCCGCAATATCCATAATGGCTACTGATAGCGCCACAGTAAACTGCATCACCATCGCCGGGGTAATATTAGGGAAAATCACCCGGTACATTAAATAGGTATCCGAACAGCCGTTAAGTCGTGATGCTGTGACATAATCTTTTTGCCACTCACTTTGTACCGCATTGCGGGTAACGTAAATAAACTGCGGAATTAGCGATAGTGTTATCGCGATAATTGCGTTACCCAAACCCGGTCCCAGAATCGCAATAATAACCAGTGCCAGCAAAAACGAAGGAATGGTTAATACACGGTCGAACACCTGCCCGAACACGCGATATTTTGCGTTGCGATCAATACCCGCAACGGCACCCATAAAAATGCCAAATGACGATGCCACAATGACGATAACGAGCGGTAAGGCAAAGCTGTAAGCAGCCCCGATGAGTAATCGAGACAGCATGTCCCTACCCAGATCGTCGGTACCGAATAAAAAAGCCATGTTGCCGTCGGCGGTCCAGGACGGCGGTAATGATAACGCGTCCGAGAATTGCTGTACCGGATCGTACGGCGCCAAAAGATAAGAGGCTAACGTGACCACCAGCAAAATAATTAAGAACCATAACGCAATCATTGCCGCAGTGCGTTCGCGGAACGAATACCAAACCAGCTGCAACGGCGATGGGTTACGGTCTTGATAATACAGATCAGGTTGAGCCATAGCGCTCCTCCCGGACAATTGGGAACCGCCAGCCGCGATAAATTTCAAATAGGAAGTTGGCAAACAATGTGGTCGCAACCAACAGTAGCAATGCGGCCTGAATAACAGGGTAGTCGCGATCCAGAATAGCCTTTAACAACCAGGAGCCAATGCCGGGCCAGTTGAAAATAGACTCGACGATAACGGCATTGGCTAACATCAGACCGAAGATAAATGTCAGTTGTTGCAGAATACCCTGCATCGAATTGGGGACCGCATGCTGCATAACAACTCGGTAGGGAGGCAGGCCGCGCGCGCGCACAGCTTTTATATAGGGTTGCTGCATAATTTCTACGGTTGTATTGCGCATCATCCGCAGCAGCAACATGGCCGGCAAACTGGCCAGTACCACAATCGGCAACACCATATGGGCTAACGCATTTTGATAGGCAGATGCCTTATAGGCTGAGTCACTCAGAGCAATGTCGAGTAACACTGAGCCGGTTTGCGGCTCAATCAAATAAAGTGGGTCAATTTGTCCGGTAATGGGCAGCCAACGTAAATTAACGGCAAAAAACAGGATTAATAGCTGCGCTAACCAGAATACGGGAATCGAATAGCCGCCAACCGCAAACGAAACGATGGTTTTATCCAGCGGAGCCTTGTACCAGGCCGCGGATAAAGCGCCGAGCGGTACACCAATCAGCAAAGCTAAAAGCAACGCCAACAGGAGAATTTCAGCCGTTGCCATAAAGGTACGTGAGCCTTCCAGCCAAACAGGTTGCTGGGTTACCAGCGAATAGCCCCAATTCAGGTTAATGAGGTTTTGCAGGTAATACGCGTACTGAACAAAAAGGTTGGTATCGCCGCCGCGCAGTGCAAACTCTTCACCATAGGCTTCTGTGGCCACTCGTATGCCCGACATGTTGGTAATGACATCGCCGGGGAATAACCAGTTTAAAAAGAAGCTGAATACCGTCAGTAGCCATAACGCCAGCACAAAATAGAGCAGCCGGTTGATGATAAAACGCGTCATTGCGCTAACTCCTTACCGGCACGGCGGAAGCTAATACCACCATAAGGCGGCAGCTCAACACCGGTGACAAAATCTTGCTGGGCCTGATAGCGCATCGAGTGGGCAATAGGTAATAAGGGAACCTGCTGATTGAGCAAATCCTGCGCCGAACGATACAATTGACGGCGCTCAGCGGTGTCGGTAGTGGCGATGGCTTGTAACAAAATCTGGTCAAACCCGGGGTGACACCAGTTAGCGCGGTTACTGCCGGTGGCAACAGCGGCACAACTCAACAGCGGTCGAAAGAAATTATCCGGATCCGCATTGTCGGCGTACCAGCCAATCAGGGCGGTGTCATGTTCGCCACGACTTAATCTACGCCTAAAGCTATTCCACTCGTAACTGACAATGCGTACATTAATTCCCACCTGCGCCAAATCAGACTGCATAAGTTCAGCCATGCGGCGAGCATTGGGATTGTATACACGTTGCACTGGCATGGCCCAGATGGTCATTTCAAAGCCAGCTGTGATACCGGCTTCATCTAACAAAGCGCGGGCTTTTTCAGGATCATACTGATAATCGATTTGCGCTTCGCGGAAGGCCCAGGATGTCGGCGGCAATACCGATTCTGCTTGCTCAGCACTGCCGTAATAGATGGCATCAATAATAGCCCGCCGATTAATCGCATAGCTCAACGCCTGACGCACCTGCGGGTTATCAAAGGGTTTTTTCTGGGTATTAAATGCCCAGAAAGATACATTAGGGCTAACCTCTGATTTAACTTCTATTTGCGCCTGGTTCAACGACCGCAATTTACTGACCAGCGGATAGGGTATGACATCACACTCGCCGGTAACCAACTTCAGCATGCGCTTATTCGCATTCGGCGTAATGGAGTAAACCAAGTGTTCAATATCGGGACATTCACGCCAGTAATCCGGATTGCGTGAGTAACGGATGTAATAATCCTTACGATAAGCTTCAAACCGAAATGGCCCGGTTCCAATGGGTTGCTGATCAATCAGCTCCGGTTGGTTTGCAATATCCAGCTTATGCGCATATTCAGCCGATAAGATCACCGCAAAGTCGGTAGCCAGATTGGCCAAAAATGAACTATCGGCATTATTGAGCACGATATCGATAGTGTGAGGTCCGACTTTGACCACACGGTTGATCAGACGATCCAGTCCGGTCGCCGTAAAAAAGGGGTAGCTGCCGCCGCCTACCGGGTGATAAAGCGCGGTAGAGTCTAGCCAGCGGTTAAAACTAAAAATAACGTCATCGGCATTTAAGTTACGGCTGGGCGTAAAAAAATTCGTTGTATGAAAGGCAACATCGTCGCGCAGTTTAAAGCGATACCTTGTGCCATCGTCCAGTGCCTGCCATTCGGTGGCCAGCGCAGGTACGAAGGCTTGCTCACTGGCATCGTAGTCAATTAGCCGGTCGTAAAGTTGGGCGGCAGTGGCGTCAACCGTGGTACCCGAGGTTATCCGCTGTGGATTAAATCCCTCAGGGTTGCCCTCGGAACAATACACCAAACCTTTTTGCAGTGGCTCAGGTAGTTCACGTTCGCTGCTGCAGCCGATGCTAATTAGGCTCAATAATATAGGCAAACTGGCACGCAAGTTAATCATTATCGCCGTTCGTTCCTTCCAGTAACTGGTATTTTTTTAAATAGCCACGCAGTTGGTGGTAAGTAAGGCCTAAATGTTTAGCCGTTTTCTTTTGGTTAAACTGACAGTGTTTCAGGGCATCTTGCAATAGTTTTATTTCGAAGTTTTGCGATGCCTGCTTTAAATCCAGTGGTTCCGTAACGTCGGGTGCGGCCGCAGTGGTTGAGCTTGGTTCAGCAGCCATGCCCGGCGAATCTTGCGCAGTATGTTGCTGAGTGTCAACAGCTCGTGTTTCAGCAGGTGTTGATGGTTTGGGACGAAACGGACTATCGAACGGGTCCAGTACGATCTCAGATACCGGGATGTGACCATTGCCCACCCGATAAACACTGCGCTCGACCACGTTTTTAAGTTCACGCACGTTTCCGGGCCAGTGGTAGTCCAGCAGCAGGCGCTTGGCCTTTTCAGTAAAACCACTGAATAGCTCGTATTGTAATTCGCGCGCCATGGCAATGGCGAAATGTTCAGCTAGTACCATAATATCTTCACGCCGCTCACGCAAAGGCGGTAGTGTAATCACATCAAATGCTAAGCGATCGAGCAGATCGTGGCGAAACTTTCCCTGCCGTGCCAGCGACGGCAAGTCCTCGTTGGTGGCAGCAATAAGTCGTGTATCAACTTTAACGGGACGGGAACCACCGACGCGTTCGAACTCACCATACTCAATAACGCGTAGTAGCTTTTCTTGCACCAGCATCGAGGTGTTGGCCAACTCATCCAGAAACAAAGAACCGTTGTCGGCTCTCTCAAACCGGCCTTCGTGCCGTTTACTGGCACCGGTAAAGGCGCCGGCCTCATGGCCAAACAATTCACTTTCCAGTAAGTTATCGTTAAGCGACGCACAGTTAAGGGTTATGTACTTTTGATCCCAACGCTGGGATAAAAAATGACAGCGTTGCGCAATCAATTCCTTGCCGGTCCCACGCTCGCCAATTATAAGGATAGGCTTGTTCAGTGGGGCAACCTGTGACACATGCTCTAATACATCAACAAAGCTGTTAGACTGGCCAATGAGGTTGTCCGTTGGGCGAAATTGGCTCATGTTAGGAAAAATCCCGTTTTTATAGTTATTTTTGCCAATTATTAGTTTATTTTACAAATTGGCGCAAGTTTTAATATGGCACAACAAAGTAAAAAACTAACAAAAACAGCGTGTTAAGTCGAATTTAAAAGTTGGCCTAATTGTTGAATGCCTATAACCAGAGACCAATTAGGTCACTTATTCGATTAAACACTGTGAGGTAATGATTATGGGTATTTTTTCACGTTTTAGCGATATCGTGAACTCGAATATCAACGCATTGTTAGATAAAGCGGAAGATCCGCAAAAAATGGTACGCCTGATTATCCAGGAAATGGAAGACACATTAGTCGAGGTTCGCTCAACGTCAGCGCGTTTAATCGCCGAGAAAAAAGACGTTCAGCGCCAACAACAGCGTGCCGAGCACGAAGTGCTGGACTGGGAAAGCAAAGCTGAATTAGCGTTGTCTAAAGAGCGTGAAGACTTGGCTAAGCAAGCGCTGATCGAAAAGCAAAAAGCGCAACAGGTGGTTGATTCGCTGCAACAGGAAATTGACCGTATCAACGAGAGTCTGGACAAATTAAATAGTGAAATTGGCCAGTTACAAGAAAAACTGGCGGATGCCAAAGCGCGTCAAAAGACCATTTTAATGCGCCAAAAAACGGCAACCAGCCGGCTTGCAGTTAAACAGCAAGTTGACAGCAATAAAGTTAACGATGCCATGGAAAAGTTTGACCGCTATGAGTCAAAAATTGATGACATCGAAGCGCAGGTCGAATCGTACGACTTAGGCAAACGTACCTTACGAGATGAATTTGCTGACCTGGAAAACGAAGGAAAAGTTAATGACGAGCTGGAAGCATTGAAAGCACGCATGAAAGCCAAAGAGAAAAAAGGCGACGAGTAATCTCGTTGCCCACTCTTCAACATTGATCGGTTAGGAACTGACTATGGAAATGGAAGGAATTATTGCACTACTGGTAACGCCACTCATCCTTTTTATGATCTTTGTGGCGCCTGTCTGGCTTATTCTTCACTATCGCAGTAAAAAGCAGGTGAACAAGGGATTAAGCGAAGACGAGAGAACACAATTAAATATGATGGCGGAAAAAGTTGAAAAAATGCGTGAACGGGTAAAAACACTAGAACGTATCTTGGATGCTGACTCGCCAAACTGGAGGAGCCAATAATGACCTCGATTAAACGTGAATTATGTCGCAATACCGAAAAGGGTAAATTAGCGGGTGTATGTGCGGGTCTGGCGGACTATTTGAATATCGAAGCATGGATAGTACGCGTGGTGTTTTTTACCGGCCTGATTTTTTCCAGTGGCTTCTTCTTTATCCTTTACGTTGCCGGCTGGTTAATTTTGGATAAGAAACCAACGCAGCCGCACCATATGAATGTTAAAACCGGTGTTTACCAGGCAGGAGAACCGCCGCACAGAGCGTTTCGCGAATTAAACACCGAGTTAGAAGAACTTGAGCATACGTTGCAAAAAATGGAGCGCTACGTAACCTCGGAACAATACAACCTGCATAGGGAATTCAGCAAACTGTGAGTCGAACCGATAAGCTGACCCGAAAAGTATCGCAACGAGCCCGTGATTTAGTCGATCGCGGGCTCGATCGTCATATCAGGCTGGCCGTTACCGGCTTAAGTGGCGCCGGTAAGACGGCCTTATTAACCGGCATGCTGGAACAGCTATTGTATGCCAACGACAATCCGACCCTGCCTTATTTAAACGTCCATTCGCAGCAGCGCTTACACGGTGTCAGGTTGGTACCCAGCCCCAATTGGTCGGTCGCACGGTTTGATTATGAAGCGGCCATTAATGCCTTAACCAGTGAACCGTCCAGCTGGCCTCAGTCTACTCGCGATGTTGCAGAAATTCGTGTCGAGATTAATTATAAGCCGTCGCGGGGTCTGGCGAGTAAGTTAAGTGACAGCCGCCGTTTAACACTCGATCTGGTTGATTATCCCGGTGAGTGGTTATTGGATTTACCGATGCTTGATCAGGATTATTACGACTGGAGTCAGCAACAGTCTCGGTTAGCGAGGCAACCACTGCGCAGTGATATTTTTGCGGACTGGCACCAGCGGGTCGAGAACAGCATCCGCAACAACGATGATGTCGATAAGACACTGCGCCGCTTAGCTCATGATTATCAGCAGCAACTGCAACGCTGCAAAAATGAATTTGGCTTATACTTTTTGCAGCCGGGGCGACACTTGTTACCGGGCGAGCTGGCGGGAGCGCCGGCGCTGGATTTTTTCCCCTGGCCGAGCCATTTAACCATGCCCGAATCATGGCGCCCGGTACTGGAAAGTAAATACCGTTATTACCAGGAAAAGGTCATAAAGCCCTTTTACAAAGAATACTTTCAGAATTATAACCGCCAGGTCGTGCTAGTGGACGTGTTATCTGCCTTGCAGGCTGGTGAAAATGCATTAGCTGAACTTAAACTGGCATTGAATGAGCTTATGAAGAGCTTTGATTACGGCCATAACAGCCTGCTGAAGCGTTTGGTCGCGCCGCAAATTGACAAAGTCGCACTGGTTGCGGCCAAAGCTGATCATGTAGCGCCGCCGCAACACGCCAATATGCGTCAGCTATTAGCCCAGTTAATGCAACAAAGCAGTCAGCAACTCTCGTTTGAACGTATTCAGTATCAATTATTCGCCACCGCCGGCGTGGCGGTTTCGCAGTCAGGAGAGCGACCCGACGGCACACTGGTTTTGGACGGCTATGACGATACCGGCGAACGGGTTCGTATTAAAGCGCCGCAGGTGCCGGCAACCTGGCCGAATTCGCAACAATGGCAACAAGGTTTTGCGTATCCGCGCTTTCACCCTCACTTTAGCAGTGGTCAGTCGCCGTTACCGCATATCCGTCTGGACCAGTTACTGGAATTTTTATTAGGAGATAAGTTGCGATGAAGCAGCAGTCACAACAACCTAAACAAGGAACGGCAGAGCTGGAATACCTGGATCCAAACGATGATGCCGTTAAACCCGTGACCGCCGAGCCTGCCGAGGTGCGGGAGCCCTTGCCGGGGCGGCCGCAAAAACGACGTCATCTTAGCCGCTGGTTGCTACTCGGTATGCTACTGCTGTTGGCAGCGGTAACCATTGAGTCAGCCTTACTCATTGTCGAGAGTTTTAATCAACACTGGCTGCTGGGCGTGTTATGGAGCGGCGGCTTAAGCATCTTATTGCTATTACTTATTATCTTTGTTGGCCGCGAATTTCTGCTGCTGCGTAAACTAAAACGACGCTGGCGCCGGGATACGCAAACAGCACAGCCACAACAGTTATTGAATGAGTTAAAACATCCCGATTTGGCGCAGGCGTGGCAACAGCTCGAGCAACCTTATTGGAACGAGCAAGAACGAGCAGAACGCTTCGAGAAAGATATTCTCAGCCGGGTTGACCAGCAAGCGCAACGTATTATTAGTAAGCGCGCCGCAGAAACTGCCGCCTTAGTTGCCGTCAGCCCCAGTTCGGTCGCTGATATGCTGTTATTGTTGTGGCGCAATCAGCGCATGATTGCTGATGTAGCTGCCTGTTATGGCGTCGAACTAGGCTATTGGAGTCGGCTACGACTTTGGCGTCAAACACTGGCCAACCTGGCTTATGCGGGGTTAAGCGAATTAGCGGTTGATTTGGGAGCGCAATGGCTAAGCGCTGAACTGATGACAAAACTGTCCGCACGCGCAGGGCAGGGACTTGGTGCTGGCCTTTTGACTGCGCGACTGGGTTATCAGGCCGTTAATTTAACGCGGCCATTGCCATTTCACTACACCAAGCGGCCGGGCTATGCGCGCCTGCAAAAAGATATTTTAACGCAATTGAGTCAGCTGTTACCGGGTATTTACCGACGCTCGAAAGGCACCGAAAAAGAACCGCAAAAGGCCGGTGAGACGTCCTGAATGATTGCCACTGGAAAATTTACGTTACACAAAAGCCTGCGCTTGTCGCGGGCTTTTTTATTGCCTTAACGCCCGCCTTCAATGCACTCTTAGAATTAATGAACGCGGCAACAAGTTTTTAATAATATAGGTGAAAAACGCATCACTATGGCTAATTCTGATAACAATAATAAAACAGCCTGGCAGATGGCTACACAAGTTATCCACGCCGGCAGTGGGCACGATGATCCTCATGGTGCGCTGGCGGCTCCGTTGTATCAAACGTCAACCTTCAAGTTTGCCAATACCGAGCAAGGCTCAGCTCGCTTTGCCGGGGAAGAAGGCGGCTATATTTACAGTCGGCTGGGTAATCCCACTACGCATGAGTTAGAAACGCGTGTCGCGGCGCTGGAAGGTTACGATGCGGCTGCAGCAACAGCCACCGGAATGGGTGCCATTGCCGCAACGACTATGGCGTTTGTTAAGGCCGGTGATCACATTATAGTTTCTGATGCGATTTATGGCTGTAGTTTCGCCCTGTTCAGTGAGTTATTTGAACGTTTTGGCGTGCATGCCGATTTTGTCGACTTAACTGACGCTGATGCGCTAACCGCGGCGCTTAAAGACAACACGCGATTGGTGTTTTTGGAAAGCCCGGCTAACCCGCATTTAAAGCTGGTTGATATTGAAGCAGTGAGTCAAATACTAGCCGGCCGCGACATCAAGCTGATTGTCGACAACACGTTTATGACGCCGTTATTACAGCAACCAAAACAACTGGGTACTGATCTTGTTATTCACAGCGCCACTAAATTTTTGAATGGTCACGGTGACGTTGTCGCCGGCATCGTTTGCGGCAGCGCTGATGACATTGCGCTGATCAAAGGCACGACGCTAAAAGATATGGGTGCAACCATTAGCCCGCACGATGCCTGGCTAATTTTAAGAGGTTTAAAAACGTTAGATGTGCGAATGCAGCGGCATTGTGAAAATGCAGAAAAAGTCGCCGACTTTTTGTATAAGCATAGCTTAGTGCGCAAGGTCTACTATCCGGGATTAGCTGAACACCCGAATCACAGCTTAATCGGCACGCAGATGCGCCATGCCGGTGCTGTTATTGCGTTCGAGCTTGATGGCGATGAAGCACAGGCGCGTTACTTTTTAAATCAGCTACAGATGATACCGCTGGCAGTGAGTCTGGGGGATGCAGAAACCTTGATACAGCATCCGGCGTCAATGACCCACTCGCCTTATACCCCGGAGGCACGTCAAAAAGCCGGTATTAGCGATACGCTGGTTCGCATTGCGGTAGGGCTGGAAGCTGCTCAGGACATCATTGCTGATCTTAGCCAGGCACTGCAGTCCAGTCAGCAGCGTTGGCAACGAAGCGCATAAAAAATTACGACTAACACAACAAGAGGAATGTATGGGTAAACAGAGTCAATACGTATCCAAGCAGCCGGACGAGAATGGCATCATTCATTGGACCGACGAGGAGAATGCAATCTGGCATGATTTAGTTGAGCGCCAGTTAAAATGTATTCCCGGAAAAGCCTGTGACGAGTATATGAAAGGACTCGAGTTACTCGATCTACCGACAGACCGCTTACCGCAGTTACACGAACTCAATGAGGTGCTTGAGCGCGAGACCGGCTGGCAAGTGGCCGCGGTGCCGGCGCTTATTCCGTTCGACGAATTTTTCCGGCTACTGGCTAATAAACAATTCCCGGTAGCAACCTTTATTCGTACACGGGAAGAGTTTGACTACCTGCAAGAGCCAGATATTTTCCACGAAATTTTTGGCCATTGCCCGTTGTTAACGAACCCGGCCTTCGCTCACTTTACCCATCAATACGGTAAACTGGGTTATGCCGCCTCACCTAAAGAGCGTGTATACTTAGCGCGTTTGTATTGGTTTACGGTGGAATTTGGTTTGATGAAAACCAAAGAAGGTTTACGCATTTATGGTGGCGGTATTTTATCGTCACCGGCAGAAACCGAGTACGCCGTAAACAGCGATAAGCCCGAACGTAAGCCGCTGAAAGCGCTGGACGCGCTACGCACGCCATACCGCATTGATATTATTCAGCCGGTGTACTACACCATCGAAAGTGTTGATGAACTATTTGAAATTTCCGACATGGATATTATGGCGTTGGTTCAAGAAGCAATGGAACTCGGCTTGTTTGAGCCGAAATTTCCGCCAAAACCAAAAACCGATGTCGCATAAGACATAAATCCAGTAACTTGCGCCTCTGGCGCAAGTCAAAAAATAAACCAAAGGAGCAACAATGTCTCTAGATAGCGAAAAATGCGAAGCCTGTCGTGGCGACGTGCCAAAAGTGAGCGACGACGAGCTAAAAGAGCTAATGCGTGAAATTCCCGAGTGGACCCCAACCACCCGTGACGGCGTGATGATGCTACAACGCGAATATAAGTTCAAAAACTTCCGTCAGGCTCTAGCCTTCACTAATCGCGTTGGCGAGCTTGCCGAAGAAGAAAAGCACCATCCGGAGATCACCACCGAGTGGGGCAAAACAACCGTCACCTGGTGGACGCACGCAATTGACGGTCTGCATCGCAATGATTTTATTATGGCGGCAAAAACCGATAAAGTCGTTGATGCGTAACTAATTTACGTAGCTTTCGACCAATGGAATAAAACCCCAGCCGAGTGCTGGGGTTTTTGCTATCTGTCCGGGGTCAGATGCTGTACTATTTGCTTTACAAACATTCGATGATTTGACGTGAGAGTTAAACGCCAGGGTTATGAGACTAGAGATTACATGCGACGACCGTTTAGGAATCTGTCAGGACGTTTTACAGATACTGCGCGATCAGGAGATTGATTTACGCGGCATAGAAGTTGATCCGCGTGGTAAAATATTCCTCAACTTCCCGGAGTTGGCATTCGAAGACTTTAGTCATTTAATGCCGCAGATTCGTCGTATCCCCAACGTTAAAGATGTTAAGACGATCCCCTACATGCCGTTTGAGCGTGAGCACTTTGAGTTTAGCTTGCTGTTGAGTACCTTGCCGGATCCGGTGTTATCCATAGACAGCAAAGGCCAAATCGATATTATCAACGATGCTGGTGTGCAGTTACTAGCAGGTAACAATGAACAGCTCAAAGGCGAACTCATCAATCAGTATATTCATGGTTTTTCGATTTTGCGCTGGTTAGATAAGGAGCCCAAAGAGCCCACTTACGAGGCGATTCTTATTGGGCAAAGTGAATATCACGCGCAGTTATTACCGATTTGGGTCACCGCAGAGGATGGCGGTGAAACCTTTGCTGGAGCGGTTATTACCTGTAAAACCGAACCGATCACAGCCACTTGGCAGCGTGGCGACAATCAATCAGCGTTTGGTGGCATTTTAACCGAACACGCGAGTATAAAGCGTGTGCTTAAAGACGCACAGCGTATGGCAGAACTCGATGCGCCGTTATTGATAGAAGGCGAAACCGGCTCGGGGAAAGAGTTGTTAGCCAAGGCCTGCCACTTTGCCAGCGCGCGCTTTGAAAAACCATTTTTAGCGATTAACTGTGCGGCGCTACCGGATAACGTTGCCGAGAGTGAATTATTTGGTCACGGTGAGGGTAGTCTGAGTCATCAAAGTGCACGAAAAACCGGGGTTTTGGAGCAAGCTGCCGGCGGTACCGTGTTACTGGACTCCGTGGGTGAAATGTCCATAAGCTTGCAGGCCAAATTATTGCGCTTTTTAGAGGATGGCGTATTTCGTCGCATTGGTGAGGAGCAGGAAGTCAGTGTTGATGTGCGGGTAATTTGTACCGCTCAGGACCAATTGTATGCATTGGTGGAGCAGGGTAAGTTCCGTGAAGATTTATATTATCGCCTGAACGTTTTATCGCTAAACCTGCCGCCGTTGCGAGAGCGTGGGGCAGATGTTCTGTTGTTGGCGGAACATTTTATTAATCAAGCCTGCAAAACCTTGGGTAGAAGCCAGGTTAAGCTGGGTCGCGCGACACGCGAAAAGTTACGACGTTATCAATGGCCGGGTAATGTCAGACAACTTGAAAACACCATGTTCCGCTCAGTATCAATGCTTGAAGGCGACATTCTTGAGCCCGGCGATGTACGTTTGCCTGAACTAAAACAATCCGATGAACCCTTAGCCATCGATATGGATGATCTGAGTTTAGATGATGCCGTGCGGCAGTTTGAAGCCAGCATTCTAAAACGCTTGTATCCTAGCTTCCCCAGTACGCGGCAACTAGCTAAGCGGTTGGGCCTTTCACATACCGCTGTTGCTAATAAGTTACGTGACTATGGCATTGGAAAACAACGCAAGCGTAAATAAAAGCGGACACTAAAAAACGGTTGTAAAAATAAGTTTACAATCAAAGTCAATCAAAAACGCGCTCATTGTAACGACTCGAGCGCGTTTTTTTGTGCCTGCTTCCGCCTGTAAAAAAAACGCTACAGCGGTCGTGCCGACTTCGCAAAAATCTGTGTGTGTCAGAAGCTCGCCAAGTTCCGGCCATCCTTCTAAAGTAAGCTGACAAACAACAACATTACAAATGACATAAAGTCATGAAACCGAACACGAGGAAGGAACACACTATGTCAGAACAAATGACTAATCCCCTGAATACCGATGGTTTTGAATTCGTTGAGTACACGGCTCCGGATCAAAAGGGTATCGACGCGTTAAAAGACTTATTTGATAAGCTGGGCTTTACAGAAGTGGCCAAGCACAAATCTAAGCAAGCTTGGTTATACAAACAAAATGATATTAACTTTGTGGTAAATGCGGAGCCCGGCGGTCAGGCTGAAGAGTTTGCACAAGATCACGGGCCCAGCGTTTGTGGTATGGCGTGGCGTGTTAAAGATGCTAGCCACGCATTGAAGCATTCATTAGAGAATGGCGCGAAAGCGTTTCCGGACGACAAAGGTGTTATTGAAAACATTCCTGCGGTTTTCGGCATTGGTGAAAGTGCGTTGTACTTTGTCGACAACTATCAAAATAACGAA
>Ga0208813_1000088_pt1 | contig 92922 bp, 85 predicted proteins | sample MalvireepMed_904_FD_184250 | JGI IMG/M metagenome (GOLD analysis project Ga0208813, IMG submission 184250) | Marine viral communities from the Global Malaspina Expedition - Malaspina viral metaG DeepMed_904 (SPAdes) (version 2) | ecosystem: Environmental > Aquatic > Marine > Oceanic | place... | reverse complement strand
TGGCACCCACCGCGAGAAACGCAGCACTAGGCCCACCGATGGCCGCCGCCCCGCCCCCAACAATACGCCCGCTAATACCGCCTAACGAATTGGCCCCAATATAAAGCCCCACGGCACTCAGCAAGGCGGTTTTATCGAACTCGCCCCCCATCCAGGCAATCGCTACGGCGGGCAAGCCGCCGAGCACGAAGCCTTGCAGCAAGCGCAGAAACAATAAACTCTCGAAGGTAGGCGCAAAAGCTAAAGCGAGCGACAAACTACCCGCCAGGAGCAGCGTGATACGCATAATCCCTTCGCGGCCAATGGCATCGGAGAGCGGCCCAAACACCAGAAGCGCCAAGGCCAAAGAGAGCGTAGATACCGACATCAGCAGGCTGACGCCTAAGGTGGAAACCCCGTAAGCCTCTTTCAGGCCCGGCAATAACGGTTGCGGCACATACAGGTTAATAAACACCAAAAACGACCCTAAACATAGGGCCGCCGTCGCGCGCCACCAGGCGCGCGTTTTTGCTTCAATCATTGATGGCCTTTCCAATGTTGACCGACGCGCACGGCCGACACTTACGGCGTATAACGACTGCTGAGCTGGGCCAGATTGGTCGGCTCTAGGGCACGACGCGACTGCCAGTAGTAGCGCTGCCAGTAGCTATTATCCAGGCTGGAAATAATCACGCCTTTCGACGTGGACGCATGGAGAAAATAGCCATTGCCGACGTAAATGCCCACGTGGTTGTAGCGTCCGGGTGGGCGGAAGAAGACCAGATCGCCCGCCTGCAGCTCTTGGCGGTCGATCGGGCGTCCCTCATGCACTTGATCTTGGGTAGAACGGGGTAACTCAACGTCAAAGGTATCGCGGAAAACGTTTCTTACCAAGGCAGAGCAGTCGATCCCTCGATCCGTCGTCCCTCCAATCCGATAAGGCGTTCCTGCCCACCGCTGATGCTGCTCTAACAGCGCTTGGCGAACGACCGTTGGCGGGGGCGTCTGCAGGTTACGCAGGTGAGCATTGATAGGATCAACGGGCGACATTTGAGGAGTAGCACCCTCCATGCCCGGAAGCGACATCGAGAAATAATCCTCGGGGGCTTCCATGCCCTGACGTGAGGCGGAGCCTGCACAGCCAGCTAACAGAGCAACGACGACACAAACACTTACAACACGGACAGCGGTCACAGCGGGGTGTGGCGACGCAACCATGCGATTAACCTCGTGACAAAATGGAAAGTGAACAAAACCCAAGCATGAGAAAACTCATTTTTTTCAAACCTTGGACTATAAGCCAGTTATCCTACGCTTGGCGAGCCTAATGTAAAATTCGTTGATCACCCGGCAACGTGTCGATATGCAGCGGCGCGAAATGACGTGGTTTATTACCCGGAAAATCCAGACTTGCCCAGGGGCCTGCCAGCACAGGCGCGCCGCATAGCCACGCCACTAACGCCTGGCGGAAACCGGCTAAAAAGCTTTCACGCTCAGGGGTTTCGCCCATAAAAAACGAAAAGCCTGCGTACATACCCGCCGCATACTCTTGCCAACCAGAGTAGTGGTCTGCTGCTAGCTGGTAGGCACGATCTAATACTTCTGCAAACGCTGGTTTATCGAGCCAGCCTAACTGCCGTGCCGCAATCGCAAGGTCTACCAACTGGGCAATATCCCAGGCGGCCATGTCGACCTCGTTACAGCCGTCTTCATTGGTGCTGACCCGGCGCAGACGCAACAGGTGATGACGCTCATCCTCGGCGCAGTCACCGGATTCCAAAATAGCGATTTCTGCTGCTAGGCGCTCTGGATTTAGCGTGTAGGGCGCGTAGTTGATCTGATACTCCTGCCGGTCACCTGCTTCCAGCATGAAGGTTAAAAACTCTTGCATATCGTCGGCGCTGGTGAGGTGGTAGTGGCTCTCGACCCATTCGCGAATGTCGGCGCACTCGCGCGGACTTTCCAACTGCGGCTCGCTCCACACTGCACTGTTCAGCGGCCCCACCAGTGACATCGCCGTAAAGTGGCTCAGCGTCGGCCGCTCACCAGGCTCGCACCACGCATCTGGCCGCCAATCTAACCAGTGAAACAGGCTGCCGTGGTCTTCCAGATGCCAGGCAATTTCATTAATGAGCGAGTCGTGCTCTGGCTCCGGAAGGCAGCTCTCCCAGGCAAACCAGGCTTCTAGCAGGCGCTTGGGCGTGGCATAAAAACGGCATAGGCAGCTCCGTAGGGCGCTGGCGTGCTGCATCAGTGGTTCACGCTCGAATAGGCCGCTATCGAGGGCCATGTGCAGGTAGAAGGCAAACTTCTCGGCCATGTGAATTGTCGCGGCGTGGCGGCTCACGCCTTTTACCGCGTTGCGCTGTTTGAGCTCATCGGGGGTCGGCTGACCAAAGCGCGTCTGCGACGGTGGCAATACGCCATGGGCGGCATCCGCAGCCAGCTGGTTGAGATGGTGCGCCTGGGCGGGTAGCCAATAGCGCGCCAGCACTTGATGGCCTTCATCCGCATGCAGGCCAAGTGAATCCTGTAGGTAGACGGCGGCATCAGCGCGGCGCTGCTCGGCAATCGGGGCCGAGGGATTGAGCTGGCGCAGCATGACATCCGGCTCGCGTACGCCAGCCAGGGCAAGCAGCCAATGGTGCGGCGTGTTGCGCCACGCTTTGATACGCGTACGCGAGGCTTGGCGAGTCGGCTCGTCCAGTAACGCACCCAGCGAGTGCTTCCAGGGGCTATGGGCAGCGTGCATTAACAGCTTATGGCGGGCGCTGGGTGTCATCCCCCGGCGATCAACGCCCTCGAACAGGCTTTGCCCGCGCATGTAGGCTTTCAGTACTGCGTGCCAGCCGTGGTAACGGCGCCCGACGAGGTCAGCCGCATGGGCCGCTAGGTCGTCCGCTTCCGTCTGGCTTAGCCAGCCGCAGCAAGCACCAGCCCAGGCGAGCTCTACTAACCGCAGCCAATCCCAGGCGGCCCACTCCAACGGCTCGCCCTGATTGACGAACGCAGTGAGCACGGGCGCGTAGGGAGCATCGTTCACCGCACCCCGCTGCCACTCTTGGCGCTGGGCGCGATCCATGGTCAGCAGCTCGCGGGCTTCAATATCCCAGCGCTGGCGCTCACCCTGGGCGCTTAGCCATAGCATCACCTCTAATAGTTGCTCGCGGTCATACACTTGCCAGATGTGCCCTAACCACTCGCTGGCATCGGGCCAGTCGGCGGCGCTAGCCGGGTAGCTCACCACTGGGCGAAACAGCGCGCCCAACCGCCAAGGCTGAGCTTCTGGCGCTTGCGGCCATAGCGAAGCCGGTGCAGGGCGTTGCGCTAGCTCAGTATCCAGGGTTTGCCATGTGACACCTTCACCTTCACTCTCTAGATCCGACAACGCTTGGCAGGCATCGATAAAACGGTCATCGGCACCGGTTTCCCAACCTTTGGCCCCTAGCGCACGACGTAGATCCGACAGCCACGCTCGCTGATCGCTGTAGTCAGAAGTGATGCGCCGTGTTAAGTGGTGTGCCCAGTTCGTCGCCTGAGCCTGGCTTAGCCAACCCGCCGCCCCGGCGAGTGCTGCCCACTCCAGCGCGCCCAACAGCTGATCGGCGCTGCCTGACGGTGCGCCGAGTGCAAAAAACAGCTGGTCTGCCAACGCGCCACGATCTGTAATACCCAGTTCTAGCAGGCGTTGCTCCGCCGCGACCGCATCCACCGCCAGTGGGTGCGGTGTAAAAGCCCAATCACACAGCACCAGCTGTTGAGCCCACCAGGCATTTAGTGCGTCGAACAAAAGACACCTCGAAGAAACAGAAAGCGATCAATAAAAGCCATAACCAACCAGAACAGACCAACGAGGCCGCCAAAAGCGGCATAGTGTAACGGAATCTGCTGCCAAGACCGATAGCAGCCGCACAAAACAGCGCTGCCCGGCACAAAGGCCGGGCAGCGATTACCGCAAAGAGCAGCGTGCGCTAAGCGCTTTTGACTTTACTAATGACCCATAGCAAGACCACCGCCCCCACGGTTGCCGTGACCAGCGAGCCGATAAAGCCACCCGCCTGTAAACCCAGCAAACTAAATAAGAAGCCACCTACGAGGGCGCCGACCACACCCACGCCGATGTTGCCTAAAATACCAAAACCACCGCCACGCATGATGTTGCCAGCAATCCAGCCAGCTAAACCACCAATGATTAACCACGCAATAAAGCCCATACTACCTCCTTGGTTTCACTCAGCTTGGGGTTTTACCTTCAACCTATCCTTCCACCTATGCTTGTCCTACCATAGCACACGGCGCTACTGTTCTGCCCATTTGTTGCCTTTTCCCACAAGGATCCTCTTATGATTCCCGACTCCCTTAAACAGCTACTTAGCCATGTTGATGGTCATCAACGCGCCACCTGGGAAGGCCGTGACGTCGCACTCTTCAACATGGCCTGGGGGGAAATGGCGATCAGCCTGCAGGGCGCTCAAGTGCTGCACTTTCAGCCCACCGATGACACCGGCTGGCTGTGGGTGACGCCAACGCCGCAGGCGCTGCCGGGCGCGATTCGTGGCGGCATTCCGCTCTGCTGGCCCTGGTTTGCCGACGAGCGCTACGCTGACGAAAGCCCCGAGCGTAACGGCCCCTTCCATGGGCTTGCCCGCCACGCCATGTGGCGCCTGGACGCCGTTGACGACCACGCCGAAGGCATCGAAGTGCACCTATCGCCGGAAGAGCGCTTACATAGCCAGCTCACCGCCCGTGTGGTCATTCAAGCCAACGCCCAGCGGTTAAACGTTGAGATCATCAGCGAAAACATTGGCGATGCCCCGATCAAAACCAGCGGCGCACTGCATACCTACCTGGCCGTTAATGAGGCGCATCAATGCCGCTTAGAGGGCCTCGCGGGTGCTCGCTATTTGGATAAGCTGCGTGGCTTTGCTGAATCTGAGCAACAGGGCACGCTGGCGATTCGTGGCCCAGTCGACCGTATTTATCATACCAATGAAGCAGTGCTGCTCAATGACGGTCAGCGCACGCTGCGCATCGGTAAGCAGTCCAGCGACTCCACGGTGGTCTGGCACCCGGATAGCGACCTGCCCAGCGACACGCCTGCCGACGCCGCCAAACACTTTTTATGCGTCGAGGCCGCCAATACTCGCCTTGATCCGGTTTGGTTGGTACCCGGGGCGCAGCACCTGCTAGGGACGACAATAAGCCGCGGTTAATGATCGGTTCATCAAGGATTTGCTATGATCAGGCCATGGATATCCCCCCAAAGGAGAGACGATGGATCCACAGCAATGGCTGGAAGCAGCCACGCTTGCCTTTAACCTGATCGGCATGGTGGTGTGCTTGGCTGGCTTAACGCTTGCACAAAAAATGCAGCGCCGCTGGCCCGGCTATAGCCTCGCGGTCGTCGGTTTTATCATTGCGACCCTGCCCATGCTCTCTCAACTTGTCTTGATGTGGCAGCGCTAACGTTCCACCACCTCGCCAAGATGCCCCACCCGATGAAGGAAGCGACAGGATGCGCCAGCCGTTAAGCCGCGAATTGAGCAATATGTTAGAGCGAAGCCGAGACCGGCAGCTGCGGCTGGCGGTAACGGGCCTTTCGCAAGCGGGTAAAACGGCGTTTTTAACCTCGCTGGTGAACCAACTACGCCATGCAGGCGTAGAAGCACAGTTAGACCTACTACCGGTTGCCCGTGAAGGCCGACTGCTAGGCGCGCAGCGTTTAAATCAGCCGGACTTAGGCGTGCCACGTTTCCCCTATGACCCCGGCATGGCCTCGCTGAGAGACACACCGCCGCGCTGGCCCGAGCCCACCCGCGGCATTAGCGAGCTGCGTTTACAGCTGCGCTACCGCCCTGCCCAACAGGGCTGGTTTACGCCGGACATCGCTCACCTGACGCTGGACCTGTTCGACTACCCCGGCGAATGGCTGCTGGATTTGCCGCTGCTCCAGCACGACTTCTACAGCTGGAGCCAGAGCCAGGCCCAGCACGAAGGCCCTCATCGCCGGGCACTGTTTAGCGAATGGCTGGCCGAAGCGGAGCAGCTAGACCCTACGGCAGAAGCCGATGAAGCCCAGCTCGCCACGCTGGCCGATGCCTATGCACTCGGCCTGCGTCGCGCCAAGCAGGCGGGCTTCTCTGACCTGCAGCCGGGGCGTTTTTTGCTGCCCGGCGAGCTGGATGGCGCACCGGTGCTGCAGTTCTTCCCGCTGCCCGGATTAGATACCCCCAAAGAAACCCTCGACGCGCTGCCCGAGTCGAGCCTCTACGCCACCCTGGCGGCGCGTTTTCGCTACTATCAGCAGCAGGTGGTGCGCCCCTTCTACCGCGACCACTTCCGCCGCTTTGACCGCCAGATTGTATTGGTGGACGTGCTGGGTGCGCTTAACGCCGGGCCGGAGCGTTTCGAGGATCTTTCCCGCGCACTGCAACAGCTGATGAAGAGCTTTGATTACGGCAAGCGCAGCCTGCTGACCCGCCTGTTCGCTCCTAAAATTGACCGCCTCGCCATTGCCGCCACCAAGGCGGACCACGTGACACCCGACCAACACACCCACGTGGTGCAGCTGTTAGAAGCGCTGCTGGCGGAGCCATTGAAAGACTTACGCTTTGCCGATATCCCGGTGAAAGCGCTGTCGCTGGCGGCCATTCGCGCCACCGAGGCCCGCGAAGTGCTGCATGATGGTAAGCGAACGCCAGCGCTGAAAGGCACCACGTTAGAAGGTGAAGACGTACTGGTGTACCCCGGCGATGTGCCCAGCCGCCTGCCCAAAGCCGATTTTTGGCAGCAGCAAGGATTTGATTTCCCCAGCTTCCGCCCGCTGCCCGCCGATAGCGAGGCACTGCCCCACATCCGTATGGACGCCGCGATTGACTGGCTGATTGGAGACAAACTGACATGAGCAACCCTCAGCCCCGCCGCGACTTCCACACCAAAGCGCCGCCCGAACCTACCCAGGAAACCCTGCGCCAGCACGAACGCTTTGCGGCGACTGAATCACACCAGCCGCTGGCGACCCAAGCCGAACTCAAAGCGTTGCCGGAAGAGACCCTTGGCGCGCCCCGCAAGCGCCGTTGGGGGCTGATGTTCGCCTTGGCAGGCGGTGCCACACTCGGCACGGTAGAGCTGGCAACCGGCATTCCTGATGCGCTGTCCCAGTCCCAGTGGATGGCGATGGCATGGCAGCTGTTTGGGATTAGCCTGATTGGCTTGGGCGGCGTATCGCTTCTCAAGGAGCTGGGCCGTTTGCGGCGCTTAAAGCGGCACGATCAGCTACGGGCCAACCTAGCCGAGCTTCCCCAGCGCTCCAGCAAACAAGCCCAGGCGATGGCCGTTCAATTAAAACAGCAGCTTGCACTGAGCAACGACGACCCGCACTGGCTGGCCTTTCAGCGAGCGTGCCAGCCGCACCATAGCGGTGAAGAGATTCAAACCCTGCTGCGCTACCACCTGCTAGCCCCCCGTGACCGGGAAGCTCAGCGGTTGATTACGCGCATGTCGGGGGAAACCGCCATCATGGTGGCGGTTTCCCCGCTAACCCTGGTGGATATGGCGCTGGTGGCGTGGCGCAGCCTTGCCATGGTGGATAGGCTGAGCCGCCTGTACGGCCTGGAACTTGGCTACGCCAGCCGCCTGCGGCTATTTCGCCATGTATTGCACAACATGGCGTTTGCAGGCGCCAGCGAACTAGCCACCGATGCCAGCATGGACATGCTCTCGCTGGACTTGGCAGGCCGCCTTTCGGCGCGAGCAGGCCAGGGCTTGGCGACCGGGTTGCTGAGCGCCCGCCTGGGACTGCGTGCCCAGCGGCTGTGCCGCCCCGTAGTGTTCACGCCAGAGGAGCAGCCCAAATTAGCCGACCTCCGCCAAGACCTCTGGCGGCAGATCAAGCGGCTCGACAAAGAGCCCGCCCCCGCCGCGCGTCACCGCGATTAATACCGCTCAGCCGCACATCCTCTTCGCTGAAGTGCTCGGGCCGTAGACCCAGAACCACTGGCTGCAACAGGTCGTTCCAGCCTTCGGCATCCGCCACTTCATTTAAGTCACCTAGCAGGCCAAGCTCGCCCCACTCCTGAAGGTTATTATCGTTTTAGGGGCTAGATGATGGTGGAGCGTATCGCCTACCGCAAGCGGCTCTCGACTAAGGTGGCAGAGTGATAATGGCAGCAAAAATGCTAAAGCCCAAAGCGCTGCTTCAGGAATAACGCCACCGCTGCTTCGCCGTGGTGGCCGATCCGCCGGGCTTCTGGCACGCGATCGAACAGCGCCGGATGAGCGTTGGCCATCACCTGGGCCTCGCCTGCCAAGGTGAGCATTTCGGTGTCGTTGAGGTTATCGCCAAAGGCTAGGCAGTCGGCGGCAGTGAGCCCAAGCGACTCCAGCAACGCCGCGAGCGCCACGCCTTTATTCACTCCGCCCGCCATGATCTCTAGCGAGTCCACCGTGGAGTAGGTAATGTGCAGCCCATCGCCATGCGCCGCTTGGGCCTGAGCTTCCAGCTCTGCCAGCGCATCCGGGTCGCCCAAATAGAGCACTTTACCTACGCCGTTGGCGTCCATCTGCTCCGGTGGCACGACCTCATAGCGAAAGCCCGTCGAGGCGTGCAGTGAAAGCAGGTGTGGCGCTTCGGCGTCCACATGCCAGCCCGCTTCGCGGTAAAGGTTGAGGCGCACCTGTGGCGGCCGGGGTAAATGAATCAGCGCGTGAGCGTGATCCGGGTTAAGGTGCGACGCGCTAACCAAGCCATCGTCTGGGTCGTGGGTGTAAGCCCCGTTGGTGCTAATCAGGTGAGCAGGCACGCCCAGCTCATCGCGGAAGACGCGCATATCGTGGTAGTGGCGGCCCGAGGCCAGCGCCAGGTGGTGCCCCTGCCGAACCAACTCTTGGAGCACCTCAATGGTGCTGTCATGTAACCGGTGGTCGCTGCCTAACAGGGTACCGTCAAGGTCGGAAACGATCAGGCGAGGGGTCATCAAAGCGCTCCTTGTGCGTTAGCAGAGTAACGTTGCAGTTCGCTCAGCTTAACCGATTCAGCCAACCGTAAGTAAGTCATTGACCTGCCGTCGCCGTCGCCACTTCCCCAGGGGCAACGATTGGCGCAGCCAGTGGGAATCCGTATAGTGGCAACCTACTCTCGCCAACTGATTGAACACATGCTTCAAAACAACTCCCTGCTTGCCCAGCTCAAGCAACAGATCCGTGAAACCACCCCGCGCGCTGAAGGGGTGATCAAAGCCACAGAAAAAGGCTTTGGTTTTCTTGAAACTGATAGCGGCGAATCCTATTTCGTGCCGCCCCCCGCCATGAAACAGGTGCTGCACGGCGACCGTGTGGAAGCCGTGATTCACGAGAACGGCGATAAAAAGTCGGTTGAGCCTGAAAAGCTTATTGAAGCCGGTTTAGACCGCTTCGTTGCTCGCGTGCAAAAGCGCGAAGGCCGCCTCGCGGTGGTGCCGGATCACCCCTCGATTCGCAACGTTCTAAAAGCACGCATCAAAAATAGCCTGGATGAAGACTCCATTGCCGACGGCGATTGGGTCGTGGCGCGTTTGGTGCGTCACCCGCTAAAAGAGAACGACCGCGGCTTCTTCTCCCAGATCGATGAGTTGGTGGCCAAAGCCGACGACCCCGCCGTGCCGTGGCGCGTGACGCTTGCTCGCCACGCGCTGGAGCAAGAGTGCCCGGATGCCGGCAGCGATTGGCCGCTACGCGACGAGGGACTGACGCGGGAAGACCTCACCGCACAGCCCTTCTTTACCATCGACGGCGAAAAGACGCGAGACATGGACGATGCCCTACATGTGGTGGCCCGTCCCGAAGGCGGCTGGCAGCTGAGCGTGGCGATTGCCGACCCCACCGCTTATGTGGAAGAGGGCCACGCTGCTGACCTGGAAGCCCGCGTCCGTGCATTTACCGTGTACCTGCCGGGCCAGAACGTGACCATGTTGCCCGAGCAGTTGGCGGATGATCTTTGCTCGCTGCGGGAAGGCCAAGAGCGCCCTGCCCTGGCCTGCACGCTGAACATTAACGCCGACGGCAGCCTGGGCGACTACCGCTTCTTCGCGGCCAACGTGAAGTCCCACGCTAAGCTAGTGTACGAGCGCGTCTCTGATTGGATTGAAGGTCAAGGCGACTGGGCACCGGCAGATAATATTGCCGAGCAGCTACACGCCCTGCGTGAGCTGACCGAAGCGCGTACCGCGTGGCGCAACGAGCACGCGCTGGTATTTAAAGATCGTCCTGATTACGTGTTTGATCTGGATGAAGCGGGCAACGTGCTGGGGATTCACACCGAAGACCGCCGCATTGCCAACCGTATGATCGAAGAGTCGATGATTGCTGCCAACGCCTGCTGCGCGGATTTCCTGGCTAGCCATATCGGCCACGGAATCTTCAACGTACACCGCGCTTTCGAGCCGGAAAAAGCTGAAGCGGCACAAGAGTTCCTGGCGACTCAAGACATCGAAGTGGCCCAGGAAGCACTTACCGAGCTTGCCCACTATAAGGAGCTGAAGCGTGCGCTTGAAAGCCGCGACGACGCTTGGCTGGATGCGCGCCTGCGCCGTTTCCAGGGCTTCACCAGCATGTCGGCTCAGCCTGGCCCGCACTTCGGCCTGGGGCTGCCCGCCTACGCCACCTGGACCTCGCCGATTCGTAAGTATGGCGATATGGTCAACCACCGCTTGATCAAGCGCGTGCTGAAGGGTGAGCAGGCTCCGGCAGAAGCCAGCCAGCAGCTCACCGAGCAGCTCACCGAGCGCCGCCGTCTGAACCGTATGGCCGAGCGCGACGTGAAAGATTGGCTTTACGTGCGCTACCTGACCCCGGCGGCGCAGAATCAGGACACCTTCGACGCCGAAATCATGGCGATCAACCGTGGCGGTATGCGGGTTCGCCTGATAGAAAACGGCGCGACGGCGTTCGTGCCTGCCCCCTTGATGCACAGTGACCGCGATAAAGTGGTCATCGATGACAAAGAGGGCCGCATTCAGATCGAAGGCGAAGAGCGCTTCAAGCTGGGCGATAGCCTGCGCGTATCACTCACGGAAGCCCGTGAAGAGACACGATCGCTGGTCGCCAAACCTGCTGACTAAACGCAGCCAACACGTGTTCGCGCCACGGCTTTGCCGTGGCGTTTTTATTTCTGCTCCAAGGTGACGTTGTCGCAGAACTGACTTATTTCTACCCTAAGGTAATTCGATGACACTCATGTGGCTCGGAGGTTACCTTGCACATCGCCGATGTGACCATGTTCCACGCCCCGGCAAGTGGCGGCGTTCGCACCTATTTACAGGCCAAGCACCGCGTCCTCTCGCGCACACCCAACCTCCGTACCAGCCTGCTGGTGCCAGGGGCTGAGCGTGATAGTTTGGGCGACCACCACACGCTACCAGCGCTGCATCTGCCTCTTGGACAAGGCTATCGATTCCCGCTGCGCCGCCGCCCTTGGCGTGATGCTTTGGTAGACCTCTCCCCCACGTTGATCGAAGCAGGTGATCCGTATGTGACCGCCTGGGCCGCGCTGGAGGCTGGCCAGCGGCTAGGTGTGCCAGTGGTGGGGTTCTACCACTCCGACTTACCTAACTTAATGGGGGACCGTTTTGGCCGCCATGTTCGCCAACGGCTAATTCGCTACGTGGTGGACCTGTACCAGCGCTTTGATAGCGTGCTTGCTCCCTGCCATGCGATGGCCAACCGACTCACCGAGTGGGGCGTGCCCAACGTGCGCGTGCAGTCGTTAGGGGTTGATTTAGAGCAGTTTCACCCTTCACGACGCGACCCCGGCTTCCGTACGGCCATGGGTATTCCTGCGGATAAAAAGCTGCTGATCTTTGTTGGCCGCTTTTCCCGAGAAAAGAATATCGACGTACTACTCGCCACCATGCGGGCGCTTGGCAGCAACTACCACCTGCTGCTGATGGGGCCGGGCATGCCGACTCAAGTACCTAGCAATGTCACGGTGGTAAACCGCTGCTGCGGTAGCCATGAAGTGGCCCGAGCGCTTGCCAGTAGCGATGCGCTGCTGCATGCGGGCACCCGCGAAACCTTTGGGCTGGTGGCCCAGGAAGCGATGGCCAGCGGCCTGCCGGTGATTGGCGCGCGGGCAGGCGCGCTGATCGAGAACGTACCGCTGGGCGCGGGCGTGCTCTGCCAGCCGCTTGACCCTGACGCGATGGCGGACGCCTGCTCCGCGCTGTTTAGCAACGATATTGCCGCCAGCGGACGCTACGCGCGCCATTTTGTTGAGCGCCAGTTTAGCTGGGATAGCGTCATTGGCTCGCTGCTGACGCACTATGTCGACCTCTGTGGACTCGAACAGCCCGATGCCCGTGTCGTCCGTCGCTAAACCTCAACGGCTGCTGCGCTTTCGTCCGCTACACGCCGTTCTACTGCTGGCTGCTCTGGTAGCGCCACTGGTGCTCACATCGCTTGCAGGGGGCAGCAAAGCGTTTGAGCATGTGGCGCAGTTTCCCATTAGCCTACTGGTTCTGATGATCGCCATGGCGGCGCTATGCTGGAACTTGAACGCCGCCCGGCTGCGCCTGATGCTCAACGGCCGAGCTGGCCAGCTTGGGCAGCGCGGCGCGCTGGGCATCGAGCTGGCGGCGAAGTGCGCGCTCTGCGCAACGCCAGGCGGTAGCGGCGGCCCGGCCACTCTGCTGTTATTACTTGCCCAGCGGGGATTTTCGCCCTCAAAAGGCACCGCCGTGTTTCTCATCGACCAGGGGTGCGACCTGCTGTTCTTTCTGCTGATGCTGAGCGGTTTGGTGGCGATGTCGGTTTTCGGGGATGCCCAGTGGCCACACCAGGGGCTGGTACAGCTCTCGTTACTGGGATTGGCGCTGTTAGCGGTGGGCGTCTCGCTGATGATGGGGTACTTACCCAAGCTGCTGCGTACTCAACGCCAGTGGCTAGCCTGGATACGCCCTAGCCGCAGGCGCTGGCTGGTTAGGCGACTGTTACGCTGTCGCCATGCGCTGCGTATGACGCTGGCGCTACCCAAAGCCACGTTGGCAGCGATGCTGGCACTCACGACCCTACACTGGCTGCTGCGCTACAGCTTGCTGTACCTAGCGGTGATTGGCATCGGGGGGCATGCCGACTGGCTCTGGACGTTTTTAACTCAGATGCTAGCTATGGCCGCCAGCCAATTCAGCTTTCTCCCTGGCGGCGCAGGGGCGGCTGAAGTGGGGGTGGGAAGCCTGTTGCTGCCCTTGATGGGCCGGGAGCAGGCCGTGGCCGCCGTGCTGGTCTGGCGGCTGATTAGCTACCACTTGTATCTTGCCGCCGGTGCGCCGCTGCTACTGCTCTACAGCGCGCGACTGCTGCGTCAGCGCTAGCCGCCTCACCGCTTTACTTAACCTCCTCAAATGCAAAAAGGGCACCCAAGGTGCCCTTTTCAGCGTCACGAAGAAAGTGCGCGGCTTACCAGCCGGTTACTTCTTTCAGCGCGTCGCCAATTTGCGCCAAAGAACGAACGGTTTTCACACCGGCGTCTTCAAGAGCCGCAAATTTCTCATCGGCAGTACCTTTACCGCCAGAGATGATGGCGCCCGCGTGGCCCATACGCTTGCCAGGAGGTGCTGTCACACCGGCAATGTAGGAAACCACCGGCTTGGAAACGTTGGCCTTGATGTAAGCCGCGGCTTCTTCTTCGGCGGTGCCGCCGATTTCGCCGATCATCACGATCGCTTCGGTTTTCGGGTCCTTCTCGAACATCTCCAGGATGTCGATGAAGTTAGAACCCGGAATCGGGTCGCCGCCGATACCGACACAGGTAGACTGACCGAAACCGTGGTCAGTGGTCTGCTTAACGGCTTCGTAAGTCAGGGTACCAGAGCGGGAAACGATACCAACGCGGCCCGGCTGGTGGATGTGACCCGGCATGATACCGATTTTGCACTCACCGGGAGTGATCACGCCCGGGCAGTTCGGGCCGATCAGGCGTACGCCCAGCTCGTCGCATTTTACTTTTGCGTCGAGCATATCGAGGGTCGCGATGCCTTCGGTGATGCACACGATCAGCTTGATGCCAGCGTTCGCAGCTTCAAGGATCGAGTCTTTGCAGAACGGTGCCGGTACGTAGATCACGCTGGCTTCTGCGCCGGTTTTCTCGACCGCTTCTTTCACGGTGTTGAAAACAGGCAGGCCCAGGTGCGTCTGGCCGCCTTTGCCCGGCGTAACACCACCGACCATTTGCGTGCCATAGGCAATCGCCTGCTCGGAGTGGAACGTGCCCTGGCCACCGGTGAAACCTTGGCAGATGACCTTGGTGTTCTTATCGATCAGGATGCTCATTACTTGCCCTCCGCTGCTTTTACAACCTGCTGAGCCGCGTCGGTCAGACTGGTAGCAGCGATGATGTTCAGACCGCTAGACGCCAGTTTTTCAGCGCCCAATTCAGCGTTGTTACCTTCCAGGCGAACGACCACCGGGACGTTAACGCCCACTTGCTCAACGGCACCGATGATGCCTTCAGCAATCATGTCGCAACGAACGATGCCGCCGAAGATGTTCACCAGAACAGCTTTCACGTTGTCGTCAGACAGGATGATCTTGAACGCTTCTGCGACGCGCTCTTTGGTCGCGCCGCCGCCAACGTCCAGGAAGTTAGCGGGTTTGCCGCCACTCAGGTTGACGATGTCCATGGTGCCCATAGCCAGGCCTGCGCCGTTCACCATGCAACCAATGTTACCGTCGAGGGCGACGTAGTTAAGTTCCCACTTCGCCGCGTCGGCTTCACGCTGATCTTCCTGGGAAGGATCGCGCATGGCCTGCAGGTCCGGGTGACGGTACAGGGCGTTGCTATCCAGGCCCAGTTTGGCATCCAAGCAGTGCAGGTTGCCTTCGTCAGTGATGACCAGCGGGTTGATCTCAAGAAGTGCCAAATCTTTGTCATGGAACAGCTTAGACAGACCCAGGAAGATCTTGGTGAACTGCTTCACCTGATCGCCTTCCAGACCCAGCGCAAAGGCCAGCTCGCGAGCTTGGTAGGGCTGTGCGCCGACCAGCGGATCGATTTCAGCTTTTAGAATTTTTTCCGGCGTCTCTTCGGCGACGGTTTCGATCTCAACACCGCCTTCGGTAGAGGCCATGAAGACCACACGGCGGGTAGTACGGTCAACGACCGCGCCCAGGTAGAGCTCGTCGGCGATGTTGGTGCAGGTCTCTACCAGAATCTTGGCAACCGGCTGACCTTTTTCGTCAGTCTGGTAAGTGACCAGGTTCTTGCCCAGCCACTGCTCGGCGAAGGTTTTGGCTTCTGCCGGGTCCTTGATCAGCTTGACGCCGCCCGCTTTACCGCGGCCGCCAGCGTGAACCTGGGCTTTGACGACCCACATGTCGCCGCCGATTTTTTTGCACGCTTCTACTGCTTCTTCGGGAGTGTCCACGGCAAAGCCTTTGGACACTGGCAGACCATAATCAGCAAACAGCTGTTTGCCTTGATACTCGTGAAGGTTCATCGATTCATGCCATTGGTTGCATGTGACTCGAACGATGATCAGTCGCCCTGAAGAACATCTTGCAGGTGCTGGTCATCCCCGTACTTTCATGACGACGAGTTGCCACGCCGCCATGAAAGTGTTGCGCCACCTGACGGTGGCGCTTGGTTGTTGCTTAGCGAATTACTTGCGCTTCTTGCGGTTGGCCATGTGAATGGCATGACCTTCTACCGCCAGAGCAGCTTCGTGCACGGCTTCCGACATAGTCGGGTGCGCGTAGCAGGTCAATGCCAGGTCTTCGGCGCTGGAGCCGAATTCCATGGCGATCACGCCCTGGGCGATCATCTCACCGGCGTGCTGACCCACGATGTGCATACCGAGAATACGGTCGGTTTCCGCATCGGCAATGATCTTGGCGCTGCCTTCGGTGGCGTTGTTGGCCATGGCACGGCCGCTGGCTGCGAAGGGGAAGCTACCGGTCTTGACTTCGATACCCTTGGCCTTGGCGTCCTGCTCGGTCATGCCGACCCAGGCCACTTCCGGGAAGGTATAGATGACGCTGGGGATGGTGTCGTAGTTCATCTCGGCCTTGTGGCCAGCGATGATGTCCGCCACCATGATGCCCTCTTCAGACGCTTTGTGCGCCAGCATCGGACCGCGTACACAGTCACCGATGGCGTAGACGCCCGGCACGTTGGTGCGGCACTGGTCGTCCACGAAGATGAAGCCACGCTCGTCCAGCTCGACGCCCACGCCATCGGCCACAACGCCTTTGGTGTAAGGACGACGGCCGACACATACGATCAGCTTGTCGAAGGTCATCTCTTGATCGCCGTTGGCATCGGTGTACTTGACGACGACTTCGTCACCGTTCGCTTCCGAACCGGTCACACGGGCACCCAATTTGATGTCCAGCCCCTGCTTCTTGAGCAGTTTCTGGGTCTCTTTGGCAATCGCGGTGTCGACCATCGGCAGGAAGGAGTCCATCGCTTCCAGCACGGTGACTTCAGAACCCAGACGGTTCCATACGCTGCCCAGTTCCAGGCCGATGACGCCCGCGCCAATGACACCAAGACGCTTCGGCGTTTCCTGGAATTCCAGTGCGCCGGTGGAATCGACGATTAGGCCTTCGGTCAGCGGCGTGGGCGGAATTTCCACCGGCACGGAGCCTGCCGCGATGACGATGTTGTCGGCGTCGTAAGTGGTGGTGTTGCCGTCGAGGTCGGTCACCTCAACCTGCTTGCCAGACACCACTTTACCGGTACCTTCGATGGCGGTCACGCCGTTGGCCTTGAACAGGCCAGAGATGCCGCCGGTCAAGTTCTTAACGATCTTGTCCTTGCGCGCCATCATCTTCTTGACGTCCATGGTCACGTCGCCGGCTTCGATACCCATGTCGTCGAAATCGTGCTTGGCTTCGACGAACTTGTGCGAGGCTTCAAGCAGCGCTTTGGACGGGATACAGCCTACGTTCAAGCAGGTACCGCCGTGAACGACGTTACCTTCTTTACCGATCCATTTTTCAACACAGGCGGCTTTCAAACCCAGCTGCGCAGCGCGGATAGCCGCTACGTAGCCACCAGGGCCTGCACCAATAACGATCACGTCAAACTTGTCAGCCATGTTGGCTCCTTTAGCTTGGTGGCCTCCTCCCGGGTGGATGACAGCGGGTAGGAGGCTGTGTGCGATTAACTCAGCGTGCTCAGCACTAGCGAAGGCGGTTCAGCGCGCTTCGTTATACGTCTAGCAGCAGACGGGCCGGGTCTTCCAGCAGCTCTTTAATCGTAACCAGGAATTGTACCGCGTCTTTGCCGTCGATCATGCGGTGGTCGTAAGAGAGTGCCAGATACATCATCGGGCGAATTTCGACCTTACCGTTCACCGCCATCGGGCGTTCCTGGATCTTGTGCATCCCCAGGATAGCGGTTTGCGGCGGGTTGATGATCGGGGTCGACATCAGCGAGCCAAAGATACCACCATTGGTGATGGTAAAGGTGCCGCCCTGCATTTCGTCGATGCCGAGCTTACCGTCACGCGCACGCTTGCCAAAGTCGACAATCGTCTTCTCGACGTCGGCAATTTTCATGTTGTCAGTGTCACGCAGAACCGGCACCACGAGACCACGATCCGTCGACACGGCAACACCGATGTCCTGGTAACCATGGTAAACGATATCGGTGCCATCGATGGAGGCGTTGACATCCGGGAAACGCTTGAGAGCTTCGGAGGCGGCTTTCACGAAGAAGCCCATGAAACCAAGCTTGGTGTCGTGGGCCTTCAGGAAGGTATCTTTGTACTGGGCACGCAGCGACATCACCGCACCCATGTCCACTTCGTTGTACGTGGTCAGCATGGCAGCGGTCTGCTGTGCCTGAACCAAACGCTTGGCGATGGTTTGACGCAGACGGCTCATCGGTACGCGCTTCTCGGCACGCTCACCCTCGACCGCTGGCGCAGCAGCGGCTTTGGCGGGTGCAGAGGACTTGGCCGCTTTCTTGGCCGAACCATCCTTGACGGCTTTCTGAACGTCTTCTTTCAGAATGCGACCGCCTTTGCCGGTACCTTCGATCTTGGAAACGTCCAGATCGTGCTCGGCAACCATCTTGCGAGCAGCCGGTGCCAACACTTTGCCACCCACCTTCTCATCGGCGCCTTCATCGTCAGCGTCGCTGGAAGCGCTGCTGGAAGAAGAAGCGCTGGCCTGGTCACTGCCACCGCCCTCTACGAAGGTTGCCAGAATCGCTTCGGACTCAACCTGGCTGCCTTCTTCTGCCTTGATTTCCGCCAGGGCACCATCGGCAGGCGCTACGACTTCCAGCACGACCTTGTCGGTTTCGATGTCGGCTAGCACTTCGTCACGCTTGACCGCTTCGCCTACTTTCTTGTGCCAGGTCGCCACGGTGCCTTCCTGAATGGACTCGGGGAAGCTAGGCGCCTTCACGTCGTGCTGCTTGCCTCCGGCTGGCTTGGCGGCTTCTTTGGACTCGGCCTTCTCGGCGCTGTCATCGCTGGCGGCACTCTCTTTCTTGCTGCCAGCACCGCTCGCTTCGCCGATCTTGCCCAATACCTGCTCGGACTCGACGGTATCGCCTTCTTCGGCCATCACGTCGGTCAGGGTTCCCGCTTCCGGTGCGACGACTTCAAGCACCACTTTATCGGTCTCGATTTCAACGATCAGCTCGTCGCGTTCGACGCTGTCACCCGGCTTTTTGTGCCACGCGGCCACGGTGCCTTCGGCAACGGATTCCGGAAAGGTTGGCGCTTTGATCTCAGTAGCCATGTCGTTTCCCTTATGTGTTCTCTAAACCCGGTGGGCGCTTATAGGTTAAAAGCGTCTTCCACCAGCTGGCGCTGCTGTTCAGTGTGGACGGACATGTAGCCCGCTGCCGGAGCAGCCGAGGCAGGACGCCCTGCGAATTTCAACTCACGTCCAAGGCCATCTTTCAACATATCGGCCACGGTACGCATGTGGTGCTGACTGGAGTACCAGGCGCCTTGGTTCAGCGGCTCTTCCTGACACCATACGATGTCTTCCACATTAGCATACGCCTGGAGCACTTCCAGAAGCTCTTCTTTCGGGAAGGGATAGAGCTGCTCTAGACGAATGATCGCCGTGTCGTCACGCTCGTTTTCAGCGCGCCAGTTAACCAGATCGTAGTAGACCTTGCCTGCGCACATAATGACGCGGGTGACGTTGTCGGCGTCGAGATTCGCTTGATCCGGCAGTACCATGTGGAACTTGCCGTGGGCGAGATCTTCCAAGCTCGACACGGCTTCTTTGTGGCGCAGCAGCGACTTAGGCGACATGACCACTAGCGGTTTACGCAGCGGACGAATCACTTGGCGGCGCAGCAGGTGGAAAATCTGCGCTGGCGTCGTCGGTACGCACACCTGCATGTTGTGCTCGGCGCACAGCTGCAAGAAGCGCTCTAGACGGGCAGAAGAGTGCTCGGGCCCTTGGCCTTCATAGCCATGAGGCAGCAGCATGGTCAAGCCGCATAGGCGACCCCACTTGGTCTCACCGGAAGAGATGAACTGATCCACTACCACCTGAGCGCCGTTGACGAAGTCACCAAACTGCGCTTCCCAAATAACCAAGTCATTCGGGGCGGTGGTCGAGTAGCCGTATTCGAATGCCAGCACGGCTTCTTCTGATAGGAAGGAGTCGTGAATGGTAAAGCGCGGCTGACCGTCGGCCATATTCTGCAGCGGTACATAGGTCGACCCGTCTTTCTGATTGTGCACGACCGCGTGACGGTGGGAGAACGTCCCACGCCCCACATCCTGCCCGGTGATGCGGATAGGATGACCTTGGTCGAGCAACGTGGCGTAGGCCAGCGTTTCGGCAAAGCCCCAGTTGAGCCCCATGCCACCCGCCTGCATTTTACGCCGGTCTTCGTAGATTTTGGCGACCTGACGCTGAACATCGACACCGTCCGGTATTTCACACATCTTCGCCGCCAGCTGTTGCAGGCGTTTCATGTCGAAGGTGGTGTCGGCATTGCCGGTCCACTCATGGCCCAGGTAGGGAGCCCAGTCGACGAACAGCGACTTGTTGGGTTCCTGAACCAGCGCGTTGGCCACGTGATTGCCTGCCACGAGATCATCGCGGTAGGTTTCCACCATGGCTTTGGCGTCGTCTTCGGACAGCACGCCCTGCTCGATCAGGCGCTGCGCATACAGCGTGCGTGAGGAGGGGTGGTCCTTGATCTTGGCGTACATCAGCGGCTGGGTGCCCGATGGCTCGTCGGCCTCGTTATGGCCGCGACGGCGGTAGCACACCAGGTCGATGACGACGTCTTTCTTGAACTGCTGACGGTAATCCAGGGCCACTTGGGTGGCGTGAATGACCGCGTCCGGATCATCGCCGTTGACGTGGAAGATCGGCGCCTGAACCATCTTGGCAATGTCAGTACAGTATTCGGTGGAGCGTGCATCGGCCGGGTTGGAGGTCGTGAACCCCACCTGGTTGTTGATGACGATGTGTACCGTGCCACCGGTCTTGTAGGCGCGGGTCTGAGACATCTGGAATGTCTCCATGACCACACCCTGCCCCGCGAAGGCGGCATCGCCATGAACATTGATCGGCAGCACTTTGCTTCCGTCAGCGTCATTGCGGCGATCCTGGCGGGCACGTACCGAGCCTTCCACCACCGGCGCGACGATTTCGAGATGCGACGGGTTAAACGACATGGCCAGGTGGACTTCGCCACCAGGCGACATGACGTTGGAGCTGAAGCCCTGGTGGTATTTCACGTCACCAGAACCACGCTCGATGACTTTCTTGCCATCGAACTCGTCGATCAGATCCGCAGGGTTCTTGCCCAGGATGTTGACCAGCAGATTCAAGCGGCCACGGTGGGCCATGCCGATCACGACTTCCTTGGTGCCATAGCCGCCGGCGCGCTGAATCAGTTCGTCCATCATCGGTACGAACGACTCGCCACCTTCCAGGCCGAAACGCTTGGTACCCGGGTACTTGGAGGCCAGGTAATTTTCCAGACCTTCCGCAGCCGTCAGGCGTTCCAGTACGTGCTTGCGCACGTCATCGCTGAACTTGGGCGCGCTGCGTACCGATTCGAAACGACGCTGCAGCCAGCGCTTCTCTTCGGTATCCACGATGTGCATGATTTCGCAGCCGATGGAGCGGCAGTAGGTCTGCTCCAGCGCGTCGACGATCTCGCGCAGCGGTGCTTTATCAATACCCAGGAAGAAAGAACCTGTCTGGAACTCGGTATCAAGATCAGCTTGGGACAGCTGATGGAATGACAGGTCGAGGTCGGGGACGGGGGTGGGATTACGCAGACCAAGCGGGTCGATATTGGCCTTTTGATGGCCACGGAAGCGATACGCGTTGATCAGCTGCAGAACTTTGACCTGCTTTTTGTTTTCACCGCTGTCGGACGCGGCGACTACCCGGCCTGGGCGCCTTTCACGGCCAAGCTGGTAGAACTGATCACGAATGGGGCTTAGTGGAACATCGTGGGAGGCACTGCCTTCAGCACGCGGCAACTGATCGAAATAGCTGCGCCACTCGTCTGAGACAGAATCAGGATCGGCGAGGTACTGCTCGTAAAGCGCTTCCACGTAGTGGACATTGCCACCACTAACGTGAGAGGAACGCCACATCAACTCCATTATGCCTTGTTGCATCTCTCGGTCACCCTGCACTGATGGGGTGGTATCGGCATCGCTGCATGCGTGCAACGACATCGCTATTGCCCTGCCGGCGGGGCGGGACGTTTGCCGGCGGCGCCGACCTGAGGCCGGTAGCCCTTTTCATACACGTATGATGACGCGTTTCATTACCAGTTCATGCTCAAAAGCCGGTACTCGTCGCACCGGCTTTTAAACTTGGCTGATCCATGGTGCGGCGCGTCGCCGCACCATGACAGCCCCTATGATAACAAGCGAAGCGCCACGATTTAAGTAGCTTTGTGATGCAACTTACGTGGTAGTCGCTTTTTTTCACAGGATTAATGAGTTACGTCGCATCTGCGAGCAACATTTCACGAATTTTACCAATTGCACGGGTCGGATTCAGACCTTTCGGGCATACCGCCACGCAGTTCATGATGCCGCGGCAACGGAACACCGAGAACGGGTCTTCCAGGCTGGTCAGACGCTCACGCGTGGCGGTATCGCGACTGTCGGCCAGGAAGCGGTATGACTGCAGCAGACCCGCCGGGCCCACGAACTTGTCCGGGTTCCACCAGAACGACGGGCATGAAGTCGAGCAGCACGCACACAGAATACACTCGTACAGACCATCCAGTTTGTCGCGCTCTTCCGGCGACTGCAGACGCTCAATGGCTGGCGCTGGCGTATCGTTCTGCAGGTACGGCTGAATACGCTCGTACTGCTTATAGAACAGACCCATGTCAACCACCATATCACGGATGACCGGGAGGCCAGGCAGCGGGCGCAGCGTCAGTTTGTTGTTTTTCACAACATCGGACAGCGGCGTGATGCATGCCAAGCCGTTTGTGCCGTTCATGTTCATGCCATCGGAACCGCATACACCTTCACGGCAGCTACGGCGATAGGCTAAACCGCTGTCTTGCTCTTTCATCAGGTGCAAAACATCCAGCACCATCAGATCACGGCCTTTGGTATCGACCTGAAACTCCTGCATATAAGGCGCGGAGTCGGTTTCCGGATTGTAGCGGTATACGGATACCTGAAGATTGGACATGGTGACTCCCTCTCGTCAGTGCGGAGATTAGTAGGTGCGAACCTTAGGCTCGAACATATCAACAGTTTTCGGCTTGAAGTTGACGTCGCGCTTCTTCAGCTCTTTAGTTGCTGGGAAGTAGAGCGAGTGTTTCAGCCAGTTGACATCATCACGGTCTGGGTAGTCGTAGCGCGAGTGGGCACCACGGCTCTCTTTACGCTCAAGGGCAGCAATCGCCGTCGCTTCTGCCACTTCCATCAGGTTGTCCAGCTCCAGCGCCTCAACACGAGCAGTGTTGAATACATTGGATTTGTCCGGCAGGTGCGCATTAGCAATACGGCCACGCAGTTCCGCTAGCTTTTTGACACCTTCCTGCATGTTTTTCTCTTCACGGAATACACCGAAAGAGTTCTGCATGATGTCTTGAAGCTCGGCTTTCAGCTCAGGAATGCTTTCGCCGCCCTCTTCAGACTCGTTCCAGCGCGTAATACGCTTCATGGCGAATTCGATGTCTGACTCGGAAGCGTCCAGATACTCGATACCTTCGTTCAGCGCGCCTTCGATGAACATGCCCGCAGCGCGACCGAAGACCACCAGATCCAGCAGCGAGTTACCGCCCAAGCGGTTAGCACCGTGTACCGATACACACGCCGCTTCGCCACACGCGAACAGACCGTTGACGATCTTGTCGTTACCGCTCTCGTCCTGGGTGATCGCCTGACCATGAATATTGGTCGGGATACCGCCCATCATGTAGTGGCAGGTCGGGACGACCGGAATCGGGTCTTTCGCCGGGTCAACGTGAGCGAAGGTTTTAGACAGCTCTACGATACCCGGCAGACGCTTACCAAGCACTTCTTCGCCCAGGTGATCCAACTTCAGGAACACGTGGTCGCCCTTCTCGCCACAGCCGCGGCCTTCGAGGATTTCCATGACCATGGAACGCGCCACGACATCACGGCCCGCCAGGTCTTTGGCGTTGGGCGCATAGCGCTCCATGAAACGCTCGCCATCCTTGTTGACCAGGTAGCCACCTTCACCACGGCAACCTTCGGTGACCAGCGTGCCCGCACCGTAAATACCGGTCGGGTGGAACTGCCACATTTCCATGTCCTGCATCGGGAAGCCGGCGCGCAGCGCCATGCCGATACCGTCACCGGTGTTGATCAGGGCGTTAGTGGTCGACGCGTAGATGCGTCCGGCACCGCCGGTCGCCAGCACGGTGGCTTTCGACTTGACGTGCACTACTTCACCGGTTTCGATACACATGGCGATACAGCCCACCACGTCACCGTTGGCGTTCTTGACCAGATCCACCGCGTACCACTCGTTCAGGAACGTGGTGTTGTTCTTCAGGTTGTTCTGGTAAAGGGTGTGCAGCAGCGCGTGACCGGTACGGTCGGCGGCGGCGCAGGTACGTGCGGCCTGACCACCTTCACCAAAGTTCTTGGACTGACCACCGAACGGACGCTGATAGATGCGGCCATTGTCGAAACGCGAGAACGGTAGGCCCATGTGCTCGAGTTCGAAGACGGCCTTGGGGCCTTCCGAACACATGTACTCGGCAGCGTCTTGGTCAGCGATATAGTCGCCGCCCTTGACGGTGTCATACATGTGCCAGCGCCAGTCGTCGTTCGGGTCGGCGGAGGCAATCGCACAGGTAATACCGCCCTGAGCAGAAACCGTGTGAGAGCGTGTCGGGAACACTTTGGACAGCACGGCTGTCTTCTTACCAGATTTTGCCAGTTCAAGCGCAGCACGCAGGCCAGAGCCACCACCACCGATGATAATGGCGTCGAATGTCAGGCTACGAAGGTTAGACATGTATCAAGCTCCCCACAGAATTTGAATGCCCCACACCAGGTACACGAAGATGGCCAGAATGATCAGCGTCTGGGCACCCACGCGCAGGCGAGTGGACTTGAGGTAATCGGTGGTGACGGTCCACAAACCGATCCAGGCGTGCGCAGCGATAGAGACAAACGCCAGCAGCGAGAAAATGCGCATCCACGTTTGCTCGAACAGCCCGCTCCAGGCGTAGTAGTCCAGGTTTGGATTAAACAGCAAGTAGGCAACAACGAAAACCGTGTAAAGGGCCAGGATGACCGCAGAAACGCGCTGCATCAGCCAGTCGGACAGCCCGCTACGGCCAAAACTTGTGATATTGGTTACCATACCCAAACTCCTGCCAGAATAATCAGAACTGCACTCACTACCACAGTAGCCTGTGCTTTTTTAACGCCACCTTCTAAGGTCACCCCAATATTGGCGTCCATCAGCAGGTGCTTGATGCCTGCCACAAAGTGGAATGCCAAGGCAGACAGCAGCCCCCACGCAACGAGCTTGGCAAAGAAGTTGTTGGCTAAGGCACTGCTGACAGCATCGAAGCCAGCCGGAGATGACAGGGATTTACCCAACGCCCAAAAAGCGAAAATCAGGCCAACGAACAGGATCACACCCGTGATACGGTGTGTAATCGACGTTAGCGCCGGTAGTGGGAAATGTATCGTCGTTAGATCTAGGTTTACGGGTCGTTTGCTATTCACGGCGTTATACACACTCTCTTGGCCCGCTCAGCGACAGGTCGGGCATAGCCCGAGCGGGCAGTGGTTGCTGGAAGGGGCTCGGCCGTTGCCAAGTCGGGCACGACCACCTACCTGCCGGTCGCGCGCCGTGGATTATAAGAACCTTAGCCCCTGCTGACAAACCGAACTCAGACTTAACTCGACCATGGTGCAAGAAAATAGCCAATGGTCTGAGTCGATTTTGCGATGCAGCATGGTTATAGTGACATTAGATGGACGGCTTGATAAGCCTGTTAACGTATCGTCAACCCTCTGTCACTTCGGTACTATAGATCCCAGTTAATCATATACAATTATTATCCAAAACCACATGCCCCGTACAAGCATGTCTAGCATTACGGCTAATTGACAAAATGTCGCACGCTTCTATAGTGGGCAAGCCTTTTCGCCGGCGCGGCATGCGAAACAACGACTTTACGTCCCAAACCGAACTCGAAAGGAGGCCATCATGGCTGACAGGAAAGCGACATTGACGGTAGACGGTCTCGACAAGACGATCGAACTACCCATGTATTCCGGCACACTAGGCCCCGACGTCATCGACGTGCGCGGCCTAGGTGCTGAAGGCCTGTTTACCTACGATCCCGGCTTCATGGCCACCTCTTCCTGCCAGTCCGCAATCACCTATATCGATGGCGGCAAGGGCGTACTGCTGCACCGCGGCTACCCCATTGAACAACTGGCGAAAGAGTCGAACTTTGTAGAAGTTTGTTACACCCTGCTGTTTGGCGAGCTTCCCAATGATGAGCAGTATGCTGATTTCGAATCTCGCATTCGCAATCACACCATGGTGCATGACCAGATCAACAACTTCTTCAAAGGGTTCCGCCGCGATGCGCACCCGATGTCGATTCTGTGTGGTGTGGTAGGCGGCCTTGCCGCTTTCTACCATGATCACATGGACATTACTCAGGAAGAAGACCGCGTCATCAGCGCTATTCGCCTCATTGCTAAAATGCCGACCCTGGCAGCAATGTCGCACAAATATAACGTTGGCCAACCGTTCAACTATCCGCGCAACGACCTGAGCTATGCAGAGAACTTCCTCTACATGATGTTCAGCAACCCGTGCGAAGAGTACAAAATCAATCCGGTATACGCGAAAGCCATGGACCGCATCTTTATGCTGCATGCGGACCACGAGCAAAACGCCTCTACCTCGACCGTTCGTCTGGCAGGCTCAACTGGCGCCAACCCGTTTGCCTGTATCAGCGCGGGCATTGCGGCCTTGTGGGGTCCGGCGCATGGCGGTGCCAATGAGGCCGTGCTGAACATGCTCGACGAGATCGGTGACGACTCAGAAGAGAACATTCAGCGCTTCGTCGACAAAGCGAAAGACAAGAACGACCCATTCAAACTGATGGGCTTCGGTCATCGCGTCTACCGCAACTTCGACCCACGCGCCAAAGTGATGAAAGAGACCTGCGACGAAGTACTGGCCGAACTCGGTATGGCCGATGACCCGCAGCTCAAAATCGCCAAGCGCCTGGAGCAGATCGCCCTGGAAGATGAATACTTCATCGAGCGTAAACTGTACCCGAACGTTGACTTCTACTCAGGCATCATCCTGAAAGCCATGGGTATTCCGACCAATATGTTCACTGTGATCTTTGCAGTATCGCGCACCATTGGCTGGATCTCTCACTGGCACGAAATGCTCAGCGAAAGCTACAAAATCGGCCGCCCGCGCCAGCTGTATATCGGTCACGCAAAACGTGACTATCCTACCAAGTGATTGGCGGCTAACGCGCTAATGCACGCATAGGATGACAAAGGCCACCCACGGGTGGCCTTTTGTTTGCTTCCTACCAACAACAAAGGTGTTTTATGCGATCTATTACCACCGTTGCTTTTATTGGCCTAGGCGTAATGGGCTACCCTATGGCCGGCCACCTTGCCAAACAAGGCCTTACCACTCGCGTATACAACCGTACTGCCAGCAAGGCAGAGGCATGGGCCAAGGCGTTTGGCGGCACGGCTCATTCAACACCCGCCGAAGCGGCTGAGGGCGCTGATTTAGTGTTGGTATGCGTGGGAAATGACAACGATGTTCGCCAAGTAACCACCGGGCCAGACGGCGCTCTCAGCACCATGATGAGCGGTAGCTACCTAGTAGACCACACCACCGCGTCGGCCGATCTGGCCTTGGAGCTGGACGCAGCTTGCCGAGAGAAAGGCGTTGCATTTATTGATGCACCGGTGTCTGGCGGCCAACAGGGGGCCGAGAACGGCGCGCTAACGATTATGTGCGGCGGCGAGCAAGCGCATTTTGATGCCGTCGCCCCTTTCCTGAATCATTACGCACGTGCCGTCACGCTCATGGGCGCTGCCAGCAGTGGTCAGCTCACCAAGATGGTGAACCAAATCTGTATTGCCGGTTTAGTGCAAGGGCTAGCGGAAGGACTGCATTTTGCGGAACAGGCAGGACTAGACCAGCATCAAGTGATTGACGTCATCTCCAAAGGAGCGGCTGGCTCCTGGCAAATGGAGAACCGCCACAAAACAATGATCGCCAATGAGTATAACCACGGCTTCGCGGTGGACTGGATGCGCAAGGATTTGGGCATTTGCCTAGAGCAAGCACGTAGGCTAAATGCCACCCTCCCCGTTACCGCCCTAGTCGACCAGTTTTATGCGGATGTACAGCGCATGGAAGGTGGCCGCTGGGATACTTCATCGCTATTGAAACGGCTGCGCAAGCCTGAATAACGCTTGACTTTTTAGCACTGCCAGCCTGGACAGGGTTTTCCACACTATCTGTGGATAACCCTGTTCACAACCACTAGAAAACGCCCCACAATCGCCATGGACAGTGACCCAGCCTTAAATTGATCATTTTTTAACCTAACGTAAGACACTGATTTTAAACAAATTAAGCTAAACAGCTGATTTTTTGCGTCATATTTATGTGGCTGTGCACAACCCCTTTCACAAAGATGCAAAAGTGGACAAGTCAAGCACAATATTGACAAAAAACGCGTGAAATAGACGCAAGTTCTAAATGGCGGGAATGCAAAAAGAGCAAGTGAGGAAACTCATTGCTATTTGCTAATCAGAATATTTTGAGGAAGCAGACAAAACGAGGTGGCGTCCCATAAGGGGTTCGAACCCTTGTTACCGCCGTGAAAGGGCGGTGTCCTAGACCACTAGACGAATGGGACGTATCTAACCTGGAAGCATCTTTGACAAGGCAACATCAGTGCTACTGATATTGGTGGAGCCTAGCGGGATCGAACCGCTGACCTCAACACTGCCAGTGTTGCGCTCTCCCAGCTGAGCTAAGGCCCCACATGTCGCGAAGACGGAGCGTATATTACTGATTCGCCTGATCTTCGTCAAGCCTGTTTATCGAAGAAAACGCCGCGCTCTCACGCTAAGATCGCGCGGCGCTCTTCTCAATCACCAGTGACGATGATTATTTACAGGTCGCGGTACTCTTTTTCAAACCGCTTCGCCTGCTTTTTGGACACGCCACCCAATACGGCAATCGCATGGCGAAGCCGTGCACGCGTCACGTCAGAGCCAAGAATAGCCATCGCATCCATCACCGAGGTGCTTGAGGTACTGCCTGTAATGGCAATAAACACTGGTGCCAGGAAGGCCTTCATTTTTAGCTCAAAGTGTTCTGCCAGACTTTTGACTTCCTCCAGCAACGCTTCTTTATGCCAAGCAGAGACGCCTTCAAAGCGCCATACCAGGAACTGCAGCAGTTTCACTAGCTCTTCGTTGTCCAGCTTCACGCTGTCAAAATCATCTTTAGTGATTGTGGGCAAGCCAGAGAAAAAGTGGCCCGCCAGCGGAACAACCTGGGAGAGCGTTTCTACCCGAGGGCGGACTTGCGGCAAAATCTGCTTCACGTAGGCATCATTGAACGCCCACTCACGCAGCGCTTGCAACAGTGCGTCGTCGTCCAAGTCTTCACGGATATAGACACCGTTCAACCACGTCAATTTCTCCAGGTCGAACACGGGCCCGCCGAGCGAGACACGCTGAATATCAAATTCTGCCATCATCTCTGACAAGCTGAATTTTTCACGCTCATCAGGCATCGACCAACCCATACGGCCCAGGTAGTTGGTCACGGCCTGGGGTAAAAAGCCCATGCGGCGATAGTAGTTGATCGACGTTGGGTTTTTACGCTTGGAGAGCTTGGACTTATCCGGGTTACGCAGCAGCGGCATATGACAAAGCTGCGGCATTTCCCAACCAAAGTACTCATACAGCAGTTGATGCTTCGGCGCGGAATTGATCCACTCTTCACCACGCAGCACGTGGGTAATGCCCATTAAATGATCGTCCACCACGTTAGCTAAGTGGTACGTAGGCATACCGTCTGACTTCATCAGAATCTGAGCATCAACCTGCGCCCAATCCACTTCAATCGTACCGCGCAGCATATCGCTAACCACACACACGCCTTCGCTGGGCACGTTCATACGAATCACATAGGGCCAGCTTTCCTGCTCACGACGTGATTGCTCTTCTGCGTCCAGGGCTAAGTCAGTTGGCTTCAATGCCAAATGCAGGCCTGCCTCTTTGCGTGACTCGCGTAGCTCATCAAGCTCTTCGCTGGTGCGGTAACACTTAAAGGCATGCCCGGCGTCTAGCAACTGCTGGGCATACTTCGCATAAATATCGCCCCGCTCGCTTTGCCGATACGGCCCGTGGGGACCACCTACATCCGGGCCTTCATCCCACTCAAGCCCCAACCAACGCAATGAGTCGAGAATCATCTGCTCTGACTCAGGAGTGGAGCGTACTTGATCGGTGTCTTCAATACGCAAAATGAACTGACCGCCGTGCTGGCGAGCAAAGCAGAGATTAAACAGTGCAATATAGGCCGTGCCTACATGAGGGTCTCCAGTAGGAGAAGGCGCGATACGAGTACGTACGGTCATCAACAGTTCCCTTTAGCAGTTAAGCGTGGCGCCATTATACGCACCCTAAGAACAACCAACAGCATTGGAAAGGGAACGAGTTTGACTTAAAAGCGTCTGATCGAAAGCTCTCAGAACATAGATAGGAAGATGCGCGTTAAAGCACAATCGCTTAGTATGTTGTAGTACCTATGATTCGTGTTCATGCATGAGAATGAATCTCACTATCTTCAGCATGTTCAGAGCGCCACCTATCAAGGTGGAAGTACATTCAACGAGCTGATTTAGCTCATCGACAGGAAAATGAAATGGAATCGCTAGGCTCACGTATCAAGCAACTGCGACTTCGGGCCAAGCTCAACAAAGCTGCCCTTGCACGTAAAGTTGGCGTGTCAGATGTCACCATTTCTTATTGGGAGTCCGGGGCGATCAAGCAGATCGGTCATGAACGCTTAGTAGCGCTCGCCGATGCCCTTGATTGCTCGCTGGCGACCCTTTTGGAAGGTGACAGTGCGCCTCAACTGTTGACCCTGACCCATACTGGTCCCCTCCCCTGGGAACAGGTTCAGGCAACGACCATTACCGTACCGCATCATCTGCCGTTGAAGATTGACTGGAAAGCACCTTGCGTGATGGCCACCCCTGGCAAAGAAACGGATTTTTCACCAGTAGCCTCTGGTGATTTGCTGTTGCTTGGCCCAACGCATGTGTTTCATAAAGCAGGCCACTATCTCATCCAGCGTGATGGCCGATTTGTCATTGAGCACTTCTCCAAAGCGCCCACTGACACCTCGATTCATGCGGTGTTGTTAGCACACTGGTGTCCTGCCTAAAGCATCTACCTCCCCATCCCTACTTGTCCTCAATAACGTCCACCTGGTCGCGGGTCCGTCTTGGTTCACTGCCTACCAAGAAACGGCGCGAGTAGGTGGCTACCTGCCCTAACCCATGGCGGGACTGGCTGATGAGCTCTCCCGCCAAGTATTCACCCTGGGTACCAATGCGCGCCTGCACGCTTTCTGGCTGAACGGCAGCCTCACCTAACTGCACGGTGACAAGATAATTGCCATCCGGTAAGCCACTGCCAGAGCCTAGTGGGCCAGCTTCAAATTTACCATTCACCACACGTGTACGCTCTTGCCAGCGTACGCGGCTAATTTCTCGCTCTACCACTACTTGTAGCTGGGCATCATTTGGCAGATTGGTTTCGCCTTCCACCATCAAACGCCGGTCTGGACGTAAAAAAGCAGCGGTTGAAATCATTACATTGAGCGGCTCAACCTGTTGTGCAGGCGGCTCAGGTTCAGAAGCACGCTCTTCGGCCACTGAGTGTGGCTGGTGTTGTGCGACCTCTTCCTCAGACCCGCTACAGCCGTACAACAGCAGGGTACCCATTAACGCCACGCCAACATAACCTAGCGTTTTCCCCATAATGACTCCTCATCTTCTGTAATAGGCGTAATGCTGCCTCTCTCGGGCTCTCACCATACCGCTTTTGACCACAAAATACGCAAAGTGATGCAGGGGTTTATAAGAGCTGATGAGGGCTGCGCGATAATTGAGACAGACCCCTCACCCCTTCTTAGAGACGCCATGCCTCTCCAAGGGGTCCACAGTGTTAGGACCTCAACGGTCGTACAGAGATAGCTTAGCTTTGTACTGTTCATAGCTTCTTGCGTACAATCGCACGTCAACGATGCCCCTTCGAATACATAGCCATGGTGCACCACCGCTTTTCGCTACACGGCAAGAAACTTGCTATTGGTACATTAGTGGTACATAGAGCATGACTTATAGATAGCATCTTATGATGCAAGTGATTGATATGAAGAAACAAAGCCCAGCAGACATGGCACGCCGATTCTCCGTCGCCCCTATGATGGATTGGACGACCCGAGATTACCGCGCCTTCGCCCGCACGTTAACCAAGCGGGCGCTGCTATATACCGAGATGGTGACCACCGGTGCGGTGCTGCACGGCTCTCCCCGGGAGCGCTTTTTGGGCTATAGCGAGGTGGAGCATCCGATTGCTTTGCAGTTGGGGGGCAGCGATGCGGGTGAGCTGGCGGAGTGCGCAGCGATTGCGCAGGCGTGGGGCTATGATGAGGTCAACTTAAACGTTGGCTGCCCCAGCGACCGGGTGCAGAACAATATGATTGGCGCGTGCCTGATGGGCCATCCCGAAAAAGTGGCGGCGGCGGTGAAGGCCATGCAGGCGGCGGTGTCGATTCCGGTCACGGTGAAGTGCCGTATTGGTATTGATGACCAGGATGAAGACGCGGATTTAGCGCGGTTTATTGATATTGTGGCCTCAGCAGGCTGTGAAGTATTTACCGTGCACGCCCGAAAGGCGTGGCTTCAGGGGCTATCGCCGAAAGAGAATCGCGATATTCCGCCGCTGAATTACCCAAGAGTGCACCGGCTAAAGCAGAGCCATCCTGAGCTGCATATTGGTATCAACGGCGGGATTAAAACCCTGGCGGAGTGCCAAGCGCAACTTGAGCAGGTGGATAGCGTGATGGTGGGTCGTGAGGCGTACCAAAATCCGTGGTTATTGGCAGGCGTGGATGAGCAGCTCTTTGGCGAGCCGGGCCCGGTGCGTACACGCTTGAAAGCGGCCACGGCGTTTCGCCCATACATTCAGCAGCGGTTGGATGAAGGTGCCAAGCTGAACCATATCACTCGCCACTTGCTGGGGCTTTTTCAGGGCTGCCCTGGCGGGCGTCGGTTCCGTCGTCATCTCTCGGAGCACGCACATAAAGAGGGTGCAGGCTTACGCTTGTTTGATGACGCGCTCGGCTTGGTTCGTGAGCCTGAGTTCGAAGCGGAGCCTCTCGACGAGCAAACAAACCGCCAGCCCGTGACCTAACGACCAACAGGCTGGCGGTTTAACGAACGCCCAGCGATTTTATCGTTGGGCGTTTTCTTTTGGGAGGCTACTGCGCGCGAACGCCTTGCTCAATACGCTCGCCTACTTCTTGATCGATGTTGCGCCAATACTCAAACGCGCGCTCCAACACCGGCTCGGTGACGCCACCGGAAAGGTGCCCCACCGCGTTGGAAACCAACCGGTCACGCTGGGCATCGTCCATCACCTCACGCACCAGGGTGTGCGCTTGGCTCCAGTCGTCGTCATCTTTGCGCAGCGTGTACGCGGTGCGTACGAATTGCCCATCCGTCGACCACACCGCATCTTCCGGGTAGCGCTGCCCATCTGCCTTGGGGCCGCCTTTGCTATTGGGCGTGTACACCGGGTCGGTAGAGTGACGAATGCGCATCGCGCCGCCCTGGGTATAGCTATGCACGGGGCTCTTGGGCGTATTAACCGGAATATGCTTGTAGTTCACCCCTAACCGCGCACGGTGGGCATCGGCGTAGGAAATAGAACGAGCCAAGAGCATTTTATCCGGCGACAGCCCGGTGCCGGGCACCATGTTGTTGGGTTCGAACGCGGCCTGCTCGATTTCGCTATGGAAATCGGTAGGGTTACGGTCGAGCGTCAGTTTACCCACTTCGATCAAGGGGTAATCTTTGTGTGACCACACCTTGGTCAGATCGAAGGGATTAACGCGGTAGGTCTTGGCATCCTCAAACGGCATGATCTGCATGTGCAGCGTCCAGGTGGGGTAATCCCCGCGCTTGATCGCCTCAAACAGGTCGCGGCGGTGGTAATCCGCATCGCTGCCGGCCATCTGGTCAGCCTGTTCCTGGGTCATGCATTTGATACCTTGATCGGTTTTAAAGTGATACTTCACCCAAAACCGCTCGCCTTCTGCGTTTACCCACATATAGGTATGGCTGGAGTAGCCGTTCATGTGCCGCCAGGTGGCGGGAACGCCGCGGTCGCCCATAAGCCAAGCCACTTGGTGAGCAGATTCAGGCACCAGCGTCCAAAAATCCCACTGCATGTCGTGGTCGCGCAAGCCATTATCGGCGCGACGCTTTTGGGAATGGATAAAGTGCTGGAACTTCATTGGGTCGCGAACAAAGAACACGGGGGTGTTGTTACCCACCATGTCGAAGTTACCTTCTTCGGTGTAGAACTTGATCGAGAAGCCGCGCGGATCGCGCCATGTATCCGGGCTACCGCTCTCCCCTGCTACAGTGGAAAAGCGAATGAGGACATCGGTCTTCGCGCCTGGCTGCAGAAATTTTGCTTTGGTGTATTGGCTAACGTCTTGAGTGATTTCAAAGTGACCAAAAGCGCCACTGCCTTTCGCATGGGGCTGCCGGTCGGGAATCATTTCCCGGTTAAACGCTGCCATTTGCTCCATCAGATAGTGATCGTGCATCACTATCGGGCCATCGGCGCCTACCGAGAGCGCGTGCTCGTCGCTCGCAACCGGAATACCTGACTCATTAGTGGTGGGATGCTGGCTACCACTGCTCATTGCTCTTCCTCCTTGTCACACTCGACATGGCACGGTCTGCACCACTGGAAATGACCGCTTTTGCAACACTATTTAATGTAAGCTAAAGCGGCCCCCACACAGGTATAGTCAACAAGGAGGTATTGCGCCATCCATGGCACCAGATACTTGGCTATTAGAGCAATAGCTTTTGTTTATTAGCTGCGCTGGATGTTAGTACATCGCATCCGGTGGCGGGGTCAGGCTAGATTGGAAGCTCTCAATGGCCGTTTCAGCTTCTTCAATTTCGTCAAAACGGGCAATGTGATAAAGCGCTTCACCTTCATTAGCCAGCGGTAAACGGCTCATGCCAATCACAATACCGTCCGCCATGGCGAGCACTTCGCCTTCGTCATTACCAAATGGGTCAGCCACTTTGCCAAGCACCTCGCCTTTGGCCACTCGCGCCCCCAAGCGCACCTTGGGGCGCAAGATACCGTCGATGGGTGCGCGCGCCCAGCTTGAGCCATTGGCCAGCTCGGCGGGGGCAGGGGTACGGCGGCGCTGCTCGCCACTCAGCATGCCCAGTCGGCGCATGACCCTGAGGATGCCCTTGACGCCAGGCGCAATCGCCCACTCGTCGAAACGTAATGCCTCACCGGCTTCATAGGTCAGCACGGGAATGCCCAGGTTCTGGGCATAGTGGCGCAGGCTGCCTTCCCGCAGTTCGGCATTCAGAATGACCGGCGCACCAAAGGCGTCAGCCATACGCTCGGTTTCGCTGCCCGTACTTAGCTGTGCACGGATTTGCGGCAAGTTCGTGCGGTGAATGGCGCCGGTATGCAGGTCAATGATATGGGTGGCGTGATCAACGATCTCATCGCGAAACAGCGCCGCGATTCGGCCGCCCAGCGAACCTTTTTCACTGCCGGGAAAACAACGGTTTAGATCTCGCCGATCAGGCAGGTAGCGTGTTTGCTGCAGAAAGCCGAATACGTTCACCACGGGCACCGCTATCAGCGTACCGCGCAGGCTGTTAATCGCTTTAGAGCGCAGCAAACGGCGGACAATTTCGACCCCGTTAATCTCGTCACCGTGAATACCCCCGCATACCAACATCACCGGGCCGTCTTTACGCCCATGCACCACTTCTACCGGAATATGTAGCGGCGTATGGGTATACAAGCGCGCCACCGGCACGTCGATCTGTAAACGTTGCCCAGGCATGACGGTATGCCCAGCTAGAGTGAAAGGTGCTCGCGCCATTGCAATTCCTTAAACGTGCGTTGAAGCAGTGCTTCCCCGGTCACATCACATGGTGACCAAAGCGTTTTCAAACAGCGTTTTCAAATACGTTTTATACGCTTTTTAAGACTAAATGACGAGCTTCCTAACCTACATTATCAACTTAAACAGCAACAGCTTATCCATACATTTTTGAATGTAAAAGAGGCGATACTTCAGATAAAATATAGCGATCACGTGTCGATATCGAGGTTACGGTTTCATGGTAAGAAAAACCAAAGCGGAGGCTGCGGCAACTCGCGAAGCGCTGTTGGATGCTGCTGAAGAGGTGTTTTTCGCAAAAGGCGTTGCGCGCACGTCATTGGAGCAAATTGCTCGCCATGCTGGCCTTACCCGAGGTGCCGTTTATTGGCACTTCAAAAACAAGGGTGACCTTTTCATGGCGCTGGTACAGCGGGTGCGCATGCCATTTCAGTCGTTGATGGAAGAGGTCAGTAACGCCGACCCCACGGTGTCACCACTCGATGCCATCCGTCTTGCCTGCCATGCGGGCCTGAACCGTTTGGAGCAGCCCTCTCACCAGCGCATCCTATCGATTCTGCTGCATCGCTGTGAGTTCTTTAGCGATATCAATCCCATCGAAATGCAGGATGAAATTGCCGAAGAATGCTTCGACGAGATGCTTCTGGTGTTTCAGCTCGCCCAACAGCAGCAGCTATTACGCGATGATATAACACCGGAGATTGCCACGAGGCTCATGCAGTCTACTCTTGGCGGCCTGTTTCACGACTGGCTACGTAATCCCGATGCGTTTTCCCTACGCGAGCGCGGCGGAGTGTTGATTGACGCTTTAATGGCCATGCTCCACCGCTGAGATGACTTTCCTTCTCTATTGCACTGCAACAAATCGCCTATACTGGAGCTATCTCATGAAAGGAGCCCAGTATGGATGCTTTGGAATTTATCCGCGTACGCGAGTTGGACGTGGCCGTACGCATTTGGAACCCAAAAGCAACGCGCACTCTGATCGCTTGGCACGGGCTTGCCCGCCACGGCGGTGATTTCGCCGCGCTGGCGAGAGAGCTGGGCAGCGAGTGGCGCATCATCGCCCCAGACACTCCGGGTCGCGGACTCTCCAGCTGGTCGCTGTTTCCCGCCCATGACTATCTCTACAGTCACTACATCACCATTGCCGTTGCGTTACTGGATCATTACGAACTCGACCAGGTGGACTGGCTGGGGACGTCCATGGGCGGCCTGCTGGGCATGTTGATCGCAGCAGACGCACAGCACCGCTCGCGCATTTCACGGCTGATACTCAACGACGTGGGGCCCGAGCTGAATAAAGAGGGGCTGATCGCCTTATCGAGCTACTTTGGCGTGACACATCGGTTCAACAACTTTGCCGACTTAAAAGCAGAACTTACCCAGCATTACGCCAGTTTTGGTATCACCTGCGAGGAGGAGTGGCGAGAGCTGGCCTTGAACAGCGCACGCCGCCTACCCGACGGAAGCTGGACCTACCACTTCGACCCACGCATAGGCGAGCAGTTTATCCACGATACACCACGGGATACCTGGGCCGACTGGGCGAAGATACGCTGCCCGCTCATGGTCATTCGCGGTGAAACGTCGGCTCTGCTGGCCGCCGAGACGCTGCCCAAAATGGCCGAGTCACAGCCATCGTTGGTGACCATGACCGTGCCGGGCTGCGGGCATGCGCCGATGCTCAACGACACCCAGCAGGTCAAACCCATACAGCGCTTTCTGACGACTCCGTTAGCCGCGCCGTCCACGGCGACACCTGCCCAGCCAGCTGGCACGTTCAGCCAGTGGCTGGCAGATGTGTGGCGTTACCTGAGAGGCGGTAGATAGGACTGGTTACGTCGGGTAGCCGTTGGGGTGATGCTTGTGCTGCAAACGCAGCCTGTTGAGGCGTACCCGCGTATCCAGGTAGTCCTGCTCCATGACACTGCGGTAGGCCCCTTCACTGGCCAGATATTTGACCAATACCCGATGCTCACCCGGCTGGGGGCAATCCCCCGCCTTGCAATGCAAGCGCACCACGCTGTTTGGCTCATTGAGCAGCCGAGCAGTGGCACCGCCCTGCTGGTCGCGCTCGATCACCACCGCGGTAGCGCCCAGCAGGCAACGCCGCTGGAACGGCGGGTAGCGATGCAGCCCACGCTGCAGGGCGTGACACACGGCGGCCGCCAGCGGCGAAGCAACGGCAAAGGAAGCCCACAGCACCAGCACACCCACGGGCACTCTCAACATGCCCAGCGGTAGCCAGCGTAGCACCAGCAGCTCGACGGCCAGCGAGATGGCGCCTGCCAATAGAACGAGCAGGCTCAGCGCCAGCGAGGCCGGCACGCCTGCAAACCCCAGCGAGACGAGCGTGCTCGCCATGTGGTCATCGCGCAGGCTATCGCGTTCGAACAGCTCCAACGGCGCCAATCGCAACAACACCAGCAGCCAATAGAGCGTGCCCAGCACCAGCAACAGGGCAAAGACGATGGTTGGAAACTGCAGAGCAGCAGACATGAAGGTTTGCATGGCGTGTTCTCCTCCGGGCAAGCTGCCCGGTCTTGTTCTCGCCTGAGCCTATTGTCGACCATTATTGTGCTACTCAGGCTAAAACGATGGTCACTTTCAGCTTAGCTCATCTTAGCCATGTCAGTAGCTCGGGCATTGACCCGTATCAGCCTTTGGCCCGACGCCCACAAAAAACGGGCACCCCGTGGGGTGCCCGTCTGGTGGATCGCTGGCGATCAGGTCAGGTCTGATCGTGACCCAGCGCCGCCTGCTCATCCTCCTTGCGTTCAGGATGACGCTTGCGGTAGAGCCAATCCGATACCGAGGCAATCATGGCGTAGAAGCTGGGAATAAACAGGCTGCCCAGAATCGCCACTGACGCCATACCCATCGCCACTGTGGTACCGATATGGTGACTGCTCACGTCACTTGCGCCGGTCGCCAGGGCCAACGGCAAAGTGCCAAAGATAAACGCCAGCGAGGTCATGACGATTGGCCGGAAGCGCAGCTCTGCGGCGGTAATCGCAGCTTCGCGAATCGACTTACCCTGCTCTTTACGCTGCAGCTCGGCAAACTCGACGATCAAGATGGCATTCTTCGCCGCCAGGCCGACCACCACCAGCATGCCGATCTGCACGTAGACACTGGTATCCAAACCGCGCAACACAATGCCACCGATACCGCCAAGGAAAGCAAAGGGCGTTGCGGTAAGTACCGCCAGCGGCAGCGACCAGCTCTCGTACTGCGCCGCTAGAATCAAGAACACCATCAGAATACCGAACACAATCGCAAGTGTTGCGGTATTACCCAGGTTGGACTCCTGATACGCCGTACCGGTCCAGCCCATGCCCCAGTTATCGCCCAGCGTCTCTTGAACCACTTCTTCCATAGCCTCGATGGCTTGGGCCGAGCTGTAGCCCGGTGCCGGGTTACCCTGGAACTGGGCCCCCGCGTAGACCCCAAACCGTGACACCACCGCAGGCCCCGTTTGGCGCTCAAGGGTCACGAACTCAGAGAGCGGGATACGCTCGCCATTACCGCCGCGCACGTAGACGTTGTTGACGTCTTCCGGCGTTTTACGGAACTCGTCTTCGTTCTGTAAGTACACCTGGAAGTTACGGTTTTGGTAGCTAAAGTAGTTCACAAACCCATTACCAAAGGTGTTCGCCAGCGCCGAATTGATATTCTCCAGCGCAACGCCGTAGCTAAGTGCTTTTTGCTGGTCGATCTCCGCCCGGTACGAAGGCACGTTCACGTTGAACGTGGTGAACACACGGTTCAGCACCGGGTGCTGGTTCGCCGCCTGCATGATTTGCAGCGAAGCTTCATACAGCTCCCGCGTGGACGCTCCGTCGAACGACTGCAAATAGCCGGTGAAGCCACCGGTTGTGGAAAGCCCCATGATCGGCGGCACGTTGAAGGCCATGGCCGAACCACCGTCGATGCTGGCACCCAGCTGCATGATACGGCCCACCAGCTCGTTGGCGGTCAGGTCGCGCTCCGACCAGGGCTGCATGTTGACGAACATGATCCCGCGTGCGGTGTTTACCGCGCTGGACAGAATGTCATACCCCGCCACCGCCGAGGAGTACTGCACGCCAGGGATATCTTCAATGGCAGCACTTAGCTCGGCCATGTAGTTCTGGGTACGATCCAGCGAGGCAGCGTCCGGCAGCGACACGCTGACCAGCACGATCCCCTGGTCCGTTTCGGGCACCAGCGTGGAGGGCGTATTGGCATACAGCCAGTAAGAGCCCGCCCCTACCGCCACGGTCAGCGCCAGTGCCAGCACCCAGAAGCGCACCAGCTTCTTCACGAACCACATGTAGAGCGCCGTGAAGCCTGCAAAGAAACGATCGAACAGGCGCAGCGGCGTGGTAATCGCACGCTTGAAAGCGGACTGACGGGTCTTGTGCAGGTTGTGCTTGATGAAGATCGCGGACAGCGCCGGGGTGAAGGTCAGTGCCATCAGCGCCGACAACGCCACCGAGATCGCCACGGTAATCGCGAACTGCTGGTAGATCTGGCCCGTGAAGCCGCCCATGAAGGCCACCGGCACGAACACCGCCGCCATGATCAACGACGTGGCGATGACCGGCCCACCGACCTCTTTCATGGCGCGAATGGTGGCATCGCGAACGCTGATATCGTCCTCTTCGCTGAGCACCCGCTCGACGTTCTCCACCACCAGTATGGCGTCATCCACCACGATACCGATCGACAGCACCAGCGCGAACAGCGTCAACAGGTTGATCGAGAAGTCGAACAGGTAGAAGCCGGCAAAGGTACCAATCACCGAGACCGGCACCACCGACATGGCGATGACGGTAAAGCGCCAGTTCTGCAGGAAGATAAACAGAATCACGATAACGATCAGGAACGCTTCGATGAACGTCTTGAGCACCGTCTCGACGGACGCATCGATGAACAGCGTCGTATCGTAAGGCGTCACATACTCGAGCCCCGGCGGGAAGCGTTCAGCCAGATCTTCCATGGTCGCCCGAACCGAGTTGGCCGTTTCCAGCGCGTTGGCGCCCGGCTGCTGGTTGATGATGATGGGCGTCATGGTCGCGCCGTTCAACCGCGCATCCACGCCGTAGAAAGAGGCGCCCAGCTCGATCCGCGCCACGTCTTCCAGGCGCAGTGAAGAGCCATCGGTATTGGTGCGCAGGAAGATGTTACGGAAATCATCCGGGCTGGAAAGACGCCCGCCAGCGGTAATGGTGTAGGTATAGGCACGCGGCTCGCTCTGGGGCGTCGCGGCAAGATTACCGGCCGGAATTTCGGTGTTCTGAGCGCGAATGGCACTGGCCACTTCGCTCGGGGTCAGGTCGTACTGGGCCAGTTTGTCGGGATCCATCCAGATCCGCATGGCAAACTCGCCGCCCCCCAGCACCTCGGCGTTGCCCACCCCAGGCACCTGGCGCAGCTCATCGAGAATGTTGAGCGTGGCATAGTTCTGCATGTAGACGTTGTTGTAGTCACCGCTGGGCGATGTCAGCGCCACCAGCATCAGAATGGAGTCGGAACGCAGCTCCACGGTGACACCCTGAGACTGAACGGCCTCTGGCAACTGGGACAGTGCCCCCTGCACGCGGTTGTTAACGTTGATCGTGTTGATATCACCATCGGTACCGATGTTGAACGCCACGCTCAGGCTCATCAGGCCGTTGTCGGCGCTGTTGGAGGTCATGTACAGCATGTCCTCCACGCCGTTGATGGCTTCCGCCAGGGGCGCGGCCACGGTTTGTGCCACGGTCTCCGCATCGGCACCGGGGAACTGCGCCTGTACCGAGACCGTAGGCGGCACCACGCTGGGATACTGCTCGATGGGCAATATCCGCATCGCCATCGCGCCTACCAGCGTCAGGATAATCGCCAGCACCGTGGCGAATATCGGACGACTGATAAAGAAGTTAGAGAAATTCATTATTGGGCACCCTCTTCCCCTTCCGCGGGCGCATCACCGGCGCCTTCGGACATCTCGGCAGCCGCTTCGGCCTGCTCCTGCTGCTCCTGCGCTTCGGCTTCTTCCACGTCATCGACCAGCTGTTCTGCATCGCCATCGAAACGCACCGGGTCGATCTCCATGCCCGGCTCGATACCCGCCGGGTCACCTACCACAACGCGCTCGCCAGGCTCCAGGCCATCCAGGATGATCTGCCAGGGACCAGCCACATCGCCCAGTTGAACCGTCCGCTCACGCGCCTTGCTTTCGTCGTCCAGCACGAAGACACGAGGGCCCATCAACCCTTGGGTAACGGCAATTTCAGGCACCGCCATGACGTCGAAGCGCTTCAGGCCTTCAAGGCGTACGCGCACGAACTGGCCCGGCAGTACTTCCCCGTCAGGGTTGTCGAACGTGGCCGATGCTTGCACCGTACTGGTGCCGGTATCCACGCGGGAACCGAGGAAATTCAGGCGGCCCGCCAGCTCACCACCGGCGCTACCCGCTAACCCGGGCACGCTGAGATGGGCGGTAATGGAGGACATGTCACCGGCGCTGTCGGCCAGCTGACGACGCAGCTCGAAGGCATCACGCTGGGGTAGCTGAAAGCGCACTTCCAGCGGGTCCAGAGGTGTGATGGTGGCCAGCTCAGTGCCTGACGTGACCAGGTTGCCCACGTTGACTTGGCTCAAGCTGATCATGCCCGAAACGGGCGCGGTGACGTTGGAGTAGCCCAGGTCCAGATTGGCACTGGTGAGCGCAGCTTCCGCCTGTGCCACGCTGGCCTGCGCGACCCGCTGCTCTGCCAGCGCCTGGTCGTACTGCTGGCGGCTGACCGAGTTCTGGCTCAGCAGCTGCTCGAAACGCTGCGCATCCCGCTGGGCGCGTGCCAGCTCTGCCCGGGCGCTCTGCAGGTCTGCTTCACGCTGGTTCACCGTGGCCTGGTACAAGTCCGGCTCGATGGTATACAGACGGTCGCCCTGCTCGACCATTTGACCAGGTTCGAAGTGGCGCTCTTCCAAAAAGCCGCTGACGCGTGCCACGAGCGTCACTTCAATATCGCTGCGCAACAGCGAGGGGTAGGATTTATCCAGCGGTATGTCCCGACGCGCTATCTCAGTGACCTCCACCGGGTGGGGCGGCGCTTCCTGCTGCTGGCTTTGCTGCTCCTGTGGCTGCTCCTGGCCACATGCCGTGAGCGCTAATGCGGCGATCAGCGTCACTAGACTCGCTCTACCTGAGTGAATCACTCTTTTCATGCGTCGAACTCCCATTCATTTTTCTAAACATTGACCGATCGCCAAGAAGGCATGCACAGCGTACGTCAAGCACCTGGAGTGGGCGGTGCACCAATATCCATTGCACGCTGATACGCGTCGGGCTCATTGCTTTCCGGTAGGATAAAGTGGATGTCCTCGCCCGTGAGCCACGCGTTCACTTCTTCGATGGCCTCGACATCGAGCAGCCCTGCCTGCTGACGCAGCGACAGCAGATTCACGACATAGTCGTAACGCGCCTCGGCATAATTGGCGATGGCGTTATAGAGGCTTTGCTCGGCATTGAGCACATCGACGATATTGCGGGTACCCACCTCGTAGCCGGAGCGAGTCGCTTCCAAGGCGCTGCGGTTGGACACGATCGCTTGGCGCCGCGCCGCCACGGTGGTGACGTCGTTGACGACCTGGGTATAGAGCGAACGCACCTGCTGGGTGGTATCGCGGCGCTGAGCCTCGAAGTCGTACTGACTGGCCTCCAGGCTATAGGTGCTTTGGCGGATCTGCGCGGAGATGGTACCCCCGGTGTAGAGCGGCATGGAAGCACGCAGCCCCAATTGGCTATTGGAGTCATTGCCGATCAGTTGGTCCTGATCACTTTCGAAATACTGGTAGTTAGCGAAGGCTTCCAGCAGCGGCAGACGCTCGGCACGCGACAGCTCAACCTCGCTATGCGCCACCTCGACCCCGGCGTCGGCCAACAATACCTGAGGGCTATTGTCCATGGCCAGCGCGACCCAGGCGCCGCGCTCCCTGGGCTTGGGCACATCGATGAGCAACTCCCCGGCCAGGCCCTCGATGCTTGCGTAGCGGCGCCCGGTGAGCTGCTCCAGGGCCTCGAAGTTGACCTGCATGGCACTCTCGGCGGCGATACGCTGGGCGCGGGCCAGATCAAACGAGGCCTCCGCCTCGTGAACCTCGGTGATGGCGATCAGGCCTACATTGAAGCGCTCGCGCGCCTGCTCGAACTGGCGACCGATGGCAGCCTCCTGGGCACGCCGTGCCTCCAGGATATCGTAGGCCCGCAGAATCTCGAAGTAGGCCTCGGACACGTCGAACAGCAGTTGCTGGCGGGTCACCTCCAGCGACAGTGTCTGCTGATCGAGCTGACGCCGGGCGCGGTTGAGCCGCGCGCTGCTGGTGGCATCGAACAACGCCTGCGAGGCATCGAGATTCAGCCTGGTGCTACTGTAATTATTGTCGGTGCCGAAGCTGCTAGCACCGATGCTATTACCACCAAAGTTGAAAAGCTGACGGGAATAGATGCGAGTATTGCTGACGCTGGCGTCGGTGTTGACCTGGGGCAGCAGGGCGCCACGCTCGACGTCAGTGCCGGCCTCGGCGGCCAGCAGCTGGGCACGCGCCGCGGCCAGAGTGGCATCGTTTTGCAGCGCATCGCGGGCGATGGTCACAAGATCCGCCGCTTGAGCTGGCAGGATAAAAGAAGACGTGAGCACTGCTAACAACAGGGGGCGAAAGGGGGCATTGACTGCCCAGTGTGCTAGTCGCATGGGATTGCCTCTAGGTGTCAACGTAAGACGGCGCAGCACGGCACCATTATGAAAGAGTGGCATTATAGTTACATTCATGTATGTATGCTAGACTTGAAGTTGCCTGATTTGTGTGTACAACACTGATGTCAAGCTTAACCTTCCTTACCTTAGTTCAAGGTATCGTTGGCTGACGTACTTTTGCGCTGGCGTCTGCGATATTGCCGGGGATCGATGCCCCATTTTCGCAGTCGTGAAGTGAGCGTGGTGGGCTTCATGCCCAACAGCTCAGCCGCTCCTCCCGCCCCAGACACTTTTCCGTTTGCGGCTTTCAACGCTTTTAGTGCATTGCACCGCTGCTGATGGCACAGCGCTTGCTCGGTGAGCAGGTGGTCGGGCAACTCGCTACTATCGTGCGACGTTTCGTTGAACGCCGTGTGACGAGATAGTGGCTCTACCAACAAAAGATCATCGAAAGAGAGCCGCTGATCTTGCGTCACGATTACCTGACGCTCGATGACGTTCTCCAACTCGCGAATATTGCCGGGCCAGGGATAACGCGTGAGGACATCAAGTTGCGCAGGCGGTATTCGCACCCCAGGTTTGTTGAACTTCAGGCAGGCGCGATGCAAGAAGTAGCGGGCCAGCAGCGGCACGTCTTCGATGCGTTTGCGCAGTGGAACGGAGTCGATGGGAAAGACGTTCAATCGGAAGTAGAGATCTTCGCGAAACTGCCCGGCATCGATCATCTCTTTTAACTCACGATTGGTCGCCGCAATCACCCGCACATCCACTTCGCGGGTACGGTTATCCCCCACTCGCTCGAACTGCTGATCCTGCAATACGCGCAGCAGCTTGCTCTGCAGCTCCAGCGGAATTTCTCCTACCTCGTCAAGAAACAGCGTGCCGCCGTGGGCCAGCTCGAAACGCCCCGGACGATCCTGCATCGCCCCGGTAAAGGCCCCTTTGACATGGCCAAAGAACTCGCTTTCGAACAGATCTCGCGGTATGGCGGCACAGTTGACCCGAATCAGCGGCCGGTCGCTGCGCCCACTTCCGGCATGAATGGCCCTGGCAATCAGCTCCTTGCCCGTGCCGGACTCACCGCTGATCAAGACGTTGGCCCCAGTCGGCGCCACCATGGCAATCTGCTGGATCAATTTGGCCACCGCCGGGCTGTTGCCCACGATATTGCGGTGGTTCACTTCGGCCTTAATCTCTTCTTGCAGGTACTGGTTCTCAAGTTCCAACCGGCGTTTGAGCGACTCCACCTCTTCCAGCGCATCGCGCAGCTGCTGTTCGGCGCGCTTACGCTCGCGAATATCGCGAAACAGGACCACCGCTCCCACTAATCGGCCCATTTCAAAAATCGGTGTGCTGGTGTACTCCACGGGAATGGCCTCGCCATTTTTATGCCAGAACACTTCGTCATCCACATGGTGCACCTGGCCATCGCTAAACGAGGCGTGAATAGGGCACTGCTGTACCGGAAAGTGGCTACCATCGGCGTGGGTGTGGTGAAACATTAAATGCGCATCATGACCCACCATATCCTCGGTGCTCCAGCCGAGAATGCGCTCAGCGGCTGGATTAACGAAGGTCGTTTTACCCTCCGCATCCAAGCCGTAAATACCCTCCCCGGCGGCGCTTAGAATCAGCTGGTTCTGCTTTTCGATTCGCTCGAACACCTGCTCGACTCGCTGCCAACCCACCTCCCCCTGGCGGTGCTGGCGGCTAAGCTCCGCCTTAGCGCGGCGCTGCTCGGCTTTATTGCGATCAATCACCGTCAGCAACAGCTTTGAGGAGTCGTGTAAGCGTTTCCCATAGACCTCAACATGGCGAGGCTGGCGCACGCTATCCAGCAGCACCAAATCATCCGACCATCCTTGGCCGGTGGTCAGCACCTCATCGGTAAAGCTGACCCATAGCGGCAATGAAGCGCTTAAACGGTGGCTAAAAGGGGTCGTAAGCGGCTGCTCATGAATCAGCAGCAGTTGGCACGCCGCTGTATTAGCGTCAATTAACCGGTCGCTGAGCGGGTCAATAATCACCATGGCCAGCGGCGTGTGGTGCGCCATCAGCGTTAAGGTCGGGTGAGCATCATCTTTCAGGGTGGCAGCGTGCATCGCAGGCTCCTCATTTGCCAGCAGGATGTCGCTTACTCCATACAAACAACGGGCCAATCACGAACTTTCGTTATTTAAACAACGAAATATCGTTATTAACGAAATTTCGTGAGTTTTTGCCATTCAAAAATGCCGCCAACCAAAATAGTAAACATTTGATTTTATGCAATTAAATCCAAAACAAGACGTTATGGCACGTAAGTCGCTATCTACTAAGTAGCGCCCAGCTCTCCTCCGGCGCAACACCACTCTGCTGACCGATGCTAATCATGATGTAAAGCGACAGGATCAGCGCACCCGACGCAATGGTGGCGTAGCGCTGACCGATGGCACCCAGCATGATCAGCACAAAGGTCGCCACGCCCAGGCCCAGGGCAAACAGCCACGGCCAGGGAAACAGCCAGTGCACGATCAACGAGGCAGCGCTGAAACAGAGCAGGGTCACGATCAGCAAGCGGAGCCGACCCTGCCAGCTATCGTCGGTTTCCGATAACGCGCTGGCGATAATTCCGAGAAACAGCGGCAGCAGTTGCGTGATATCGGCCAGCGTCCAGCTCAACAACAGCGCACCGCTGAAGGCAATGAAAACCCGCAGGCTGTAAGCGAACTTGTCCAGCGTCCACAGACGCCGCAGGGAAAACGATAAGGAATTCGACATCAAGCCCATGCATACCGTTGAGTGACCACGGCCATTCTATCCGATAGCAGCCTTATATAGCGGGCGGTTCGGCCAGTAATTAAGGACAGGTGACAGCACGGCGCTATGAGCAAGCGCAAAAAGCCCGGCGGTCAAACCGACGCCGGGCAAAAATGGGATCGAAATCAGCGCAGTCGGCTAGAACTTGAACGCGACGCCTATCTGGAAAAGGCTTTCAGTCGGATCGTAGGTCAGGGTGTCGCCGGACTCATCAAATGATTCGCTGGAGTAGTCGGTGTAGGACCAATCCAGGCGTAGCGCAACGTTTTCGGCGACTGCGGTCTCCATGCCTACGCCAACACGAACGCCACCGAATGTTTTGCTCTCACTTTCAGAGATGGATGGGAATCCGATGCCGCTTGCGCTATCTGTTGCTTCAAACTTGGTCCACTGATAACCCAAACGACCGTAGACGCTGGTGGCGTCGGTAATGTTGTAACCGGCCAAAGCGGCGAGACCATAGGTCTGCTTGGCTTCAACCTCATAGGAAAAACTGGAGCCTCCACCACTGTCACTCACACCGCCATCAGCGTTGCTATAACCGAAGTTGAGCTCAGGAGCCAAATAGAATTCAGGGGTAATATCGAATTTAGCACCAGCAAAAATGCCACCCGCCAGTCCAGTACCAGAATAGTCTGTGGACTCAGAGCCCCGGTTACCTGAAACTGTTTCTTCCACATCAATATTTTGGTAACCGGCTTGAGCACCGGCATAGAACTGCGGAGCCGCCATGGCAGCGGAAGAGGCACCGGCTAGAAACGCGGCGGAGGTCAGAAGAGCGAGCTTATGCTTGATGCTTGATGCTTGATGCTTGATGCTTGATGCTTGATGCTTGATGCTTTCATTTTTAGTTCCCTAGTGTACTGAAATACATAAATACAAACCCTTGATGGGAGCCAGCATTATAATCTTAATTATAGTTATAGTCAAACTTGGTGGATGGCGGTCAGGCGACAGTCCTGTCTGACTGATCGGTTACCTGCTCTCCATCCTGAAACCGGACGTTGTTCACGACCAGTTCCAGCTTGCTGAACCCCTTGATGCGCTTCCAGCGCTTCTCGGCGCTCTGGAGCAGCTTGAAGACCATCGCCAGGGTCGTCGCTCGGGAGCCGCAGTTCCGGCTCCGCTTGCTCCGCAGGCGCACCGTGGCGAAGGTCGACTCAATCGGGTTGGTGGTGCGGATATGCACCCAGTGCTCTGCCGGGTAGTCGTAGAACGCCAGCAGCTCGTCCCGATCCTTGGCCAGGCACGCCATCGCCTTGGGGTACTTGGCCTCTAAGCGTTTCAGCGTGCGATCGAAGGCCTTGTGCGCATCAAAGCGGGTCTCGGCCATCCAGATGTCATGCAGGTCGGCCTTGACCTTGGGCTGTACCGACTTCGGCAGCTTGTTCAGTACGTTAGCGGTCTTGTGGACCCAGCAGCGCTGATGGTCGGTCTCTGGGTGGATCTTGCTCAAGGCCGCCCAGAACCCCATGGCACCGTCGCCCACTGCCAGCGTGGGAGCCTGGGTCAGGCCGCGTTCTCGCAGACCTGTCAGCAGGGTCTCCCAGCTGTCCGCCGACTCGCGGAAGCCGTCCTCGACGGCCACCAGCTCCTTGCGGCCCTGCTCGGTGACGCCGATGATCACCAACAGGCACAGGCGGTCATCCAGACGTACGTTGCTATAGATTCCGTCGGCCCACCAGTAGACGTAGCGACGGTCGGCCAGGTCTCGCTTTCGCCACTCGGCATGCTCGTCTTTCCACTGCTTCTTGAGCCGCGACACCGTGTTGGCTGACAGCCCCTTGGCCTGGTCGCCCAGCAGCGCCGCCAGGGCTTCCTGGTAGTCGCCGGTGGAGATTCCCTTCAGGTAGAGCCTGGGGATCAGCTCCTCGATGCTGCGGGCCCGCTTCAGGTAGGGGGGCAGCAGGCTGCTATTAAAGCGAGCGCCTCCACCGCTGCGGTCTCGCACCTTGGGCACCTGCACGCTGACATCCCCGATGCCAGTCTGGACCGTACGCTCGGGCAGGTACCCGTTGCGGACCACGGCCTGGCGTCCATCGTCGAGCCGCTGATCGGCATACTGCGCCAAGAAGGTAGCCAGTTCGGCCTCGACAGCCTTGGCAATCAAGTCACGGGCACCTTGGCGCAGCAGCTCGTGCAGCGGGTCAGCGACCTGAGGTTCTGGTTGTGAAAGAGCCCGGAGGGTAGAATCGGTCATGACGTATCCACCCTGTTGGTTGAGATCTTGGTCGTGATCAATCAACAGGATACGCCACCCTTCCTACCTCCTCCCATACACCAGACTTGAGCTTAACTCCTGATTCAACCCCGGCATCCCCTGCCACCGAACCACAAGAAAACCTAGTGAAGTTCACTCCCAAAGAGGTCCGTCATGGATAAGCTCGAAATGCGCCATACCCTGCTGGCTGCCAAAGCCCGTAAAAAAATGAGTTGGGATGACATTGCCAGCGCCGTCGGCATGTCGCCGGTGTGGGTCGCCTCTGCCTGCTACGGCATGAACAGCGCCAGCGCCGATATCGCCCATAAGCTCTGCGACGCACTGGAAGTGGATGGCGATGTCGCCACTGCGCTCACGACCTTCCCCACAAAAGCGTGGGATGAAGCCATCCCCCAAGACCCGTTCGTCTACCGCCTCTACGAAGTGGTCGGCGTGTACGGCGAAACGCTGAAAGACGTGGTGCAAGAGAAGTTCGGCGACGGCATCATGAGCGCCATTGACTTCACCATGGAAGTGGACAAAATCGAAGACCCGAAAGGCGACCGAGTACTGCTGACCCTGAACGGAAAATTCCTGCCTTATAAATCCTGGTAAGCAGCCTGCATAAAACACGCTAATACACGAACGCCAGCACCCTTCGATGATCAAGGTGCTGGCGTTGTTATTTATAGAGTTATTTCTAAAGCGAGTGGCGCTGCCCTAGCGCGGCCAAATAGCGCTGATAGGCTCCTTCATAGGCGGCCACACGCTCGGCATCAGGCTCCGCTAGCGATGCCGCATCCAGATGCACTAAACGCTCGCAGAGTGATGCCAGGCTAACGCCCTCGGGCTGTAGATCGCACCAGGCCGCTTGAATGGCTGCTCCTAGCGCGGCGGCATCGGTAATCTCGGGGCAAATCACCTGGGTGTTGGTAATATCAGCGACCATTTGCCGCCACACCGGGCTTTTCGCCCCGCCGCCAATCAATCGAATCTGGCTGGTGCCCGCCGCCAGCTCGCCTAGCAGCTCCAGCCCATAGCGTAGGCCAAAGGTCGCACCCTCCATCACGCCTCGGCAGAGGTTGGCCTGGGTCATATTCAGGCTGGTCAACCCGAGAAAATCGCCGGTGGCATCGGGCAGCATGGGCACCCGTTCGCCGTTAAAGAACGGCAGCACGGTGACGCCATCGGCACCAATCGGGGCGCTGGCGACCTGTTCGCCAAAGGTAGCCAAGTCCAACCCAAACAGCTCACGCACGCGAGTCGTTGCCGAGGTCACGTTCATGGTGCAGATCAGCGGCAGCCACCCCCCGTGGCTGGCGCAAAAATTCGCCACCATGGCGCTGTCACACACCACGGAATTAGGTGAGTAAGCACACACCGTGCCGGAAGTGCCCAAACTGAGCGTGACCAGTCCCTGGGTAATATTTCCGGTGCCAATCGCCCCCATCATGTTGTCGCCACCGCCGGAGGAGACCACCACGTTATCGCCTAGCCCCAGCTCCTGAGCCACTAACGGGCGAACGCGGCCAGCGGGTTCATAGGCGTCAATGATCCGAGGCAGTACACGGTCAGGGTCGAGCTCCGGCGCAATGGCGGCAAACACCTCTTTTTGCCAGCACTGGGCGCGGGTATCAAAGTAACCGGTGCCCGAGGCGTCGCCTGCCTCGGTAACCCGTTCGCCGGTCAGCCAGAAATTCAGGTAGTCATGGGGCAGCAAGAGCGTAGCAATACGCTGGTAGGCATCCGGCTGATGCTCGCGTAACCAAGCCACTTTGGAAGCGGTATAGCCCGTTTGCAGCACCAGGCCCAGCTTCTCCAGGCAGCCCGCCTCGCCCCCCAGCGTTTCTACCAACGCGCTATTTTGAGCGCTGGTTTCGGTATCGCACCACAGCTTGGCGGGATACACCGGCACGCCATCGGCATCGAGTGCCACCATGCCGTGCTGCTGGCCAGACACACCAATACCGCGCACCTGCTTGGCATCGATCCCGGCGCGCTCAATCGCTTGAAAGAACGCGCCCTTGAGCGCCGCCAGCCACTCTGCCGGTGCCTGCTCCCGGCGGCCATGCTCCCCTTCATCCAGGCGATGCGGGCGGCTGCCCTCGCCCAGAATGACGCCCCGCTCTACATCCACCACCACGACTTTGGTACTTTGCGTACCGCAATCCACCCCGATATACATCACAACGTTCCTTTGGACGCGACCAGAGCCTCAAGAGTAGCCCGTGCGCCCCGTTCATGCAGCGACTTCAGCGCCTCCAGGTAGGCGTTAAGGAAGCGAGGCTGGTCCGCCAAGTCGCCAAACAGCTCCCGGTTTTCCACGAAGGCCGCTGGATGGGTGCGGTTATTGGTGGCAATGGCCATTAACGGCTCGCGCAAGCGGTCCACGATCTCAATGGTCTGCCCCTGCTCATCGACGCCTTCGGCGTAGCGTGCCCAGCTGGCCACCACGGCGGCGCTGCGCTCAATCTCACCGCCCTGGGCAAGCTGCTGGCGAATCACCGGCACTAACCATTTAGGAATGCGATCCGAGCTTTCGGCGCACAGCCGCGCCAAGGTATCTCTGATTTGTGGGTTCGCAAAGCGCTCGATCAGCGTCAGCCGGTAGGCTTCTAGATCCACCCCCGGCACGGGGGCCAGCGTCGGCGTGCCCTCTTCGCGCATGTAGCCGAGCAAGAACTCGACAAACAGCGGGTCTTGGCACACCTCATGGGCGTAGCGGTAGCCCGCCAGATAGCCAAAGTAGGTCAGCGCTTGGTGGCTGGCATTGAGCAGGCGCAGCTTCATGAGTTCGTACGGTTCGACATCCTCGACAACCTGCACGCCGACCTTCTCGAAGGCCGGGCGGCCCAAGGGGAAGTGATCTTCCAACACCCACTGGGTAAAAGGCTCGCACACCACGGGCCAGGCATCTTCAACGCCAAAGCGCTGGGAGAGCTCTTCGATATCCGTGGGCGCGGTCACTGGCGTGATGCGGTCTACCATGGCGTTGGGGAACGCCACCTCGGCGGCCAGCCAGTCGCCCAGCTCCGCACTGCGGGCGCGGGCGTAGGCGCTGAACATACGCTTGGCGACATCGCCGTTGCCTTGAATGTTATCGCAGGACATCACCGTAAACGGCGCAATACCCCGTGCCCGGCGGCGTACCAGGGCTTCCACCACCAAGCCAAAGCTGGTGGAGGGGCGCTCAGGATGGGCGAGATCGTCGCGCACCTGGGGGGCGTCTAGATCGAATTCTCCGGACACCGGATGAAAGTTGTAGCCGCCCTCCGTAACGGTGAGCGAGACAATTTTGATGGCGGGGTCGGCCATGGTTTCGATGACCGCCTCGGGGTCTTCCGGAGCAAACAGGTAGTTCACCATGCTGCCAATCACCCGAGGCTGATATTCACCGTTAGGGTGCTTGACCACGAGGGTGTAAAGGTAGTCTTGTGCGGCGAGGGCCTGCTGCATGCGTTTGTCGCCGGGCATGACCCCCACGCCTACAATGCCCCAATCCAGCGCTTCGCCCTGGTTCATCAGCGCATCCACGTACATCGCCTGATGGGCACGATGAAAACCACCGACGCCAATATGGACGATGCCAGGCGTCACGGCCTGACGATCATAGATCGGCGTCTCAACCGCCGCGCTGAGGGAACCCACATTGTGGTTATTAAGCTGGGTCATCGTCACTCTCCGGGTTATTGGCTGGGCAAGTGCGGCCTAGCGCCAGCGCTGGTCAGGTGGCACGCTGCTGGTTTTTACCAGCGCGGCGTTCAGCATGTCTTTTTGGTGGGTGCGCTCAAGCGCGCCGCTGTGGTCTTGGCCCATACAGAGCCAGCGGTTCACCAACCGCTCTACGAGCACGGCATCGTCCACGTCGATAAATAGCGTCCAGTCGAACAGCGCGTGTAGTGAACGCCACGGATCTTGGTCCAGTAGTAGGTAGTTGCCTTCCACGATCACGATGCGATGCTCTGGCGTCACGAGCCGCCCACCGGCACGGGCAAGATCCAGCGGTCGATCAAAGACCGGTACAGCGACTGGCTTATCGACACGACGAATGCGCGTCAAATCATGATGCAACCCCTCCACATCGAAGGTGTGGGGCGCACCTTTCACAGGCAGCTGTTCATCGCCTAGTACGGCGTTATCGAAGTGGTAGCCATCCATCGGCACCACCGCCGCATGCCCTGGGCGCAGCTGATTAATCGCCTCGCAGAGCAGCGCGCTGCGGTAGGATTTTCCGGCCCCCGGCGGCCCCGCCAGGGCAACCATAAAGCGCGGCTTGCCTTCGGCGGCATCCAGCAGTTGGTGGCTTAACGAAACAAGATCAGGGCTCATGGGCGTCTTAGCTCATCCAGTTGCCGCCATCGACGTTGAGCGTCTGGGCGACGACGTAATCGCTATCCTGGCTGGCGAGAAACACAGCGGCGCCGGTGTGATCTTCCGGCAGCCCCATACGGCCATAGGGCACCGCCTCGCCCACTAGGCGCTTTTTCTCGCCCAATGGGCGGTTCTCGTAGCGAGCAAACAGCGCATCGACCTCTTCCCACATCGGGGTATCCACCACACCGGGGGCAATGCCGTTGACGTTAATGCGGTGTTTGATCAAATCGAGCCCGCAGGACTGGGTCAGGCTAATCACGGCGGCTTTGCTGGCGCAGTAAACACTCACTAGCGGTTCGCCACGTCGGCCCGCCTGGGAGGCCATATTGATAATTTTGCCTCCCTGCCCCTGTGCCACCATGGCGCGGGCCACGGCCTGCAGGGTGAAAAACATGCCTTTGGTGTTCACCGCAAACTGTTTGTCAAAGCTGGCCTGGGTCACTTCCAGCACCGGCGCCATATCGAACACCGCCGCGTTATTGACCAAAATATCAATGCCACCAAAGCGCTCGGTGACGCTCTCCACCATGGCATCGATAGAGCCTTGGTCGCACACGTTCAGCACTACGCCCATAACCCGCTCGGCGCTGGCATCCTGCTGCAGCGTGGTGAGCGCGTCTTCGATGGCCTTGGCATCGATATCGGCCACCACGACACTGGCCCCTTCGGCCAAATAGCGCTGGGCAATGGCGAGTCCGATGCCACGGGCACCACCGGTAATCACGGCACGTTTATTGAGCAGTTTCATTGTTATCTTGTCCTTGCAGATGTAGTTGCCACTCGTCCACTAAGGCGCGGAGCCCGCGCATATGAGGCAAAATTCGCCAAGCACCCGCCGCGAGCAGGCGGTTAGGCTGCTCGTCGTCGATATGGCTGGCGCCCACAAAACCAATCACCCGCATGCCGGCGGCATGGGCAGCGGTAACGCCTGCCACGCTATCCTCAACCACTAGGCAGCGGCTGGGCGGGCAGCCAAGCTCATGCGCCGCCAAGCGGTAAATCGCCGGGTCCGGTTTAGGGTTATCGACCTGCTCGGCCGTGAAAATCGGCACATCGCCCAACGCCTCTTCCAACTGCGTTGTTGCAAGCGATGCCAATACGCGGCAGCGGCGGCTGTTGGAGACCACGGCCTTAGGTAAATCGAGACTACTAACGGCGTCGTGGACCCCTGCAATCGCGGTGAGCTCTCGTGCCAGACGCGCTTCTATGGCGCTATCGACCCGCTCGGAGGCATCAGGCGGCAACTGATGGCGGCTTAACTGCGCCAAGTGCTTAAGGATGTCGGCGGTCGTCATGCCCAGGGCTTGGCTGAGCAGCGTGGGAATATCCAGATCCGGCAGCCACTGCCCAAGGTGAGTTTCCAGGGTCTCTTCAGCCAGGGCTTCGCTATCCACCAGGACGCCGTCACAATCAAAAATCAGCGCTTTCATACCTGCGCCCCTGGCGCAGCAGGCTCGGTAGCCGCACGGTTATCCTGGCGGGTCAGGCTGGCCAGCGGGTGCTGTGACAGGCTCTCTAGCGCCAAGCCTTGGGCATCGAACAGGTGAGCACGCTCGGCGGCAAAGCTAAACTGCACGGTATCGTTCACCCGATAGGCTACATCGCCATCGGCCATAATGGTGATCAGTAGCTCGCCCATCTGCACGTACAGCGAGGTCTGCCCGCCTAAGCGCTCCAACACTTTAATCTGCCCACTCAGCGGGCCGTTTTCATCCAGCTGTAGATGCTCAGGACGAATACCCAGCTCCAGCGCTTCATCGCTGGCGAGCTGTTCGCCCGCCACAGGGATAGTGCAGGGCCGCCCGCCGGGCAGGCGCACGGTGACGCCATCATCGCCAATGGACTGCTGCTCGACGGTGAAGAAATTCATCTTCGGCGAGCCGATAAAGCCTGCCACAAAGCGGTTACGCGGGTGGTGATAGAGCGCCATGGGCGAGCCCACCTGCTCCACCACGCCATCGTGTAGCACGACGATTTTATCGGCCATGGTCATGGCTTCTATCTGGTCGTGGGTCACGTAAATCATCGTGGCATCCAGCTCTTCATGCAGCCGCGCCAGCTCGATACGCATCTGCACCCGCAACGCCGCGTCTAGGTTGGAGAGCGGCTCATCAAACAGGAAGATGCTGGGGTTGCGCACAATCGCTCGGCCAATCGCCACCCGCTGGCGCTGCCCGCCGGACAGCGCTTTGGGCTTGCGATCCAGCAGCGGCTCAAGCTGAAGGATCTTGGCAGCTTCCAGCACCTTGGCGCGGCGCTCCTCTTTGGGCACCCCAGCCAAGCGCATGCTGAAGCCCATGTTGCCCTCAACGGTCATGTGCGGGTAAAGCGCGTAGCTTTGAAACACCATCGCCAAACCGCGGTCGGCGGGGCCCACCTCGTTCATGCGCTTGCCATCGATGAGAATATCGCCGTCGCTGGCGCTCTCCAGGCCTGCGATCATGCGCATCAGCGTGGATTTACCGCAGCCCGAGGGACCAACGAACACCACGAACTCACGATCGTTAACGTCGAGATCAATGCCCTTGATGACCTTGGTGTCGCCAAACTGCTTAGTAATGTTCTTGAGTTGTAAGGTTGCCATGAGGAACTCCTTTACTTGACGGCGCCAAAGGTCAGGCCGCGCACCATTTGTTTTTGGGTCATCCAGCCGAGAATTAGAATGGGGGCGATGGCCATGGTAGAAGCCGCCGACAGCTTGGCCCAGAACAGCCCTTCGGGGCTTGAGAACGAGGCAATGTAGGCGGTCAACGGCGCGGCTTTCGACGAGGTGAGATTGAGACTCCAGAACGCTTCGTTCCAGCTCAAAATCACCGAGAGCAGCCCGGTCGACGCAATCCCTGGCAGGGTCAGCGGCAGTAGCAGGAAGAACACTTCCTGCAGAGTGGAGGCACCGTCCATCCGGCCCGCTTCGAGAATGTCTTTGGGCATATCTTTAAAGAAGGTGTAGAGCATCCACACCACAATGGGCAGATTCATCAAGGTATAAATAATGATCAGCCCGGTACGGGTATCCAGCAGCCCGACATCTCGGAAAATCAGATAGATAGGCACCAGAACACCCACCGGTGGCAGCATTTTGGTGGAGAGCATCCACAGCAGCGTGCCCTTGGTGCGCTTAGTGGGCAAAAAAGCCATGGCATAGGCCGAAGGAATGGCGATGAGCAGCGCTAAAAACGTAGAGCCAAACGCCACCGCGATGCTGTTCAGCGCGAAACGGGCATAGCCCGAGCGTGCCTGCACCTCCTGATAGCTTTCCAGCGTGGGTGAAAAGAGAAAGCTGGGGTCGGCTATCGCCGCCGTCTCGGTTTTAAAACCGGTCAGCACCATCCACAGGATAGGGAAAAAGATAATCAGCGCGATCGACCAGCCCAACAGGGTCAATACCAGTTGCCGGACAGGCAACGAGCGAGTGTGTGCCGGTGCGCTATTACGATGAGTTGTCATTGAAATGCTCCCAAGACGCCCTGGTGCCGGGGTCAGTCTTCTAAGTTCTTAGCGACCATACGGACAAGGAAAATCGCGACGATATTGGCCAGAATGATGGCGATCACCCCACCCGCCGAGGCCATGCCCACATCGAAATCCAGCAGCGCTTGGATGTAGATCAAATAAGCCAAGTTGGTGGTGGCGAGCCCAGGCCCACCGGAGGTAGTGACAAAGATCTCGGCAAAAATCGTCAGCAGGAAGATCATTTCAATCATGATCACCACGCTAATCGCCCGCTTTAGGTGCGGTAGCGTGATAAAGAAGAAAATCGCCAGCGGCCCCGCGCCATCCATCCGTGCGGCTTCCACTTGGTCTTCATCCAGCGATTGCATCGCCGTCAGCAGGATCAGTAGCGCAAACGGCAGCCACTGCCACGAGACGATGATGATGATGGAGGTCAGCGGTAGCGATGAGAACCAGTCCAGCGCAGGAAGCCCCAGCGACTGTGCTAACCACGCCAACACCCCGTTAGAGGGGTGCATCATCATGTTTTTCCATACCAGCGCGCTCACCGTTGGCATGACAAAGAAGGGAGAGATCGCCAATACGCGGGCTATGCCCCGCCCGGCAAAATCCTGTTGAAACAGAACCGCTAAGAGCGTACCGCCCACCACGGTAATCACCAGCACCCAACCCACCAGCAGCAGCGTGGTGCCCATGGCCGACCATAGCGCGGGGTCGGTCAGCAGGTACTCATAGTTTTCCAGCCCGGCGAAGCCGGTCATCTCGGGCATCAGTAAGTTGTAACGCTGGAAAGAGAACCAGATGGTCATGCCTAGGGGCACAATCATCCAGAGCAGGAGCAGCGTTACGGCGGGCGCTTGAAGCGAAAGCGTTCTCAGCCCGCCGACCGTACGGCCAGAAGCACGTGTTCTATTCATGGAAATACCTGCAAGAAAACAGACCTGCGAGAACCACCGAAAACGCCTGCCCGTGGCCGGGCAGGCGCAGGAGTACATTAACGTTCGATGTAGCCCGCCCGCTGCATCGTGCGCTCAGTAGCACGCTGGGCGCTATCTAGCGCCTGCTCAACCGACGTATCACCGGTCAGCGCCGCCGCAATGGTTTGGCCTACCTGAGTGCCAATCGATTGGAACTCAGGAATACCCACAAACTGCACGCCCACATAGGGGTTCGGCTCTAAGCTAGAGTCGGTGGGGTCGGCCTCTTTAATGGCGTTAAGTACGAAGCCAGCAAACGGCGCGGCTGAGGTGTACTGCTCATTAGCGTAGGTGGATTCACGAGTGCCCGGCGGTACGCTGGTCCAGCCGTTAGTCTCACCGACAAGCTCGATATACTCTTCAGAAGTGGCCCAGGTAATAAACTCTTGAGCTGCCTCTTTATGCTCAGAGGAGGCTGGGATAGCCAGTGCCCAAGACCACAGCCAGTGGGAACCTTTGGGAGTTTCGGCGATGGGCGCAGGTGCAAAGCCAAGCGTACCGACTACGTCGGATTCGCTCTCATCGTAGAGCTTGCCTGCCGCCGAGGTAGCATCGACCCACATGGCGCAGTTACCGCGTGAGAAGAGCGCTAAGTTCTCGTTAAAGCCGTTGGAGCTGGCGCCTGGCGGGCCGTAGTTGCTGAGCAGGTCTACGTAGAACGAAATCGCGTTATTCCACGCCTCAGAGTTCAGCTCCGGGTTCCACTGCTCATCAAACCAGCGGCCGCCGAAGGTGTTCACCAGCGTCGAGACAAAGGCCATGTTCTCGCCCCAGCCCGGCTTGCCGCGCAAACAGATACCCGCCAGGCCCTCTTCGCTACCGTGGAGCTGTTCGGCCCAGTCGCGCACCTGCGCCCAGGTGGGCTGCTCGGGCATCTCAATGCCTGCCTGCTCAAACAGATCGGTGCGGTAATACATCATCGAGCTTTCTGCATAGAACGGCAGGGCGTGCAGCGTGCCGTCCAGGCTTAAGCCGTCGCGTACCGATGCCAGCAGATCGTCTTCGTTGTAGTCATCGGGCAGGCTGTCCAGCGGCTCAAGCCAGCCGCGTTCCGCCCAAATGGGCACTTCATAAGTACCGATGGTCATCACGTCGAACTGCCCACCGCCGGTGGCAATATCCGTGGTCATGCGCTGACGCAGCACGTTCTCCTCAAGTACCACCCAGTCCAGCGTGATATCCGGGTGCGCTTGCTCAAAGGCATCGGTCAGGCTCTGCATAATGACCATGTCATTATTGTTCACCGTGGCGACGGTGATCTCAGTTTGAGCCTGGGCTTGGCCAGCTACCGCAATAGCAGCTGCTAGGGTCGTGACGGGCAAATGACGCACGAGACGCATACAGCACTCCTCTTGGCAAATATTGGCATTGTTGTTGCCTTGATCTTATTGATCACCAACCGAACAAAAGATCGCACGCAAGCCAAAAAAAAGCAAAGCCTGGAGCGTTAGACTTTACGCTAATTTATTCAATTGCTTGCATGTTGCAACCGCGAAGATAGCGCTCACTCCATCGCCTCGAGGATATGCCGCGCAGCGATCTCGTCGGTGATCAAGCCCTTCAGCCAGCCACCGCGCAGTGCGGCTAAAATGGCAGGCGCTTTATCACGGCCACCGGCAATCCCCACCATGAGGTGCTTCCCAAAACGCTCCAGCGGCAAGCTGGTGACCCGTCGGGTAATCGAGCAATCGATCACCTCTCCACGACGGTTCAGCGGCCAACCCAGCAGCTCTCCCACCGCTTCGCGGCCCAGCAGCTCATCTAGCTCGCTTTCGCTAATGAAGTGGTCTTGAAAAAGCGTGGCCTGGCGGTCAATACGGCCAATGCCGATAAACGCCGCCTCTGACTCTCGCGCTACATCGGCTATCGCTTTGAACAAGCGCTGGGACAGCATGGCCTCTTTTTCCGCCAGCGACTCCGCCACTACGGGGGCAGGCAATAAAAAGCGCTCGCCGCCGGTTTTATCCGCCAGCACCATCACGGCGTCGTAGCGGTTGGCGGAGCCATCCCGTGCCACGTTGCCCACCAGCGAGACAAACCGATGCTGCGGCCGCTCCAAGCGGCTTAGCGCTTCCACTGCCGCACGTACCGAACGCCCGGTCCCCAGCGAGAGCGTCAGCGGCTCGCTGCGCTCCACCAGCCGCGCAATGCGCTCGGCCCCCGCCACGGCCAGATAGTACGCGCCGCTTTCGGGGGCCTGGGTGTCCGCAGGCACCACGTCGCAGTAAGCCAGCTGGAAGCGCTCCCGCAGCGTGCTGCCCAGCGCCATACAGGTGGAAATGGGGTGATCGATATGCACTTTCACCAACCCCTCTTGGCGCGCCAGGGCTAGTAAGCGTTGGACGCCAGGGCGTGAGACGCCAAGCTGAGTGGCAATCTCATCCTGGGTCATGCCGCCCACATAGGACATCCAGGCAGCCCTGGCTGCTTGGTCGAGCTTTACTTCAAACTTATCCATGGGTTGGTTCGCCGCTTATATTGAAAAACGCCATCATACAAAGCCTGCGCCAAGACCAGTAGTGTGCTATCCGCTAACATTGGCAGTACAGCGTTACGTCATTACCCAAGGGAGGCCTCTGATTATGTATAAGCTCGCGTTTTTTGTTCCCATTGAAAGTGCTGAAAGCGTTAAAAACGCCGTATTTGAAACCGGCGCGGGGCGGATTGGCGATTACGAACACACCTGCTTTCAAACGCGTGGTACTGGCCAGTTTCGTCCCCTTGATGGTGCAGAGCCACATATTGGTCAGGTCGGCACGCTAGAAACCGTCGAGGAGTTCAAGGTCGAGCTGGTCTGCGCCGACGAGCATATTCAGGCCGCTATTGCCGCGCTCAAACTGGCGCATCCCTATGAAGAAGTCGCCTACGACGTATGGCAGCTTGCCGACCTATAGAACAAGCTAGGCGCTACCCACATAGCGCTCGCGATCTTCAGGCGTGATTTTGCTGATATGCAGCGGATACGCAGCGTTTTCACGGTCGGCAAAGTAGTGGCGCAGCGTGCGCTCAATGGTAGGAAAAGCCAGCGCATCCCAAGGGATCTCGTGCTCCTCAAACAGCGCCACTTCCAAGCTCTCTGGCCCGGGGCCAAAGCCATCTATCAAGTCGGCAAGAAAAATCATATACACTTGGTTGATATGCGGTAGATCAATCAGCGTGTATAGACCGCCTAAAGTGACCTCGGCAAACGCCTCTTCCCAGGTTTCCCGCGTGGCGGCCTGCTGGGTGGTCTCAGCGTTTTCCATGTACCCCGCCGGTAGCGTCCAGTACCCTTTTCGAGGGGAGATCGCGCGCTTGCAGAGCAGTACTTTGGAGCCGCTCACCGGCAGCGTACCCGCCACGATACGGGGGTTTTGGTAGTGGATCGTGCCGCAGCCGTCGCACAGGTAGCGGGGGCGGTCGTCCCCCTCGGGAACGGCAAACCGGACTTTCTCACCACACTGACTACAAAAGTTCATCGCGTTTTCTCTACGGCTGGTGGGTCGAGGCATCAACGTGCTTGACGATGATCACCGTGGCTGGGTAAAAGAGAGCAAAGTAAAGAGACACCTATGTTAGAGAAACTGCGCAAACAGCTGCAACAGCATACCCCTCAACGGCTAGACCACATAGCGCTGCCGGAGGCGGCCGTGCTTATGCCCATCGTCGAGCGTCCTGCTCCTACCCTGCTGTTCACACGCCGGGCCAGCCACTTGACGACCCACCGAGGTCAGGTCGCTTTTCCAGGCGGCAAACGCGAACCGGACGATGCCGACCTATACGCCACCGCCTTGAGAGAAGCAGAAGAAGAGATTGCGCTGGCGCCTGGCCAAGTGCAACCGCTCGGGCGACTGTCGGATGTGATTTCGCTTCACGGCATTCGCGTGACGCCCTGGGTGGGTATTATTCCACCGGATCTACCGCTGGTGGCAGACCCAGCGGAGCTGGACGCTATTTTTGAAGTCCCGCTCAGCCACTTTTTAGACGACCAGCGCACCCATACCGATGTGATTACCGTCGATGGCGTCGCCCACTATGTGCCCAGCTATCACGTCGATGGTCACGTGATTTGGGGATTATCTGCCATGATGTTGGTGGAGCTGTTGGCCGAGGGTTTTGGAATGGAGATTGACCTTTATCAGCGCCCGCCCGGCGCCCTACGCCACTACCCCGAACGCCACACCCCTACAAGCAGTCGCTCGGCCAAAGCCGAACGCGCGCCCGTTACGAGAATCACGAAATGATCGCTTTATCTGAACTGGACTCTCCCGCCCTTGACCCGCAAGCCCATTTGGAGCTGGTCGACGCGCTGGTGGAACAAGGTTGGTATGTGGGGAAAGGGGTGATCGACTCGGCTCTGTGTCAAGCGCTGCACCGGGAGATTCATCAGCTGGCCGAGCTGGACGCCCTGGATGAGGCTGGCATTGGCCGAGGCCAGCAGCACCACTTACGTAAAGATATCCGGGGTGATGCTATCCATTGGCTAGACCGAGAGAGCGACGCTCAGCGCCGATACCTGGATGCTATGGCAGAGCTACAGCAGTCTCTCAACCAAGCGCTATTTCTTGGCCTGTTTGAGTACGAAGCCCACTTTGCTCACTACCCTGCCGGAGCCTTCTACCAGCGCCACTTGGACAGCTTTCGCGGGCGGGCCAACCGCGTGATTTCCACCGTCGGCTATTTGAACCCCGACTGGCCGAGCGACGGCGGCGGTGAAATGGTGATTTATCACCCGGACGACCCAACCCTGGAAGTGGCCCGCGTGGTGCCCGAAGCCGGTACGTTTGCCTGCTTTTTATCGGAAACCATTCCCCACGAAGTGCTACCCACCCGCCAGCCTCGCGCTAGCATTGCGGGCTGGTTCCGCCGCAACGCATCCATGGGCGGCGTATTAGATCCTGCCCGCTAATTTATGAGCAATAAGAGAGAGGCAACCCTAGCAGCAAAATTGGCCACCTTAGAAGCGCGCAACGCCGCACTCGAGGAGGAAAAGCGCCACTATCAGTGGCTGGCCGAGAGCACCACCGACCTGATCTCCCGCCACGCCCGAGACGGCACGTTTTTGTATGCCTCTCAGGCCGCGCGGGAGCTGCTGGGCTATGAACCCGACGAACTCATCGGCGTCTCCGCGTATCAGCTTTTTCACCCAGCGGATTTGAACGACCTGCTCAACAAGTCACCGCGGGTTTACTACCACGACGGTTTCTATCAGCAAACCTACCGTTTCCGCGCCAAAGCGGGCCATTACGTATGGTTTGAAACCACCAGCCGCACCCGGCGGGATACAGAGACCGGCGAATTGATCGATATCCTGTGCGTCTCCCGAGACGTTGGACGTCGTATTGAGGCTGAAGCCACTCGCGAGCGTTTGGCGCAGGTGGTCGAATCCACCACCGACTACGTGCTGTTTTTAGGGCCAAACCAGCAGGTATTCAGCGCTAACGAAGCCGCTCGCCGCTGCTTTGCCTTGCCCAACGAAGCGTCTACTGCACTCAGTGAGCTATACCAAGCCGACTCGCTGCGCTTATTAAATGAGGTGGTATTTCCCGCCGTGGAGCGTTACGGCTCATGGAGCGGTGAGCTGGAGATGCGCACCGCAAGCGGAAGCGTGCCGGTGCTCAGTGTGGTACTGGCCCACCGCAGCCGGGGGGCAGAGCCTGGTCACTTTGCCTTGGTGAATCGCGATATTAGCGCCCGCAAAGCCGCAGAAGCCCAGGCGCGTCGCCACCAAGAGCAGATTGCCCACGCTAACCGGCTAGCTGCCGCAGGCGAACTTGCCTCCAATATCGCCCACGAGCTGAATCAACCCTTAGGCGCCATTGCCAACTACACCAGCGGCGCGTTGCTAAAGTGCCAGCAGCAACCCACGCCCCTCGCCAGCGAGCTTCAACTACCTCTAGAGCGCATCGACGAGCAGGTACAGCGCCTCGCCCAGCGTCTGCGGCATCTGCGCAGCTTCGTCCGAAAGCGTAGCCATCAAGTACGCCCACTGGTGTTGGCTGACGTAGTGACGGCCGCCTGCGGGCTCTGCGACTGGCAGTACCAACAGGCAGCGGTGGGTCTAACGGTAGAGCTTCCCGCTGGGCTGCCGCGGATCTACGGCGACGCGATTGCCTTGGAACAGGTCATCGTTAATTTATTGCTGAATGCGCTGACTGCCAGCCGTCGAGTGGTTGATGCCAAAACAGTGCGCGTCAGCGCACGGCGAAGCGGCCAGCGACAAATCACGCTAAGCGTGGAGGACGAAGGGCCGGGGGTCGACCCGAGGTATCAGCCCATGATTTTTGACGCTTTTTTTACCACCCGTGATGAAGGGCTTGGCATGGGGCTAGCCATTAGCCGCACACTGGTGGAAAGTATGGGAGGCGCCCTCTCCCTGCGCACCGACAGCGCTAAAGGTGCCTGTTTTGACGTATTTCTACGCACGGAGACCGACGTTTGATGCCCTCGGCTAATGCGCCTACGACTGCCTCTTCGCCCAAGACTAGCGCCATCGCGGTGGTCGATGACGACGACGCGCTTCGGGAATCGCTGGTGTGGCTATTGGAATCGGTAGGGCTCACCTCCCGCGCTTTCGCCAGCGGTGACGCCTTTTTAACCACGGAGCACGAAACCTTTGGCGCGCTACTGCTGGACGTTCGCATGCCGGGTATGAGTGGTCTTCAGGTGCAACAACAGCTCGTTGACCAGGGCAGCCGCCTGCCCCTCATCATGATGACCGGTCACGGCGACGTTCCCATGGCGGTGGCAGCATTGAAGAACGGCGCATTCGACTTTATCGAGAAGCCCTTCAATCATCAGCAGCTCATCGATGTAGTGCAGCAAGCACTCAGCCATACCGAACAGCAGCATCAACAGACCCAGGCACTGGCACGATTACAAACAGAGTTCGACGCCCTGCGCCCCAAAGAGCAGCGCATCGTGCAGCATGTTGCAGAGGGCATGACCAGCCGTGAAATCGCCGATCACATGGGCATCAGCGCCAAAACCGTCGAGGTGTATCGACTGCGGGCGATGAAGGCGATGGGAGCGGCCAATGTGGCCGCCTTAGTGCGTCAGGCGGTAGCGCTCTCGCTGGTCCCCGCGTTGCCGCCTGATGCCGAGTGAACATTGGTTAGCTAAGTGGCACGATCTGGCCGCTGGCTTCTTCCAACACGCGGCTCACCTGCTCGTAGTTGGCACGACCTTCCCCTTTATGCTCTTCGATCAGGCTCACCACGTTCAACAGCGTTTCCATGCCAAAGGCCTGCTCATCGGTCGCCGTGAACGCCTGAATGTAGGCCTCGCCGTCGGCTCCCCACCCCAGCTTGATCGGCGCATCGATGATGTTCACCTGTGTGCCCACTGGCACACGCCAGAAGACTGACTCGATATCCTCGGGGTACATGCGAATACAGCCGCGACTGGCGCGCATACCAATCCCGTCAGGTTGATTGGTGCCATGAATCAGATAACCGGGAATATCCAACAAAATGGCATATTGACCCAGCGGGTTATCCGGTCCAGGCGGTACGACCGCAGGCGGCGGGTCACCACGCTCGGCGGCCTCGCGGCGGATCGACTCAGGCGGGTACCATGCCGGATTTTCCAAGCGCATGGTGGTTTCGGTGATACCCAACGGCGTATTGTAGGCATCGCGGCCAATGCCGATGGGATAGGTTTCGACACGGGGAGCATGGCCATCTTCGGCCTCGGGGTAGTAATACATGCGCAGCTCGGCAACGTTGATCACGATACCAGTGCGAGGCTCGTCAGGAAGGATGAACTGCCCCGGAATGGTGACCTCGGTGCCTTCGCCAGGCACCCACAGACTCACGTCCGGGTTAGCCATGCGGATCTCTTCGTAGCCCACGTTATGCGCTCGGGCAATATCCAGTAGCGTGTCCTCTTCACTCGCAGTGACGGTATACACTTCGCCCACCATATTGCCCGACTCGGGCAGTAAAAAATGGCCTTTCGGCAGCTCAGTATCGTTGGCGATCGCGCTGGCTGTCATCAGCCAAGCGCCTAATGCCACAACACCGCCAGCCAAGCGCTGTTTCAATGGCTGAAACAGCCATGAAGGGTCTGTCAGGGTCATTGGAAAATCTCTCTATGTCGCTATCGCTCTACGGCGATCTTGATGACGATGAAAATGAATATGCACAGCCATAGGCAGCGGGTCAATTCGCCAGACTGTCGCAGCCGTTTAACCTTTATCTAGCATTTTCTTGATAACGATGATCTTCGCACCGAGCTCGACACCGAGATGAACAATAGCGAAGACAACGCTAACGAGATGCGCGACACAGAGCTAAGCAGTACTTTAACGAGTACATAGCAGCCATTGCTCGCAAAAAGGGCCTTGCCATTCGGCAAGGACCTTCTCGTATGTGAGTGGCGACAACGGTATACAACACGCTGCCAAGCGCTGCCCTAAGGCAGTGCCAGATATTAGCCTTTCAACTTGGCAGACATCGTGATATCGGCCTTGAGGACTTTAGATACTGGACAGTTGGCCTTGGCGGTTTCGGCGGCTTCCTGAAAAGCAGCGTCGTCGGCACCGCTCACGCTGGCTTCCACGTCCAGGTGAATGCTGGAGATATCAAAACCGGCATCGCTTTGCGACAGCGTGACTTTTGCCTGGGTATCGATGGCGTCGGCGGTGTAGCCTTTCTCACCAAGGATCATCGATAGGGCCATCGAGAAACAGCTGGCGTGTGCGGCGCCGATCAACTCTTCTGGGTTGGTGCCGGGCTCGCCTTCGAAACGCTGCTTGAAGGAGTAACCTGCATCCAGTACGCCGCTTTCCGTGGCGACTTTGCCTTGGCCATCTTTCAAACCACCTTCCCAATGTGCGCTTGCTTTACTATCCATTCTGTTCTCCTTTCCTAGGGTAGTGTGCTTCTCGCAGGATGAACGCAGGGTTACGTTCGGTGCTCATTCAGCGTAGCTGATTCTGAGCAGTGATTCTATGTGGCTGTCGAAACCTCTAAACCCCGACGATAAAACTGCTGGCGCTCACTGCGGACAATAAAAAGGATTCGCTGGCTTGGCTTACTGGCAAGCGCGGGCGCAACGGCGGCCTCGACGGTGACGTTTCTCGTCCCCGTTAGCGCCCTGCTGTGGGGCTATGTGCTGCTGGAGGAAACGCTGAGCCTACAGGTCATTGCTGGCATGGTGATTACCCTACTGGGCACTGCCATTGCCACGAAAATGCTACGCTTTAGGCCTAGCGGGGCGTTACGGAGACCACTTCCCCCACACGAATGACGCCACCTTCCCCCGCCGTCAACGTGGCGTTTTGGCCAAAGTGCGCGCCCTTCAAGTGGGGTTGGGTATTCAGTGCCAGCAGCGTTTTCAGTGGCTCGGCTTGAGTAGGAATCGTGCCGGTCTGCTGGTCGACGGTGGTGATTTTGCAGCGCTGGCAGGGTTTGCGCAGGGTGAGCTGATAGCTGCCGCTCTCGATCGTCGCCCAACCATCCTCTTGCCAAGCCTCGTCGCAATCCACCACGATATTGGGCCGAAACCGATTCATGGGCACCGGTGTATTGCCGCCCGCCACCAGCGCGTTGTTCAACGCATCCAGCGAACCGGTAGTGGTGATCAAAAAGGGATAACCATCGGCAAAGTAGGTGTGCGCCTCGCCACCGGCCAGAAAATCGTCCTCCACCGCCCGTGTAAAGGTAGTGGCGAAACGCACCAGACTCACACCCTTGGCCGGTTCACCCAATGCCGCCTCTAGCCACTCGGACACTGCCTCGCTCTCCGGCAGCGCTTTGCAGTGATCACTCCACACCGATACCAGCCGCAAGTTGCCCTTGGGCTCTTCCAGTGAAATGGAAATTGGCTCGACGGTGGGGTGAGAGAGCACCAGAGCATCGGAGGTCAACGCCACGGAGATCGTGGCCAGCGCAGGTAGCTGGCGCTGGGTGACGAAGCGTTGCTGGGCATCCACCAGCATCCAACGGCGATCCCAAGCGAGGCCATGGGCATGGATCTCGCTTTGGGACACATCAATCCCCTGCAGGGATTTCACCGGATAAACCGTTAATTGGGTAATCTTCACAGCGGCCTCGCACGCTCGGGCGTAACAGGATAAAACGCTAACCTAACGAGGTTATCGTAAGCAGCCAAACAGTTTTTAGGATGGACGCTATAGCGTTTTACCCGCTTCGATACGATACCCCAAATCCACCACTTTCTGCTCCAGCGCTTCGCCACGGATCCGCGCCAGCAGGGCCTTTGCGGCGGCTTCGCCAATCGCCTTACGGGGCGTGACAACGCTGGCAAGGCGGGGCGTCATTGCCTGACCAACATCGTGGCCGTGAAACCCGGCAATCGCTATGTGTTCGGGCACACCGATGCCTTGGCGTAGACACTCGAAGTAAGCGCCCACGGCCACGTCGTCATTGGTACAAAAAATAGCGTCTGTTTCGGGGTAGTTACGCTGAATTTCCTGCATCAACGCAGCCCCCACGGTATAGGAGGAGCGCTGGCTACTCTGCAGCGTTACGGGGGGTAGCCCATGCTCTTCCATGGCTTGACGATAGCCCAGCTCACGCTGGCGGGTACGTTCATCCAAACGCACGGCCAAGTAGATAACTTGGCGGCGACCACGGCGCATCATCTCACTCACCATATCATAGGCGGCACGGACGTTATCGTAGCCCACTGCCTGCTGCAGCGGCGGGCGGTGGGTATCCATAATCTCCACAATGGGAATGCCAGCGGTTTCTAACATACGCAGGCTGCGCGGCGTGTGATCATGGTCAGAGAGAATCACCCCATCTACGTTATACGACAGTAGCGAGGCAAGGCTGCGCTCCTCGAGCTCCTGACTATAGCCGTAGTGGGAGAGCATCAAGTGATAGCCTGCCGGTTCGGTATGGGCTTCGATCCCCACGATGACGTCGGCAAATACTTGGTTGGTCAACGAGGGGACCAGTACGCCTATCGAGTGACTGGTCGCGCGGGAGAGCAGATCCGGGGCGCGATTGGGTATATAACCAAGCTGCTCGGCGATGCCGAAGATGCGCTCTCGAAGCCCTTCCGATACCGTTTCCGGGTCGCGTAAACAGCGGCTAACGGTCATCTTGGTGGCACCAACGCGATCAGCAATATCTTGTAATGTAGGGCGTTTTTTCTTCAATGGCGTCGCTGCCTTGTACAATGGATGGCGCTCGAACCCTACCATAACGAATAGTAGAGCCCGCCGCCTATCCCTTCCTTTAGCCTAATGAGCGGCGCTGTTCGGGCACCAGCGTGGCGCTAAAACGCTCGACGATCACCGCCGGTGTTAGGCTGATGGAGAGCGTCACCGCCTCATCTGCTGCCGGTGGTTCTAGGTCGGCTAGCTGGCTGGCTAACATACTGTCGCCCTTAAAGAAGTGCCCGGCACGAGTTTCTAAGCGCTCGCGCAGCAGCCCATGCGTGCCTTCTAGGTAAAGAATACGCAGCGCGCTATCCCCCTCTCTCAAGCGGTCACGGTAGCGCCGCTTCAGGCCAGAGCAGGCAATCACCACCGACTCACCCCGCGCCTTATACTCGGCAAATAGCCCAGCCAGGGTTGCTAGCCAGTCGCGACGGTCATCGTCGTTCAGCGGTGTACCGCTGGCCATCTTGGCTACGTTGGCTGGCGAGTGGTGGTCATCGCCATCAATAAAGGTGGCTTCCATACTGGCCGCTAGCTGCTGACCAATATGCGACTTCCCCGAACCTGACACCCCCATGACGAGAATGCGATATGAGCCGTTATGATTTGAATCAGTCGTCACACGCGGCTCCTATCAGTTACCGCGCACGGCGGTGAGGTCGGGCAACCAAGTCACGATGCTTGGGAAGGCGATGAGCAGCACCAGCACCACAAGCAGCGCGGCATAATAAGGCAACATGGCCTTGACCAAAGACTCCATGGAGACTTTACCCACGCCACAGCCCACGTAAAGACAGGTGCCCACCGGCGGCGTGAGTAGCCCAATCCCCAGAATGAAGGCCATCAGCACGCCAAAGTAAGCGGCATCCACGCCGACCGATGTGACGATAGGGGCCAGCATGGGTGCCATGATCACCATGGCCGGCGTGAGGTCCATTACAAAGCCCACCAGCAGCAACAGTGCCGCCACAATCAGCAGCAGAAGGAACGGCTCCTGGGTAATCGCCTGTACCTGACGTACCAACGTTTGCGGAACCATATTGATGGTCAAGAACCACGCAATAACGGTGGCAAAGGCCAACAGCATCATTACCATCCCGGTCAGCCTGGCGGTACGAATCAGCATGCCCATGAGTTCGCTGAGCTTGAACTCGCGGTAAACCAGCAGTGAAATCGCCAGCGAGTAAAGCAGTGCCGCGACCGCCGCTTCTGTGGCGGTGAACACGCCGCCAATAATACCGCCAATGACAATCACCGGTAACACCAGGGCCAGCCAGGCGTCTTTAAAGGCTTTCCACAGCACGTCCCAGCGGAACTGGCGCACGCCGCCGCCCTGCTTATTGGCCAGAATATAGGTGGTGACCATCAGGGCAGCGCCAATCAGTAGCCCAGGCACAATACCGGAAATGAACAGGCGGCTGATGGAGGTTTCGGTGACGATGCCGTACAGAATCAGCGGAATAGAAGGCGGAATAATGATCCCGATCACCGATGAGACAGTGTTAATCGCCGTGGCGTTGGCCGCGGTATAGCCCTGCTGCTTCATGGAAGGAATCATCATCGAGCCGGTGGCCGCCGTATCGGCAACGGCAGAGCCGCTGATACCGCCGAAAAACATAGACCCGGTAATGGCCACTTGGCCCAGGCCGCCACGCATAAAGCCGACCAGCGCACCGGCAAGCTCCATCAAACGACGCGCAATGCCGCCGTTACTCATTACTTCCCCAACCAAAATAAAGAACGGAATGGCCAACAGCGGGAAGCTGTTCACCCCACGAATAGACTGCTCAATCATGATCGAGAGCGGAATATCTGAGAGCACCGCCATGACCAGCGCCGCCACTCCCAAACCAAACGCGATGGGCAGGCCGATCACAATCGACACTAATAAAATGGCGAGAAAAATCCACAGCATGGTGATCACTCCCCTTGCGATTCAGCCGACTGGCCGTGTGGTTGAACAATCACGCGTACGCTCATCCATACCCGCCAAAGCGAGACGGCGGCAATAAAGATGACGCACAGCACTAGGGAAAGACTCACGAGGCTCAAGGGCACGCCCATAATCGCAGAGCGCCCGCTGGAGCGTGACAGCACTTGATAGCCGCCAAATACCATGACCAACATCAGGCCAGTAATAATCAAGTGCTGCAGGCAGTAGAGCATATGCGCTAGACGTAGCGGCAAACGCCGCACCAGTGCGTCCACGGCAATATGCTCATAGCGAGCAAACGCAGCGGCCGCACCAATAAATACCAGCCAAATAAACAGCATGCGCGCCAGCTCATCGACCCAAGGCAGCGAGTGGTTAAATAGCGAACGGCCCACCACATTGCTGGACACCGCCACAATCAGCGCCACTAAAATGGCGCCGATCAAATACTCCATGCCAAGCGTTAACCAGCGAAACAGCGCGGGGCCTTGACGCGTTTCAGTATCAATTTCCAGCAGCTTGCGATTGGGGTCGTCTAAATAGACCGACGGATCTTCAATCGTAGGCGCTCTCAAAGAGGATTCAGCGTTGGGAGGTGTTGAGGAGGATGTCATAAGAACTCCAGGGGCACTGACAAGTCGGGCAGGCACAATGGCCTGCCCGATGGCGCGCTTAATGGTGCGTATTAGTTGCTAGCATCTTCAACGATCTGTTGAATTTCAGCGATCAGATCTTCGCCAATGCGCGGCGCCCACTCTTCATAAACGGGCTGCACGGCGTCTTGGAACGCGGCCAGTTGCTCATCGCTCAAGCGAGTGATCTGCATACCGCGGGCTTCTAACTGCTCACGGGACCAGTCGTCATACTCAGCAGAGAGTTGAATTTCGTACTCGGCGGATTGACGCGCGGCTTCCAGCACCAGCTCTTGGTACTCGGGTGCCATACGGTCCCAGGTACGCTCGGAAAGCATCATGATGAACGGTGTGTAGACGTGGCGGGTTTCGGTGCCGTAATCCTGAACTTCGTTGAAGTTAGAGGTCAGGATGGTGCTCCAGGGGTTTTCCTGGCCATCGACCACGCCCTGCTCTAGGGCAGAGAACAGCTCACCAAACGCCATCGGCGTGGGGTTAGCACCTAATGCTTCCCAAATCGCCAGGTGCACCGGGTTCTGCATGGTACGTACGCTCAAACCGCGAACATCCTGGCCTGCGACATCTTCTGGCGTTTCAACGGGGCGCGCGCTGTTAGAGAGCTGGCGGTAGCCGTTTTCAGAGAAAGTGAGTGCCTTTAAGCCAGTGCCTTCAAAGCCATCTAGCATCTCTTGGGCAACGTCGCTCTGCATCACTGCAATGGCGGCTTCACGGCTGGGCAGCAGGAACGGTAGGTCGAACGCCGACAGCGCTTGCACATAGCCTGTGGTTGCGGAGCTAGATGGGTACGTCATATCCAGCGTGCCGGTCTGCAGCATTTCCATCATCTGAACATCGTCGCCCAACTGGCTGTTGGGGAACACGTTGACCGTGATACGGCCTTCGGTACGCTGCTCTAGAATCTCGCCAAAGTATTGGCTAGAGAGAAACTGCGGAGAGGTTTCAGAAAGGCCAATGCCCATGCGAAGCGTATGGCTACCGTGGTCCGCCACGACATCCCCTTCAATGGCCGGCGGGTCGGAAAGCTCGGGGCTTTGGGCATGCGCCATGCCAAAAGTAAGGGTGGTTGCACCAACTAAGGTAAGCGTGTTGCGCCAAATCGCTGTCATGACGTTATCTCCAAACATTCATTGTTGTTGAGTGCTGAACTGCTAATTGCTAAGCGGTTATGAACGCTGCCGTGCTATCGCGCCTGTTACGCCGTAGTGTTACCGGTAACATCCAATAAGCGAAGGCTAGTGACCATTCGGCTGGGTGTCAAAGCAAAACTGCCAACTTACGACCAACGTCTAGGGATAGCCACTCACCGCCTAGCGCGCTACATTACCCGATATGCATCCTGTCCTGGAGTCCACATGCCTGCGTTAGACACTTGCAGCGAACTAGAGCTAGACCATCAGCTCTGCTTCGCCCTCTATTCAACATCGTTGATGATGACAAAAGTTTATAAACCGCTTTTGAAAAAGTTAGGGCTTACTTACCCGCAATACCTAGTCATGCTGGTACTTTGGCAAGAAGATGGCATTACTGTAGGGACGCTCAGTAAGCGCTTACTGACAGACCCTGGCTCGCTGACTCCTCTCCTAAAGCGTTTAGAAGCCGACCAGCTATTGCGCCGCCAGCGTAGCGTGCAAGATGAGCGCGTGGTGGAGCTATTTCTGACCGATAAAGGCCGTTCCCTGCGCGAGCAGGCGCGTCATATTCCCAGTTGTATGGTGAATGCCAGCGAGAAGTCTATGGAGGCCTTAACGCAGTTGAAAGAGGATTTGGTTCAACTGCGCGATAGCCTGCAAAAAGCCAAGTAGTGCGACTCTCGTCCGTGGCACTACAAACTTTCTGATCATCTAGCTTGCGCACAAAATAAAGCCGCACTAAATTAATAGCGAATGCGTAATTAACCTGATGTACCAGTCACTATCCAACCATAACGACTGAGCCCCATAAACAGGAGAGACTCAATGTCGATTGAAACGATTGCTTACCGCGCACATGCTCATGCCACGGGTGGCCGTGAAGGTTACGTCCCCATAAAGTAGGGATAACTCAGTAAGCTAGGCTAGGCGATTGCACTGTTTTTTTCTTACCTGATGAACAGCGAGGCTATGATGACCGATACGACCTATACACCACCGAGCGTATGGAAATGGGAGCCGGGCAACGGCGGTAAGTTTGCAAACATCAATCGTCCGGTAGCGGGCGCCACCCATGATAAAGCGCTGCCGGTAGGCAAACATCCGCTACAGCTCTACTCCCTCGCCACGCCCAACGGTGTGAAAGTCACGGTAATGCTAGAAGAGCTGCTGGAAAAAGGTATTGAGGCAGCCGAGTACGATGCGCACCTGATTCAAATCGGCGAAGGCGACCAGTTTGGCAGCGGCTTCGTTGAGGCTAACCCTAACTCCAAGATCCCGGTGCTGGTGGATCACAGTATGAACCCGCCCCAACGGGTGTTTGAGTCAGGGGCTATTTTGCTCTATCTCGCCGAGAAATTCGGTGAATTTCTGCCTACAGACCCGGCCAAACGCACCGAGTGCCTCTCTTGGCTGTTCTGGCAAATGGGCAGCGCTCCCATACTGGGCGGCGGCTTTGGTCACTTCTACGCCTACGCGCCAGAGAAGCACCAGTACCCGATTGACCGCTACACCATGGAAGTCAAACGTCAGCTAGACGTACTGGATCGTCACTTGGCCGACAACCGCTTTATGGCAGGCGATGAGTACACCATTGCCGATATAGCGATTCACCCCTGGTACGGCGCGCTGGTGAAAAACCGCGTGTATGAGGCTGCTGAGTTCCTCGAGGCACACACCTACACCAACGTGCTGCGCTGGACCGAAGAGATTGATGCCCGCCCTGCGGTGCAGCGGGGCCGCATGGTGAACCGCACTTGGGGAGAGCCCAGCGAGCAGCTTCACGAGCGCCACGACGCCAGTGACTTTACTGAAAAAACCGAAGATAAGCGTTAATTCGCGTATTAGGAAAACGTACGATGTTCGATCCGAAATACGCCCAGCTGATATTTTCATGCCTGATGGCACTGTTTATGTCATGCATTATGTCGCTGGTGATCACGCTGTATAACGTGGGGCTTGTGGAAGGGATTGTAGTGATTTGGCTCAAGGCGTGGCTGTTTGCCTTTGCCGTCGCGCTGCCGGTGATCAACTTGGTCGCCCCAATCGTGCGGCGTTTGGTGAAGCCACTGGTCAAGCAGCCGCACTAACGCCGCTCACGCATTGAGTCCCATTAACCAAACGGGGCCTGCTCATCGCAGGCCCCGTTTGTTATATCATGATGCGTTAAAACTGATAGCGCACGTTGGCCGTAACGCTGCGACGGTCGCCGTAGCCACAGTCACCGCCGTCATAGCGGCACCAGGAGACATACTCTTCATCAGTGGCGTTTTTCAAGTCTACGGAGAAGTCCCACTCACCCAGGGTGTAACCCACCATCGCATCATACAGCGTGCTGGAAGGCACTACCGGCGCGCCGCCAGAGCCAACGTTGTCGCCGACATAACGAACGCCCGCCCCAATACGCCAGTTATTACCAACATACAGGCGGTTCCACCAGGAAGCCTGCTCTTCAGCCACATACGGCAAGCGAATACCGGTACCGTCGTTAGTGGCGTTCAAGTTGGTATACGCGACTTGGGTTTCAAACTGCTGCCAGCGCTTATTTACCTGTAGCTCCCAGCCATCGACCACGGCACCCACTTGCTCGACGCCGCCTGGAGTAACGCCGTCGCTAATGCGGTTTTGCTGAGTAATATCAAAGTAGGCCGCGCTCACGGCCAGGGATTGATCTGGAGATACGTACTTAAAGCCAATCTCCTCCTGGTCGCCGGTGGTGGGCTTCAAGGGGCTTGGGTTAGCTGTGCCGTCGTTACCCAGGTTCATGGCGAACGCTTCGGAGTAGCTGACATAGGGTGAGAAGCCGTTATCAAAGCGGTACATCAGCCCCAGCCGGCCGGTGGTCTCACCTTCATCACTGACCGTATCTGGGCCAGATAGCGCCAGCGTGCGGTTCTCTGCCCAGTCACGGCGCAGGCCCGCTGAGACGACCACAGGGCCTACTTCGATATGATCCGCCAGATACACGCCGACTTGTTCAATCTCATTATCCGGGCGGTCAGTGGGGTTCAGCGAATCCAGCTGAAGATTGCCATACTGAGGGTTATAGACGTTGAACTGCCCGCCACCACTGGCCACCGAACTATAGTTATCCTGAGACCAGCGAGCGTCCTGACGGTCAATACCTGCCACCAGCGTATGTTGGGTATTGCCGAGCGCAAACTCGCCTTCCAGGCGCGCATCCATATTGAGAATGCGCGTTTGAGCATCCGCCATAAAGATGGTCCGATTCACATTGCCGTTAGCATCGGGCACGCTGGGGATATCCACCCAGTGCTCGCGGGTTTCGGTGCTGGAATCGGTATAGCGGGCGGTGGCAGCAAACGCCCAGCTGTCGTTGAGCTGGTGATCAACAAACAGCGTTGTTTCGATCTTTTCCCGGTCGTAGCGGTCCCAACCCGGCTCGCCAACAAATCGCTCCGAGCCAATAAAGCCCAGTGAACCCGACTCTAACGTGCCCGCCTGGGGAAGGAACTGCGCCGATACCTGGCCTTTGTTTTCCTGGCGGTTCAGTAGCAGCGTAATGTTGGTGGCGTCGCTTGGGCGCCATGTAAACGACGGTGCAAACAGATAGCCATCATCTTCCACATGATCCACCTGGGTGTCGCTGTCACGGGTTAACGCCACGAGGCGATAAAGAAACTCGCCCTCTTCATCGGCCGCCCCGGTCACGTCCAACGCCAGCTGCTTGCGGTCGTAGGAGCCGTACTGCGCCCAAACCTCACCGCTGCGCTCCTCTTGGGGTAGTTTAGAGACGCCGTTGATGATGCCGCCCAAATCAGCTTGGCCATACAGCATGGAAGATGGCCCGCGTAACACCTCCACACTCTCCAGCGCGTAGACGTTGGTGCGCACGGTGTTGTAGGAGCCATACACTTGGCGCAAACCATCCAAATAGCGGCCTGCATCTAGCCCGCGCACTTTAGCGCTGTCGCCACGAGTGTCGAATCCAAAGTTGCCCGCATACACGCCGGGGGTATACAGCAGCGCATCCTGAATGTTTTTGGCACCGCTATCCTGAATAAATTCTTGGTCAATCACTGACATGGAGTAGGGCTGCTCGGCCAGCGGCACATCCAACTTGCCTACAGACGGCTCACGCTCAGCATCGCTGTATCCGTAAAGACCCGCCGATTCAGCGGTGACTTCAACGGTTTCAAGATTGACGCTGCTCTCTTGTGCATAAACTACCGGCACAGCAGCAGCCGAGGCTAAGGCAACCGCGACGCTCAGCGTGCGCAGGCGAAAGGTAGGTACAGGTTTCATCGTGAAAGATCCCAGAGCGAATATTAATGTTAATGATAGTAATTTTTATTCGCGAAAATATAGGAGGCTATACAAAGGATGTCAACGGAGGCGAAAGGTGAGTTGAGTCGGACAGGAAGATGCGTTAATGCAAATATTTCTCAAAAAATGACTGCCTGCCGAAGGTCGGCAGGCAGTACAAGGGGCTCTTCGCTTGCGAGGGGGCTGACATTACTGCAGGCGAGAGTTATTCAACGCGTAGTTCCACACTCGGTAAAAGTAGAAAATATAGCCAAGCCCCAGGGTCAGAAATGAGATCACCATCCACAGAATAATATGGCCAACATTGCTGAAGATATTGATATCGCAAACCATTTTCCGCTCTACGCCGGTCGCGTTATCCACCACGCTGGTGCGGTTGATCACGAAGCGAGCGAAGGAGTAAGGAAAGAAAAACAGCGCAATGCCAAAGGTAATAATGGTGAGCAACACCCAGATGAGCAGGTGCCCAATAATATCTAGAATCGAGAGGTCAGCTTTAATGTTCACAGGTCGCCCTTACGCGTTAAGAAAGGGGCGAAGATTACCACTGTGCTCGCTGCCCGTGAACGGCCAGCAGGTGAAGCCTGCGCTTTAAGGGCCACGCTCACCTAGTGCCTCTTTGGCTTCCTGCACAGCCTCACGCGCTTGGCGCAGTGCCTCTTCATCGTCTTGCTGCTGGGCGCTGCGCACTGCCCAGCGTGCCTTCATCAGCGCTTTAACATGGCCGCGTTTTTCGTCGTCCGTTAGGCGTGGGTCCGTACAGCGCCACAGCCGATCTTTGGCAACAAAGTAGCGGCCATCCGGTGTATGAGGGTACTTATTTGCCATCTCGTTTCACCTTAATCAGCCGCTAGCCGCCGCTTATATTTAAGATCTAGAAGCGTTTGCTCAACGTCAGTGCGCCAAACTTATCCTGCTCATCCTGACCATCAAATTCCCGGGTACGCTGAACGGCCGCGTAGGTTACCTGCCACTCATCCCAGGCCAGCGCTAACCCAGCAGAGGCTTCAGCAATCCACTCGTTGCGATCCACTGAGTGGCTATCTCTAAACGTATTGCCATCCAATGTCAGGTTATGGGCCACGTAGTAACCTTCCACGTTAGCGAACAGGTACCACTGCCAGCCGTGTGTGCCGTTAAGATGATGGCGGCTGCCAGGGTTGGGCGTCAGCGTGGGAATCCCTTGGGCATCGTCTCCCCAACGTACGCTGTAACCTGCGCTGGCATAGGTGTACAGGTTGCCCAGTGCCGCCCCCACGCTAGGCCCATGGGAGAACTGTTTACCCGCTAAGGGGGTATCGTGCCACCACTGGCGACGCAGGTTCAGGTTAACAATGGCTTCATCGCCTAACTGGTTGCGCCAGCCACGTGGTCGATCGCTTGCAGTAACGCGGTGTACTTCCCGCTGAATGCTGTCTGCCAGCGACGAAGGGCCCACTAAGCCAACATCTAAATGCAGGTCTGTGGCCTGCTGCCAGCGTCCCATTGGCTTATCTTCATAAAGCGACACACCGCCATACACTAACCCCGCGTAAGGGCGGTCATCCTCAATCAGCTCGCGGCGCTCAATCACATTAGGCGTATAAATTTGATGCACTAGGCGGTAGGAGGCGCGATCAGCTTGACTGATGATACTATCCGGCAACGCAGCCGCTAAACGCTGGGGCCAGCTTTGTGGTTCGGGGGTAAACATCCAATTCAACTCGAAGCCACTGGTAAAGTGGCCATCATCACTGCTGGCAAGTCCATCGTTTGCATGCTTAATGGAAAGCGAACTATCGTCGGCCAACGCAATAGCGGGCAGTAAGCTGAACGGTAATACAAACGGCAGCACGGCTTTGCAAAAGATGGCTTTAGAAGATTCATCTCTGCGATGAAGAGCAGACGGCGTCATGGCTCATTCCTTGAGTTGAGAGCTGGGCAGGTGGCAGCCTATTAGCGGGGGGGGGCAACAAACATTGCTGATTGTATGTAAACATGCAAATAGATAGCAAGCTACTTTATGTAATGCATGTCACACGCAATGCCTACCCACCCTGAGGTACTTCCTTGTTATAACGAACTGGCAACCAGTCCGTTATTTAACGCTAGCACATGAATACCTATCGCTCCCGTAATAGCCACTGCGGGGTGATCTCGTGCTGGCCGTTTTCATCAGTGATAAACAGCGAACCGTCACTAATCATGACGGCCCAGTTAATCGCCCTCGGTAGGCCTGCTGCCACGGTGGCCAGCGCCTCTTGCGGCAATCCAGCGACGTGCACATTTTTCAAGGAAGCGACGGCGGGCAGCACCTTGCTTTCCCAGATATCCACGCGGCCATACGCCAGCAGGGACACCCGCTCAGCGCGGCGCGAACACCAGGTTAAACGCTCGGCATCGGGCAGGCCGGCTTCTATCCAGTGCAGCACTCGGCCATCCAGGCTTTTTTCCCAAAGCGCTGGCTCGTCCACGTCTGATAGCCCACGCCCAAATGCCAGCGATTCGCTGTACCAGAGGATATAAGCAATTAGCCGAGCGCATAAACGCTCTTCCGTTTCGGAGGGGTGGCGAGCCACCGTAAAGCGCAGCGTTTCGAAAACGCTGCGATCCAGGTCGGTCAGGTTAACATCGACTTTATAAGGGGTAGCGCTCAGCGCCATGGCGAAGGTCTCGTTCGAAAAAGAAGTGGCGCGCAGTGTAGTAATGCCAGTCAGTTAAGCCTGACTGGCATTAGGCGCATCCGCCCCCTTCTTAACTTAAACTTAATAAATACAATTTAGAAATTGGGTTTACGCTTTTCGACAAACGCGCTCATGCCCTCTTTCTGCTCCTGGCCTGCAAAGCAGAAAGCGAACAGGCTGGTTTCCAGCGCCAGGGCGCTGTCTAGGTCTTGGTCCATGCCGTCGTGAACGGCTTGTTTGGCCCCGCGTACCGACAGCGGCCCGTTGCCCTTCAGCTGTTTGGTAAGCTCTTCAACATAGCTTTCAAGCTCTGCCTGGGGCATTACGCGGTTAACGAGGCCAATGCGCAGCGCTTCCTGGGCATCGATTTTGCGCCCGGTAGTGACCAAATCAATCGCCATGGCGGGGCCGACTCGGCGCGGCAGGCGCTGGGTGCCGCCAAAGCCGGGAATGACGCCTAGCAGGACTTCCGGCTGGCCGAAGATGGCGTTGTCGCTGGCGACGGCCCAGTCGCAGGCCAGCGCCAGTTCGCAGCCGCCGCCAAGGCAAAACCCGTTGACCAGCGCGACCACCGGCACGGGCAAGGTTTCCAGGCGTTTGATGGTGCGCAGTGCCTGGCTGGCAAAGGCGCGCGCTTCTTCCGGGGTTTTATCACGCATCTCGGTGATGTCTGCCCCGGCCACGAAGGATTTTTCCCCGGCCCCCGTAATCAATACCGCCCGCAGGCTGGGGTGAGCTTCCAACTCGACCAGATGCGCTTCCAAAGCGCTGAGCACTTCGCTGTTCAGCGCGTTCAAGGCTTTGGGACGATTAATGGTCAGGCGTACCACGCCATCGTTATCAACCTTCTCGATCACTGCGTCGCTCATGGCGGCTCCTTAATTGTTATTGCGCGTAGAAGTGGTTACCACTCAACCCTAGCGAACGCTTGGTTGGGTGGCAATCACTTCTTTTGTCGCCCCCTAAGCTTTTTGTCGCCCCCTAAGCTCGCTGCCTGCTATTCGTAGATATAGAACCCACGGCCACTTTTGCGGCCCAGATAGCCTGCGGCCACCATGCGCCTGAGCAGCGGGCAGGGGCGGTACTTGGGGTCGCCAAAACCTTCCTGCAGCACGTCCATAATCGCGAGGCATACATCTAGGCCGATCAAATCCGCCAGCGCCAGCGGCCCCATCGGGTGGGCAGCACCCAGCTTCATGGCCTCATCGATGGCTTCCGGCGTCGCGGTGCCTTCCTGCACGATAAACGCGGCCTCATTGATCATCGGCACCAGCAAACGGTTCACGACAAACCCAGGGGCATCCCCCACTGGCACCGCAGTTTTGCCCAGCGCTTTGGCCAGCGCTTCGATGCGCTCTACGGTGGCATCCGAGGTCTGCTCGGCGCGGATCACCTCGACCAACTTGAGTACCGGCACCGGGTTGAAGAAGTGCATGCCTACCACCCGCTCAGGGCGCTCGCAGACCGCCGCCAGCCGAGTCAGTGATAGAGACGACGTGTTCGACGCCAGAATAGCGTCGCTGCTCAAATGGCTGAGATCCCGAAACAGCTTCTCTTTCAGCGCAGGCTGTTCAGGGGCTGCCTCGATAATCACGCTGCAGTCGCTCAGCGCATCTAGCGCCGTGGTGGTAGAGAGTCGAGCCAGTGCTTCTTGCTTGCCCTCTTCGCTCATCTTCTCTTTGGCAACAAGCTTCTCGAGCCCTTTATCGATTGCATTTTTGGCGCGGGTGAGCTGCTCGTCGGCGACATCGTACAGCCGAACGTTAAAGCCACTGGCAGCCACCACTTGGGCAATGCCCTGCCCCATGGTGCCTGCGCCTACCACGCCAATCCGCTGTTCGCTCATCGCTGCTCCCCTGACTGGTGCTGTCTGGCTTCTTCACGCAGCACGAATTTTTGAATTTTGCCCGTCGATGTTTTGGGCAGCTCGCTAAAAATCACCGTTTTGGGCACCTTAAAGCTCGCTAAATGTTCACGGCAGTGGGCGATAATATCCGCCTCGGTGACCTCGCCGTAGCCAATTTTTAGTTTGACGAACGCGCAGGGCGTTTCGCCCCACTTTTCATCCGGCTTCGCGACGACCGCCGCCTCTTCAACCGCTGGATGGCTGTAAATGGCATCTTCCACTTCGATGGTGGAGATATTTTCACCGCCGGAAATGATGATATCTTTCGAGCGGTCCTTAATCTCGATATAGCCATCGGCATGCCATACCGCTAAATCACCGGTATGGTACCAGCCGCCCTCCAGCGCTTTTTCCGTCGCCTCGGCGTTTTTGAGATACCCCTTCATCACGTTGTTGCCGCGCATCAGGATTTCGCCGATGGTTTGACCATCCTTGGCAACGGGTTCCAGCGTGACTGGATCGGCGACGCAGAGCGCTTCCAGCATGTGGTAGCGCACCCCTTGGCGGGCCTTGATTTTGGCACGGGTCTCCAGTGGCAGCTCGTTCCACGCCTCGCGCCAAGCACATACCGTGACCGGGCCGTACACCTCGGTAAGCCCGTAAACGTGGGTCACTTCGATGCCCAGCTTTTCCACCCCTGCAATCACCGAGGCGGGCGGCGCGGCACCGGCGGTGGTCACTTTTACCGGATGATCAAACACCCGCTTTTGATCAGCCGGTAGGTTCACCAACCCATTGAGCACAATCGGCGCGCCGCTGAAGTGGGTGACGCCCTCTTCGGCGATCAGGTCGGTGATGCGTTTGGGATCCACCTTGCGCAGGCACACGCTGACGCCTGCATTGGCGGCAATGGTCCAGGGGAAGCACCAGCCGTTACAGTGGAACATCGGTAGCGTCCACAGGTAGACAGGATGGTGCGGCATGGCCCACTCGAGAATGTTGCTCACCGCGTTCAGGTAGGCACCGCGATGGTGATACACCACGCCCTTGGGCTTGCCAGTGGTGCCGGAGGTGTAGTTCAGCGAAATCGCCTGCCACTCGTCGCTGGGCAGCCGGTAGGCGTAATCAGGGTCGCCCTCGGCCAGCAGCGCCTCGTACTCCAGCTCGCCAATGCCTTGGGTCTCGCCCAAAAATTCCGGGTCGGCCACATCGATAATCAGCGGCTTGCTTTCCAACTTGGCAACCGCCGCTTGAATCACCTCGGCAAACTCAGGGTCTACCAGAATCACCTTGGCTTCGCCGTGGGCCAGCATATAGCTAATGGCGTCGGCATCGAGGCGAATATTGAGCGTATTCAGCACGCAGCCCGCCAGCGGCACGCCGAAGTGAGCCTCGAACATCGCGGGAATATTGGGCAGCATGGCGGCCACCGTTTGCCCGGGTTGAATGCCACGCTTTTCCAGCGCCGAGGCTAACTGGCGGCAGCGTGTCCAGGTCTCGGCCCAGGTGCGGCGCGTCGTGCCATGCACCACAGCCGGATAATCGGGATAGATGGCCGCCGAGCGCTCGATAAAGGTGAGCGGCGAGAGCGGCACATGGTTGGCAGCGGTTGGCGGTAAGTCTTGTTCAAAGATGGAGGTCATGATCGGTTCCTGCACTCTCGCTGTTGTTATAGGACGTTTTATTATCGGACACTTATAACGAATACCGCCGCCCTTAAGGCGGCGGGGACGTTAGTAGGCGGCGCTATCAAACTGGCCAAAACAGTGCCAACCAGCCTCAATCACGGCACGCTGGGCGCGGCCAACCGGCAGCCATTGGTGAATGGCAAACTCGGCGCTGCACAGTTTGGCGCGGTAAAACGGCTCATCGCTGCCGCCGTCTACAGCCTGTTGGGCATGCAGCGCTGCAATGCCCATTTGCCAAGCGCACAGTACGTGCCCGGCAAGGTTCAACAGCGGCGTGGCGTACGCCTGTACGGCATCGGGGCCGTGTTCAGGGTCGCTGCCCTGCTCCAGTACCAAGGCCATGGCGGCGCGCAGGTCGTCAGCGCCCGCCGCAAGCGCACTGCCCATGCTGGCCAGCGACGCTTCACCCCGCAGCGCTTCGGCCGTTTTATGCACGTCATCGATCAGCGCAGAGAGTGCCGCACCGCCGTCTCGCTGCAGTTTTCGGCCGGCCAAGTCCAGCGCTTGAATGCCGTTGGTGCCTTCATAGATAGGCGCAATGCGCGCATCCCGCAATAGCTGGGCCGCGCCGGTCTCTTCCACGTAGCCCATGCCGCCGTGTACCTGCACGCCCATGGAGGCGATATCCACCGCTTGGTCGGTCGAGAAACTCTTCACAATCGGGATCAGAACATCGGCGCAGGCCTGAGCGGCTTGGCGTTCGGCGTCGCTCTCTGCGCGGCGAGCGATATCTAACTGCCCGGCACAGTAGAGCGCCAGGGCACGCAGCGCATCGGTACGGGCACGCATGGAGAGCAGCATCCGGCGCACGTCAAAGTGATCGCTAATGGTGCACTCGCTGCCGCCCCGCTGTTTGGGGGAGCGGCCCTGAGTGCGGTCATTCGCGTAGGCCAAGGCGTGCTGGCAGGCGCGTTCGGCCACGCCAATCCCTTGGATCCCGACCTTATGGCGCGCCTCGTTCATCATGGTGAACATGTGGTTGAGCCCGCGCCCCTCCTCCCCCACCAGATAGCCTACGGCACCGCCGTTTTCCCCAAAGCTCAGCGTGCAAGTGGGCGAGCCGTGAATGCCGAGCTTGTGCTCGATGGAGGCGCAGGTGACGTCGTTACGCTCGCCAAGCGAGCCATCGTCGTTCGCCAGAAATTTGGGAACCAGGAACAGCGAAATACCCTTATTACCTTCCGGGGCATCGGGCTTGCGGGCAAGGACGAGGTGAATGATGTTCTCGGCAGCGTCGTGCTCGCCCCAGGTGATGTAGATCTTTTGGCCGCTGATGCGGTAGTGATCGCCTTCCGGAACGGCTTTGGTGCGCACTTTGGAGAGGTCCGACCCCGCCTGGGGTTCGGTGAGGTTCATGGTGCCGGTCCAGGAGCCCTCAACCAGCTTGGGCAGGTAGGTCGCTTTTAAGGCATCGCTGCCGTGATGGGCCAGCGCCTCGATGGCACCGGCGGTGAGCATCGGGCATAGCCCTAACGCCATGTTCGCGCCGTGGAGCATCTCCTGCACCGCACTGGCAACCACTTCGGGTAGGTTCTGCCCGCCCAGCTCTTCAGACACGCCAATACCGTTCCAGCCGCCCTCCACATACGCTTGATAGGCGGCGGCAAAGCCTTCAGGAGTGGTGACGCTGCCATCAGTATGGCGCTTAGCCCCCTGGCGGTCGCCCGTGCTGTTGAGCGGGCCCCAGACATCGCCCGCCAGTTTCGCAGCCTCTTCCAGCACAGCCTCGACGAGATCAGGCGTCGCCTCTTCAAACCCCGGCAACGCCAAGGAGCGGTGCGCTAACATCTCTTCGAGCACAAAGCGCAGATCTCGGACCGGCGCGGCGTAATAATTCATGGCAAAACCCCAGGCAAATGCGGTGAAATAGTAAAAACACTATCGCTGATAGTAGTTTCCCTACTTTCGCCACACCATTAGCCCAAGGTCTCACCTTACTCGATATTGCAGTTCACCTACCGACGCACCTCGGTTTCTACATCGTCGTAATAGGTAATATGGCCCTCGTCTTCCTGAGGCGGCCCTACTACGGGTTCGGCCACGTCGACCTCAGGCACAACGTCAGACAGGTCTTCCAGGTGCTCGTGCTCAAGCGCCCCTTGTACCAGCTCCTCGGTCACCACCAGCTCAGCACCTGCGGCGGTCATCGGCGCAGTGGCCGTAAACGGTGCCACCGGTACCGGTGCCGGGCGAACACTACGACGCCAGCCGAAGAACAGCACGAAGAATAGACTCAGTGAGCCAAACGCCCAGAACAAGCCAGCATCGCCCATGGCGGTCATCACCGGCGAGATCATCAGCGGGCTGATGGTGGCACCAATCGAGTTAATCAACAAAAGGCCTTGGCTCATGCGCACCAGTGCACCGGCAGGCGCGCGGTCGGCGGCATGACTAACGGCCACCGGGTAAAGCGCAAAGACGCCGCCGCCCAGCAAAAAGAGCAGCACGGCGAGCAGCGGCGTGGAGAGCGGCAACCACAGCATGGCCGCTGAAATCACTACGCAGAAGGCGCTGATACCAATCAGCACCATTTGGCGATCATGGCGATCCGACCAGCGGCCAATGGGGTACTGCAGCAACATCGCGCCAAGGACGAGCACGGCCATCATCTGACCTACCTCGTTTACGCTCATACCAATGCGCTGTAGATAAAGCGGCAGCAGCGTATAAGCAGCGGCCACCACCATGCCGGAACCTAGACTGCCCATCACGCCGGTGGGTGTCATGGTAATCAAGCGGAGAGGCGGTAGCGGCTCGGCGTGTTCGATGAGCGGCGACACGCGGGGAATCATCGCCATCGGCAGTACCGAGAGCGACGCCAACAGGCCAATCACCATAAAGGGCGCGGTGTCGCCCATGGCGCTGGTGACACCGAGCATAAGCTGCCCCAGCACCCCAGCGGCGTAAAGGGAGATCATGTACAGTGCCAGCAGGCGGCCACGCACTTTCTGGTCGCCCGCGGTCAACAGCCAGCTCTCGATGACCAGATAGACGCCTACCGTGGCCCAACCGCCCACCAGGCGCAGGGCAAACCACGCCCAAGGGTCGAAGAACAACCCCTGCAACAGCACGGTGACGGCCACCAGCGATGCAAAACTGCCGTAAGCACGAATATGGCCAATGCGCAGCAACAGGCGATCATTAAACATGGCCCCCAGGGCCAGGCCGATGAAATAGGCTGACGAGACAATCCCGATCACCGTCGCCGATTCACCTGCTGCGTCTAAGCGCACGGTAATCAGCGTGGCGAGAAAGCCATTGCCAATCCCAAGAATAAACAGCCCTAGTAGGGGCGCTAACGCCATGGCCAGCAGTTGCCGCGACATGCGTACCTCACCTTGCTCAATGGATGAATCGTTGCCGTTAACACGCCATCACATCAAACAGGCAAGAAAACGGGCGCGCAATTATTGCTTCCATAGGCGCAAAGTCAATGCTTTTTCGCCCTTATAGCAAGCAGATTAGTGTTTTCTAAAAATTACCACGTCGTTGCCAGTAAATTCGACTGTTAAACCCTGTTCAGCCGCCCACCAGCGGAAGGTCGCTTCACTAAAAAAGCAGACGTGGGTTGGGTCGTTAATATAGTGCCAGCGGGCGAAGGCTTGCTGGCTCGTCACTCGCTTGGTCATCAGCCCAAGATAGCCTCCGGGTAGCAGTTGCGCGACCCGCTGGTTCAGCGCCTCGCCCGGTGCCGCCAAGTGCTCCACTACTTCGGTGGCGGTAATGAAGTCATACTGGCGAGTCAGATTCGCGGCATGGGGCGCGTAAAAGATGTCATACACATCTATATCAAAGCCCGCTTCCTCAAACATCACCGAGAGCGTTGGCCCAGGGCCGCAGCCAAAATCCAGCCCTCTTGCGCCAGGAGCTAGCTTTGTTGCCAACGGATTAAATAAACGCCCCAAAAAGCGCCGATATCCCGTATCCTGCGGCGAGTTTTGGTGCTGGTCGTACTCGGCTTTTTCGGCGGCAGCGGTTAAATGCTGCTCGCTAGGCACAAACACTAGCGCACACGTGGCACACTGGTAGTAATCACGGCGACGGTCTTGGTGGTACAGCGCAGACTCCTGCGCGTGGCATAGCGGACAGCGTCGCATCATCGTATTCTCTGGTTTTACGTTTGTATTAAGGAAAGAGGCATGCTCTCAGGTCTGGATCATCTTGTGGTTACCGTGACCGATATGGGTCGCGCAGTGGATTTTTACTCTCGTGTATTAGGCCTGGATGTACGCTATCGGGACGCTCAGCGCGTTGACTTGATGCTGGGTGACACGGCCCTGCGCTTGCACCAAACCGATACCGATATCGCGCCCATTTCAGCCACGCCGACACCGGGCAGCCTGGATTTATGCCTGCGCTGCCAGCTACCGCTGGACGAGTTTAAGCAGCACCTGGATGCACTGGCCATCGAGGTCGAGCTTGGCCCCGTGGCCCGCCAGGGTGCCAGCGGCCCCATCGAGTCGATTTACCTGCGCGACCCCGACGGCAACCTGCTGGAAATCTGCCGCCCGGCAGCGCGTTAAGCGCTCAACCCTAGGCGTGGGTGGCCTGCGGGTGATAAGTCGCACTGCCCACGCTATCATAGCGCGCAGAAAAGGTGTCCGCAGGATGCTCGAATTAAACTGAATAGAAAAGGTACGCCCATGCGTGATGACGCCCCATTGGAAGGCGAAGTGGTTAACCACCACACTTCGTCGGAAGAGACCTCCCCCGCCCCAGACACCACCATGGCCATGGTGATTTACGCTCTCTACCTGGCAAGCTTTGTGTTGGGTTTTACGTCACTAATCGGCGTGATTATTGCTTATGTCTACCGCGGCAAAGGTCCAGTATGGCTAGATGAGCACTACCGCTATCAGATCCGCACCTTCTGGATTGGCCTGCTCTACGGCAGTATCGCTACGCTGCTTACCCTGATTCTTGTTGGCTTCCCCATGCTGTTGGCGTTGGTCGTGTGGTTTATCGTGCGCTGCGTAAAGGGCTTTAAAGGGCTGCAGGAGAAGCGCGCGCCCTCCAATGTCGATAGCTGGCTACTGTAATCCATGACCGAACAGGCAACTCCCCCTGCATCGCGCTTTCAAGCCCGTGCCATTGCAACGCTATGGCGCACGCTCTCCCGCTGGCCGGTGCGCTGGCTCTGGCGCATTGCGGCTCTGGTCGGCCCGCAGGTGTATCGCTTTAGCAAACGCGAGCGCAAGGTAACCGAGATCAATCTGAAGGTGGTCTACCCCGACGCGCCTGCCAATCAACGGCAATCCCTGGCCAAACAGAGCCTACAGCACTCCACCGCGACGATGCTGGAACTCGGTCACGCCTGGATGGCCCCGCCCGAGAAGGTAGAAGCCAGCATTCTAGCGGTACATGGCCGCGACAAGCTGGATAGCGCCCGGGCCGAGGGGCGCGGCGTGATCGTGCTTGCTCCTCACTTTGGAAACTGGGAAGTGCTGAACTTTTGGCTTTCCAGCCACTTTCCGTTTACCGCTATGTACGAGCCGCCCAAAATCACAGAGCTGGAGCCGATTATCCGCCATGGCCGCGAGCGCATGGGGGCAAAGCTCGTGCCCACTAACCCACGGGGCGTGGCGGCGCTGCTCAAAGCGCTGAAACGTAGCGAGGCCATTGGTATTTTGCCGGACCAAGAGCCGGACTGGGGTAGCGGCGTGTTTGCGCCGTTCTATGGCCGCGATTCCTATACCGCGACGCTATTACCCAAGCTGGTGGCGCGCACACAGGCACGGGTGGTCACCGGTGTGGCCCTGCGTATTCCTGGAAAAGGCTTCGAGATCCACTTCCTAGACGCTGACGAGCGGGTGTATAGCGCTGATGATACAGAGTCAGCTACCGGCGTGAATGCCAGCGTTGAAGCCTCCATTGCCCTGGATCCGGCGCAGTATCAGTGGGAGTACAAACGCTACCGCAAAGTGGTGGAAGAGCAGCAAGGGCTGCCTAACGCCAACGATTTCCGTCTCTATTAAGTGAGGATGGGCATGACTGAGCAGTACCTCCCCAAACAGGATACGCGTCCCACGCAAATTATTTATGCCCTCTATTTAGCAGGGCTGGTCACGGCTAATGTCACGCTATTGATCGGTGTGATTATCGCCTATGTCTATCGCAAAGAAGCAGCGCCTTGGCTACAGGCCCACTACCGCTACCTCATCCGCACGTTCTGGATCGGCAGCCTCTACTTTATCGTCACGTTTACCCTGAGCCTGATCTTTATCGGGACGCTACTCTGGCCGCTGCTGGTGGTATGGCTAGGCGTGCGCTGCATTATCGGTTGGGTGGCGGTGCGTAAAGGCCAGCCACCGGCACGGCCCGGTAGCTGGCTCTGGTAAGTGCACTCAATTACTCATCGCTGTGGCGAGCGTACACGTCATCCAACCGTTCGATATCATCCTCGCCCAGGTAACTGCCGGACTGTACCTCGATCAGCTCCAGTGGGATTTCGCCCGGGTTCTCCAAACGGTGCAGTGCGCCAATGGGGATGTAAGTGGACTGGTTCTCGCTGACCAAAAACGTGCGTTCATCCAGCGTCACCTTAGCCGTGCCGCTGACCACCACCCAGTGCTCCGCGCGGTGGTGGTGGCGCTGTAGCGAAAGCCGCGCCCCAGGGCGCACGGTAATATGCTTCACTTGGTAGCGCTCGCCGCTGTTCATGGCTTGAAAGCTGCCCCAAGGGCGGTGTACCTGCGGCGAGGTATGCGGCTCGCTGCGCCCAGCCTGGGTCAGCGCCGCGACGAGCTGCTTAACGCCCTGCGCCTTGTCGCGATGGGCCACCAGTACACTGTCCGAGGTTTCCACCACGATCAGGTCTTCAACGCCAAGTGTGGCCACCAATCGGTGGTTCGCTACCACTAACGAGCGCTGAGTATCGCTCAACACCCCATCCCCGGTGACCACATTGCCCGCTGTATCAGGCGTATGGGTCGCCATCAGCGCATCGAAGCTGCCTATATCGCCCCATTGGGCATCCAAAGGCACCACGGCAGCCTGGGAGCAGTGCTCCATGACCGCGTAATCGATCGATTCGCTGGGGCAGCGCTGGAACGCCTGCTCGTCCAAGCGCAGAAAATCCAAATCACGGTGGGCGCGGGCTACGGCTTCTTGGCAGGCGGCCAGCATGTCTGGCTGAAGCCGTTCAAGTTCCGCCAAATAGCGGGAGGCACGCAGCAAGAACATACCGCTATTCCAAAGCGTATCGCCCTGCTCAAGCAATGCTTTGGCGCGCTCTAGCGCGGGTTTTTCGATGAACGCCTCCAGATGGTGCCCTGCCCCCAGCGCATTGCCACAGGCAATGTAGCCGTAGCCGGTTTCTGGGTGCGTCGGCACCACGCCAAAGGTGACCAAATAGCCCTGCTCCGCGAGCGGTTCAGCACGCTGCACGCTATCGGTAAACGCTAGCGCATCGCCTATCACGTGGTCTGCAGGTAATACCAGCAGCAGCGGGTCTTCGCCCGTTTGCCTTGCCAGCAGTGCCGCGCAGGCAATCGCCGGGGCGGTATTGCGCCCTGCTGGCTCTAGTACGATCTGGCCCTTTTGCTGAACTTCGCGAAGTTGCTCGGCCATTAAGAACCGGTGCGAGTGGTGGCCTATCAGCATCGGCGGTAGCGTCGTCAAGCCCTCAAGGCGGGTGAGCGTTTGCTGAAGCAGGCTCTGCTCGCCGGTTAAGTGCAAAAACTGTTTGGGCATCTGCTCGCGGGAGAGCGGCCAAAGCCGGGTGCCGCTGCCACCGCTCAGAATAACCGGTTGAATCATGGCGTCGTCCTTGGTGATGGTGCTGAAGGGCCAAAGTCTTGCTGCAGCCAGTGGCGCAGCTGGCTCATATGCAGCGCATCCTGCGGGCGAGCCAGTATTTCGCCTTTGTCAATCGGCGCAAGACTCAGATGAAGATGCTGTATTTTACCGCCACCGGTTATTGCCTGTGGGCCAAGCGCTTGGAGCAGGGGCACTTCCGGGTGCCGTTATCCGCCTCCCGGATCACGCGCCGGTTTGGAGCCGCAAAGCGGCGAAAAATCGGTCGCTGTGCAGCCGATTGTTAAATCTTTCTGTGTACAGTATCCTGACCATGGTCAACATCCTGTACAGGAGCAACCTTATGGATGCCATTAGCTACACAGCCGCTAGAACCAATCTAGCAAAAACCATGGAGCAGGTCTGTGAAGACCATTCCCCTGTGATCATCACCCGGAACAAGTCGCAGTCCGTGGTAATGATCTCCCTAGAGGACTACGAGGCGCTGCAAGAGACTGCATACCTTCTGCGCGCACCAAAAAACGCACGGCGTTTGCTGGAATCCGTTGCCGAGCTGGAGCAAGGCGGTGGTCAAGAAAAGGAACTTCTTGAATGAAACTCATCTTCTCCGAGAACGCCTGGGAAGACTATCTGTACTGGCAGAAAACCGACAAAAAGATACTTAACCGAATCAACAAACTGATCAAAGAGACCAAACGAGAACCGTTCGAAGGTGTTGGCAAACCAGAGCCCCTCAAACACAGCCTCGCCGGGTACTGGTCTCGCCGGATCAACGAAGAACACCGAATAGTTTACAAAGTCACGGATGACGCTTTGCTTATCGCCCAGCTCCGGTATCACTACTGATTATGCATTAATCGTAGTGGCTCCAGAGTCTGAGGACTTTCACCACTTGCTCGTCCTCCAGTACTTGGTAGACCAGGCGATGCTGAATATTAATGCGGCGCGAATAGGTCCCCGCAAGATCACCAATTAGCTTCTCAAACGGAGGCGGCTTGTGATAAGGATCTTCCGCTATTAACGCTAACAGTTCCTGGGCTTTTGGTTTGAGGCCGCTGGAGGCCAACTTTTTTGCATCTTTCTGGGCTTGCTTGGTGTAAACCAACTTCCATGTCACCAGTCCAGCTCCTCATCGCATTCCTCGACCGGGGTATCCATCCCCTCACGAATAGACTCCCGCATACCTGGCACGGAGAGCAGGTAAAGTGTTTCCTGAATGGCAGACCAGTCCTCTTCGGATACCAGAACAGCTTTATTCCGCTTACCCATAATGACGATTGGTTGGTGGGACTCGGCGGTCTCGTCAATCAACCGATAAAGGTTGCTGCGCGCCTCAGTTGCTGTGATTCCGGCCATGACGCACCTCTTGCGTGTTTAACTTTTCACCAAGTGTACGCCTATAGGTACGTACGTCAAGACGAGCGCCCTGGCTAACGCCAGCCAGCATGCGCGGCTACGGAATGTAGGCGAAGCCGGAATGTAGTAGCCGTCGCCGTGCCTGCTAGCGTCTCCCCACTTTTCCACAGGTGGTGCTGTAACTGCCTGAATAGCGTTGAAAATTTCAGTGCTATCAACGAGATCGGGGGCTTTCCCGCCGGTATCATGTTGTTACCCCTAACACCATGAAC